>ENA-OPBD01000004-OPBD01000004.1-human-gut-metagenome-genome-assembly--contig:-NODE-4-length-202610-cov-4.656148_pt1 | contig 202610 bp, 180 predicted proteins | sample MGYA00241062_ERZ501440 | MGnify/ENA primary metagenome ERZ501440 (study PRJEB25962, sample SAMEA2042628) | human gut metagenome | biome: human gut; feature: human-associated habitat; material: faeces...
TTGTGGAAGTATCTCCGTCAACGCTTGCTCTGTTCAGCGTAACCTTTACGATATCGCTGAGCGCACGCTGAAGAAGCTCCGGAGAAATTCCGGCGTCTGTTGTGATGAATGTCAGAGTTGTTGCCATATTTGGATGAATCATTCCACTTCCCTTGCCCATTCCTCCCAGATGACATACTTTATCACCGATTTTAAAGGAAACTGCAACCTCCTTTGGAACTGTATCGGTTGTCATAATTGCATTTGCTGCTAAACCATTTCCATTGTAAGAAAGTCCATTAGCCAACTCCTCTATATGTTCCTCTACTGGCTCCATTTTTATAATCTGTCCAATTACACCTGTACTTGCAACTAAAACCTCTTTTTCATCTATATTAAGCACATCTGCTGCTAACTGACACATTTTTTCTGCTTTTTCATGTCCATCTGCATTGCAGGTATTAGCATTTTTTGAATTTGCAATAATAGCTCTTGCTTGTCCGTTAGTAGCTTCTAAATGCTCCTTACATACTATTACAGGAGCACCCTTTACTTTATTTTGTGTAAATACTCCAGCCGCATTACATATAACATCACTAACAACTAAGCATAAATCATTTTTATTTTTATCTGGATTGTAACCACAATTTAAACCATTTGCTTTAAAGCCTTTAGCAGCACATACACCACCGTCTAAATATTCAAAGCCTTCAAATTCAATCTTTTCCATATATGCCTCCTACTTTGTTTTGCATAATAATTATGAGAGGAATTTTATCATAATACAATTAATTAATCAAGTTAGCACTATCCTTTTTTCTTTTTATAATTTCTGCCACCCTTACATACCATAGCATAAATTCCAGCTAAAATACAAGGTATGCCAATAACCACACTTACTAAAATAGTTCCTATAAGCTGAAACCAGGATGTACCACTTGGTAAATAGGTTCTGGAAACTGCATCATAAAATGCCACCATTGCATCCTCTGGATTATCCTTTCTATATATAATATCCTGATTTATGTCTATAAGCCTTTTTCTTGTTCGATTAATAGTATAGCCCATTTCATAAGTCTTTCCGTCAACACTATACTGTATTGTTGCATTAATCCTATACCCCTGTTTGCCGTCAACCTTTACATTATATAGTCTTTCATTTTCCTGATGTGTAACAACCCCTTCTACATGAACATAATCCTTATATTTTTCAGCATCCTTAAGGCTGCCTGAAATCCAAATAGGAGCTATTGAGCCAACTGCAAGCCCTACAAGTAAAAAGAGGAATCCAATAAGTATAACTGCTGGAGATTTTTTGCCCTCCTCCTTTATAGGTGGCGCATATCTGCTAAGCCAGGCTAAATTTTTATCTAATAAATCTGCATACTCTCCTGTGATTTCTCTATTATCCAAATATCGGATACCCACTATCCTTGTCTGTTCCTTATCAAAATGATTAATATCTCCCTCTTTTTCCATTACCACTTCAATATCTACTATAGCTGGCTTTCCAACCACAAGTTCTTCATATACAGAATAATCTACATAAAGCTCCATTTTTCTGTTATCAGCTCTTTTAATAATCACATTATATCTAGTGCCATACTCCGTTTGTACCGTTTCCTTTTCATCAATCGTAACTGCTAATGTTACATTTTGTGTTTTCATAATATTCCTTCCGTCCTTTCAATCACACATTATATAAAACTGACCTTTCCACCTTCTAAACAATTTTATATTTTCTCATTTGTATGCTTTACTACAATATCTAAATATACCTCAAAGCCATTGGTCTTTAATGTAGCATTATCTAATACTGTTGTTGCATTATCCTCAAGCAATACTGTTGCCTCATAAGCCTCTTTATTATGTAAGTTTGGTAATTTAGCTGTTATGCTTTCACCTGAATTACCTAACCCCTCATTTTTGCTATTAGCTATAGCCTCTGTTCTGTTTATATAATTATTTGTACCATAATTAATATCTGTATTATTAGTATTCTTGTAACTATTTTTTTGATTAATTATTTGACCATTAATGTTAGCAATATTGGCATAATTAAGCGCCTCAACAGTATTTTTAGATTTCTTTTGCATATCCTTTACATATTTCTTTGCTGTAGAGCCGCTTAAATCACCTATAACCTTCCTGATATTTAAAGTAAAAAACAAAATAACTGCAATTATTAACGCAATCAAAGCTATTATCATACATATAATTGCAATTAATTTAAATGTATCTGCCATATTTTCACCTGATAAAATCTTTGATTGTTATTCGTCCTTTCTTCCAATACTATTATAAACATCCTTTAATTCATTAATATACTCTGCTACACAAGAAAGAATTTTTTCCTGCTTAGTAATGGATTTTTCCTGTGTAACCACAATATATCCAGTTCTATCCTCTATTTCTTTTAGTAAATATTCAACATCACTATATTCAATACCTGTAGAGGCAAATCCCTTTCTCTGGGAATACAATAGGTCAACCATTGCCTCATAAACAGTAAGCTTTATATATGGCGAATTATTATACTCATATTCATCTAAGGTTAAAAGAGCCTGACTTAATGAGTTTAATAAAGCAGTATATACATTATAATTTGGCTCGGTAGTATTCATACTATTAGACACATAATTTTTATAAAAGTTACAAATAGTATAATAGGAAACTGCCAGCTTATAATCCTCATAGTCCTCAGACGAATTATTAACTACATTTTCAAAAAATGTAGAAGCCTTCATAGTTCTAACCTTAAAGGAAATATTATCATTATCTATTTCATATAAATACAAATATAATACTCCAAGTTTAAAATTAAGTGTTGCATATCCTTCACTTGTAACATCAAATTTGCTGCTCTTTTCTGCAAAAGACTTATTGTAATATTTCATAAACTCATTGCTCTCTTTATCAGAAAACTTATTGTTATCGGAATATGCTTCCAGCATTTTTATGTACGCCTCTGTTCTATAGGGATAAAGATTTATTGCCTCTTTATATATTTCTATTTTTGAATTATAGTCTGTTGCTGTACTTATATTGATTTTAGAATCGTAATCTCTATTATTTTCTGAAATAGAAAGAAACATAAACACAATTCCTGCTATAAACATAACTAGACTAAAGGCCGTAACAGTAATAAAGCCTGTTAATTTCTTTTTTTCCTTTTTTCTATAATTTTCATCCATCTCATCATAATGCTCTAAGGCATACATTAGTTCATCACAATTTTGATACCTGTCATCTGGATTTAATTGTGTACATTTTTGTACAATATACTCCAGTCCCGATGAAAGTGACGGATTCCATTGTCTTATAGGATATAATTCATATGGTGGCTCTGCTGGATTTTTCCCTGTAAGCAGATGATATAAGGTAACACCCAGACAATAAATATCTGTTCTGGCATCTGTTTGTCCCATTCCACCAAACTGCTCTGGTGCAGCATAACCTCTAGTTCCAAGACTAACTGTATCTGTCATATTATTCTGCTTATATTCCCTTGCAATTCCAAAATCAATAAGCTTTAATTTGCCTTCCGGCTTTAGCATAATATTAGCAGGTTTCATATCTCGGTATATAATAGGTGGTTTTTGATTATGAAGATAACTAAGCACATCACAAAGCTGTTTTGCCCATTCAACAACTAAGGCTTGTGGCTGAGGTCCGTTAGTATTTAGAATTTTATCTAAGGATTCTCCTTCTATATAATCCATAATTACATAAATCGTTCTGCCATTATCAATAATATCAACTATTCTAGGTAATGATGGATGATCAAGTCTTTTCATAAGATTAGCCTCTGCAAGAAGACTTTGTACAACAACCTCATTGTTTTTATCATTAGCTGCCTTGTTAATTTCTTTTACTGCCCACTGCTTATTTAATCGTTTATCCATTGCAAGATAAACTGTTGACATTCCACCTTTTCCAATTTGTTTAAGAATTTCATATTTATTATCAATAACAGAGCCTGTTTGTGCCATTTGCTAGTCCTCCTTTATTGATTTTATCATTATAGCTGTAATATTATCATTTTCCATTCTATCCATATTTAATTGTATGAGTTCATTTATTCTATTATTAATAGCTTCATTAGAATTATTTTTTGAAGGACACAGCTTTTCGTATATTTCCTTTTCAGTAACTACATGCCTAAATCCATCAGAGCATAAAAGCAGTGCTTCTCCATTTAAAAGCTCACCCTCATACATTAAAACCTCAATATTTGGCACAGCACCTATACACTGCAACAATACATTTCTTCTAGGGTCTATATCTCCCTGCTCCTTAGTCATTCGTCCCATTTTAATTTCATATGCTACAAAGGACTGATCCTCGGTAATTTGATATATATTATCAGATAATTTGTAGGTTCTTGAATCACCAACATTAACCACTAGATATTTATTGTTAATAATTATTGTTCCTGTAATGGTAGAGCCTAAATTACAGCAATGTTCACTTCCATATTTATTTAACCTGTCATTAAGGTCAATAAGCATATTCTCCCATTGTTTTTTTATTATACTAAATATGTCTTTTTCGTTTATTATTAAAGGTAATTGATTGTGAAACCATTTTGAAAATTCATCTATTACATATGCACTGGCAACCTCACCCTTAGACAATCCTCCCATTCCATCACATATCAGGCACACCGCCAGCTTGCAATGAGGTGTTTTTGCAAGCTTAATCATATAACTGTCTTCATTTATAGACTTTTTGATACCAACATTTGTGCCAGAACCAACTAAATAATCCATTAAAATACCTTTCTTAAGTAAATTCAACTAATGTTCAACATCAAGTAATGTAAATTCATCATCTGCAAATCTTATTTTTTGACCCGGTAATATTTCATAAGACTTATCAGCATCTATTCTAATATCATCAATATATGTTCCATTTGTAGAGGAATTATCCACCACATAATATTTTCCATTAGCAATACTTATTGTGGCGTGTTTTCGGCTTATGGCATTATTATCACTAATTACATAGTCACAATTAGCCTCGCTTTTTCCAATAACAAAGGTACACTTATTTACTGTAATCTTTTTTCCATCCTTTGTTCTAAGCAGACTAGGGTATGCAATTCTATTTAATTGTTCAAAGGAAAGCACAGTAGTTCCATAGTCTATTGCTCCTAAAACAGTAGTTCCCTTAGAATATTGTGGAACATACGGCTTACTTCCACTATTACTATTTTGATTTATACTTCCTATACGATCAGATAAGGTCATTTGCTGTGTACCGTTTTGAACCTGCTCAATTTCCTCCTCTATAGGAGTAGCATACATAAAATTAGGGCTACCACTTGAAAAGCTTGAAAAGCTGGTATCACTATCCTTATATACTAATCTGATACCACATACATCGCAAAAGTTATCAACATTAGTATACTCTTTGCCACATCTTGGACATAGCTTTACATTACTGTCTAAAAATTTAGATGGGTGTGGCAGCTTAAGCTCAACCTTTTTATCACCAGAACGCATATCCTCACCATTTAATTCTCTTACAAACATTTCAAAATCAAAAACAGAAAAATTTGTATGCTGATTAAAGTATGCTATGTACTGGCTTACATAGGTACAGTCCTCAAACTGGTTAAATACAGTATCATATACTATATTCATAAAGAAGCGTTTTATGTCCTGTTCAAAATCATAATTTACAACTGGCAAATATATATATAACAGCATCTTTGATTGAGGCTCAACAAAAATGTATTCTGTATCCAATATAAAATTTTTATTATAAAGCATCACTTTTTGTGTGTCTTTTAAGGTTTCAAGAATTGAAATAATAATATTCAAAAATCTATCCTTTGATGTAACTGATTTTAAATATTCCTTTAAGGATATATAATTAGACACCTTGTAAAAAAGCTCTGACTTATTTTTCTTTCCTGCTTCCGGATCAATAAGAGAGTTAATCTGATGACTATTTAATAACTCTATCTCCCTGGTATTAATCATTTCATTTCCACTAAGCTTTATATGTACATACTTTTCTTTTTTCTTTTTTACAATCGCAATCCTGCTCATTTGTATATATCTTCCTTTCGCTCTCTATTTACCACATTGAACAAATAGCTGAGCCTTTTCTACACAACTCATATTCTGTTCTTGAATACTCATCCATAGAATAGTTTACCATTTTATATAAATCTATTATTCTTTGTTCTACTTCAAATAATTCATTTTTTACTTTTTTTAATCTCATATCAATATTTCGTCTTAATTGAACATCATAGGGAACATAAGCCCTAAGACTATCCAATTCGTTTATAATTCTATTTAAGTCATTTCTAAACATCAGCAAATCAATATTTTCATTTCTGACATTATTTAAATCAACTTTTATAACTGCCATAATATCTCCAAACCTAACTCTATGTAGCTTTAACTTTATTTTTGACTTTTCTTCGCTCTTCTTCTGCCTTTCTTTCCTCTTCGGCATTTTTCTCCTCTTTGGCTATCTCATCTCCAACCTCTGAAATATCAGAGGTTAAAGACAATAGTTCATCCTTTAATTTATTAATATTTTTCTCTATATCGTTAATTTCATTATTTACTAAAAGCATCTCCGCACATACCCAATGAGTGTTTATATCTTCTCTAAATATCTTTATAGAATTATTTATATCCTGTAACTTCATTGCCTGTGCATTTGCGTTGGCAGATTGGCTGTGTACCAAATTCAAATCAATTCCCATTTTTGCCTCCAATCTACTTTATAATATATACTATTTTTCTCTACTGTTCAACAAAATATTGCTCTTATAAGACTATTAATAAATAATCTTGTAGAGGTCATAATCAACCTATTTACCTTTTATCTATTAACATATACAAAATTTGTAACACTACCTATATTTTTTCCTATAAATGCTTTATTGTCTACATAGGAAATATCGTAATACCAATAATCTGGATTATTTATATTCAGATTAAGTGATGTAATGTTTTTTACATCTAAATCCATATATTTAAACTGCTTAAACTTTTCTCCATTATTTGTATCATAAACTAAATAAGGATATCCGGTTGGATATGCGTCATCTGACAATTTTGAAAGTACAACTCTATATCCACCGTTTATATCAAATACATTTACAACAGCAAATCTAAACTTTGTTCTTGTTCTGGCATATCTAAGTCCTTTTCTAAATAGAACAAAAATTGTTATTACAAGTATGACTGTTATAATTACATTTAAAATATAGTGTTTTTCAGCTACACAAATATTGCTTATTGCTGTAATAACATCACATACTATAATAGAAAAGATAATGTAAAATTTCTTTGGGACTATACTATACTTTAGGCTATATATATTGTACATCACTGATATAAGTAATGCTAATGTGCCTAAATTTATAAGAACAAGTGGTCCTAATAATCCCTGAGTTTCTGAATTAATATTACCTTCGTATTTTACTATGTATGTAATAATTCCTAGTGCCAAGAAAAATAATGACATTATTATCAAGATTCCATTTCGGGATTTTCCTTTTTCTTCTCTTAATCCATTATTTTTTGAAAAAGTTGCAAGCTTATTCATTTCTGTATTTACATAATTTTTCACAACTGTATTCGTTGTATCATCATATATTAATTTAATTTCTTTAATTGAATAGAACTCATCATTATTTATAAGCGACTTTTGTATCTTTGCTTTTACTTTCATACCTTCTACAAGTCGGTTATATAATTCCTCATTTACAGAGCATTCTATTACTTTATTGTTTTCTCCTTTTATCTTTGCATAGAAAGATACTATTTTTTTACTTGTATATTTGCTACCTGTATACTTTTTACGATAAAAAATTTTGAATTTTTTCTCTACTACTTCTACTACTACATTATACTCTGTCTGATTATTATTCATATGCACTTTTCTACTCCATTTCTACATATCTAGATAACTTATCGCTATATTGTATTCATTTTTACTTCATTTAAAAATCTAACAAAAATTTGTTTATTTTATTATCCCCATTCAATTTTAAATTTATAACATATGCCTCTTATTTGTCATTGTCAGTTCTTTTATTAATAGTATGTGCAAGATTATATTAATCCCACACATACTATTTAAAATTTAATCTATTTATACAATCATTATTATATAAAGATTTTAATCGACCAATACATTACATTGACCCTTGTACGAACCATCCTTAGTAGTTACTGTTACAATCGCACTTCCTTCTGAAACACCTGTAATTACACCATTTGATACAGTAGCAACTGATGAATCAGATGTTGACCATTTCAAATCACTTTTGGAATATCCATCAGGTAAAGTAGGTATTACCTTTTGTGCTTCACCTTGACTTAGGGATACAACATATGCTGATAAGCTTATACTTGGATTCTGATTTACAGTTGTGGTAGTTTCTTTCTTTGTTGTAGTTTCCCCTTGTTCTGTTGTAGTTTTCTCGCCGTGTATTGGATATTTTTTCTCCTCTCCTTTTATTTCATATTCATCATTGTATATTGGAATTTTGGGTGCATTATCTTCAGTCACAAGATTAAATTCTCTATTAATTCCTATGTAATCTAATAATGTACCATCCCCACCTATAGAAAAACTAACAAGAGGCACATATATATTTACCTCACTTGCAATTGTCCATTTATCACTCACTATGAATATTTTGTTTGTCTTATCAATAGTATAATCCATTGTTTTTGATAAAGAAGACTTTGCAACTGCCTTTGCTGAAATAGATAATTCTGCTTCTGCTAAATCAAAGCACAAAATTTTCAAATCCACATATCCCTTTATTCCCACTTCTGCTGATACAGCGGCTTCAAAAGTGTGGCTTGAAGAATCCGTATGGGTCTTTTTCCATTTTCCATCTTCATATGCTAGTCCATCAGTACATGATAATTCATATTTATATGACAATGAACCATCAAATTCTATAAATAATTTCAAACCAAATTCAAGAGAAAATCCTGCTCCTATTGGAACTGGAACTGAACCTAAGTCAAATTCCCTTCCTATTGTTCCTTCAACCTTTAACTCTGATGTAAACTTATCATATACATCAACAGAAAATGAATTAACCTTTACTTTAAAGAAACCAAATTTAATGTCTGTTCTAACATTTACACCAGCTTCAAATTTTACTGTTCCTGAAACCTTATATCCCTTTTCCCACGGACTTTCTGGATCCTCTTTGGTTAATTTATCATATTCCTCTTTAGTTTTTTTAAGTTCTTTTTCTAATTGATCTAAATCAATTTTTCCAGATAAATAATCATCAATACCACTTATGCTATTTTTGAAATAATCTTCTGTTGGTAAAATATTTGTCTTACCCAATAACTTTTTAAAATTCTCATAATTAGCATCCTTCTGGAATATAGAAAGTTTATCTTCTATTCCGTTAAATTTAGTGGAAAAATCATCACTTACCTTTAACCCATCGTCACTAAAATCAATATTTAATGCTATTTCATTGGAGCCATCTGCTTTAAATGTTTTTGTTTCATTAATTACATCATTTACATTATCCAGTGAGCTGACACTATATCTGTCAACTGCCATAATATTTCTTGTAATATCGTTATAAGCTGATGAATTATCAATTATTGTTACGCCTTCTGCTGGCTCAAAATTCGATGGGTCAGCCATCTCCATTTTGTTTACATCTATCTCATCAAACACTTCCCAAATTTCTGGAATAGCTGTTTCGATTGTGTAAGTTCCGTCTGCATTTAATTTTTTTGAAACAACCTTAAAGGCTGCTCCATTAGGATATTCTGCTGAAGCTGGTACAACAAATATATCACCCTCTGAATATTCATCTGCAGTTTTTTCCTCTACTACGCTATTACCGGTTACTGGAAGTTCTACTTTCTTATCTGCTGGAAGCACTTCTACTTCCTTTTTATAACCCATATCACATTTTTCCTGTGCTTCGTCCATAACAAAATATGAATTAATTGCTGACTGTAAAATTACAGTTGCCTCTACGGCTGTAACACCAGATAACAGTTCCTCTGAATCTGGTTCAATATCATATATATTGTTGTCCTTAGCACATTTTATAAGTGCTGTATTTAAATCCCCTGTTTCATACTTGCTATAATCAAGGTCTGCTGCAAGCACAGCAGTTGAAATAACAAAGCCTAAGGTTGCAGTATCATTAGGTTTAAATACATCCGTACCAGTAGAAAGTACATCCCATTCATAACAGGATTGAACATATTTGTATATTTCATTGTTTTCGTCCACATCCTTGTAGTACGGAGTTGTATTAGTAAATTCATCCATACCAAAGCCCTTAGACAATGTTTCTATCCATTCTCCTCTAGTAATAGATACTTGAGAATTTACATTATCAGCCTTACCTGTATCCTCTTTGCCACATCCCAAAACATTTAGGACTAAAAGTGACAATGTAAGAAGTAAAGCAACTATTCTTCGTGGTCTATTCTTCACAATTTTTCCTCCATATATTATGTAATCAGCTATTTATTATCAACCAAATTTTATATTTTATATTGATGTAACTAATTTCTTATCAACCTGATTAGCTATATGTGTTTGAGTAGTCTTATAGCCTTCAGCTGCATTTGTTAAAAATGCTGCATACTGTCTCATTAACGATTCCATATTTGCAAAATCATCTTTAAAACCATTAATTTGCTCAACATAAGCAACATTATCCACACCATTCCAAGCACCTGTGGATGCTAATGAATCTACGATTTTATATAAATCAACAAATTCTGTGTGATAACTATCTGCAAGAGTTTCTATTGATTTTGCAACTCTTTTAACCTCTTCTGTCGAGATTATTATTTTACCTTGTGCCATAACTCAACAATTCCTTTCTCCTTTTATAGTTGGCAGGGGAGTCAACCTACCCCTGCCTGATTTTAATTTTACAGTATGTAAAACCAAGTAAATATTATTCAAACTGACTTGCGTTTGAATTGATTACCTGTTCTGTCTGTTCATAATTTGCAACAGTTGTGTCTAAGAATGCTGCATATGATTCAATAATCTGCTTGTAATCATCAAATTTTGCCTGCATACCATTAATTTTACCTCTAATAGTATCTGAAGCATCTGATGTCCACTGGGCATCAAGACTAGAAATCTTTGTCTTAATCTGCTGTAAATAATCAGATAAATTTTCGTTGCATTTACGAATCTGTGTGGCTTTTGCTTTTACCTCGGCAAAAGTAATTTTAATGTCTGCCATTCTAACTTCTCTCCTTTCTAATTAAGCATTTGTCTGAAGCTGTTGAGCTTTTGATTTGATTGAAGCCTGTGTTTCGCGGTACTTAGAAGCTGTATCCTTTAAGAATGAAGCATATTCTCTCATAAGAGCTTCCATCTTCTGGAAATCATCCTTGAAGCCTTCAATCTGTGTTGTATAGGCTGTGTTATCAACTCCTGACCATGCTGACTGCATTTCTGAAACAAGCTTATAGAGTGTTGTATACTCTGCTGAATACTTATCTGCTAAGTCTGAAACATTTGTAGAAATAGCATCAAGCTGTGATGTTTCAACAATAATCTGTCCTCTAGCCATTGTTTTTCTCCTTTCATTGTAGCATTTATATTAACATCAGTTTTGAACCATTTTCTAAACCTAGTTCTTCAACTGATAAGTTAATATTAAAAATTGAGCCTGATTCCCTGTCTAATAAAACGGAATCCTCTGTTGCACTATACAAACCCTGTGATAGTTCTGAAAGTGCTGTTGTAATCAGATTTGTTACCTCCCACATTTTACTTGCTCGTGGAATTTTTATATCATAAGTTTTTTCTGCAGCAGGAAGGTAAACTTCAACAATAATATAGTTCATTTTATTCCTCCTCTACATTATATAAATAGCTGGTAAGCAGTTTTATAATTGTATACTTGCCTTTACTTATATACATACCTGATTGACTGCCAACCTCTTTATATAATTCACTTGATATCTTATTAATTTTGAGTATATATTGGTCTGATACACCATCGCCAATCCATACACCTGAATTAACTGCACAATGTACCTTGTACCATTCCTCAAAGCTATGCTTTGTAATTGCAGCGGCTGTATCGCCTATTACAAAACAGATTTTATATTCAGCCTTGCCCTTTTCAATAAGGACCCTTAGCTTGTCCGCACCATCCTCTGATAAGCTTAAAAAAAGTGTATCTATGGAATTAATTACATAAACTATCTGTTTTTCGTTTTCAAGACTTCCTTGCTCCTTAAACAGCTTATGTCTTCGTACCATTTCATTAAACAAGCTGACAACTGCTTCCTCCAGCTTATCATTAATGTAATTGTATTGTCTGTTATCGTCTGGAATAAATTTGTTTATTGCATCAATAACAACTAAATCAGCAATGCTTCTAAGGTGTGCATTTTCTGCAAAGCCCTGTAAGTATGTAGATATTCCATCGTAATCCTGCGATAACACAAATGTGATATATGCAGCCTGAATATTATGATAAATAACTGAAAGCTTTCTTTTATCAACACCCATTGGGAACTTGTCAATCGACACTTCCTTATCCTCAAGATATGTTGAGTCTACCTTTTCAGGTAAAATAGGTACTCTTCTTGCTAATGGACCAGTATATCCAGCTAAAATACTGTCAATAAGCTCCTTTACCTTAGGTAAAACATTTTCTTCATCAGCTACAGAGGCTATCTGTATCTCATAGGTATGCTCTCTTTTTACAATACCTCTGCCCTTTATAGGTGATGGGAAAGTGCCTTCAGTTGGTCCTAAAATTGCACTATAGTCAGTTTTATCATTCATTTGTAATACAAATATTGACTTAAAATTCTGTACAATTCTATATCTTACTGAGCCTGTATTAGTTGCTGTTACAACAAAATAAATACCATATTTTGTTCCTTCTCTTGATACATAAGAAATGACCTCCTCACAATCCTCATAGGCCTCAGCAAACGCCGAATAATTATTAATAATGACAATAATATTTGGACAAGCTTTTCCAGAATTTTTAATATATGATTCATAATCTCCACCATAATCAACAAAAAGCTTCTTTCTAACTGAAATCTCTGCCTTTATCATTTTCATTAAATTAATAATCTTTTCAGCCTCTGATGAAAAAATAACATCTCCTACCTGTGGTGCTTTTTCAAACATTCTCAATGTTTCTGCACCAAAATCTAATATGTAAATATTAAGATATTCTGCACTATGTACTCTAATAAGCTCATATACCATTGTTGTAAGCATTGTAAGCTTTCCAGCACCAGCCACACCATATACTAAAATATTTCCACAGCTTGAAAATGGTAATGTAAGTATTTCCTGATTTTGGTTAAACGGATCATCTAATTCACCAATAACTGGATTTAATTCATGTGCTGCACCATTTTTTATATTATATTTTTCAATAAGCTTTTCTGGATATATCATAGCTGGTATTGGATTAAGCCAAAGTGGTCTTACACTAATATTTTCCTCCTTTGCCAAACCAGAAAGATACTTAACCATTGCAACAATCTGCTTTTGTCTTTGTTTACCAGTACCTTCCTTTTTAGGAGGCTTAACCTCTTTAACAACTCTGCCAATGCTGTCTATAACCTTTATGGAATTATCAACATTTTTATCACTAATACCATCCTCATTGTATGGTGCTCCACACCAGGCTGACTGACCTAAGGCAAAAAATTCATTAAAACCTACCTGTAAATAAAACCTGCCAGTATTTGACAATTCTGCTGCATCTGGTCGTTTAATCATATCATTACTATCAGCCTTATCCTGAACCTTTAAACAAACTCTAAATCTGGAATTACTCCAAATCTGGTCATCAACAACACCTGATGGCTTCTGTGTTGCCAAAATTAAATGAACACCTAAGCTTCGTCCAATTCTGGCTGTTGAAATAAGCTGCTCCATAAATTCTGGCTGCTGTGATTTTAACTCTGCAAACTCATCTGAAATTATAAATAAATGTGGAACTGGTTCTGTAACAACCTTATCACGATATAATTTCTGATATTTGTAAATATCCATTGTTCCTTCATTAGAAACTCGTCTGGCATTATTAAATATAGCCTGTCGTCTTCTTAATTCACTTTGGATTGAAATAAGTGACCTTTTAACTGCCGCACCATCAAGATTGGTTATTGTACCTGCCAAATGAGGAAGCTTAATGCCTTTTTCCTCGTCCTCAAAGGCACCTGTAAGACCACCACCCTTATAGTCAATAAGTATAAACGCTACTTCATCCGGGTGATAATTTGCAGCCATTGACAATATGTAGGTTATAATAAACTCACTTTTACCTGAGCCTGTCATACCAGCTACAAGTCCATGAGGTCCTTGAAATTTTTCATGCAAATCCAGATAGAACAATTCACCCATTGTATCTACACCGATTGGAGCGGCAAGAGAAATTGTTGGATTATTTTCCTTCCATCTCATCAAAGGATTTATGTGTTCAATTTTATTAACACCGAACATCTCTAAAAAGGTTATTACATTTGGTAAGGAATATGTCTGGTCTGCAATATCCATTTTAATATTAGCGGCTGCTTTAACAACCTCTGAAAGCTCATTTCCTATACCTATATCAGCAACAAACTCTGTCTGTCTGCCGGATATGTCGTTTTTGTCATAGATTTTAGATATTCTTTCATCTATTTCTATAACCATTGAGCTTTCCTTTGGTAAATTATTAATGCTGTTATCAACATTTATAATACTAAAACCAAAATTTGTTTTACTTTTTAGCATCATTTCGACTATATCTATTTTTTCAGCAATATTTCGACTGGTATTAACAATAAGGTAATATGGCGCTGCTATAGCTTCGGTCTTATTAGACGAGCGTTCATAAAACTCTTTTTCTAAATATGAGGATATTTCCTTCGCTTCGCCTATATTGGTACAAAAATATCTTACATTTTTGTCATTGTCCCACATATGAGGTAACCACTTTAATACCTCCCATTGCTCCTTGTTATTTTCATCAGCAATAATTACTATTTTAAGCTCATCATAGCTATGAAGTGCTACTATTCTAATAATAAGCCCCTTCACAAAGTCAGCTACTATTTTTTTGTTTTCTCCGATTATGCCACTAATACAGCTTTCAATAAATGAATATGTAACTGGCACCATATTAAGCTGCTTTGGCTCATTTTTTAATACATATAAATCGTCTAATAAATTATCATCCTCTAATGAAAACTTTTTATCTGGATAATGTATTTTTCCAACAAAGGGTAAATTGCCTAAACCAACACGAATTTGCAAAAAGTCATCCTGACCTAACATTCTTTCCCATAAATTACGCTTTTTTTCTACAATTCTGCTGGCACATTCATCAATCGATACATTATTTTCAAATAAAATATCACTTTGTATTTTTTCTTCTTTTAAAATCGTATCCTTAATGGAAAACAAATAATTTTTATATCTTGCCTGACGGATTCTCTCCAGCTTGCTTTTTTGCTTTTTCTCATACTTTTTTGTAAGAACAGGCCATAAAATCATACCTAACAGCATACTCATAGACATTATAAGCGTAGGCATTGCGCTTACCATTTTCCCACCTGTTGAAATTGTATTAATAACAGTAAATACACCTGTAGACATAGATGCCATTCCCATTGTAACGGACGGACCTATCATAAGAGCTGTAGGTATTGTGTCTAACTTTTCAGCCTGTGGTGGTGCATCAACCTTGATTTCTTGTGGTGTAATGCTTCTCTTAAATCTTGGTGATCTATAAAAATACTGGTCCTCGATAATAATATCCTCATTAGCTTCTTCCGCAGAAATGCTTTGCTTTGCAAAGCCCAATAATACATTTGTATCATATTCCACTAAATTGTCAGGGTTATTTATTCCAATAAAATTACTTCCAATAATTATCTTAAAGCCCATTATGAACACAATATCACCAGGCTTTAATGAATATGTAGATATTCTGTAATCATTTACAAAGGTACCATTGGTGCTGTCTAAATCAGATATGGTCCACTTTCCGTCAAAATAATTAAGTCTGGCATGGTTTGCTGATACATATATGTTTTCTATTTTAATTGTATTATTACCGGCTCTTCCTACAGTAATTTCTGTATTATCCTTAACAATAAGCTTTTTAAAGGTTTGTCTGCCGTTTGTAATGTTTTCTGCATATAGAAAAACATCTTCCTCTTCACCTATTTTAACTTTATAGAAAACCTGTGCCTCTAGTGAAACATCATCCTTATCCTTTACATCTAAAACCTGAGATTTTACTCTTTTATCTCCTTTTAGCTGCCATTTATTGTTTATGCCTTCAACACTTAACACCTGTCGTCTTTTCTCATCTGGCCCTATATCAGTAATAAAGTATCTCCCTTTTACTTTCTCTGGAAGCGTCTGACTGAATATTCTGTCAGGCTTCATTAATGTTACAATCAACCTGTTTCTCCTTAATGTTACTTCTTAGTGCCGCAATATGGACAGTTATTTTCTGTTGCCTTAAACTGACTGCCACACTTTTTACAAAACACAACACCTATGGATCCTTCCTTTGAAGTATTTTCCATATTGCCAACCTTGACACCAATATTGCCAACTCTTTTTTTCATTTTATTTATATTGACCATATTTATAATTGTAAGAACTAAAGTAATAACAACTAAGCATAAAATAGCTATGATAACAACCATAAATGTAGCATTGTTTATACCACTACCACTGCTTTTAGCAGCAGAACTGTCCTTCTGACCCCCATTATAATCATAATCAAAATATGTCTTTAGTATCATAGACTTCTATCCTTTCTAGTTTCTATCTGACCTTTTTTCTTCTATAAACTGTAAATACTGTTCCTATAATAATTAAGCCTATCACTCCAGCAATAGAGGAAATAAACAACAGCTTATTGCTGTACCATCTGATAAGTACATTTGTTGTTACTGTTATTTTTGAAGTAAAGTCTGCTACCTTTCCTGCTTCAATATCAGCTTTATTTGAGGAGTCTACAACATTTCCTGCCATATCCTCTACTTCAAATCTTATTTGCTGTTCAACACCTTCGCCAACCGTAAACTTACCTTCATATACTGTTAAATCATTAAATTTATTAACTGTTTGTATATTTTCATCATTTACATATATCCTTACTTCTTTAATTCCTATAGAATCAAAGACTTCATAGGTTACCTCTATTTGATTGGCATTGTAAGCATTTTTATTAAGTCCGGTAACTTTTACCAGCTCCGGCTTTGTATTATCAATACTAAATCTTACATCAAACTGGTCATAAACTATACTTTGTGAACGATTTCCTGCTATATCTGTTGAAGCTACTGTTACAGAATAAATACCATCCAATGCAAAATTCTCTTTTGGTATTGTATATATATTCTGATACCAGCCCGTTTCGTCCCTGCCTTTTTTTGTAATACTTATATTTGATGTATCACTATTAAGAGTAACCGGTGTTCCATCTCTGGCAATTTCAACCTTTATAGAGTCATCTAATATTTCATCTGCATTATATTCTGTTATAACAAAATCCTCTGTTACTTCCTTGGCATAAGCATTCATCATATTTTTAAGTGACTCATTAAAGGTGTATACTGAGCCAAATCTATTAACCGAGAAGGTAACTACCTGTGTACTTACTCTGCCTGCATAATCATAAGCATTAACTGTAAGTGTATACACACCATCATTTTCCTGCTTTTTTGAAAAAGTATCAAAGCTGCCTTCAATACCTCTTTCTAACGAAACAACATTGGTAATAAAGTCCTTTGTAACATCTACATCCTTCATACTATTAATGTCAATATTACTATTTCCAAAATATACACCAGTTTTAGTAAGCTTTATGCTATAGCTTTTGTAATAATTATCACTGATTTCAACCTTCGGAATAACATCTGCTTTATAAGCTCCTTTGTCTTTAACTCCACTTATTTTTATTGTTGGAGCTTCACCATCTACTGTAAATATAACAGTTCTTGTGATTGATGTATTCTTTGCCTTATCTACAGCCTTGACTTTTATTGTATATGTCCCTTCTTCATCAAATCTAAGCTCTAATTTTGAATTTTTTGCTGTAGACAAAAATTCCTTTGTTGTCAAAACAGTCTTTTTGCCTAAAAGCTCCTTTGTAACCTCTATGTTTACATTATTAAATTCATAGTTTGATTCTACCACATTTATAACTGCATTTACTACATCCTTATAGTATGAATTTTCTACCACCCCTGTAATACCCACAATAGGTGCAGTATTATCAACTGTGAAATTAATAGTCCTTGCTACAGCCTTATTATTGGCTGCGTCTACAGAATTAGCTGTAACCTTATATGTACCATCTGCATTAAAGGTATATACATATGTATTTTGTTCACTATTAGCAGCCTGTCCATATATAGTTTCTTTAGTGACTACTCCATCTAATACCTTTTCTATATCTATATATGCTTTATTGCCCGCCTCATTCCAATGCTTTTCATTAACCTTAACAAATAATGTAACTACACCTGCGTTATGACTATTTTCCTCAACACCATAAACCGACTCTATAACTGGTGCTACATTGTCTATATATACAGTTTCACTTTTCCTATTTGAATTACCTGCATTATCCACAGCGACAACACTAATTGTATATGAGCCGTCAGCAGTCATATATTCTGTAATTTCATCATTGCCTAATACTACCTTGCAGCTATACTTACTATGACCATTGTCATTATATTCTTCCTTTTTGTATAATCTATCATTAATATATATTTCAACAGTCTTAATATTTGACGATATGCTTTGAAGCTTATCATTTACTGAAACATCAAATTTAACAGCGTGGTTATACCATTTGCTTGACGAATCTGGTGTTCTTTCTTTCTTTATATCTACATCTGGCTTTGTTTCTTCTATCAATATGTAATCATTTTTTATATTTCTTATAATATTATCATTTGTATTATTGTCAGCTTTACAAGTTTCAGTTAATGTATATAGAAATTTATTTCCTACATTATTCATCACCTCTAAGCTTATCTGACCTTTACTTCCAACAGGTAATTCATAGGAAACCATATTACCATTCAGTTTTCCTTCTATCCACATATTATCAATCTTTAACTTTACTGCTTTGACACCTGAATATTTATCAGTTACCTTAAAACTTAATATAATCTTGTCATTAAAGAAGTTTCCAAACCTTGTTATATTTTTTCCTTTTGCATCAGTAGTAACTTTTTCAAGTTCTACATCCGCCCTGAAATTATCAACGCAAATAATTATAGATTTGTCATTTCCTTTATTACCTGCATTATCGTAAATATCTACTAACTGGATAGTCAACCTTTTGTTATCACCAACAACAAATTTACTTGTATCTAACTCAAATGTTTTTTCAGATATTTTTTCATTCACTGCTATTAAAACATTTTCATCCTTGAAAATGTCGTCAACCTTATTATCTTTTATATTAATACACTCATTACCGTTAACAATAAGCCTATATGATGCTAAACCAGAAATATCATTATCACCACAAATATCTGTTAAGCTAATAGTTAGCTTTGTATCATCCTTTATATAATTAATTCCATCTTTAACATATACTTTTGTAGCTTCATCAAATATAAACTCACCCTGAGGACCATTATCTTCAATTAAAACATTTAAAATATCAGTTGTTTCACTTTTCTGAGTGCTTGCATTAGCTTGGCTATTTCCATTATCACCTTTTGCTACATATTTTCCATTTTCTGCTGATACCTGACCTATATGTACAGCGTTGCAATTTCCAGCCTTATCTCTAACAAGTACAACAAAATCCTTTTCCTTTTTGTCATTAAATAATTCTTTTTCAATAACAAATTCAGTTGTATATTCTCTGCAATTTTTATTTTCTTCTGAATCAGCCACATATATTTGCTTGGTTTCTATAGCTTTATCCATATCTACAGTTTCAGGGACAACATTTCCATTGATATATGCTTCGTCTGTTCCGTTATAGAAAGATATATCCTCACCATAAAATAAACTTACATCATATAGATTTGTTTCATTATCAATTACCTTAACCGAAAACTTTACATTATCCTTTGAATAAATACCATGTGGTGTAACTTCTCCGTGGGTAATGGCTAATTCTGATACTTCTGGTGCATTACAATCGATACCGAAGTATTCGCGTTGGATAATAGTATTACGCAATACATCCCTAACATAAAATTTTACCTCCTTGTTTGCTGTTTTCGTATTTTCCGTTAACCCCGGATTGTACTCTTTCTCAAACAATCCATTCCAGTTTTTTGACAATAAATATTTAATATCATCATTATAGTCCTGTCCAACAAATTTTATATCACTAGGATTTTTTCTACACCATTTATTTCCATCGGCACCAGTTGAAAAATTACCCTCTATCATATAATATTTGCCTTCTTCATTATTATTCTTCTCACCACTAATAATAATCTTGTATGTTTCTGTAACATTTATGTATTTAGTTTCGCTGAATTTAGTTGTTATTTCTATATCTATTGGCACATTTCTTTCTATTGAATCAGGATTTGTAACTATAAATACTCCATCTATATACTTAATATTCAAACCCTTCGATTTAATTGAAACATCTGTTGTTCCTGTACCATTTGCAAATATTCTAATTGGCAATTCAAAATTGCTTCCGTTACCATTAATGTCATATGTAAAATATTTCGATTTATCTGAAACTGTACCTATTAACTCAGTCTTCTTATGTCTTTCTCCTGTAATTACATTTTCTACCTCTAGGTTTAATACTACAGGATTTACCACTATTGTATATGTCCCTACTGCATTTTCCAGATAAGCGTACTCGTCCTTCGGCGAAGCCTCAGCTGTAATAGTTACAGTTCCCGCCCTTTTTACTATTAATTTCCCTGTAGTTTCATTTACCTCAACGATATTATTATCACCACTTTTATATTTGATACTTTCATATTTTTCAGATAAACCACCCTTAATTGAACCTTTAACAATATCAACTGCTTCATTTTCATTATAATCCGCTAAATTAATAGTTAAATCTTTAATTATTTGATTGTCCTTCTCAAACTCAATTTTTCCACCATAACCTTCAATGTTAATAACACATTCTGCACTATCTCCAGTTTTCCTTGAAATAGCTTTTATTTTTGTACTACCTATTTTATTAACATAAAAACTGTTATCTTCAATTTCTGATTTTCTAATACAATCATTATCCACTTCATAAATAATATCATTATATAACGCTGCTGCTTTAATATAAATATATATTTTGTTATCATTTATATTTTTTAAGCTTTCTTCTTTTGTAAGTTTTTTTGTAATTTCTCTAACTATATGACTATCATTATCTTCTATAACCTTTTCAACATTCTGATTCCCAGCAAAAGAATCATTATCAAATTCCACTTTATTTTTTACATTAAAATCAATTTCTATATTTTCATAATATTTACTTGCTGGTTTAATTATAATTTTAGATTTTCCTAAGGAAGTATACTTTATATTGCAATACTTTTCTGAATCATTAGTTACAAAATCAACATCAGTTATGACATTACTTCCTCCATTACATTCACTATCGTTACATAATTTATCATAACAAGGATTTTTTTCTTGTAACACTTCAAATTCTGTATTCTCCCAATTATCTGGACTATCTATATTCGGATATAGCCTATATTCGCCATTTCCACTATAATATGTAGAAATATTATATTTACCAGCATCTAATGTCGCATTATTATCATTTTCAATATTAAATCCCCATTCAGCTTTTAACACTGCATTATAATCTAATGCTTCATTTGCATCATACTCAACGCTTACCTTTACTGACGCATCTGTTATTTCAATTTTACCCACTAAATCAGTTACAGAAAGCTTGTACACTCCATTTTCCTTATTTGTGTCATCAACTGATACTATTTCTTGGTCACTTAAAAACATAGCATCATTAACTGCTTCGCCTTTAGCATCTACTACAGTTATAGTTAATTCTACACCATCTGCACCAAATATATTATCTGCATTATTTAACACAGTTGTAAACAGTATAATTATTGTCATTATTAATGAGATATATTTATTTTTTTTATGTATATTTTTCATTTCTTTATCCTTTTCAAAATTAACCTATTATAGTCTTTAACTAACGCCAACATATGTTATTCAAACATTAATGTACCATTGCCTATTAATATAAAATTTAGAACTTCTTCACCTGGTTTTGAACTATAAACAGAAAAATCAAAACTTATATATATATCGTCTTTAAGCGAATTAATTCCTTTTCCATATCTATAGGTATATCGATATACATAATTTCCATTACTTTCAGTAAGAATTGTTTTTTTGTATGGTTCACCATATATCTGTTTTATATCTTTTTGTTTTGTTTTTCCTATATATATATCGTTATTAAATATATTAGCTTTATATTTTTTTACAATCAAACTATTATAGTAGATTTGATATCCCATTCCATTACCTTCACCGTCATCTCCTGTTTTTTCTATTAATTGTTTATTATTTTCTGGTATTTCTACTGTTTCCAAATCCAAATCATAGTTTTTATAACTCTCCATATACAGTTTTTCCAAAATCACCCCATTCTTTCCCCTTACAAGAGCTGTCACCGTAGGCTTAGTTGTTGATGCCTGCGTGTTCTGTGGCTGTTTAGTGGTTTGTTGTTGCTTGGTGGTTTGTTGCTGGCTACTAGCTTTAGTAGTCTGATTATTTACTACCTTTGTCTGTGGCTGCCTTGTAGCTGGCTGCACAATACTTTCACTATTTTTTACGCTATCATCTAAAGTTGTACTTTCATCTTCTAATGAAGTACCCTCTTCCTCTTTTGTTTTTTCTTCTGAAGTTTCTAATGATGTATTAGTATTTGAATTTTTAGTTGTAGTATCTTTTTCTATTTGCTGTTGTAAGCCTGCTGTTATACTAGCCGCAGCAGACTTCTCACTGGTCTGGCTTTCAGGCTTATCTCTATCGCTAATAAGAATAAACCCAAAAACTATAATTATTGCTATAGCAATAGTTCCTCCTATTATCCCTATGCACTCTACCACATTTTCTCTAATCCATTTTTTTAATCTGTCCATTTTTCCTCTTTTTTATTAATACAAAAATCAATTCATATTCAACCAAACCATAATTGATTTCCAATTTTAACCAAATCCACTATTACTCTATCACATTAAACTACTTTTTTCTACCACTTTCTTATTTATTGAATTTATTTTTTAACTTACCTATTTTTCTACAAGTATATTATCTTCTATCGTATTTCCATACCTGTTCCATTTAAAATTAATATACAATTTATAATTTTATTATCTTCGGATATTCTAAATCCTATATATATATTATCCTTTTCGGAATTATTAATTTTACCATACCTATATATGTAAGTATTATATATATTGTCAATCTTATATGGCTTTCCATATATTTTTTCCAAATAATCAATATTAGTTTTTCCAACATAAATATCGTTTTTAAATACATTCGACTTATAATATTTCACTGTTGGACAATCAACCTCAAATCTATATCCTATACCTGATCCATCATCTGTATCTACACCTGTTTGTGCAATCAACTCATCATTATTTTGTGGAACTGGAATTATTGTTCCAGCCCATTGACCATTCGCTTGTTCTGTATATATATCCATATATAACTTTTCTAAAATTACCCCATTCTTTCCCCTTACAGGAGCTGTCACCGTAGGCTTAGTTGTTGATGCCTGCGTGGTCTGTGGCTGTTTAGTGGTTTGTTGTTGCTTGGTGGTTTGTTGCTGGCTACTAGCTTTAGTAGTCTGATTATTTACTACCTTTGTCTGTGGCTGCCTTGTAGCTGGCTGCACAATACTTTCACTATTTTTTACGCTATCATCTAAAGTTGTACTTTCATCTTCTAATGAAGTACCCTCTTCCTCTTTTGTTTTTTCTTCTGAAGTTTCTAATGATGTATTAGTATTTGAATTTTTAGTTGTAGTATCTTTTTCTATTTGCTGTTGTAAGCCTGCTGTTATACTAGCCGCAGCAGACTTCTCACTGGTCTGGCTTTCAGGCTTATCTCTATCGCTAATAAGAATAAACCCAAAAACTATAATTATTGCTATAGCAATAGTTCCTCCTATTATCCCTATGCACTCTACCACATTTTCTCTAATCCATTTTTTTAATCTGTCCATTTTTCCTCTTTTTTATTAATACAAAAATCAATTCATATTCAACCAAACCATAATTGTATCAAAGTCTTGTATATTTACATAAAACTCTTTACCCAACACAAAATCTTATACAACTCCCCAAAATCAATTATCTTATATGATTATGCGTAAATAAATGCTCCTGACAATACTCGTGATTTCCATTACATTTTGAACAATATCTGAAAGTTAAATCTGGGTCTGTTTCGCTTGTCCTTTTACAGATTTCACATTGGTGTATATTATTAGCAGGACGAATTTTATTAACCTTTGCTTTAAACTCTTTTCTGGTTTGTCTAGCTGCATAGGATAATCTTCTTCCTCTTTTTAATCCTATATAGTATAAAAAGAAATTAAGTAGTGCCAATGCGATATATATTCTATAGCACCATACATACTCCATCATTGCACTGCCATAGACTGTACCACTATATCCTCTTGCGGTTACACCAATAGCAATCATATCATAGCCTATTAATACTAAATCTATGATTGCTAACCACTTAACCTTTACTGGCAAAATCATCATAAAATACACCTGCACTTCGCCAAAAATGGTGGCAAAAGCAAGAAATGATGTAAGATTTATATAATATGTGCTAATAGGAATACATACACCTCTTCCTTTAAATGGACCAACAAAATAAGTTACTCCATATATAGCCAATGCTCCTATAACCATAAACAGACAACCGGACAATATAAATAAATTATATCTAAATCTGCCCCAGACCTTTTCTAAATTTGTTCCTATCCAATAAAAAAACATAAACATAAAGATTATAAATATGTCCAGCTCTTGTGGTTTTGTACATACCCAGGTAAATATTCTCCAGACCTGACCTTTAAACACTAATTTGGGGTCCATTACTAAATAGCTGTAAAATGTAGGATTTACAAGCGAAGTCAGGTAACCTATACCATAGGCAATCAAAATATATAATGTTAGGTTTTTAATTGTAAATCTTCCGAACTTTCTCTCTAATTTATCTATAAATGTCATATATCCTCCTGAATTTAAGCCTTATGCGTAAATATTACCCAAATATTTAAAATAAATTTCAAATCTGAATTTTTACTTCACATAATACTATTTCTTTACTAAGCACAATTATATGTATTAAAAATATCTTTGTCAAATACATATTGTAATGTATACCTTTATACACTCTAATATATATTTACACAGTGTATCACCTGTAATTGCTGATACACTGGATAAATACAATACAAAAAATTTATATTATCAAAAAATAATGTATTATTTATTATAATAGCAATGGCAGATTATATAATTTTTACTTTTTTTATATATTTTTAATAATATCAGCAAACTTTCCAACTGTCATATTTTCAATATTTATAATATCTCCCAAATCTGTATCTCTGCTAATTTTACCCGCCTCACGAATTTCTTCAAACTCCATATCGTATTTTTCCTCTATTCCTTCATCTACATTTTTCCCCATAGCATTACTCATATTATGATTCTCTCTGTTATTTATATTATCATTTGTATATTCGTTATATCGACTTACAGGGATACATATTTTTTCACCAAGCATTAAGTTATATGGATTTATCCCCCTATTTTCCCTAATTATCATACCTACTGAAACATTGTATTTCCTGCCTAATAAGTAAAGAGTATCTCCCTCTACAACTTCATGTACTATTCCGTTACAGCTTCTACATCTGCATATATTATTATCCATAATATCACCTATAAATTTATTTCTATTTATAATATGCAATATTCATTAAAAATTACTACAATCTTGAAAATTTTTTCCTATTATAATATAATACATAGGATTGCCATAAACAGACAAAAGAAGGAGTCTTTTTATATGAAAAACAATTACAGACTGGGTATAGATATTGGTTCTACTACCGTTAAAATTGCAATTTTAGATGAAAATAATAATATAATTTTTTCAGATTATGAAAGACATTATGCCAATATACAGGAAACACTTGCTGCTCTTCTTGTAAAGGCTCGTAAGGAAATTAACGAAAATGTTACACTTATGCCTAGTATTACAGGCTCTGGTGGACTTACTTTATCAAAGCATTTAGATATTCCTTTTACTCAGGAGGTTGTAGCTGTAGCTACTGCACTTAATGATTATGCACCACAGACCGATGTTGCTATAGAGTTAGGTGGCGAAGATGCCAAAATCATTTACTTTACAAACGGTGTTGAGCAGCGTATGAATGGTATCTGTGCAGGTGGTACTGGTTCCTTTATTGACCAGATGGCTTCTTTATTACAGACAGATGCCTCCGGACTTAATGAATATGCCAAAAACTATCAGGCTATATATCCTATTGCTGCCCGTTGTGGTGTTTTTGCAAAAACAGATATTCAGCCACTTATAAATGAAGGTGCAACTAAAGAGGACTTGTCTGCTTCAATTTTTCAGGCAGTTGTTAATCAGACTATTAGTGGTCTTGCCTGTGGTAAACCTATCAGGGGAAATGTTGCATTTCTAGGCGGTCCACTCCACTTCCTTCCAGAGTTAAAAAATGCTTTTATCCGCACCTTAAAGCTTACTGATGAGCAGATAATTGCACCTGCCCATTCACATCTTTTTGCTGCAACAGGTTCAGCTATGAATGCCAGGGAGGATGTTACAGTAGCTATTGATGATTTAATCAAAAAGCTTTCAAATGGTATAAAAATGGAATTTGAAGTAAAAAGAATGGACCCTCTTTTTGCTGACCATAAAGAATATACTGACTTTATTAATAGACATAATGAACACTGTGTTAAAACCGGTGATTTAAGTACATATAAAGGAAATCTTTTCTTAGGTGTTGATGCTGGTTCAACAACAACTAAGGTTGCATTAGTAGGCGAGGATGGCTCACTACTTTATTCCTTCTACTCAAGCAATAATGGAAGTCCACTTGCCACAACCATAAAATCTATAAAAGAGATATATTCACTTCTTCCTAAGGATGCCCGCATTGTATATTCATGTTCAACAGGATACGGCGAACATCTTATTAAAGCTGCCCTTATGCTTGACGAAGGCGAAGTAGAAACAGTTTCCCATTATACTGCTGCTTCCTTCTTTGAGCCGGAGGTTGATTGTATCCTGGACATTGGTGGTCAGGATATGAAATGTATCCGTATCAAAAATAATACAGTTGACAGCGTTCAGTTAAATGAGGCTTGTTCCTCAGGCTGTGGTTCATTTATTGAAACCTTTGCAAAATCTCTTAACTACTCTGTTCAGGATTTTGCAAAGGCAGCTCTCTTTGCAAAAAATCCTATTGATTTAGGAACCAGATGTACTGTATTTATGAATTCAAATGTAAAACAGGCACAAAAGGAAGGCGCTACTGTTGAAGATATTTCTGCTGGTCTTGCTTACTCTGTTATTAAAAATGCCTTATTTAAGGTTATTAAGCTTACAGATGCAAAGGACTTAGGTAAGAAAATCGTTGTGCAGGGTGGTACCTTCTACAATGATGCTGTACTTAGAAGCTTTGAAAAGATTGCAGGCTGTAATGCTGTTCGTCCTGATATTGCTGGTATTATGGGTGCGTTTGGTGCTGCTCTTATTGCCAGAGATCGTTTTGAAGAAGGAAAACAGTCTACAATGCTTTCTATTGAAGACATAAACAACCTTAAATTTGAAACAACTATGGCTAGATGTAAGGGCTGTACAAATAGCTGTCTGCTTACAATAAACAGATTTACTGGTGGCAGACAATATATCACAGGTAATAGATGTGAAAGAGGTATTGGAAAGGCTAAAAACGCTAACAACATTCCTAACCTTTTTGAATATAAAAATAAATTAATATTTGGCTATGAATCTCTTACAGAGGATCAGGCTGTCAGAGGAACAGTAGGTATTCCTAGAGTGCTTAATATGTATGAAAATTATCCTTTCTGGGCAACCTTCTTTAAGGAATTAGGCTTTAGAGTTGTTTTATCACCTGTATCTACAAGAAAGATATACGAATTAGGTATAGAATCAATTCCTAGTGAATCAGAATGTTACCCTGCTAAGCTTGCCCATGGTCATGTTTCATGGCTTATCAAAAACGGTATTAAGTTTATTTTCTACCCTTGCGTACCTTATGAAAGAAATGAAACACCAGATGCAAACAATCACTTCAACTGTCCTATTGTTACATCTTATGCTGAAAACATTAAGAATAATGTTGAAGAGCTTAAGGCTGATGATATTAAATTTATGAACCCATTTATGGCATTTACTAATTATGATGTGCTTTCAAGCAGATTAGTGGACATCTTTACTAAGGAATTTGATATACCAAAGTCAGAAATACTTAATGCAGCCGCAAAGGGCTTTGAAGAATTAGAGGCTGTTAAGAGGGATATTCAAAAGAAGGGTGAAGAAACCATTAAATATCTTGATGAAACAGGAAAGCGTGGTATTGTTCTGGCAGGCAGACCATACCATATTGACCCTGAAATAAATCATGGTATTCCTGAGCTTATTACCTCTTATGGTATTGCAGTGCTTACTGAGGATAGTGTTTCACACCTTGCAACAGTTGAGCGTCCACTTATTGTTATGGATCAGTGGATGTATCATTCAAGACTTTATAGAGCTGCTAATTATGTAAAAACCAAAGAGAATTTAGATATTATCCAGCTTAACTCCTTTGGCTGTGGTCTTGACGCTGTTACAACTGACTGTGTTAATGATATACTTTCTAAATCAGGCAAAATATATACTGTTTTAAAAATCGATGAGGTAAACAATTTAGGTGCAGCCAGAATAAGAATAAGATCTCTTATTTCTGCCTTAAATGTTAGAGAAAAGAAGAAAATTCAAAGAACTATAGTTCCTTCTAATATTAACCGTGTAGAGTATACAACTGAAATGCAGCAGGCAGGCTATACTCTTCTTACTCCTCAGATGTCGCCTATACATTTTGAGCTGTTAGAGCCAGCCTTAAAGGCACAGGGACTTAATGTTAAAATATTACAACAAAATACTAAGGACCCTGATTATAAAACAAAATGTAAAAACGCAGTTGATATTGGTCTTAAATATGTAAACAATGATGCGTGCTACCCTTCTCTTATTGTAGTTGGTATGATAATGGAGGCATTACTTTCAGGCGAATACGACCTTAATAAAACAGCCGTTGTAATGACACAAACTGGTGGTGGCTGCAGAGCATCAAATTATGTTGGATTTATTCGTAGAGCTTTAGAAAAAGCTGGTATGTCACAAATTCCTGTTATATCTCTTAGTGTACAAGGACTTGAGAAAAACAGTGGTTTCAAAATAACACCTAAACTAGCGGTAAAAGGTATGCAGGCACTTATTTATGGTGATGTATTTATGAGAGTGCTTTACAGAATGCGACCTTACGAATTAGAAAAGGGCTCTGCTGATGCTCTCCACGAAAAATGGGTTAAGAAATGTATTAGTGACCTTACCAAAAAAGGATATGGTATGAAAGCCTTTAAGAAAAACCTTAAAGGTATTGTAAGAGATTTTGATGCTCTTCCAATCGATGAAAACCTTAAAAAGCCTAGAGTTGGTATTGTTGGAGAAATCCTTGTAAAATTCCTTCCTTCTGCAAATAACTATTTAGTTGAATTGCTAGAAGCTGAGGGTGCAGAAGCTGTTATGCCAGATATGCTTGACTTCTTCTTATACTCCTTCTACAACTCAAATTTCAAGGCAGAAAATTTAGGTATGTCTAAAAAGACTGCTAAACTGTCAAATATTGGTATTAAACTCCTTGAACACCTTAGAAAGCCAGTTACTAAGGAATGTTTACGCAGCAGGCATTTTGACAGACCTGCTGATATTAGACAACTGGCAGCTATGGCAAGTGATATAGTTTCTGTAGGTAATCAAACTGGTGAAGGTTGGTTCTTAACAGGTGAAATGCTTGAATTAATACATAACAATGTTCCAAATATCGTTTGTGCCCAGCCTTTCGGTTGTCTGCCAAACCATGTTGTAGGAAAGGGTGTAATTAAAGAAATCAGACTTGAGCATCCTGATGCAAATATTGTAGCTGTCGATTATGACCCAGGTGCTTCTGAGGTTAATCAGCTTAACAGAATTAAATTAATGCTTGCAACTGCAAACAAAAACATATTGCCAAAAAAATAATTAAGCCGTAAAACAATTAAACAAAGGGTGTAAAGAAATAGCTTTAACGACTATCTCTTTACACCCTTTGTTTTTATATTTTCTATTTGCCAGTCAATAGGCTCTAGTCCATTGGCAATTAAAAATTCATTGGCTTTGCTAAAATGTTTACATCCGAAAAATCCTCGATATGCTGAAAGAGGGCTTGGATGTGGTGCTTTTAGTAAAAGCTGTTTTTTATTTTGTACCACCATTGCTTTTTTTTCTGCTGGCTTTCCCCACAATAAATATACGATTGGCCTGTCCTCATTAGCAAGTATTCTGATTACTGCATCAGTAAACTCCTCCCAGCCTAGTCCTTGATGTGAAAACGCCTGATGTGCTCTGACAGTAAGCACTGAATTCAGCATTAACACGCCCTGTTTTGCCCACTTTACAAGGTATCCATTATCTGGTATGTAACAGCCTAAATCACTCTGCAATTCCTTATATATATTAAGTAATGAAGGTGGAATTTCAACCTGTGGCTTAACAGAAAAAGATAATCCATGTGCCTGATTTACATTATGATATGGATCCTGTCCTATAATTACCACCTTTACCCTAGATAATGGTGTCAGCTCAAAGGCTGTAAATATTTCATCTGCTGGTGGATAGACAACATGCTCACTATATTCTTTTTTTATACTCTTATACAAATTAATGTAATACGGCTTTTTAAATTCTGGTTTTAAGGGTTCTAACCAATCATTACTAATTGCTGCCATAACAATACCTATATTACCTTTCTTACTTCAAATAATTATAAGCTAAGTCTATAATCTGACCGAAACACCTTGGCTGCTTAAGTATTCCTTTAAATCCTTAATTTCCAGCTCCTTGTAATGGAATAAAGAGGCTGCTAAGGCAGCGTCTGCATTACCCTTTGTAAGTGCCTCGTAAAAATGCTCCTTAGTTCCTGCTCCACCTGAAGCAATTACAGGAATATTAACTACGCTTGATACTGCATTTGTAAGTTCAATATCATATCCGTTTTTTGTGCCATCGCAGTCCATACTTGTAAGAAGTATTTCTCCTGCACCTAGTTCACATACCTTTTTTGCCCATTCTACAGCATCAATTCCTGTATCTAAGCGGCCACCGTGTTTAAATATATTCCAGCCGGAATTATCACTTCTTCTTTTAGCATCAATGGCGACAACTACACATTGACTGCCAAATTTATAGGCTGCATCTGCAACTAATCTTGGATTATCAATAGCAGCAGAATTTACTGCCACCTTATCAGCACCCTCTCTAAGTATTTCTTTAAAATCTTCTACAGTTCTAATACCACCACCTACAGTAAATGGTATAAAAACATTTTCAGCAACCTTTCTAACCATATCTACTACTGTTTTTCTATGGTCGCTTGAGGCTGTAATATCCAAAAATACCAGTTCGTCTGCCCCAGCCTTATCATATGCCTTTGCAACCTCTACAGGGTCACCTGCATCTCTCAAATTAACAAAATTTATTCCCTTAACTACTCTGTTATTATCTACATCTAAACATGGAATAATTCTCTTTGTAAACATATTGGCACCTCTTTATAGCTTTGCAAAATTATCTAATATTTTAAGTCCAATATCACCACTTTTTTCAGGGTGAAACTGACACGCAAAAATATTATCTTTTTCAACCGATGCGTGAATATTGGTGCTGTAATTTGTTACAGCTTTTACAATACTTTCGTCCTGTGCTTCTAAATAATATGAATGAACAAAGTAAACATAAGCTTCATTAGGAATATCCTTAAACAATCTTCCATCCGGCTTTATATTTATAGAATTCCAACCAATATGAGGTATTTTAAAGCCTGTCTTGTCCGGGATTTTTTTAATGCTGCCGTCTAATATTCCAAGCCCTGCCACTCCCTTTGACTCATCACTATTTTTAAATAATAGCTGTAAGCCTAAGCAAATACCTAAAAATGGAATTTGTTTTTCGCAGACCTGATTTATTGTGTCAATTAAACCGTATTTTTTTAATTTTTCCATCGCGTCGCCAAAACTGCCAACACCGGGTAAAATAACCTTATCTGCTGATAATATTGTATCCTTATCTCTGGTCACTATATTGTCCTGTCCTAAAAAGGTCAGTGCTTTTTCAACACTTTTAAGATTTCCAGCATCATAATCAATTATTGCAATCATAGTCTTTTTTCTCCTAAACATAGACATTTTAAACAAAACATCTTCTGTTTCAAATATTATTATATGTCATTTTGTTACAAATTATTACATATTGTTACAGTCTTTTTTACATTGTAATTAGTAAATACTTTCTTTTTCTAAGGTGTTTAGAAATGTGAACATTTATTATTGTATCATATAATAAGCACATTGTCGATTTGCTTACTATATTTGTTGTTCTAATTTGTTAATAAATTTTTCAGATTAATATGGAGCTTTTTTACTTGAAGCTAAAGCTTACCTTAAACTCGCCCATATAACAGGTGAGTTATTTTTAAGCAAATACAAAAAATAGCATCTCACTCTTCCAAAAGTAGATGCTATTTCAAATTTACTATATATAGGTGTGTCTTTTGCCATCACTCCATATAGATAAATCTGTTTCGCCTTTGATTATTTTATGTACATATCATTACCATTCATAGCCACAGCTTTTACATTTCATTGTCTTACCTGCATTATCACCTGATGAACAAAACAATCCTGAGAATAACCGCTTAACGCCTGATATTTTCTGAACATTAGTTGAACCACAAGTTGGACATTTAGTGTTGTAATATTGTGAGCCTATTGTTTGTGTATTTTCTTCTTTTTGCCCATTTGACTGCACTGACAGAGGAGTATCGTTTTGCAAGATAGCATTTTCATTTTCATCTTTATCAATATCTGCTACAACACCTATATCTGTAAATACTTTTTTTACTCTTGTAGCTTCTGAATAAACCAATCCAGTCATAATAACACTTGGAACATTTTCTACAAAGCTTCTTGCTTGTGGCAAACTAACACCTTTACACATATCTTTAATAGTTTTTATAGTTTGCATCTTTGTTTCTACAGGTACACTTTTTAAAAGATTTATTAAAGCATCAAAATCTTTTTTATAACTTATTCTTTTTCTTATTCTTTTTCTTATTCTTTTATTTACTGTTTTCCTCCTGATTTTTTTCCATAATTTTTTTTGCTAAAGTCTTCACATTATACGCATATTCTTCTTTACTATCTAAAATATTAAGCTCTCTGGCCTTACTTTCAGTTAATCCAAAAGTATCATTAAGCTCTTTATTAAGCTGTTCTAACACACCATTCATTTCGTCCAAGCAATTCAAATCTCTGGCTTGATTTTGGTATTTGTCATACATTGCAATTCCCTTTAAATATGAATGTAATGCCTGCTCATAGTCGCCAACTGTTAATAAATTTTTACCTGCAGTATACTGATGAGAAACCAGCATTACAGTAAATACCTGATTATAAAAATCCTGATCCTTTTCCCTTATAGACAGACCTGAAATTTCACCGTATGCAGCTTCATAATCTTTATTAACATAAAAGGTTGTTGCTCTTTGCATTTTTTCATTATAATATTTTAGATTTCCGCCAAAAATCAAGCATATAACTAAAAGTACAATAAATGAAAAAGAAAATATAAGTAACACCTTTGGAATTGGGATTATCTCATCTGGCTCCTTTGGTTTTTTAACCTTTAGTGCTTTAACCTTTTTAACCTTTGGTTTTTTAGGCTTCTTTTCTTTTTTCTTCTTTTCCTTCTTTTTTTTCTTTTTTTCCTCTTTATCCTCATCCTTACTTAATATTTCCTCCTCGTCTATTTCTCCTCTGTCCATTTGACGGATAAGATTTTCATTTTCGTCTAAATCCTGATTTTCTTCTTCTCCAAAGTCCATACCTAAGCCAAAGGAATAATCATCAGACTCAGCATTATTGGCAATAGCGTCAAGGTTGAACATATCTACATCACCTGACTCATTTGCATTAATATCCACACTGTCAGAGTTATTACCCATTTGTGCTTCATTATCTGAAAAATCAACGCCTTTTTCTAAATCACCGTCCAACTCAGACTCGCTATCTTTTTCCTTTTTGTGCTTTGAGAAAAAGCCTTTTTTATTCTTAGTCTTTTCCTTCTTTTTCTTTTTAGGCTTACCTTTATTCTCCTCACCAGCCTCTTCATCTTCTTCGGTTATACCCATTATATTCATCAAATCACTTACTTGATTTTCTGGAGTTTCTTCTGCTGAATTTTCAGCACCCTCATTTACAGAATCCTCTGATTTTGAAGCATTATCCTCATCAAATTCCATATCAAAATTGTCATTATAATCATTTCCAAAGTCTAAGGAAAAGTCATCAAAATCCTCTGCCTCTGTATTTTCCGTAACAGTATCCTCTGGTGTATTTGAATTGTCTGTTGTATCTATACTTGCCCTCTGGTTTTCTGCCTGATTTTCTGCCTGTTTTTCTGTCTGATTTTCTGTATGGTTTTCTGTCTGGTTTTCTGCCTGATTTTCGTCTGTATTATCTGAATTATCCGAAATAACAATCTTTTTGTTTCTTCCAAATAAGCCTTTTTTTGTGTTCTTCTTTTTTTTCTTGTTGTCTACTTCAGCAACATTTAAATCATCATTTGACTTAGCAGTATCTGTTAAAGCCTCATAACCATTCACCTCATCAATACTATTGTCCTCGTCATCCTCCTCCTTCCCTGTCTCTGAAAGGACTTCTCCATTTGCAAATAAATCATTTTCTATATCATTTAAAAAGGTATCCTCGTCATCCTTTAATCCAATTTCTTTCTCTAATGCCTTTGCAAAATCACTTTCATCTTTATCCTTATATTCCTCATCTTTACTGTTTTCAGACCCAGTAATAGATTTTAATAAGCTATCAAGATAATCTTCATCAGACATTGTTTTTTTATCTGCCATAATAGAGCCTCCTTTCTATTTTATTTTGAAATTTCCTGTATAAATTCCTCTGAAGTCATATCCAGTGCAACTGCTGTTTCTGATATTTCTGGAACAAGCATAGGAAACTTTTTATTCACTCTAATAAGTAATGATTTTTTGTTAATTAATGCAATTTTTTCAAAAGGCCATCTAATAACTGTTGGTGTATTAAAATTCTCGCCCAATTCCAGCATAACCAATTTTCTATTAACAGTTCCAGACAACCATTTATTATATAGCTCCCATTTTTTCAGGTAGCCTTCTTCTGAATAGCTTACCATTTTCAAAAGGTTTGGCTCCATAGTTGCCTCACACTTTTCGCAAATAGGAATAACATTCATAATACTCATTACATCAAATTCATCTGCCTTATACATAGATGTAAGCTTTTTGTATATTTTTTCATAATCCTCTACTGCCGAATATACATCCTTCTTACAGCCTACATGACATTCTTTTTTTAGAATAGTTCCACATGGAGTAACAATTCTTTCTTTATCAAAATCTGAATATCTGACAACATCTAAATCGCAGGTGGAAACAACAAATATATTCTTTGTAGCAACAGCCTGTGCTAATTTATTAATAAGCTCCAGCTTTTTATTGATAATAGGATTATTCATAGATACTAATTCATGGTAATAAATAGCGTACTCAAGCCATACACCCTCTGTCTGCTCCATAGAATCTATATCATCCTTAAAACGATTATAAATGTCATTTGATTTTAATACAGCCTCAAAATCAGGCTCCAGCTCCTTGCCTAGCCCAATAAGCACCATATCTGCATCTGCAATTTTTTCTTTACATTCACTAACTGTTAATTTCATTTCGGTATATTTCCTTTTCATACATAATTATAGCAAAAAATGTTATTAACACTTTTTGCTATAACTTATCTAATACGCTGGACTATAGCCTGATTATTTAATTAAATCATCTATAATCTTAACTAAATTTCCTATTTCCGGCTTAGATAACTGTGCATCTGCACCTAACGATTGTCCCTTAACTCTCATTTCTTCATTTACTAATGATGAGAAGATAACAAGTGGAATTTCCTTTAAGGTTTCGTCTGTCTTTACAAGCTTTGTAAGTCTATGTCCGTCCATTAAAGGCATCTCTATATCAGTAACAATACATTTAACCTTCTCTAATACATTGCCCTCTGTTCTGAGGCTGTTAAGCTTGTCCCAGGCTTCCTGTCCATTATTTGTAACAATTACATTTGTATAGCCGGCCTTTACAAGAGAGTCTGTTATAAGCTTGCTAAGTAATGGCGAATCCTCTGCAATAAGGATAGGCGACTCATTTCTGCTTCTAATGCCTAATCTATCTATTTCTGAAACCTTTAATCCAGTTTCTGGACTAATATCTGTAACAATCTTTTCAAAATCTAATATAATAATCAGCTTTTCATCTACTCTTATAATACCAGTTGCAACACTTACACCCTTGTTTGATAAGGTTGCATCAGGCTTTATTATATCTGTCCAAGATACTCTATGTATTCCAAGCACACTATGAACATGGAAGGCTATATTCAGCTTGTTGAAATTTGTAATAATCATCATATCTGTAGACTTTGTTGGCTGCTCAGGAAAACCTAAAACCTTTTCCAGATTAATTGCTGTAATCATTGTATCTCTTGGCATAAAAATACCTTCGATTGCAGGGTGTGCATTTGGAACCGGTGTAACTGGCACATAGCTTATAATTTCACGAACCTTAGCTACATTTATGCCATAATGATTTCCATTGACTACAAATTCCAAAACCTCTAGCTCATTTGTTCCATTTTCTAATAAAATATTTGTATCCATAGTGTCCTCCTTTTATAAGCACATTTAAAATGTATTATTTCTTTAATATAATTGTTTCACTATTCTTATCGTTGGTAACCTCGAGTTTAATGGTTGATATAGTTTGCAGGCTGTTTTTGCTTACCTCAAACACAAGCTCCATTTCCTTAGACTCACCAGCTTTTATAGTACCCTTATAGGTATTAAATGCACTGCTAAGCATAGTCGTCTGACAGTTTGTTTTGACCTTGCTATTAAATATACCTTTAAATTTCATATTTTTGCTTAGCATATCCAGCTTAATATCACCTGAAGTTGTATTCTTTACATTAAGCTTAACAACTATTAAACTATCTCCTGGTGCTGCATTAATGACAAACGCCAAATCCGACTGTGTTGGATATGCGCCTGTCATAACATAGTCACTGTAAGTAACCTCTAAGCCTTTTAAATTAAGAATTGTATTCAAATCTGTTTCTACATTTATAGCTGTAGTTTCATCCTCGCCCTGATTATTTGAATTGTTGTTATTATCATTGGCAGTTGTTGTGTTTTCCTTTTCAGAATGCCAAACAGTTTCTGTTTCTGACTCAATTTCAACATTTGCCAAATTGTTCTGATAATTTCTATCGTGTTTTAATACAGTATTAGCTGCATAATCAACTACGAGTTTTTTCTCCTCGGACGATAAATTTATATCTCCACAGGCAGTAAGCATAAAAACACTTATGCAGATAGTACCAATGGACATTACTTTTTTTATATTCATATTATCACATACCTTAAACTGAATTATATTACAAAATATACTATTATTTTATCATTTTTCCTACTATTCATCAAGTAAAAACCTTTTGTTTTAATCATTTTTTGCACTATCTACAGTAAAGAAAAATTCCACACCATCTGTAGTATTTCTAACACCACAATTCTGCTTTAAAGCATTACTAATTGCCTTAACAATAGATAAGCCAATTCCACTTCCACCATATTCTCTTGTTCTGGCCTTATCCACCTTATAAAATTTAACCCATATATTTTCAAGCTCACTATCAGGTATATTTTTACCAGTATTTCTTACATTTACTGTAACCTTATCACCGTCGTCTGAAATGGTAATAAATATTATTTTTTCTCCGTCTATATGGTTAATGGCATTACTTATATAATTTGTAAGCACCTCAGAAATTTGAAATTCATCTGTCCATACATAACAAGGCGTTGAATTATCAAACACTACTCTGATATTTTTCTCATCAAACATAACCTTAAAATTGGCCAGAATCTGTTCTATTAATTCAATTATATCAAACCTTTCCATATCCACCTGCATACCACCAAACTCAATTTGATTTAAGGTCAACAGCTTCATTACCATTTTATTCATTTTTGATGCCTCATCAATAATTACATCACAATAAAAATCCCTGCTTTGCTGGTCATCATCATTAATACACTCCTTAAGTCCCTCAGCATAGCCAGATATAAGCGCAATAGGCGTTTTTAATTCGTGGGATACATTAGATATAAATTCCTTTCGCATCTCATCTATTTTAACCTTCTCCTCTAAATCTGACTGAAGCTTAATATTTGCATTTTTAAGCTCGGATATTGATTCACACAGCTTATCGGACATTATATTCATACTATTGCCCAGCATACCAATTTCATCATGGGCATCGCCCTCATACTTTGCCGAAAAATCCAAATGGCTCATTTTAGTTGAAATATCAGCAAGATTTTTTATAGGCTTTGCAACATTTCTGGCAACAAACATAATTATAAAAATACATATTACTATAAGCGCAAATCCCACATATACAAAAAATCTATGATATACATTTACTGAATTTTTAATTCCGTCAATAGAAGAACGCATGACCAAAATGTCACCATTATCCAATGAGCCATATACCTCTAAATATTCACCTTTTGTAATACTATCACATATTTCATACAATTCATAATTGTCCTTTTTCGCAATAATGTCCTCAGGAGATGATTTCCCGTCAAATATTAAATCCTTTAGTCTTTGCAGTAAATTATCTCCCTCTACGCTAAAGCCACTGCTCAATTTAATTCTAAGCGAGGAATCAATTACCAGCACAGAAATACTCTCCTTCTCACACTGGGTAATTATAGTCCGCTCACTATACTGTTTTTCTGCATCGTTATTGAAATAGTCATTGACCATTTCAAAGGTGTCCTCCATTGCTCTTGACTTTACATTTTTATAATATTTTTCCAAAAATAATGTATTTAAAAACCAGCTTAATAAAACAATACTGGCAGTCATTCCACACAGAATAACTGCCAACCTTATACTTAAATGCTTTTTCATAACCATTCACCTTCATTCAACTTCAAACTTATAGCCCATGCCCCATATGGTCTTTATGTAATCTGCATCCTTAGTAAGCTTTGCACGCAGCTTTTTCACATGGGTATCTATAGTTCTGGCATCACCAAAATAGTCATAATTCCATACATTATTGAGAATTTTTTCTCTTGATAATGCAATGTCTTTATTTTCAATAAAGTAAACCAGCAGCTCAAATTCCTTATAACTTAGCTCTACTGGATTGCCACATACCTTAACGATGTGTGAGGTTTTGTTTACTTCTATATTGCCTGCTGTGATAACACCGTCATCCAGCTTATTTGCTCGTCTAAGCAGTGCATCAACTCTTGCAGATAATATTTTGGGACTAAAGGGCTTTGATATATATTCGTCTACACCTAACTCAAAGCCTTTAAGCTCGTCCTCCTCTTCTCCCTTTGCCGTAAGAATAATAACTGGCACCTTTGATACCTTTCGTATTTCCTTAAGCACACTAAAACCATCCAGCTTTGGCATCATAACATCTAACAAAATAAGTGATATATCATTGTTTTTATAAAATACCTCTAATGCTTCCTCGCCGTCGCCTGCTTCTAAAATTATATATCCTTTTTTTACAAGAAAGTCTTTGACTAACTTTCTCATTCTTGCTTCATCATCAACCAATAATATTTTTAAATCTGACATAATATTACCTCACTATTGATCTTGTAGCTCACTTTCTCGCTCATTTAACTGCTGTTCTTTTATTTTAAGCTCTCTACTCCAATCATTAAGACTGTTTTCTAAATCTCTATACTGAGCATCTATCCTATTTTGATAATTAATAATATTCAGGTTTTTGCTATTACTTGCAATAACTGCAAAAATCACAAACATTACAAGCAATATAGCATTTAAAATAAGCATATTAACAAATCTGGCTTTAAAAGGAGAAACTGAAGCCTCTGACCTTTTATCTCTATTTGTGCCAGCTTTTAGAATAATTGGAGGAACATCCTCCTCTTTAACACCATTTTTTATAATATTGGTTCTTACCTCATACATAAAGCTTATGCCTAAGGGTGTTTTAAATAATCCTTTTTCATTAATCATATTGTATGTAGCAAGTGCTGAAGAAGGATTTTTGTAATCTATCTTTTGTTTTATATAAGCTATCCCTTTTTTCTCATTTTCAGCTTCTTTTGCATCGCTTTCTAAATCAAAGCAAAAACCATCTACAATATAACTTTTTTTTGACATTTATTAATATTCCTTAATCAATATTTTTTCTATAATTACATCTTCTAGTGGTTTATTACTTGCATCTGTACTCGTTGCAGCTATGCTGTCTACAATATCCATACCTTCGTATACCTGTCCGAAAACAGTATGAGCGCCATATAACCAGCCTGCACCACCATTCTTCTCATAATAATCCACTAAATCAGTATCTACGCCAAGCTGTTTTAACTGTTCAACATAAGTATCATGTGCTTCCTTTGACTGAACAATGAAAAACTGAGAGCTGTTGGAGCTTTCCTGTCCTGTATTTGCCATACACAAAGCACCCCTTACAGGCATTAAATGTTTTGAGATTTCGTCGGCAAAATCCACACCCCAGATACTTTCTCCACCTCTGCCTGTACCTGTTGGATCTCCACCTTGAATCATAAAATCATCAATAACTCTGTGGAAGGTAACTCCGTCATAATAGCCTTCTTTTGCGTGCTTAACAAAATTTTCTACAGCCTTTGGTGCTTCTGTTTCAAAAAACTTTACTTTTATTACACCATAGTTTTTAATATAAAGCTCAGCAACTAATTCGCCCTTTGTAGGCTCACTATATTGGCAAATAGTTTCTGGAATTTTTGTTTTTCCATATTCTGCACTATCACTAGACTTGTTATCATCTTTATTTAAAGCAACAACTATTGCAATTACAGCTATAGCTACTATAACAACAGCTATAATACTTATAACTATTGCCTTATTTTTATTTGATGTTTTTTCTGACCCTTTGTTAGTTTTTCCTGTGTTGTTGGTAATAACCTTTTTATTTTTGTTGCTCATAACCTCTCCTATTTGCAAATATCTGCTACAACGCTGCTAATAACTTTTCCGTCTGCTTTGCCCTTAAGTTCGCCCATAACAGCCTTCATAATTGCACCTTTATTTTTTGTAGCTATTACTTCTGCATATTTTTCATTTAAAATAGCTCTGATTTCATCTTCACTTAACATCTTTGGAGCATATTCCTCAATAACACTCTGTCTGAATGTATACTGGGCTTTAAGCTCTGCTCTGTCATCTGGGCAGGTTTCAACCTGCTCCTTTACAGACTTTAATTCCTTTAAAATAGCTCTATCAACTAATTCATCTGGAATATTATCTCTTTTTCCTTCATCTATAGCTAATTTTTTAACGGCTGAAACTAATGATGATATAGTTTCCTTTCTTTCTTTATCCTTTGCCTTCATAGCAGCAATTAAATCTTTTTGTAATGTATCAAAATTCATAATATACCTCCTACAAGCTAAACTTGCATATTTTTCCTAATAAGTATATACCAAAGCTTTTTTTGTAGCAATATCCAATTACATTAAAAGTATGTTTTTTCTGTGTCGTAAATCAATTATTTATAAACCTATACAGTAATATTTATTACTGGCTCTGTCACAATTCCTCCTGCTGCAAATGCTGCTCCTTGTGGCTGGGTAGTTTGTACTGCCAAGGCCTGTGGTAATATTTTTTCATCAGCAATAGTTTGTTTTACTGACACCTGTGGTACAGCCACAGTTTGACTAGGTACAGTGTTTTTCACAGAAGATTCTATACTTACTCCACTATCTTTTTCTTTTTCTAGAATATCAAATATTGTCTTTAAATATTCTGCATCTGCCTTTGCAATTTCCTGCATTTCTTTGTTACGATGCTTGATTTTTAACTGTTTTAAATCCTCTGGGTCCATTTCTTCTCCAGAAGGTGTTATTGCCTCTGTAAGCTCTCCTAAGCCAACATCCTCTAGTAAATCCTGCATATCCTCTGTCATAGATTCCATATCCTGTGACATTGCCTCTGACATAGCCTGCATATTTTCTATCATTGCCTGTATATTTTCTGATAATTCAGACATCATTTTTGCCATTTCATCATAGGATATTTCCTGCTCCTGCTCATAGCCAGCCTCTTGACTACTTATTACCTCTGATACATTATTTGTATCCTCAAGTTTTTCTTCCTCCTCTACTAATCTATCAGCACAAGGTCCTCCACTTACCTTAATCATTTCCTCTTCTTCAAGATGTTTCGCCTTTTTCTTTGCTACACGCTCCATAGCCTTTGCGTGTGCTATTGCTGCATCAAGCTCAGCGCTATCCTCACCACTTTGCTTTTTTTCATTTTTAAGTCTTAAAACCTCTCGTCTTGCCTGACCTGCCACCTGTTTTGCAGCATAGGAGGTCTTACTTCTTATTATTTTTGAAGAAATATTCTTAAATCTATATTTCAGCTTTTTTAATTTAAGAGATGTAGCCTGGGTCTGCTGTCTTTGTACCCTTAACTGTTCTGCATAGCTTTGACTACTGGTAATTATAGAATTAAATCCAACACTATTAGAGGAGCTAAAACCAGAATTCTGCTCCGTCTTTGAAAGCATTCTTAATTTGTCATTTATGTCTTTTTTATTATTTGACACATTTGACATATTGTTGCTTTTTGTACCAGTATTATTGTTTGGAAATATTGAACTAGAATTTCTTTGAAAATATGTTCCTATAACTGAAGCCATTGTTTTCACCTCTATCCTTGAGTTTACCACACAAAATCCGTTTCGTGGGTTGATAAAAAAATCTATCTGATTCTATTATCGGAATAAACCTTAATATTCTTTATACTATTTTTTCCTTTTAATAGGCTATTGTAGCTTGTCTAATTCTTCAGCACGAATGTTTTCAATATTTCCACACTTAGTACAAGTATCACAAAGGATTTTGGAATGTCTTGGTTTAAGCTTCTTCTCATCTTCTATTGGTGTTACTACAAGCAGGTGTGCTCCTGTAGACAAACGGGTACTAATCAATTCTCCTCCACATTTTGTACATTTTTTATCCATTTTTCTATCTCCTTTTCTTAGATTAATTTTCATAATATCTACTCTTTGTGATTTCCATTTCAACAATATTCCAAGGCTCACCTTGTACAATTTCTGTTTCGATAAACCCTACTTTCCTATAACACCAATAAGCTGATTTATTGTTTTCAAAAACTCCAATAGTCACTCTCTCAACTTTAAAAATGTCAAAAGCATACTTCAACCCTAATAAAAGCATTTCTTTCCCATATCCTTTTCCACGAAGTGTATCATCCACAATAACCCATCCAAAACGCAGTTTTCTATTATCTCCCCCTATATATCTCATAATAAAATGACCAACTACTCTATTGTCATCATCAATAACTGTCCATGGATAGAAATTATCTGGCTCAACACAATCTCCATTATTTCTACTGTATTTTTCATCTATAACATTGGATGTTACTGGATAATTACCAAACCGCTCTCCACCCCAATTTTGAAAAATCTTCTTATCCTTTATCCATTCTGCAATCAAACCTGCATCACAGCTTTTGTATGGTCTTAATCTCAGCATTCTTATTCTCCTAAATTAAAACAAATTTTATTTTTCAGATACACAAACTGAATTTATCTATTTCTTACATTTTTCTCAATTTTAAATATATAACTATCACAAGCAAGACAAGTATTACCACTGCTAAAGTCATAAATATTAATATAGTTGAACTCTGTTCACAAAACAATATAGGAATGCCTATCAATTTCAATATACCTGCTGCTAAAAGCCACAGATTGGACACTTCACAATTATATTGCTCTATATTCTCTACTCTTGATGTTTTTTAACTTATTATTTCTGGCTTTCTTATGTCATAAAAGGCATCTACATAACCTTTATATAGCTCCTCATTTAATGTAAGTCTTAAAAGATTAGTACCCTGTACTGCAAAATAGTATGTATCTTTATCTGTTATCACTTTGAATAACGATTCAATTCCGTGATTTTCTATATCAAAAAGATAACCAAACTCCACTTTAGTATATGCTAATGTTTCATAATCCTTGCCGGCACATAATTGTCCTAATGCAGCCTCAGCAATATTTTCCTTTAATACCTTGTTACCTATCTCATTTTTTTCTATCGGCTGTTTTTTCTTAAACAATCCCATAAATTTTCTCCTTCCATTAACCAAATTTGAAGTCGTATATTACATTCTGTATATATTTGCATTCTTCACTATTATCTTATCGCCATTTTCTAACTGTTCTTTTGATATTCCACGCAATCCAATACCTATATGCTCAGTCTTATATCCGCAGTTATTTGGTTTTCTATCTTTTGTATGTGCATCAATCGCAGTAATTGTGGTTTCTAAAATATCTCCATTTATTTTATTGATATATGCTTTTTCACCAACCCTACACATTCCTGCAATTACATTTCCCGTTGCAACAGTACCAACTCCAACAATCGTAAACACCTCAGCAATATTTAATTCAAAATTTTCTTTTAAACATGATAGAACATCTATTTTTTTCATATATTCCTTTTCTTTTTCATTTCTGCTTTTTCCAAATAATCCCATGCTCTAGCTTCCTTTCAAATAACTCTTAACACACAATCATAATTAATACACTAAATACCAATGCCACTACAACATCCACAGAAATCATTATCTTTCTGTAATTTCTCTGATATTTATCCTTATCTTCAATCTTATTCCTCTGATTTTTAGTCATTCGCCAATCTGCTGGAAAGAAGGCACAAACCCAAAAGAGTATCCACATCATTATTCCAAAAAAGGAAAGCGTAACTAAAACACCCATATCATTATATCCAACTATTATTTTAACGATAATCATTAACGCCAATACTACTCCAGAAAGTATTATTGCAAGCTTTTCTATTTTACTCATTTTCACAAAATTACCTTTCTACAAACTGTAAGTTATCTAATTTTTTCTTAGTACAATACTAATTATATTCTACTTAATAAATGAATCAGATATGGATACTCTTCCATTTTCCCCGAAATCATTAATTGTCTTTTCAAAATCATAAATCAATAGTTCAGATTTATTCCTAATACATTCTTTAATACATTGACCAGATTTTCCAAAAACCATTGTCGGTGCCGTTTGAAAAGGCGAAGTATCATTTACTGAAATAGTAGTAGTAACATTTTCAACTGCACGAGTTTGCAGATGTCCTCTAATCATACTATATCGTTCCTTATCATCCATATCCGCTACATCATAAAACAAAACCACATTTATGTCTGTATTTCTTTTATACAATTCTCTGAAAAATTCAGGAAATCTTATTTCAAAACAAATTCTAATTCCAAATACAACCCCATTTATCTCAAATATTCCATCACTATTCCCTTTTGTGAAATTATCATTATCCCATCCCCATAAAGCACGCTTGTCATATGACTTGATTTGTTTATTAGGCTGAAATAGTAATGCTCTATTGTATATTTTTTTTTCTTTATATATGGTTCCGACAATAAAAGAAATATCATTTTGGTCAGCTACCGATTGAAGTCTATCACACATTGACTGCACAAGGTTAAAATCAACACATGATGAATTTGATATATCTCTAGGTGGATATCCTGTTAATGAACATTCTGGAAATATTAGTAATTGAACATCTTTATGTTTTGCTAAATATATCGCTTTTTCTATTTCATTATAATTCTCATTTACATCTCCAGATACCGCAAATTGATACGCTCCAATTCTCATTTATCAATCATCTCCTTTTCCACTGTAAGAAAAAACATTTACAGCTATATAAACTGAAATTTATATATGTGCGATTACCCTTAATCTGCGATAATCGGCAATCCATTCATCACCATTACAAAGATGTTCTTTTGTTAAATTTTCGACCTTTTTTATAATTTCATCCTGCATTTTATTCGACATCAACTCCAAATCAGACGCGAAAAATTGTTTCATCCAATTTGCTAATCCTCTCTCATGGTCTTTTAATGGTGTCGGTCTGTTGTAATCATAAATTTCATCAATCTTAAAGTTGTTCTTTTTCAGCAAGTCAGAGAAAGTATCTACTGTTGGGAAGTTGAATTTAGGTGTATATTTGTATTCAAAATCTTGGCAAGCACTCATAAAGGCATTATCAATAGTAGCAATATTACCATTTGCACCAAATTCACAAATCAATAATCCATTTGGCTTCAACGCTTTATGAACTTGCTTCAACAACGCATTATGGTCTGCTATCCAATGAAAAACCGCATTTGAGAAAACAACATCGAACTGCTTCTCAAATGGTAAAGTGAGTGCATCGCAAACCTCAAATTGTATATTAGCATATTGTTCTTTCGCCTTTGCTATCATACTCGCAGAGCTGTCAACACCAATAACTGTATCTGCAAGATTTGACAGTTGTGCAGTAAGTGTTCCTGTCCCACAGCCCAAATCCAAAATGCTTTGATTTTTATTCTCAGGCACAAACTCTAAAAGCCCTTTCCCGTATTCTGAAACAAAATCATGCTTATTATCATACAATACTGCATTCCAGTCGCCCATATATTTACCTCCATAAATATCGATTTTTCAAATTCATACCCACATTATACCACAAAAATAACGGCACTGTACATCACTTTTGCAACATACAATGCCGTTATATCTAGTGGACCAGACGGGAGTCGAACCCGTGTCCGAAGGAAAATCCCCTGTCCTTCTACGAGTGTAGTTTGTTATTTAACATTCCCTCCACATCTCGAAAGCAAACATCCTAGATGCTTTAGTAGCTTCATAATACGCCCGCTACCTCAAAGCTTTGATAGTGTCGTTTCTCACATAGTCGAAGCCGAACTTCTAAAGTGTGAGTGCTTTAGAGTCGACTACTGCCAACTAGGCAGCGATTGCTAAATTTTCTTCAGCGTTTAATTTTAATTTGGCCATTTAACGCATCACCATGCGACTCGCTTCTCCAGCTTCAGTTCCCCCGTCGAAACCTTTACTAGCCCGATTTTTATTGTGTACATATGATACCTAAAAAATATGAAAATGTCAACAAATCTAATTCATTTATTCATTTTATAACATTAATTTTACAGCATTTGTTTTATAGTATTTGCCTTATATTATTTGTTTGACATTATTCGTTTTAATCATATAGCACCTTAATACAAATTTTTAACCTTGAAATCCTTTTCTGCTTCTCTACGCATATCCTTCTTTGCAATGTCCTGTCGCTTGTCATACAACTTCTTACCTCTGGCAAGACCAATCTGCATTTTTACAAGGCTTCCTTTAAAGTATACCTCTAAAGGAACTATTGTATACCCTTTTGCTGTAATCTGGCTGTTAAGCTTATAGATTTCATTTTTATGAAGCATTAATTTCTTTGGTCTAAGTGGGTCTTTATTAAAAATATTTCCCTTTTCATAAGGGCTGATGTGCATATTGTAAATATACACCTCGCCCTTTTCAATTCTTATAAAAGACTCCTTTATGGAGCATTTACCCATACGCATAGACTTAACCTCTGTTCCGTGCAGACATATGCCTGCTTCGTAGGTTTCCTCTATAAAATAATCAAATCTGGCTTTTTTATTATTAGCAATTAATTTTCCTGTTTCCTTTGCCATGATTATATCTGCTTTCCTTTCTCGCTGTCAGCTTCCTCTGGCAAATCGGCAAGCTCAAAGTCTATAGTGTGTTTAAGATTATCAACACCTAAAACCTTTATTCTGACCTTTTCACCAAGCTTATATTTATTTTTAGTAGTTTCACCAACTAACTCGTAATGCTCCTCATCATAGTAATAATAATCGTCCTTTAATGAGGTAACATGAACCATACCCTCTACAGTATTTGGCAGTTCTACATACATACCATAAGTAGTAATGCCTGATACCACTCCGTCATATTCTTCACCAATAAACTGGCTCATATACTGTGCCTTTTTAAGCTTTTCAGTTTCTCTTTCTGCCTCATCAGCTCTTCTTTCTGCGTGGCTTGTAAGGTCTGCCACCTCAGGCAAGATAGAATTATAATGTTTAATTCTCTTTTCTGCAAGTCCACCGTGTAAGTTTTCCTTTATAATTCGATGAATTTGCAAATCTGGGTACCTTCTGATTGGCGATGTAAAGTGGCAATAATACTGAGCAGCCAGACCAAAGTGGCCATTACAAACAGCCTGATATTTTGCCTGCTTCATACTACGAAGAGTAAGTCTGCTAATAAGTGCCTCTTCTGGAGTACCTTCAATTCTATTTAAAAGCTTTTGTATCTCCTTTGGATGTATTTCATAATCACCAGTTTTAATGCCATATCCAAAATTACTGATAAACATTCCCAGCTTTATCATCTTTTCTGGGTCTGGATTTTCGTGACATCTATAAAGGAAAGGTACCTCCTGCCAAAAATAATCCTCGGCAATAGTTTCATTGGCTATAAGCATAAAATCTTCAATAATCTTTGTAGCTGTATTTCTTTCATATGGCTTAATGTCAGTTGGTCGTCCCTTTTCATCAAGAATGATTTTGCTTTCTGGAAAATCAAAGTCAATAGAGCCTCTCTTCATTCTTCTATCTCTAAGAAGCTTTGAAAGCTCCTCCATCAGCTTAAACATAGGTACAAAATCACTATATTTCTCAATTTCCTCCTGGTCATTGTCTACAAGTATCTTTTTTACAGAGGTGTAGCTCATACGCTTATCAACCTTTACAACAGTTTCAGCAATTCTATGACCAATAACCTTTCCCTTAAAATCAATATCCATAATGCAGCTAAGTGCAAGTCTGTCACAACCAGCATTTAATGAACAGATACCATTTGAAAGCTTATGTGGAAGCATTGGAATAACCCGGTCTACTAAATATACACTAGTGCCACGCTTTAAGGCTTCCTTATCCAAAGGGCTGTTTTCCTTTACATAATGACTTACATCAGCAATATGCACACCTAGTACATACTTATCCTTTTCTTTTCTAATAGTAACAGCATCGTCTAAGTCCTTTGCGTCCTCACCGTCAATAGTAACCATTTGCCAATCTCTAATATCTAATCTTCCACCAATATCCTTTTTGTCTATCTCATCTGGAATATTTTCCACCTGCTCCATAACATCACTAGGATATTCAGTAGGAATACCATTTGCTTTTACAATACTAAGAATATCTGTTCCCGGGTCATTAATATGGCCTATAATCTCTACTATTTCCCCTTCTGGATTTTTCCTTTCATTGCCATAATCAGTAATCTTAACAACTACCTTATGTCCTGTAACTGCACCCATACTTTTGTTTTTAGGAATATATATGTCATATGCAAATTTTTGATTATCAGCAATAACAAAGCCAAAATTTTTGCTCTTTTGATATAATCCAATTACCTCATCAGTTGCGTGGGCAATAACCTTTATAACCTCTCCCTCTCTTCTTTTTCCTCCTCCATCTCTTGCTGGTCTAAGGGCAATTTGGACTGTATCTCCGTGTAATGCGCCATGTGTTCTGCTTTCAGGAATAAATATATCCTCTTCCTCACCTTCTACAGTTACAAAGCCAAAGCCTCTTGCATTACCTGTAAATACACCAACCATTATTTTATTGCTTAATTTGTCATATTTTCCTTTTTTAGAAACTCCAATCTTCCCCTCAGCAACAAGAGTATTAAGTACATATACTAATTCTTCTCTATTCTCCTTTGGAACATTTAAAAGAATAGCAAGCTCCTTTGCCTTCATAGGAACATAATGCTCATCATGGATAATATCCATAATGATTTTTTTTCGTTCCTCTAATAAATCTCTATCCATTTCCATATATATCATCTCCTATATTTCTTCACTGTCTGATTATCTTAACACTATTTTATAATTTTATTTATAAAAAAACAATCCCCTTTTGCAATAACAAAAGGGGATTTATGTACTTTTTATTTTCAACCTACCAGAATTTAAGATTGAGAATAATTGCAATTAAAATAAATAAAATTGCACAAATTTTTGTTGCCTTCTCAAGCTTACCTTCCATCGAGCGTCCCTTGTTCTTTCCCCAATATGTTTCAGCAGCTCCGCTAATAGAGCCTGAAAGACCGGCTGACTTTCCTTCTTGTAGCATAACTACAACGATTAAAATTAAAGCTAATATAACAAATACAACAGTTAATGCAGTTTTCAAATCCATTACCTCCTAAAATCATAAGCTTATTTATATTAACACAATTCAAATTGAAATACAAGTAATTTTTATTAAAATATACCTGCATTTAACCTCTTGTCATTATCATTTTTTTTATATACAATATGGTGTAAGTGTCAATTAACTTATTGACACTCACATTATTAATGTAATTGAGGTAATAAAAATGGCTTTAGACGGAATTACTATTGCTGCACTAACTAATGAATTAAAAGCAGCTCTTGTTTCTGGAAGAATTGTAAAGATTGCCCAGCCAGAAAATGATGAGCTTTTACTGACTATAAAAAAATTTAATGAGCAAATACGACTTACCATATCATCAGATGCTTCATTGCCACTTATGTATCTAACCAGTGAAAATAAGCCTAGTCCAATGACTGCACCAAACTTTTGTATGGTTTTAAGAAAGCATTTAAACAACGCAAAAATTATTGATATTTTCCAGCCCTCTTTAGAGCGTATTATAAATATTGAGCTGGAGCATTACAACGAAATGGGTGATTTATGCAAAAAGTACCTAATTGTTGAATTAATGGGAAAATATAGTAATATTATCTTTACTGATGAAAACAAGAAAATCATTGATGCAATCAAGAGAATACCTCTTAGCATTAGTTCAGTTCGAGAGGTGCTTCCGGGAAGAGATTATTTTATACCTGATAATGCCCACAAGTCTAACCCTCTTGACTGTACAAAAGACTTTTTTAATAATGCTTTATTGTCTGGTACGGCTGCTGCAGGGAAAGCAATTTTGTCTGCTTTTACAGGTATTAGTCCTGTTATTTCAGAAGAAATTGTTTTTAGAGCTAATGTAGATGGTGACATTCCCGCAAATACCCTTGATGCAGCTTCCATTGACAGCCTTTACTCTTCTTTTTTGGAGGTTATTAATCATGTACAGGAAGGTAATTTCTTTCCTTGTATTTATTATAAAAATGGTGTTCCAAAGGAATTTAATTCCTTTCCTTTGCGATTATATGACAATTCCTATGAGGTTAGAAGCTTTGATAGTATTTCTAAAGTTATTTCAGATTTCTATAGAGAGAAAAATATTCATACAAGAATAAAGCAAAAATCTGTTGACCTAAGAAAAATTGTTACCTCTACCTTGGAAAAGGATTACAAAAAATATGAATTGCAGCTTAAACAGCTTAAGGATACACAAAAAAAAGATAAATATCAGTTGTACGGAGAATTAATTACAGCCTACGGATACAACCTAAAGGACAATGAACGCTCGCTTACCTGTACCAACTACTACAACAATGAAGAAATAACTATCCCTTTAGATGCTACTATTTCTCCTATGGACAATGCAAAAAAATATTTTGAAAAATATAACAAATTAAAAAGGACTGCCTCGGCTCTTGAGTCCATTGTTGTAGAAACAAAAAATGAAATAGACCATTTAGAGTCTATTGTAAATTCTATGGATATTGCTGCAAACGAGGACGATTTAAAGGAAATAAAAGAGGAGCTTATTGTTTCTGGATACATTAAAAGAAAAGGCAATAGCAAAAAAGAAAAATTCACCAGTAAACCTCTCCACTATGTATCATCTGACGGATTTGATATTTATATTGGAAAAAACAATATTCAAAATGAAGAATTAACCTTTAAGTTTGCTAATGGTGGTGACTGGTGGTTTCATTCAAAAACCTTCCCAGGCTCTCATGTAATAGTTAAAACAAACGGAAAAGAATTGCCAGATTCTACCTTTGAAGAAGCTGCCAAACTAGCTGCCTTCTACTCAAAAGGAAAGGAACAGGAAAAAGTAGAAATCGATTACATTGAAAGAAAACATGTCAAAAAGGTGGCTGGCTCAAAGCCCGGCTTTGTAATATATCACACCAACTACTCAATGGCAATAAGTCCAGATATAACAGGCATAAAGCAGGTGCAATAGGTATAAAACAAATACAATAGACATAAAACAATATAATATATATATATCAAATACAATATATATAAAGCAAATACAATATGTAAGTAATTCTATATTTTATAAAATAAAGAACTTTAATGTAACATTAAAGTTCTTTATTTTTAATGAAATTAATTTTTATAAAAGTTTCAAAAAACTGCATACTTATAAGTATATTTTTCCTACCAGCCAAGTATTGAGTTATATAGCTCCTCATACTTCTTTGCTGAAGTTTTCCAAGAGAAATCAGCCATCATAGCCCTATCTACCATTTTGTTCCATTCACGCTTTCTATTGTAGAATACATTTTCTGCATATTTTACAACTGAAAGCATTTCATGAGCATTGTAGTTTGCAAAGGAGAAGCCTGTTCCTGTGCCTTCGTACTGGTTGTATGGCTGTACAGTATCCTTAAGTCCGCCTGTTTCTCTTACAATAGGTAAAGTACCATATCTTAAGCTCATAAGCTGACTGAGTCCACATGGCTCAAATAAAGATGGCATAAGAAATGCGTCTGCTGCTGCATAAATCTTATGTGACATTTCTTCAGAATAATAAATCTGTGCTGAAACCTTGTTTCCATACTTCCAATCAAAATATCTGAAGGAATTTTCGTACTGGTTATCACCTGTACCTAATACAACAATCTGTATATCCTCCTGACACATTTCGTCCATAACATAATTAACCAAATCAAAGCCCTTTTGGTCTGTAAGTCTTGATACCATGGCAATAAGAAACTTCTTTGGATTTACTTCAAGTCCTAAATCTCTTTGAAGTGCAGTTTTATTTTTAACCTTTTCTTTTCTGAAATTGTCTACATTGTACTGCTTATATATGTACTTATCTGTTTCTGGATTGTAAACATCATAATCAATTCCGTTTACTATACCCCACAGGCAATTATTTCTTGCCCGCATAAGACCATCTAAGCCTTCACCATAAAACGGTGTCTGGATTTCACTGGCATAGGTTTCACTAACTGTAGTAACTCTGTCTGCATATACAATACCACCTTTTAAAAGATTGGCATCATCATAATATTTAAGCTTATCCGATGTAAAGTAATAATCAGACAATCCAACTAAATCTCTGACTGTCTTTATATCCCAAACACCCTGAAATTTTAAATTGTGAATTGTCATTACACTCTTAATGCCTCTGTAAAAATCTCCCTGCTGGAAACAGTCATTAAGATAAACAGGTACAAGTCCTGTCTGCCAGTCGTGGCAATGAATAATGTCTGGTCTAAAGCCAATAACTGGCAATGCTGAAAGTGCAGCTCTTGAAAAAAATGCAAATCTTTCTATATCATACTTTGTATCACCTGTATATGGCTTATCTCCACTAAAATAATATTCATTGTCAATGAAATAAAAGGTAATACCTTCATATACTAATCTGAAAATACCAACATACTGGCTTCTCCAGTTTAAGTTCATATAGAAATTAGTCATATACTCAAGCTGACTTACATATTCCCATTTCATGCACATATACTTTGGAAGAATAACTCTACAATCATATTCCTCCTTATTAAAACTCTTTGGCAACGAACCAACTACATCTGCCAAGCCGCCTGTTTTTATAAATGGTACTGACTCAGATGCTACAAACAAAATATTTTTCATCTGCTACCTCCAACCTAGAATATTTTGCATAAAATTTTCTTATATTATACCAAATATATGTCTTAATTAAAAGTAGATATGAAAATTATTTTGTTTTATAGTCAAGTCGGATTTTATCTGAAATCATTGCGATAAATTCTGAATTTGTAGGCTTTCCTTTGCCTGAATTTATGGTATAACCAAACAATTCATACACCATATCCATATTTCCTCTATTCCACGCCACCTCAATAGAATGTCTTATAGCTCGCTCTACCCTGCTTGCAGTTGTATTATTTTTCTTTGCAATAGTAGGATATAAAATCTTAGTAACTGAATTTAACATTTCTGGCTCATTTACACACATCATAATTCCATCTCTTAAATACTGGTATCCCTTAATATGTGCAGGCACACCTACCTCATGGAGAATGTCAGTTACATCTGTTTCCAGATTTTTTTCTATATACTCACTTCTGCTTTCCAAAGGATTTATTTTTTTCATATTAGGATATTTTTTGCCAACATGAGCCTTAATAAATTGAACCCTTCCCATTAAGGTATCATGGTCAAAGGGTTTCATTATATAGTAGCTTGCTCCTAATCTAAAAGCATCCTCTGTGATATTTTCCTGACCGATAGCACTCATTACTACAAAATAAGGTACTTTTTTAACTTCATTATCCTTATTTATTTTTTCCATTACAGATAATCCGTCCATCTTTGGCATAATAATGTCTAATAATACCAAATCTGGAGAATCCTTTTTAATTATATCATATATTTCCTCTCCATTTTTTGCACTGCCAATTACTTCGATGTCTTTATCATCCTCTAAAATATTCTCCAACACCTTTAAAATTCTTTCATTATCATCTGCTATTGCAACTTTAAATTTACTGTCCATATTACCTCCATATTCATTAAAAAGTTACTTATTTCATCAAAATACTATCAAATACAAGTAAATTCTAAGTTTATTTTAAATAAAGCATATATCGTTCATGTAAATTCAAAGTAAAATTTGTCCTTTCCATAATTATTTTTCCAGCATACTTTCAACAAATATTCCATAGCCCTTTGTAGGATTATTAACAAACACATGGGTTACTGCGCCTACAAGCTTTCCGTCCTGGATTATAGGACTGCCACTCATCCCCTGTACTATTCCATTTGTCAGCTTGAGCAGCTCCTTGTCTACCACTTCTAAAACAATTCCTTTATTATCAGCTCTGTTTCTATCTAAATCACATATTTTTATTTCATACTGCTTAAGACTTCCAGATATATAGCTCAAAATATATGCTTTTCCCCTATGCACTTCACTTTTTGCTGCTGTCTGGCAATAATCACTATTATAATTTTCCTCTATATACTGTAAACCCTCCTCATTTAATTTTCCAAAAATACCCTTGTTAGTATTTTTTAAAATTGTGCCAATTTCATTACATTTTTCATAATCAATAGTTCCACAAAGTCCTCCAGGCTTTCCATCCACACCCTTTGTAATTCCCCAGATATTCGCCTTGTACAAAAGGCCATTATTACTGTTTAAAAGCTTTTTAGTATCCACATCATTAATTCCATGTCCTAAAGCTCCAAAACTTCCGTCCATAGTCATATAAGTCAGTGTACCAATTCCTTGTGTATCATCCCTTGCCCATACACCAATTTTATATTCACCACCTTTAACCTTTACAGGTGTAACTAAAACCTGAAATTCTTCCCCATTTCTGCGTATTCCCACAGTAATATCCTTATCTCCATATTTATTTATTAAAAAAAGCAGCTGTGATTTTGAATTAATATCAATTCCATTAATTTTTGTAATATAATCCCCCTCATATATTTTATTTAAAGCTGGCTCATAATTAATTCCGTCACTTCCAGTGATGAAGCTTGTCCCAGCCACTAATACACCATTAGTTTCTAAATAAACTCCTATTGAGATTCCTAAGGGCATAACTAATGTACCCTCTGCATTAACACTACTTATTTTATTTATATTTATTTCCCTGTTCTCGTTCTCAACATAGTTATTATTTGCCATATAAAAGCAAGTCAATATACAGCAAAGAACAAAAACTAAGCCTAAAAAAGCTCTATATATTTTAATCCTTTTATTCATACAGCACCCCTCAATATTACTATTCTTTATTATCTGCCTACAAAAATAAGGATACAGTGCTGTATCCTTATGTATAGTAATATTATCTGTATAATCCTTAAAAAAATGCTGTATTATTTTTCTTGTTTAGCCATTTTTTTCATTTCTCTAGCATTTCCTACAACTGCCTCAGAAATAACTGCGCCACCTAACATTCTGGATAATTCCATAACAGACTCATCATAGTTAAGCTTATTTATCTCTGTTTTTGTGCTATTTTCTTCATTTTTCTTTTCAATAAGATAATGGTCATCTGCCATTGCTGCAATCTGAGGCAAATGAGTAATACATATAATCTGATGATTTTTTGCAATAATTTTCATTTTTTCAGCTACCATCTGAGCAGTCCTGCCACTTATACCTGTATCTATTTCGTCAAAAATAAGTGTGTCTATATTGTCAACATGTGCAAGGATCGTTTTTATTCCAAGCATTATTCTTGATAGCTCACCACCAGATGCAACATCACTAAGAGGCTTTATATCCTCTCCTACATTAGTTGAAATCATAAAGCAAACATCATCCATACCGCTGCTGGTATATTCCTTTGTCTTTTCAAAGGCTGTATCAAAAGCAACATAATTAAAATTAAGTGTTTTTAATACCTCTGTTATATCCTTTGACAAATTTTTTGCAACTGTTTTTCTAAGACTTGTAAGCTTTTCAGACTCCTTTTCATATTCCTTGGAAATATTAGAAAGACTCTCCTTTACTTCTATTAAGCGCTGCTCATAATCAGCGTATTCGTTTAATTTATTTTCAAATTCTTCCTTCTTAGCAAAAATCTGTTCAATAGAATTTCCATGCTTCATTTTCAGCTTATTAATAGTATTTAAGCGTTCGTATACATAGTTTACTCTTTCCTCATCAAAATCTATATTGTCAATATATGTATCTAATTGACCTACAAAATCCTGACAAATAGAGTCCAAATCCATTATACAATCATATAATGAGCTTGTCTTATCATTAATGTCACTAATCCTCGAAAGCATACCTGCACAGGATGATATATTAGCTGAAACACTATTACTGTCCTGCTGCATAATTAAGCTGACATTTTGTAATACCTCTAAAATTTTTGTAGCACTTGAAAAGGCTTTCTGCTTCTCCTCAAGTTCAGTGTCTTCTCCTAAAACAAGTGAGGCTTCTTCGATTTCATTAATTTCAAATTGTAAAAAATCCATTTCCCTTTTTCTGGCTTCATCACTTATATCAAATTCCTTTAATTTTTCCTTGCAGCATCTATACTCTAAGTACAACAGGCCTACCTTAGTCTTAAGCTTTTCACCTTTCTCACCAATGAAGCTATCAAGGATTTCTAAATGTCTGCTTTTCTTTAATAAGGACTCGTGGTCATGCTGTCCGTGAACATCTAAAAGCAAGCCGGCAACCTCTTTTAAAAGTGTGCTGGCAACAGTTTCGCCATTTATTTTTATAATACTTCTGCCATTGGTTATTTTTCTGGAAATAACCACCTGATTTTCTTCTTCAATAAAAATGCCCTTTTCCTTTAACTTTTCTTTTACAAGGTCTGATACGGCAAATATTAATTCAACAAAGCCATATTCTGCATTTTTTCGTATTATATCCTTTGGCACCTTACCACCTAAGGCTATATTAATAGAGCCTATAATTATAGATTTTCCAGCACCTGTTTCACCAGTTAATATGTTTAGCCCATCTCCAAAATATACATCTACATCCTCTATAAGAGCCAGATTTTTTACATGAACATTTAATAGCATACCTTCCTCTTTCCTTCGTCAACTACTCCATTACTTAGAAAGCTGTTCAGCTAATCTTGCCATTACTTCTTCTCCATCCTCGGCACTCCTAAGGGCACAAAAGATTGTATCATCACCAGCAATACTACCTACTATCTGATTTAATCTTAAAGCATCAATAGAAGCTGCAACAGCCATTGCCATACCTGCTGAAGTCTTTATTACAAGTATTGAGCCTGCCATGTCCATAGAAACAAAGCCTGTTCTAAGAACACCCAGCAAACGATTGTTCATTCCACTTTCAGCACTTTTTACAGTAACATATCTTTGTGTCCTTCCATCAACAGAAACCTTCGTAATACCAAGCTCTCTAATATCTCTTGATATTGTTGCCTGTGTAATTTCTAACCCTTCTCTTTCTAATAAAGCTACTAGCTCCTCCTGTGTTCCAATGTCATTTTTTTCAATAATCTCTAAAATTTTTCTTTGTCTAGCTGTTTTCATTGTCACTCATCTTCCTTTTCAAAATTTCAATAAAGCTTTTGCTGCTAAGCTTTATTATTTTAGTGCTGATTTTAGATTTGCTAATTGAAATTCTATCCCCATTCATAAGACTTACAGCTCTGTCTCCATCAAAATATGCAAACCTAATATCATTTTCAACATTACGCTTATTCTTCACCACAATATCTACCACATCATCGGAGTCTAATATAATACTCCTTGTATTTAAAGTGTGTGGACATATTGGTGTGAGCAAAATCAAGCTTGCTGACGGCTTTACTATTGGTCCGCCTGCTGACATACTATATGCTGTTGAGCCAGTAGGTGTTGAAATAATCATCCCGTCTGCCTTATATTTATTTAGCTTCATTTCATTAACATAAATATCAAAATCAATTACTCGAAGCAGACCACCTCTATTAATAACTATATCATTTAAGGCAATATCCTCTGATATAACCTTTCCATCTCTTATAATTTTACCAGTAAGCATCATTCGCTTTTCTAAAGTATACATATTTTTCAATAATTTTTCAAGTGTTTCGTCTATCATATCAGGGGTGGATTCTGATAAAAAGCCTAAGTTTCCACAATTTATACCAATAAAGGGAATGTTAAGCTCTACAAGACTTCTGGCAGCCAGCAGAAGTGTTCCGTCACCGCCTAATACAATAATACATTCTGTATCCTTATCAACCATATCCTCTTTTACATATCCATTAATTATTTTGCAAATGCCATTATGCAAAGCAATATATTCTTCAATTTTTGCAGCTATATCTGTGGTTTCTTGCTTATCATTATTCGCTATTACCAAAAATTTTTTCATATTAGCACCATCCTAAAGCACTTCTAATATTTTTTTCATTACCTTTTGGGCAGTAAAGCCTACTTCTTTCTTTAACACATCAATGCTTCCGTGTTCCAGATACATATTTGGTATACCTATATTTATAACCTTTGTATCATATCTTCTTGAATTAACATATTTTAAAACAGCCTCTCCGTATCCACCGTTTAATATGTTTTCTTCAAGTGTAGCTATTAGACTGTGATTTTTTACCAGCTCATCAATGCACTTTTCATCTATTGGCTTGATAAATCTGGCATTAATAATACTACAGTTATAATTTTGCTTTTTTAATTCCTCTCTGGTTTCCAAAGCAAGCTCCAGCATAGAGCCACAAAACAATATAGCTATATCTCTTTCTTTATATATTGCTTCACTTTTTCCGTATACTATAGGCTCTCTTTTTTCCTTTAATACCTCACTGGCAGCACCCTTTGGATACCTTATTGCCAAAGGTCCGTTAAAGCCTGCCGAGAAATTTAAAACATCAATAAATTCATATTTGTTTTTCGGTGCAAAAATACTTAAGTTTGGTATTGTTCTAAGGAAAGAAATATCATAAATACCCTGATGTGTTTCTCCGTCAGTTCCCACAATACCAGCTCTGTCAATAGCAAATACTACAGGTAGTCCCTGAATACATACATCGTGCATAATCTCATCATAAGCTCTTTGTAAAAATGATGAGTATATTGCCACATAAGGCTTTACACCTGCGGCTGCTAGTCCACCTGCAAAGGTAACTGCGTGCTCCTCTGCAATACCTACATCAAAAAATCTGTCTGGATATAGTGACTTAAATCTTTTAAGTCCTGTTCCGTCTGCCATTGCCGCTGTAATAGCTACAACATTGCTGTTTTCCTGTGCAATTTTACATATTGCCTTTGAAAAAACATCTGTATAGGTAGGCTTTGTCTTTTGCACTAATACCTCACCTGTATCAATATCAAAGGGTTCTACACCGTGAAATCTGCTTGGCCGCTTTTCAGCAAATTCATAGCCTTTTCCTTTTTTTGTAATAACATGAACAATAACAGCGTGATTAAGCTTTTTAGCTTCATTAAAAACTCTTACCATCTGGCTTATGTTGTGTCCGTCAACTGGTCCTAAATAAGTAATTCCCATATTTTCAAACAACATTCCTGGTATTACAAGCTGCTTAATACTGCTTTTGGTTTTGCTTATCTGATGAACAAGCTTCTCTCCTACTACCGGAATACTATTAAGAGTTTTTGTTACTCCGCTTTTTACATCATTGTATACATGACCTGTTCTAATTCCTGACAGGTATTTTGAAAGTCCACCAACATTTTCTGATATAGACATTTCATTATCATTTAAAACAATAATGTAATTTCTTTTTAATCTTGAAGCATTGTTTAAGGCCTCAAATGCCAGACCGCCTGTTAGTGCACCATCACCAATTACAGACACCACTGTATCCTCACAGCCAGTTATTTCATTAGCTGTAACTATGCCAAGTCCTGCTGAAAGAGAGGTAGAGCTATGTCCTGTATTAAAAGGGTCACATTCACTTTCACGCCTTTTAGGAAATCCACTTAGACCTCCATGAGTTCTAAGTGTATCAAATTCTTCTTTTCTGCCTGTCAATATTTTATGTGTATAGGACTGATGTCCAACATCCCATACAATTTTATCCTTTGGTAAATCAAGAACTAAGTGTAACGCCATTGTAAGCTCTACTACTCCTAAATTAGACGCTAGATGACCTCCCTTTTTTGAAACCTTTGAAATAATATATTCTCTAATTTCATCTGCAAGAAGCTCGTAGTCCTCCTTATTAATTTTCTTTATATCATTTGGTTTGTTAATATTCTCAAGTACCATAAATCACCTTTATTTCTTTCTGGTAATAAGATATTCTACTAATTTTATTAAAAATTCGCTGTTAGGATTGATTTCTTTAATCATAGCAACAGCTTCGTAGGATAATTCAGATACCTTTTTAATTGAATTTTTCATACCATATAATGAAACATAAGTTGTTTTATTGTTTTTCTCGTCGCTTAATACCGGCTTTCCCAGCTCCTTAGTGGTAGAAGTAACATCCAAAATATCGTCTTGGATTTGAAAGGCCAAACCAATATTGCAGCCTATCTGTTCCATAGCATTTACATCTTTTTCATCTGCTCCTGCAAGAACTGCTCCACACATAAGGGCTGCTTCAATAAGTGCGCTGGTTTTTAGGTCATATATAAATCTAATAGTCTGGCTATCCATAGGCTTACCTGTAAGCTCTACATCTACTGTCTGACCTCCCACCATTCCATAGATACCTGCTTTTTTGCTAAGAATAGCAAAGGCTTCCCCTGCCTTTTTAATATCCTTTGCTTCTAATATTCCCTTAGCACACAGCTCATATGCGTAATTAAGCAAGCCATCGCCAGCTAATATGCCCATAGCGTGTCCAAACTTTTTGTGAGTAGTTAGATTTCCTCTTCTATAATCATCATTATCCATTGCCGGTAAATCATCATGAACTAATGAATATGTATGTATACACTCAATAGCAGCCATGAACAGGTTTATTGCTTCATTGGACTTGTCCGAAAAAAGATTATAAGCCTCACTCATGAGAATAGGTCTTAACCTTTTTCCACCTACTGTAAGACTATATTTCATCGCCTGAATTATAGTTTTCTGAAATCCCTCCTCCTTAGGTAAATAACTATTTATTATATTGTTTACTTCGTTGGTTTTCTTTAATAAATCGCTTTCAAAACTCATAATTTCACCTTTATTCATTGACAATATTTAGTTTGCTTTCTACTTCACTTATTTTGCCATTAAGCTCTTTTACAATTTTCAATCCACTATTATACAATTCGAAGGTTTCTTCTAAGGAAACCTCACTATCATCCATTTTATTTAAAATATCATTTAACTTAGCGAAGCCTTCCTCAATGGTTTCTTTCTTTTGAACCTTGCCCATTTTATTCTCCTAAATCTATATCTTTAAATTTTTCTTCTTTTTCTATCTCAGTGATTGTAGCAGCTATATATCCGTCAATAACTGTAATTTTTAATTTATCGCCTTTTTTAACATCCTCTATGCTTTTTACCACTGCACTATCCTTAGAAACATAAGAATAGCCACTATTTAGCTTTGTAAGAGGCGACATACCATTAAGCTTTTCTGCCATAATGAAAAATCTGTTTTTAGTATCTGCCATTTTTTTCTCCATAGCAGCTCTCATACAGTTTTCAATATCTTTTATATGCTGTTTTTTTAATTCAATTTGATTTTTAGGGCTTTTTGCCTTTAATCTTGCATCAAGCTCCTTTAATTTTAATTTATGACTATCAAGTTTAACCTTCATCTCTTTTTGAAGGCTATAGCTTATACTTTCCAAATCCATTAAGAAATCATCATAGCTAAATACTGCCAGCTCTGCCGCTGCTGATGGTGTAGGTGCTCTTAAATCAGCAACATAATCAGCTATAGTTGTGTCTGTTTCATGTCCTACTGCTGATATGATAGGCGTATTACAAGCAAAAATAGCTCTGGCTACAGCTTCCTCGTTAAATGCCCACAAATCCTCAATAGAGCCTCCACCTCTGCCTACAATTATTACATCTAAATCCATTTCATCTAATACATTTATTCCATTGCATATAGACCGAACTGCTTCACTGCCTTGAACTATAGCAGAATACAAATATAAAGAAATATATGGATTCCGTCTTTTTGATATATTAATAATGTCTTGTATAGCTGCTCCTGTAGAGGCTGTTACAATACCTATTTTCATAGCATACTTTGGTAGTGGCTTTTTATATTCCTTTTCAAACATTCCCATTTCTAAAAGTTCCTGCTTTAGCTGTTCAAATTTTTTGAATAAATCGCCCTCGCCGTCCATAGCTATGCTTCTGGCATACATCTGATACTTTCCGTCACGCTCGTAGACACTGATATTTCCTGTAACAATTACCTTTTGTCCTTCTTTTAACTTAAAATTAAGCTTGTATGCGTTTGAAGCAAACATAACACAGCTTAATACAGAATTTTCTTCCTTTAATGTAAAATAAATATGTCCAGATGAATGATATTTGCAGTTAGATACTTCTCCACTAACAGAAATATTTGCAAGTGCAAAATCTTCATCGAACATATGCTTTATATATGCGTTAATTTTAGCTACTGAATATATGCTTCCCACGACTTTATTCTGCTGCCAGCCTTCCTAATACGCCATTTACAAAGGCTGATGACTCATCTCCTCCGTATTTTTTAGCTAACTCAATAGCTTCATTTATAGCTACCTTTAATGGAATTTCATCATCATATTTCATTTCAAAAAGTGCAAGACGAAGTATAGTAAGGTCTGCCTTTGCCATTCGGCTGACATTCCAATCATCACTAGCTTCTTCTATAGCACTATCTATTTCATCAAGCTTTGATATAATAGCAAATACTCTTGAATGTACATATTCTGATTCTTCTTCTGTGAGCTTAGCCGCACCTTCGCTTTCCATAAAAAGCTGAAACTGTTCTTCCATTAGGGCTTCATCGTGAAACTCCTTGCGGAATAACATTTTAAATGTGTTTTCTCTAAGTTCTCTTCTTGTCATAATATAATAACCTTTCTACCATTCGCTACGATAATCTTTGTAAATTTTTCGTTAAACATTAAAATCGAGTAGGCTAACTCCTACTCGATTTGGCAATCAAGCATCTCAAGTGTTGAAATATCTGATTGCTCAACAGATACAATGCCTAAGACTAATGTAATCTGTCTAATTAAGCATTAAATTTACTTGTTTTCTTCTAAAGCAACTCCAGCAATGCTGACATTTACTTCTGAAACACTTAAGCCTGTCATATTCTCTATGGCAGTCTTTACCTTTTCCTGAACTTTTTCAGATACTGCCGGTACATTGTAGCCATATTTAATATTGATTGCTAAATCAACTGCTACACAATCAGTACCTACATCTACCTTTACACCTTTTGAAAGGTTTTTCATCCCAAGCTTTGAAATAATTTCCTTTGTAATATTGCCTGCCATTGAAGCAACTCCTTCAACCTCTGTAGCTGCAAGTCCTGCAATAATAGCCACTACATCATCTGCTATCTGAACGATACCTACATTTGTATTCTTTTCCACGATTAAAATCCTCCTAAATCCACCTTTATCTTATTAGTATTATACCAAAATTGAATGTAATTGCAATAAATTTATTTTACTTACTTGTATCTACTACTGTAATTGTTATATTTTTTGCCTCAACCTCCATTTTTTCTTTAACTATCTCTTCTATTCTTGTAATTTCCGTAGCATTTATTGGCTTAGACATTATAATAACATCAACCTTATCCTCTATCTTTGTTACTACTACATTTTCAAAGCCTCTGCCTCTTATCTGGGTTTCAGCCAGTAGTTCCTTTTCTGCATTACTTGTAAGTGCTGTACACTTATCTATTGCACTTTTCTTTTCTGCTTCTGATATAGATGTATTATTTACAATGCTTTGCAAATTTTCCAGTAATTCCCCTCTTAAAGACTCCTTTTCCAATCTGGCAGTAACTATAAAATCTGAGGTTCCTGTGGCATTTACCAACACAGCCTCGCCTGGAGCTTCGTTTATATCTGCATCTGTGCTTACAATATCATATGTATCATTTTTTGAATTATTTTGAGCTAAAACATCCTGATCTGAAATATCAGAGGTATTATCCTTTGCTGTTTCCACACTTTTATCTGTGTTTTTATCTTTTTCTTTCTGTTCACTTGTACTTTTCTCACTTGCATTTTGATTAGTTTTCACAAGTCCATTATCTAAATCTCCTCCGAAATTCACATAGCCTACTACTGCCACCAGAGCAGCCAATGCCGTAATAATTAATTGATTTCTTTTAAAAAATTTACTCATACTTCCTCACCATTTTTTACCTATATACTAATTAATATGCTGCTAATTTGTAATTATAACTGAAATATTATTAATTCCTATTCCTGTTAAAGTATTTATAGTTCTAATTATATTTTCTTTATTTTCCACAGTAATATTTCCTTTAATTGCAACAGCCACTCCCATTATTTCCGGAGTGTAAACACTTACAACATAAGGCACTTCATTTCCATCCTTGTCACTTTCATATACCGTATTATAATTTCTGTCCTCGCTTTTAATTACTCTGTTTCCTCCATTTTTGTCATTTTCTGTCGTGTCTGATTTATTGTAGGGAGTTTCTGTCAGTACAACCTTTCTGCTGCCAGATTTTATAGTAATAAACGCCTCTGCCTTTTCCACACCAGCTACAAGCTGTACCATTGCTTCTATTTTTTCCTCCATATCCTTTACAAATTGATTGTCACTTATTTCACCAGCACTATTTATTTCCTGTGTGTTCTTATTAAGATTATTTTTTTCTTCATCACTATTTGAATTATCCTTGCCCCCAAATTCCAGCGTCATAAGTAAAATTCCCATTCCAAATAACAAAAGCAGCTTTCCAATTCCTATATTTTTTACAAACCCGGCTATCTTTTTATAATCCACATCTATTCCTCCATTAATGCAATATATATATCTTCCATATCCAAACCATATATTATGCTTATTTCCCTTTTTATTTTTAAAATTATCGGCTCATCAGCAATGGTATTTGTATTATTACCTACAGCCTCACCAACCGAATAATCCTTTTCCTCTGCTCCTATTTCCCCCACATACACCTCTTTTACATCACTTATATTACTGTCTAAGCCTTCCCCTTCACCCTTGTAAAAATCTATATAAATTTTCAAATTACATATTTTATTATCCTCAACCTTCATATCTATACTATTTACACTATAACCCTGCTGGTATATATATTTCTTAATATTCTCTGCCATTACCTTTTTATAACTTTCCTTAGCTTCACCATTAATATCCTCTAATTTCTCATCTATTTGCATCTGCAATTCATCTATAACACTATTGTTAAGTTCATTGGAAAATATGTCCGTTACAGACACATCCTTTATTCTAAAAATAAATGATATTACAATGGTTATTATTATTAATCCAGAAAAAAAGCTGTATATGTTTTTATATTTGTTCCCACAAATAATACTTTCACAGCATATAGAAAAGAAATTGAATACAATTATTGAAATTACAAAGCCTTTAAATATTCCAAGCATTTCTACCCCCTTGTAAATAAACAAATAATAGCAACAGATGCCCCAAGCATTATTACTGACGATATACATACCTTGTATATAAGTCCTGCTGCCTTTGTAACTATTTCTATAGCCCCTACCACCCTTTTATCGGAAATAGGCTCTATAATGGCAGCTATCACCTTATATACTCCTATAAACAAAAGCAGCTTTATAATAGGAACTGCCACAACTATTACTATAGCTACCAATGCAGCACCACCTATTGTATTTTTAATTATTTCTCCAGAGGAAAGCATAAGATTTGCTGCTCCACTTAGTCCATTGCCTACCACCGGAAGCATAGATACTGCCTGAGTTATTCCCTTATTTTTCACCTTATCGGCTAAGGGAAGTATCATACTTTCAATAACATTCATTCCCAACACTATTGTTAATAAAGACTTAGTACCCCAATCCACAAAATTAGCTATTATGTCACCGATTTTTGACATATTGTTATCCTTTTGAATACTGGTTACCAGAGAAATTGCAACAAAAATGCTTATAGCCGGTAATAAAATATTTACTATTACCTTTTCTATAATAGTCATTACCGTTAAGGTTACAGCACAAAGTCCTGTAGAGGTGGAATACCCATTGCTTATGCCTATTGCTAAGAAAAACGACGGCACTAAACACTCCATAAACCTTACTACACTTCCTATCAGCTCCTTACCAATATTCATTAAGGTTATAAAGCTAATCATCAAGCTGTTTATTAGCATTAAATATAAAACAAAAAAGCCTGTTTCCCAATAATTATTAGTTGTAAATATAACTAATATGTTTGACAGCAGTGCCATAGATAATGCTAGTACAATTATTCCAATAATATGGCTTCTGTTCTCTGAAAGCTGACTATATATAGAGTTTTTTACAAGCTCATAGCCATTATAAAGCACACTCTTATCTCCCGAAAAAAGCTGCTTTATAATATAGGTAAAGTCAAAGCTTCCTTGTGTACTGTCCTTTACAATATTATCTATATCCTCGAAATTATAGCCGTCATATAAATCGTATTCTTCACTTACAGCACACTGTTCACTCATACCGTTTACCCTTTGACTAATACTGAAAAGTGCCGTTATAAATATCCAAAAAAAGAAAAGCTTCTTCACTATGCCACCTATCCATTAATCATTTCAATTATAGATTTTACAATAGCTGTAAGCACAGGCATACAAAAGCCCAGAATTGTTATTTTTCCAAAGATTTGTATTTGATTTCCCAGCGTTGCGTAGCCACAATCCCTGCTTATATCAGAGGCAATTTCTGAAATATAGGTTATTCCTATAATTTTAAAAATTAATGTTATATATGTACCTTCAATATTAATTGTATCTGCTATAAATTTTATAGAATTAACCACAACTGATAATTTGCTTATTCCATAAAAAAATATTAAAAGACTTGCTCCTATTGATACAAGTATTCCATATTCACTTTTTATTCCCTTAAAATTAATAGCAATTAAAGCCGCTGCTATTGATATTATCCCAATTTTTATAAAATCCATTTTTATCTCCTACAAAGAAAACATACTTTTTATAGTATCAAACAACTCATAAATATAAGGTACTATCCAAAAAAGCACTAATATTAACCCTGCCAGACTAACTAAAAAGGCGTGCTCCTCTCGCCCACTTTGCTTTAATATCTGACTAATAACAGATACTAAAATCCCCACCGCCGCAATCTTAAAAATTAAATTTACTTCCATTTATATCCTCCTATACAAGTATTATAGATATTGCCATACCACACAAAAAGCCTAACATTCTATATAGCTTTGTTTTCCTTTGAAGTTCTTCCTTTATATGTAATATTTGCTCATCCAGCTCACCTATGTATTTCTTTAAATTTTCTATTTCCACATTTAACCCTATGCTTCCCATTTCTCCTCCTAAGCTATTTAATAATTCTATATCTTTTTCATTTAAGTTTAATTTCCTGATATACTTTTCCACCCCTCTTGTCCATATATGACTTAGCTTGCCATTGGTACTATATGTTTCTTTATAAATATACTCCATAAATTCTTTATAAGGGGACTGCTGTTTTCTTGACAATTTTAAGAATATATCACTTATACTTCCTCTGGTATACTCAATTTCTCCTATAATAGCTGCCATTATCTGCCTTATATTTTTTAAAGCAGCATATCTTTTATTTATATTTTCTAAAAAGTAATTACCCATTAAAAAGCCTGAGCATATACATATAACAAACCCTATTAACTTCAATATTTTATTACACTTCCATTCTTATCACATAATTGTATTTCTCTTGTACCGTCTGTATTTTTGCTTAATATTATAAACCTGTCAAAATATCCTTCTTTAATTATATGACTAAACCTGTCCTTTTTACTAATATCCTCAAGACCTGTTCCGTGTATTGTTGCAAATACCTTAACTCCACAATTAAAGGCCTCTAATAATGCTTTTACATCTGCTGCTTGTCCAATTTCATCCACAGCAATAATTTGTGGTGACATTGCCCTTATTGACATCATTATTCCCCTATCCTTAGGTGCATTGTCAAAGACATCACTTCTTATGCCTATATTATTACAAGGCTCGCCCATATAAACAGCACCCAGCTCTCCTCTTTCATCAATTACAGAAATTTTAAGCTTATAGGTGTCGGACCCAATTCTGATTAAATCCCTAAGTAATGTGGTTTTACCAGCCATAGGTGGGGATATAATCAGTACATTACTAATTTTCTTTTCAAATATGTATGGTGCAAGCTTTTCTCCAGCACCATATACTTCATGACTTATTCTAATGTTTATAGAGGAAATATTAGTTATATTTTTAATATTATCCCCGTCCATCACTATTTTTCCTGCCACCCCAACTCTATGCCCACCTCTAATTGTAACAAAGCCTTCCTTTATTTGATTTTCATAGGCGTACATAGAATATCCGAAAATATATTCCATAGCTTCTTCTATATCCTCTTTTTTTACAAGGATATTTTCACCTGTATATATTTCACCTGATTTTCCATAAAACATAATGGGACCATTTACCCGTAATCTGATTTCCTCAATAGTCTGCTTATGTTCTGCCAGCCTATAAGCCTCCAAATATTTCTTAGGTAACAGGTTTTCTATTTCATTATTCATATATAGCCTCCTTATATATGAAAATATATGAAGGCTTGTATCAAATTATTCTCTTTCATATTTTTCTTTGAAATATTTAATTAAAGGCTTCGCAGAAATCTCTTTACCACATAGCTGTTCCATTAATTCCATAGGCTTTATACTTCCACCATATTGATGAATGTTATTATTTAACCACTTAGTTATTCTCTTTATACTTCCTTTTTCTAATATTTTATCTACATTGCCCATATCCTTTTCAAGCTTTTCCAATAACATTCCATCATAAATTGAGCCTAAAAGATAAGTTGGAAAATATCCAAAATTTCCTGCACTCCAATGTGAGTCCTGCAATATACCTTCACTATGATTTTTTACTTCAACACCTAAGTATTCTTTCATTTTCTTATTCCATATCTCCGGAAGCTGTTTTACTGAAATCTTTCCGTTAAATAAATCTCTTTCAATTTCGTATCTGATAATTATGTGCAGACAATAGGTAACCTCATCAGAATCAATTCTTATTGCAATAGGCTCAACCTTGTTAATTTTCTTATAAAATTCCTCTAAATCTCCTTCGTATTCAGGAAGAATTTCTTTAACCTTTTCAAATATAGGCTTCCAAAAGTTAATATTTTTCCCTAATATATTTTCATAAAATCTTGACTGGCTTTCGTGCAGACCCATATTTTCAATAATTTCCATAGGCGTATACCTAAATTTAGGATTTATATTTTGTTCAAAAATACCGTGTCCACCCTCATGAATAATACTAAATACAGGATTAATAAAATCTTTTTCATAATAATGATTTGTAAGTCTTGTATCTCCCAACGCTATGCTCATTGTAAAGGGATGTTCACTTTCTCCTATAGTTCCATTTTCTACATCAAAGCCAATATATCTAAGCAAAAATCTACTTAACGCTCTTTGTTTTTCTATAGGAAATTTATTTTCAGACTTTTGGGTATCTGCTGATTTTTCTTTATAATCACCTTGTTCTATATCCTTAATTAATTTAATTACATATTCTTTTATTTCTTTAAACAGCTTGTCTAGTATTTTAGTGTTTAAGCCCTCCTCATAATCATCAAGCATTAAATCATATATATTTTCTTTTTTGCCCTTTCTATATACCGTCATTTTCTTTGACATATCTATAACCTTTTTAAGATATGGCTCAAATTTTTCATAATTCTTTTCTTTTTTTGCCTTCTCCCATACATTCTGAGATTTGCTCATTAGCTTTTCGTATTGAGTATAAAATCTAATAGGAACATTTTTGTACTGGTCATATTCCTTTTTCAGCTTTGTTACTGTCATTTTATCGACATCTGACAGCTTTTTATATTGATTTTCCTTTAACAACCCATTAAGCAGCCTGCCAAACTCCCTGCTGGTCTTTATTTTCATAATTTTTGTTTTAAAAAGTGCCTGAGTATCTATTAACTCATCAACTATATTTTCATTGCCATTTGTAAGCAAGTCCCAATCTATTAAATTGCTGGCAATTCTGTACTTATAAACAACCTTCAATTTTTTATTTAATTTATCAATTCTATTCATATTTTGCTCCTTATACAATATTTAATATAACAATACATAACAATATAAGTGTCAAAAAGTATATTTTGTAATCTTAATTACATAAATAAGTAATTACTTTTTTGACACCTAACTTATATGCTTTTATTATATGTATAATATTTTAATTTATTTGATATAAGGCATTTTTCCTACTTATGATATGGCTCATTATTTAAAATTCGATATGCTCTATATATTTGTTCCAGCAAAATAACTCTCATTAGCTGATGTGGAAAGGTCATTTTAGAAAAGCTTAGCTTATAATTACTTCTTTTAGATACACTTTCGTGTAATCCTAAAGAGCCACCTATTACAAAAGCAATGCTTCCAAAGCCTCTTACACCAATATCCTCAATTTTTTTAGACAAGCTGACTGAATCTAGCATTTCTCCTTTTATTTCTAAAGTCACTACAAAGGTATCTGGCTTTATATTTTTTAATATTCTATCTGCTTCCTTCTTTTTTATTTCTTCCTCTATAGCCTTACTTGCACCATCTGGCGTTTGTTCATCTGCTACCTCGATTATATTAAGCTTTATATATTTTGAAAGTCTTTTACTATATTCGTTAATTGCCATTGTAAAATATTTTTCCTTGATTTTACCAACACATACAATATCTATTTTCACTTTATTATCCTGCCTGTTATAAATTTTTTACATTTTTCATACACTTTGTATTTTGTCATATGCTTTGTATTGTTCAAAGATACATTTTATTATATAATTAAGATTATAACAAGTATATACAGAAAGGATTTCATATGAGCAAGCACTATGTTACATCTGAAGAAAAATACAAGGATAACAAGGATACTGCTGTTTCTCTCTTGATTTTAGGAGCATTAGGCATTATAGTTCTTATTTTTGTTTACATAAAATTCTTTTCAGATTCCACACCTGGCTTTTCTACATTTTTTAGGCTAGGCATTTTTTTAGCACTATTTATTGGCTTTATAATCGGAGGTATTGTTTCCCTATCAGCTTCCAGGAAATATAAAACCAACATTACTACTGACAACAACGAAAGAAATGATATTGAAAGTTTCTTACTAAACACAGCCGACTTAAAGGAAAACATTAATTCTAAAATTTCAGAGGATAGTCTTACAGATGAGGAATTATACATTGCAAGAAATAACATTTTACTTGAGCTTTTAAAAGAAAAATTTGAAAACAGTAGTGAAACACTTCTTGAAGAAATGATTGAAAACAATTATGACAAGATATTTTAAATAAGTATAAAAAACAACCAGTTAGAGTATTTTCATTTAAACACATCTAACTGGTTGTTTTTTATTTAATCCTGGCTTTCCTGTGTAGTAGTTTCTGTTTCCTTTTCCGGTAAAACATACTCTCCATTAGCATCCACAATTTTATCTGTTATTGAACTGTCATAAGTGTTAACACCATATATGGTAACTGTAATTACACTATTATTACTATCTACCTCTGTAGCAAGTATTATATAATACTCATCCATTCCTATTACAGCAGTTTTATCATATGTAATATTTAAAGTTCCATAAACTGTCTTATGGTCTTTATCCATAATCTCATCTTCAATAAGCTTAGTTTCTACTAAGTTTAGAGCTTCATTAACTGTTATAGCTCTAGGAATTTTTAAATTATAGGACTCTGTAGTAATAGCTGATGGAAGTCCAAAGGAATCATATACAATAAACTTAAATTTACTTGTACCTCTAGGCATTATAATTGGCTCTGTATATTCTGTAGAACTGCTGTCCGGGTCTGTTCCGTCAGTTGTATAATATGCCTTTGAACCTTCTGGAACTTCTACAGTAATCTTCTGTGCTTCTTCATAAGAGCCACTTGTAGGAGTAACCTTTGGTCCGTCCAGCTTTCCTTCCTCGATTACATATTTGTAAACAACTCTCTTACTCTCTACACCATTTTCGTCTACAGCATAGCAGGTAAGCACAGCCGACTCTTCACCTAAAATTTTAACACCATCTGCATACTCAATTCCTGCATTTAGATTATCCTCAGCATTAAGTGTGTAAAAAATTTTGTTTCCATTACTTGCAGACAACTTTACAACAACATAGCCTGCATATTGTCCACTTTCCTGCTCGGCAACAGGAGGAGCTGGAATATAATCTGTAAGTGAATCAAATATATCATCCTCTGTTATCTTTACAGTAACCTGATTGATATTATCATACTGCTGATGCTCATAGTAGTATTTTATGAGTGTAACATAATTTTCCTTTGATGTTTCACCTAATAAAATAAGCCCATATAAGTTGCCGGCATAATCATCATTTAGTACATTTGCTTTTTCATAAATGCTGTTTAACAGCTTTCTAGCCTTAATTTCTTCTACATTACTGGTAGCAAGTCTGATAGCAGTTTTAGCATAGTCTAAGGCAACATCATATTTTTCATTTTCCGATGCACTAACTGCCCTGTCATAATTGCCCTCATATGTTTTCTTTGAATTATTTTCATTTATAAACCAGATTGAAGCTGCTATACCACCAATAAGCACTATAGCTGCTACTATAATAGCTGTCACTATCAACTTCTTCTTTCCTGATTTTTCTGGCTCTTGTTTTTTATCTTCTTCCTCTGACTCAAGCTTTTCAGGCTGTTTTGATGTATCTGGTTTTTCTATTTGTGGCTTTGTGATGTCTACCATCTTAATTTCCATATTAATTTCATCATATGGTACATCAACAGTTACCATTGACTCGTCTTCCGGTAACTCGTCCATTGGAGCCTCTTCAGACTCGTCTAACAGTTCTGAAACACTATTAGCAAGCTCATTTTCAATGGAGTTAAAATCTGGTTCTAATTGTATTGGATTTCCACACTTAAGGCAAAAACCTTGATTTTTATTAATTTCTTCTCCACATTTAGAACATTTCATAATACAATACCTTACCTCTGATTATAGAGGTGCAAACCCTGTAGATGAAAGATATTTGTTTGCATATTATCCTTCTTCAATATTTCCTTCACCTATTAAATTGCTACTTCTTAATCTTTGTAACATTCACAGTACAATATAGTACTTTTCCATTAACCTTTGCTGTAATAACACAGGTACCCACAGAACGGGCAATAACCTTGCCTCCGGATACTGTAGCTACACGAGCATTATTAGTATACCACGATATTGTTCCTGTTGCACCAAAAACATCTAAATTATAATAATCATATTGTTCTAATGTAATTTGTGAAGCATTAAGTGCCAAAACTATTACCTCACAGCTAGCTTCAATTCCTGAATCTGCTATACAGTATATTGAAGTAACACCCTGACCCTTTGCATATACATTTCCCTTTTGATCTACAGTTGCAACAGAAGTATCCCCAGATACCCATGAAACTCCATCTGTAGATTTTGTAGGCTTAAGTCTTACAGTAAGCGGTCTTGTCTGACCTGGGAGCATCGTAATACTTGTGGAATTAATAACTACGGAGGTAGCTGGTACCGCTGGTTTTACAGTTACCTTTACTTTTGCCTGCATTTTATTTCCGTCTGTTGATGTAGCAGTAACATAGCAGACACCTGCTTTTACACCTGTTATAGTACCATTAAAATCAACCTTTGCAACACTGCTGTCTGATGATTTCCAGTCTACATCCTTAAATGTAGCATTATTTGGAGTAACTGTTACATTTATATCTGCATCTGCTCCCTCCATAATAGTTACACTTGACGGATTAACCGATATTCCCGTAACTGGTCTTACAGAGGTAATCGTTACCGATGCACTAATTCCACTACCGTCTAATGCTGTAGCCGTAATTACTGCTGTTCCATAGCCTACTGCTGTTATATTCCCGTTAGTGCTTACCTTTATAATTGAAGGATTGCTTGATCTCCATTGTACGCCTTGATTTGTAGCTGTCTTTGGACTAACCGTTGCTGTAAGTCGTCTTGTTACACCATGATTTATATATTTACTACTATTGTTAATGGTAATATTTGAAACAAATTCGTATACTGTAACCTTCATAGAAGCAACAAGTCCTCTTTCTACTGTAGTTACAAGTATAATTGCATTTCCACCTGTTACACCAGTTACAATACCATTTGCGTCTACTGTAGCAACTGATGGGTCGCTTGACACATATGTAACTGATTTGTCATTTGCGTCTACAGGCTCTACAGTTGGAATAATCACAAACTTTTCACCTGTATATATTCTTGCCTCTGTAGCATTTAAGTAAATGCCTGTAACTGGCTCTGTAACTGTAACTACACACTTGTCAGTTACACCGGTATCCTGCGAGGTTGCAATAATTGTACACTCTCCAGGACTTACGGCTGTTACCATTCCTGTAGCGTCTACTGTTGCAATGCTTTCATCTGAGGATGACCAGATAATTGTTTTATTTACTGCATTGTCTGGTCCTGCTACTGCATTAAGCCAGAAAATCGTTCCTTTTTTAACACTAATATTGTGTGTATTCATTGTCACCGTTTCAACTGGCTGATATACAGAAACATTACATACATCAATAACACCACTATCTGCTGACTGTACAATAACAGTTGCATTTCCACTTCCAGTTGCAGTAATAAGTCCAGTTTCATCTACCTTTACAACATCTGTATTTGATGATGACCACCAAAGCTCCTTGTTTGTAGCGTCCTCTGGTTTTACCTCTGCACTCAATCTGAAAGTATCATTTATCTTTAGTGTAACATCTGTATAATCAAGTACAACCGATGTTACAGGCTGGTTTACATAAAACTCACAAGTATCTATAAGGTTTGTACCATCAACACCTGTATCTACTGTCTGACAAATAATTGTTGCCTTACCAGGTGCAACAAAGGTTACTAAACCATTGCTGTTTACTACGGCAACTGATTCATTTGATGATGACCAGGTTACATTTCTGTTTACACCATCACCCTCTGGCAAAATTGAGTAAGAAAGCTGGTAGGTTTCCATTGACATACTGGTTATAACCTCATGCTTTGTTAAAATAACCTGTGTCACTGGTACTCTGACATGAACCTTACATGATGCAACCTGTATTCCGTCCTCTGTAATGGCTGAAATAACTGCGTCGCCACCCTTTACACCTGTAACCAGACCATTTATGTTTGTAGATTTAACTACCGTAGCAACTGTATCATCACTTGATACCCACTTAACATTAATATTGTCTGGTGTGCTGCCTGAGGTCTGATTAAAAATCAATGATAACTGATAGCTGTTACCTACTGTAACCTCTATCTCCTTTTCATTCATAGTAATATCTTCAACCTTTTCTCTAACATAAACTGTACAGGTAGCATACTTCTTAACACCATCCGCCGTTTGCTGAATTGCAGTAATTGTTGCTGTACCAGGCTTTATACCTGTAACTGTTGCAGCAAATCTATTTGTATCAGAGGTTCTAACTGTTGCTATTCCGTCATCTGATGACATCCAGGTAATTGTTGTATTATCACTTGTATCAGTTGGAATAGCTGTAAGTGTAAAGCTGTCATCCCTGTTTAAATAATGCTCTGTTTCTGTTACCTTAAAGTTGTCAATAACAACTATTGTAATAGTTGCTCTATGAGAGGTAGCTGTATCATTTGGATATATCTTTCCGTCTATAGTAGCTGTAATTTGTGCTGTACCACCACTAACAGCGATAATATTTCCCTTTGAATCAACTGTTGCAACAGATGTGTTTGAGGATGTCCAGTTTACTCTGTTTGAATAGCTGTCATCTATATTTACTGTAAGGCTGGCCGAATCACCTACTGCCATAGTTTTATTGCCGCCGTTAATTCCAAAATTAACCTTTATATTAAGTGTATCACCAAACTGATTTATAATCTTTGTAACTGTATCCAAATGAGCAAACTCGTCTACAGAACTAAAATCATATCTCGGATAGATATATATCTGCTTAATGCCTGCCTGTGCTCCATAAACATTACCATACTGGTCTACTTCAATAGTACCACTTCCAGTATCCTGAGAACCCCAGTATAAATTTTGTGCATTGTTTGTATTTGTAATGCCTAAGTCAAATATATTAACATATTCTGAAGGGTTTACCTCAACAAAGTCATGATTTGTAAACTTTGCTGGAACAATTACAATATATTCAACCATTTGTCCATCTGGAGCTGGCGTCATAGCCTTAACTGATGCCACACCACTTCCTACTGCTTCAATGTTACACATACCTGCACTTGCACCTGCATCTGATACTCTTATAACATTTTCGTCTGATGTAGTCCAATTAAGTGATGTTTTATTTGAGTTTGAATAATTTGTACTAAGTGATGTGCCGCTTCCAACCTCTAGTGTCTGATACTGGGTATCAATTCTTTTAAGCTTAACTGAAACAATCAAAGATTTTGTTTTTACATAATCGCCATTTGTATATGTAGCAATAAGCTCTGCTCTGCCCGCTCCTGTAGCATAGACCATAGCTGTGCCATTACCATTGTCTGTAAGGGCAACAACCTCAGCATTTGAAGTTGTCCAGGAAACAGTACCCGGAATAACTCCTGTACCTTCATCAGGTGCTACACCTGTAACAGTAGCCGAAACTGTATCTGTATTTCCTACCTCCCATGTTCCTTCGTGAACATCATTTGTAGTAATAACAATACCTATTTCATCTGCAAAAGCAAATTTAACACCTACTGCCACTACTAAAACTGCTACCAGCGTCCCAACTATCTGTTTCCAATATCTTTTTATCTCTTTCATAAAAGCTCCTTTCAGATAAGCAACTCAAATTTTCTATAATGTAAACTCTCACATACAGAGTAGTATTTTCCTTTTGTGTATTTCGGCATATCGTAATAAAAACTTTAATATATTTTGCAATTATTTTAACTATTTTTTTATTTCAATACCATATATTGTGGCTGTACATTTAAAAGGAGGCAATGCTTTAGGGAAATTACTAAAGCAGCCTCCATATTTTTACTATCTTAATCTATTATTTACTTCATATCTGGACATAGTAGAAACGCAGTTATATAAGCTTTTAAATCTGGTTTCCAAATCTCCCTCATCTACGCTTACATCTAATGACGCTGCAATGCTATTTATAAGCTCATCCGTCATTCTGCTTTGCATAGACACTAAAAGATTTTTCTTTTCTTCAAATGTATCTGCATCTAAAAACAACAGTAAGTCTGGATTAGGAAGCTCCTCATCTGCATTTTCTATTGTTTTTTCAACTACAGCCTCTACATTATTACCTGTAACAATATTTTCTGTAACAATATTTTCTGTAACAATATTTTCCGCAGTCTTATGAACCTTTGTAAGACTATCTTTATCTACAAGCTCAAATCGATATTCCTGTGCCGCCTGTGGATATTTTGACTTATCCACCTTGCTCATAAACATTTCTAAAGGTCTTGCACAGCAGGAAAAATCTCCATACAATGCCTGATATATAACCAACTGCCCGCCTGTTTCTGAATGAGTGGCAACTGTCACTATCTGATACATTTTATTTTTAAAATGCCTATAAATTTCCCCTGTTTTTGGTATATGTCTTTCCACTATGTTACCTCTTTATTTATTTTTTATAAGCTAATGGCACAACCACAAGCTAAATCAATCAAATGTTTTATGCAGCACACCTGCAATTAATTAAGTGATGCTTCTAAGGTTTCTCTAATAGCCTTAATAAAGTCCTCTGAATTAAGAACTGTTGGATTTTCTATAGAAGTAATAATTGCAAGGTCATTTGTCATCCTGCCGTCCTCTATTGTCTTAATACAAGCCTTTTCAAGCTTATCAGCGAAATCACATAAAGCACTAATATTATCCATTTCGCCACGCTTTCTTAAGGCACCTGACCAGGCAAAAATTGTAGCGATTGGGTTTGTAGATGTTTTTTCACCCTTTAAATGCTTATAATAATGTCTTTGAACAGTACCGTGAGCTGCTTCATACTCATAGAAACCCTGTGGTGATACTAATACAGATGTCATCATTGATAATGAGCCAAAGGCTGTAGCAACCATATCACTCATAACATCACCGTCATAATTCTTACAAGCCCAGATATAGCCACCCTCTGAACGAATAACTCTTGCTACTGCATCATCAATTAAGGTGTAGAAATATTCAATTCCTGCCTGCTCAAATTTTTCTTTATATTCCTTATCGAAAATTTCCTGAAAAATATCCTTGAAGGTATGGTCATATTTTTTAGAAATAGTATCCTTTGTAGCAAACCATAAATCCTGCTTTGTATCAAGTGCATAGCCAAAGCAGCTTCTTGCAAAGCTTTCTATTGAATTGTTAAGGTTGTGCTGACCCTGTAAAATACCAGCTCCCTTAAACTCGTGGATAAGCTCTCTTTTTTCTGTTCCGTCAGCAGCAGTAAATACTATTTCTGCCTTTCCTGGTCCTTCTACCTTCATTTCGCTTGCCTTATATACATCACCATAAGCATGACGGGCAATAGTAATAGGCTTTTTCCAGTTTTTAACATATGGCTCAATACCTTTAACAATAATTGGTGCTCTAAATACAGTACCATCTAAAATTGCCCTGATTGTTCCGTTTGGACTCTTCCACATTTCTTTTAAATTGTATTCTGTCATTCTGGCAGCGTTTGGTGTAATAGTTGCACACTTAACTGCGACTCCATACTTCTTTGTAGCCTCAGCAGACTGTGTTGTAACTAAATCATTAGTTGCATTTCTATTTTCAAGCCCTAAATCATAATATTCTGTATTTAATTCTATAAATGGTAATAACAATTCTTCCTTTATCCATTTCCAAAGGATTCTTGTCATCTCATCTCCGTCCATTTCAACTATAGGTGTTGTCATTTTAATTTTTTCCATATACTAATCTCCTATGTTCTCTACATTTTTTGTGTTTGCTAATTATAGCAAATACTAATTTTTAGTACCTAATACCTACAAATTAAGTAAACAAAATTCTTAGAAATTATAACACGATGTATATACATTTTCAAGAAAACTTTAACTCCTCAAGTTTTTTCCTAAGTTTTTTAAATTACAGAGTAACTTTTTTTGCCTTTATGGTATGGGCTTTAATTTTATATGCAACACCATCACTATTAAAGGCAGCAGTATTTTCATCTGCATCTACCGCCACCTCATATTTTCTTTCATCCTTACCAGCCACTATAGCTACAGAGGCTTTTCCATTTTTAAGCCTTTTAATATGCTTTACATAATATATTGCATTAGCAGCAATTTGTTTTTCCTCAATATCATCCTCACCGTCTATATAAAGTATATTGTCCTTAATATTCATAAAGTTCACGCTGTCGATGCCTAAAACCTTTTTATTTTTCATCATAGCCGTAATATCAAAGTAATCTTTTTTCTCCACCTCATCATTGATAATAAGCAGCTTTTCCCCATTTACCACCCCAAAGGATACATGATATATGTTTGGTGTAGTTCCTAAAATAGTTTCTGTTATAACAGATAAAATTCTAAACATTATTACCGTAAACACAAAAAGTAATGCAACACCACCAGCCTGAATAAAGGTTAATCTTTCAAAGCTGAAAAAGCTTTTGAAAAATATTTCTGCACAGGCAAAAATCCCAATAAGCACAACCAGCATAGTTCTTCTCATAAAATTAAGTGGCTGACAAATCTTATAAAGCTCCACCAATGCTGCTATTGCCAGTCCTAAAATGCACATTGTAGAGGTTTGCAAAAATGACGCTCCCACAAGTTTTGAAAAAATCTGCATTATTATTATGTTTATAAAGACTATTAAGCCTCCCGGGATAGCCATTCTTAATACATTCAGCAAAAAGTCACCCTTTACCCGATTATTATTAGGCTCTAAGGCAAGTAAAAATGAAGGTATTCCTATCGACAAGGCGCCTATCAGAGTAAGCTGGATAGGCACAAAGGGATATACTCTTGCCCAAAATACAAATACTACTGCAAGTATTGTTGAATATATAGTCTTTGTTAAATAGAGGGCTGCAGAGCGTTGTAAATTGTTTATGGTTCTTCTGCCCTCAGCAACGATTTCCGGCATAGACGCAAAATTGGAATCCATTAAAACAATCTGTGATACATTTCTTGCTGCATCACTACCGGACTGCATAGCGATACTACAATCAGCCTCCTTTAATGCCATTACATCATTAACACCATCTCCGGTCATTGCTACAATGTGGTCTTTAGCCTTTAAGGCTTTTACTAATGTAAGCTTCTGGTCAGGACGCACTCTTCCAAATACAGTATATTTTTCACTAGCCTCTATTAATTCCTCATCAGACAATTTTGATGTATCTATATATTTATCTCCATTTCTTATACCAGCCTTACTTGCAATGTAAGATACTGTCATTGGATTATCACCAGATATAACCTTTACATCAACACCCTGCTTTTTAAAATATTTAATTGTATCATAGGCTTCATCCCTGATTTTATCTGTAATGGCTATAATAGCCAGTAATTTCATATCCTTAGGCAGCTCTTTACTATTAATTTCACTGCTTGTGTGGCATATAGTTAATACTCTAAGCCCCTTTGAGGAATATTCATCTATAAGTGACTGTTCTTTCACAGAAGGATTTTCTAATATGTATTCCATAGCTCCAATGCAATAGCTTCCTTCTCCCTTAATAGATATAGCTCCCCACTTTTTATCTGAGGAAAATGGCACCTTATTTGTAAGCTCACACTGGTAATCCTCTATTACAGGAAGCTTTTGAGTATTTGCATACTCTCTTAGTGCATTAAAGGTAGGATTGTCATCTCCAAAAGCTGCTGTATATTCCTTTAGTATCTTTTTTATTTTTCCGGTAGTAATGCCCTTTTCTACAATACTTATATCCTCTACATCCATTGTTCCTTCTGTTATAGTACCGGTTTTATCCAAGCACAAAACATCAACTCTTGCTAAGGTTTCAATACAGTACATTTCCTGCACTAAGGTTTTCTTCTTTGACAGCCTTATAACGCTTACTGCAAGTACCACCGAAGTAAGCAGTACTAAACCTGAAGGAATCATACCAATTACTGCTGCAACAGTACTTACAACAGTTGCCTGTATATTGTGGGACAGATTTTCATATTGATTAACAAATAACAAGGCTGTAACTGGAATAAGGCATATTGTAACTATCTTTACAATTAATTTTATACTTTTATTAATTTGGGAATTTGGCTTCTTTAAATATTTTGCCTTGCTTGTAATGGTATTAACATAATTGTCCTTGCCTACATGGATTACCTTTACCTTTACTTCGCCTTGTGTAATAAAGCTTCCAGATAAAACCTCATCTCCCTTTTTCTTAAAAACGGCATCACTTTCTCCTGTAAGCAGGCTTTCGTTTACCTCACATTTTCCTTCTAGGACTACTGCATCAGCAGGAATTTGAGAGCCATTTTTTATAATAAGAATATCGTCTAATACAATTTCATTAATATTAATGTCTTCAATTTTACCATTCCTTAAGACATGGGCTATTGGTGAAGCTATAAGTGACAGCTTATCTATAATTCTTTTAGAACGAATTTCCTGAAATATTCCTATAAAAGCATTCCAAAAAACTACTCCCATAAACATCATATTTTTATAAGAGTGAACTAAAAATATACATAAAGCAAGGAAGCAATTTACAATATTAAAAAGTGAAAATATATTTGTAAAAATAATCTGTCCTACAGACTTTGTCTTTACAGAATAATTTCCATTGGCTTTGCCTTCTTTTTTTCTATCACAAACTTCCTTGCTTGAAAGACCTGTTATCAAATATGAATCCCTTGTAGTTGTATTTTCCTCGCATTTTTTATCAATAGTCATATTATCTCCATTTTCATTTAGTTACAAAATTATGTCAAATCAACAAATTAATTATAACAACTTTTACAGCATTATCAAACACTTAATAATTTTTTTATATTTAACTCCCCATAGCCTTGAATATTTTTGCTTATTCCTAAATCAGTTGATGTATTTTTCAGGGCAATTTTAATATCCTTTGGTGTCATATCTGGATGCTTTTCTAAAAGAATTGAAATAGCACCGGAAATTATAGGTGTTGACATAGATGTTCCGCTTTTTGTAACATAACCGGGAATAGTATTTGAAAGTCCCGGTATTTTATTGCCTACACACAAAATATCCGGCTTGATAATACACCTGCAGGTCGGTCCTCTTCCTGAATAGCTGGTTTGGTTACCCAACATACTTAAATCATCACTTGAGCCAACTGTAATAATTTTTCTGCTGACCCCCGGTGCAGTTATAGTGCTTTTGTCCGGTCCATTATTGCCTGCTGCTGCCACCACTACAATTCCCTTTGACCACACCATTTCCACTCCGTCTATTAATGCAATATTGTCAACATCCTTATAGTTGTCATTTCCCCCAATAGATATATTTAAAATTCTAATATTGTATTTTTCTTTGTTTTTTACAATATATTCAAGTCCCCTTAAAACATTTTCAATTTTCCCATTGCCCTTTTGATTTAAAACCTTTATCCCTATAATTGCTGCATCACTATTTAATCCGGCAATCATCTTTTTGCTCATATGTCCATTGCCTGCAATAATTCCACTAACATGGGTTCCATGTCCATTATTATCATATGGTATATTTCTTCCATTGACACAATCATAGAAACCTACAACACTTCTTCTTATGTCAGGATGCAAAAATACCCCTGTATCAATTACTGCCACTCCCACCTGCTTGTAATTTTTTATATTATTCTTTTTATAATCTATAGCATAATCAACAATTTCTTTATATTTGTTATTCATAATTCAATCCAATTAGTTCTTGGTATATATTATGACAGCCGCTTTTCCATTGTGTCCTTATTTGTAGCATAGAATATAGCATTTTCTTTTGAAATTATACCGTTTTCATATAAATTATATAAGCTGGTATCCATTGTAATCATTCCCTCATTGCTGCCTGCATATATTGCATTGTCCAGCATATGCACCTTTGATTCGCGAATCATATTTCTAATCGCACTATTGGCTATCATAATTTCAAAGGCCGGAACAAGACCTCCGTTGACAGTTGGAATAAGCTGTTGGGAAACTACTGCCTGCAGCACCATAGAAAGCTGTATTCTTACCTGCTGCTGGGCCTGGGCTGGAAATACATCAATAATTCTATCTACGGTTTTTGCTGCCCCTATTGTATGTAATGTAGATAATACAAGCTGACCCGTTTCTGCTGCTGTAATTGCTATCTGTATAGTTTCAAAATCACGCATTTCACCAAGCAATACTACATCTGGAGATTGTCTAAGTGCCCCTCTAAGTGCCGCCTCATAGCTTTTTGTATCTATATCTACTTCTCTTTGGCTGACTATACTTTTCTTATGTCTATGTATATATTCTATTGGATCCTCAATAGTAATAATATGCTTGCAATAATTTGTATTAATCCTGTCTACAAGGCTGGCTAAGGTAGTAGACTTTCCACTTCCTGCCGGACCCGTTACTAAAACCAGTCCCTTTTTCATATTACATAAATCAATAACTGTTTCCGGAATATTAAGCTCATGAAAATCTGGCAGTTCAAATCTTACAACTCTTAACACACAGGCATACGAGCCTCTTTGCTTGTAGGCGTTGCAGCGAAATCTTCCAAGCTCATTTATGGAAATGGAAAAATCGTCATCGCCACCCCTTTTAAGCTTTTCAAAGCTTTCATCTGCTTTAAATTCATATATCTGCTTTATAATATCCTCTGTATCCAGATGTGTAAGCTTACACTCCTTCATAGGTGTCATATTTCCATTAATCTTATAGCTGATAGGGCCTCCGGCAACTATATAAATATCTGATGCACCCTTTTCCACTGCTGTCTTTAATATATCTATTGCTTTATAGTTCATAAATTCTCCTATTCTGTTATGACAGGTACTCCATTTGAATTAACAGCTCCACTGGTACTAACATAACTTCTTAAAATTGTAACACCTGTTTTATCCTCATACGCGTTAATTTTCAATTCAATTTCAAAGGTCTGCTTTTGATTTATCTCAACTGACACCTGAATATTTCCCTGCTCGTTTAAGCTATAGCCCTTCTCGGCTATTACCACTTTTATATTTTCCAAAAAATCCTTTTGGTCTATAGTGCTTTTATCCTTCATTATACATTCGTTTATGTCTGCCACAGCTCTTACTGCCTTGTTTCTTGCCTGATAATAAGCCTCAAGATTATCGGCTGATTGTTTAGACAAATTATAATCAGCCTTTGCTGTACCATAGGAAAGAATAGCAAAAACCGTAAGACACAATACAATAAAAAGCATAAATATTGAGGTAATACCTGCCCCTATATGAAAACCAGCTTTATCCTTCATATACTATTCTTCCTTTCCAAGTATAATTTTATTAAATGATACCTCATAATACTCTTTTTTGCCGTCTATACTTGTATATTTAATTCCGTAGCTTATTATATTAGAAAAAGTATTAGAATCATCAAGTACCACAACTAATACAGCCTTGTAGACAGCCTCTTTTTCCTCTGTTTCTTTAAAGTCTTTATCAAAATACTTTACATAAACAGTTTTACCATTACTTAAAAAGCCATTATCCGACAGTTTTTTATGTACCAGCTGTTCTATGGTGTTGTCCTTTAGCTCTGTTTCTTCAAAGGAAAGCTTTGCTTCTAAATCTCTTGTAATCAGGGAGCACTTATCTAAAATTATCCCTGTCCTGCTTTTGTCATTTGCCTTAACAAACACCCCTAAAAGTATTACTGCTGATACAGAAAAGAACAATATTACTATTATAAATTCTGTTAAAAATGTCCTGCTTTTTTCCACGCCATTCATATTTATCACCTACTTAACGCTATCAATGTTTACAGTAATACCCTCTTTATTTCCTTTATTATCTGTAACACGGATAAACACTTTGTTGTCAACTATTTCAAATTCTAAGCCTGCTGTTTTTATAAGATTGTTTCCAAAGTCCAATGTAAACTGGCTATCCTTTATTATATTTGCCTCCTTTACATATCCGTCCTTATAAAATATTAAGGTAGAATACTTCATTTCATTATCCTGACTATTTATTACCAGAACATCCTTACCGTCTTTTTCAATTATAGACACCTTATCCTCATAGGCATTTGCTGATAAGATTTTATTTGCTATATATGAAAGAGTCGTTCTTGAAATATTATTATTTTCTTGTCTGTCTGATATTGAATTGTATATATTAACACTAACAAAAACAAGCGAAACACTCATTATAACAAATATAAAGAATAGGAAAATCACAAATAAAAAATCTATGGAATGTTTCTTTTTCATTAATTTTCCTCCTTTACATATATTGATATACCAGGCATTACATTTGGAGCTATAATATCATAGGATACAATAAATCTGTCTTTATCTATAATTATGCCGTATTCTTTTTCTATAGCCTCAAGGCTTTCCGGATAACAGCCATTTATGGCGTAGTGACTGACTACTGCATTATCCATAGCCTTTGCCAAGGTAGTAATTTCATTGTCACTAACCTTTTTATCCATATTCACTAAGGATATATAAAAGAATATTATTACTGCCAAAAACAAAGCTATAGTAATAACAAGAGGATTTATCTTAGTCTTTTTACTTTTATATAAATACATATAAGCACCTCTATCCTATTGATGACATTATATTTGCAAGTGGAAGCATTACAGCAATTAAAATTCCACCTATGATTATTGACATAATTGCAACTAAGGTTGGCTCAATAACAGAAACTATTTTTTCAATACTTTCTGTTACCTCCTCCTCATACTTATCGGAAATCTTTTTCATAACACTATCTAATGCACCTGCCTTATATCCTACTCCTATCATTCTATTTGTAATTCCGTCAAAAATTTCAATCTCTGTAAGACTTTCAGAAATATCCTTACCCTCTGCCACTAATTTCTGACATTTAACTATTTTTTCTTTGGTATATTCCTCTGATACTATTTCTGGAGCAAGCTCAAGTGCTTTTTCAAGAGAATAACCACTTGAAAGCATCATAGACATTACTGAAGAAAAGCTTGCTGAGGACATTTTCATTGAAATTTTCTTAATAAATGGCAATTTACCAAATACCTTTAAAACTTTATTTCCATAGCCCAGCTTTACAATGAAATATATTGCTATTACTATAACAAGAATAACTAAGGTCACTCCAAAGACAATATAGCCTAGCGTTTTTGCCATAGACATAATAGCTCTTCCATTACTTGACATATCTGTACCTAGATTTTTAAATATTTCCTCAAAAACAGGAAGGATACGGGTAACTATAAGTACAGCTACAGCACTCATCATACAAAGCAGCACTATAGGATAGGATATAGCAGCTTTTACAGCCTTTTTCGTTCTGTCTGCCTTTGTATAATATGTATTTAAGGACTTTAGAACATCATCCAGTTTTCCTGTTTCTTCGCCTATATTAATCATATTGACCATATATTTTGGGAAAATATCTATATCCTTTATGGCATAATATAAAGAGCCTTGCTTTAACAGGCTTTTACTAATACCTTCAAATATTTCCCTTGCATTGTCATTTTCTGCTTCCTTTGCAAGTGTTTCAAACCCGTCATACAAAGGAATACCAGCCTCTAAAATAAGGAAAACCTGGTCGCAAAATAACGCCAGCTCCTCTGCTGATAATTCTATGTTTCTTTTGCTTTTTTTATTTTTTGTATTTGTATTGCTACTGCTCATAATTCCTCCTGATATACTAATATTCTTTGTCGGTTACATATGATGAAGCACTTCCACCAGTTGATTTAATACACGCATCAAACAAATGCCACGCACCTGCGTAATATACCTGATTCCAAGCGTGATAGGTTGCTCCGTTGTTTATATATCCATATACCATTTTACAAGGTATTCCCTGTACTCTTAGCATTGCCGCCACAAGGCTGGCATAATCTGTGCATATTCCCTTTGCCGAAGTAAGGGTATTGTCAGGATACGGTACATAGCTTTTAATTGCACCAGATGTAACTGAGGCTGCCTTATTGTAATCGTAGGAAACATTTTTAGCCACATAGTCAACTATTCTATCAGCTATCGTCTGTTCATCCTCACCTTCGTATATTAATTCATAAGATCTTTGTGTGCTAAGAGAGCCATTGTAAAAGCTCACATAGGAGTTTGCATATAAATATGGATAGTTACCGTTTTCAAGGGTAACATTTATTTCTATTGTATTTTTATCATAGCCTAAGCCATTGGCTGCAATTTGTAATACCTGCACCTTGTATTTTCCATTTCCCATAGTAAGTGGGTAGGTTTCATAGCTTCCACCCTGCATTTTGTACTGTCGCATTACGGAATTGCAGGTAATCTGCACATATGTAGTCACTCCTGTAGTATTTTGCACCATAACATATCCGTTTTTAGTATTGCTATAGTCTATGTTGTAACCATTCATAGATGAAACAAGCCTGTTTGATGCCTCCGGAGTTCTTATACTAAGTGGTCTATGCTTTCTTTGGTAGGTAGTTGTTTCTATAACAGTCGTAGGCTTTTGAGTCTGTAAAACTGTACTTGTGACCATTGGAGTTGTGGCTATACTTGAGTCAGCTTCTGTCTTTGCTGTAGTATTAGCAGAAGCTGTAGTTGTTTCCACCTGTCCTGTACTTTCTTCCTTCGTAGCAGGCTTTTGTGTAGTTGCCTCTGCCTCGCTGCTATTTTTTACAGTAGTAGCTATTCCCTTGTAGGTGGTTTCATCACTCTTTGTTTTGCCACACCCTGTAGCCAGTAATACTAATAGAAAAGTCATTATGATTAAATATTTCTTATATCTTCTTACCATAATTTTCACCTTTCTAATATATTCTCTTCATTCTAAATATACTTTTCATTCTTATATGATTTTACTATATATATATTCTTTGTCAATCCACTTAAACATCAACCCCTTAGGTAACAAAGTTTTCCCAAATAAGAATATCCAATAATATCTTATAACAATTTACACTTTTTGTAACTAATTAATGTTTTTATATTTATTTTTTTGTAACCAAATAATGATTACCACATAGAATTGTATTGTAATTATTATTTGGAGGTTCATTTATGAGCGATTTAACAGCAACAAACTGCTGCAACAATTCTTGTTCTAATTCAAGAGAAGGAGGAAATAATAGCTGCTTATTCTTAATCTTAATCCTTCTTTGCTGCGGCAACAATTCACTTTCAAACTCAAATGGTTGTGGTGGATGTGATAGCTGCTTATGGATTATTCTTCTTTTACTTTTCTGTGGCGGTAACAATGGCTGTGACGGTTTCTGCTTCTAAGCTTTAGCCACATACTTACCATTTAGTAAGACTGTTAGGGTAATTCTTTTTTAAGGAAGCCCTAACAGTCTTTTTTATCCACATTATGTTTATCTAAAATACAATTTGGAATAAACAAAAAATATCTGAATAAACTTTTAAAAAAACTTGAAGGTTAATATGAGTCATGAATCTATACCTATTACAGAATTTGATTCCCTAGTTTCGCCTAAGGAGCTAAATATAATAAAGGCTTCTCTGCCTTATATTAATGGAAATGGACAAAAATTTTTATCTGTTTTCGTTAAGCTTAGAGAGCTTACAAACACTATGCGGCTTATGGAGGATAATAATAGTCTTTCTATGTGTACTAATGATAATGATTCTAAAAATATATCATCACTTATTGATGATATAAAAATATACTTAGATAAAAAGGAATTAGACACCATTAATACCTATATGAATACAATTAATACTATCAGTATGTATAATGAATATATGTCTGTATTTTCAAATTTTGATAACGGAGGTAATGGAGAAAGCAATGAATAACGATTGGGCTAAAAATCCAGTTCTTTCTAATATTGACCCGATGAAATTGCAAATATTAAATGAATTTGCTTCACAGGCTGAAAAGAAAAATTCTAATGAGCTTTTACCCTTTTTTATGGCTTCTATGAAAAATGCAAACTCTAAGGGAATTTCTTTTAACGACAATGAAACAGAATTAATACTAAATGTATTAAAGCAGCGAATGTCTAGTCAGGATATTAAAAAAATTGAAACTATAAGAAATCTTTCCCAAATAATTGCTGCCAAGAAAAAATTATAAAAAAGTACCAGATTTTATTTGGATTTACGGATTAATTCAAATAAAATCTGGTATTTTTACCAAGCCCTTTTCTAAGGGATTTTATCAGCCCATCATAACAAGGTGTGCTATAGCTATATCGTTGTCATCTTCTGTGCTGCTATTTAAAGTAATAGCAATCATCATTATATAATCTTCTGCTAAAGAAAGTCTGCCTGCTATTTCCTTTACTGTAACACCATCACTCATTAATTTTCTAACATTTTTAACATCTTCTACAGTCTTTTTAAAAAGTGCATCATCTACATCTAAAAGCATAGAGTCTTCATAATCAAAGTCCGCATCTAAGCCTTCGCTTATATATGCCTCTAAATCCTTCACTTCATTTTCAGACTCCTTATAATTGTCATCAAGATATTCCCAATCGTCTATACTGTTTTCTTTATCTAAGTTCATATAATTATCCTCAATTCTTTAATATAAGCTTTTTTAACTAGAACTTTTCGGCAACCTCGCCTTGCTTTTTATAAATTGACTTTTCCTTTACATAGCCTCTGACCATAGATAATGGATAGATATTTGTTTCTTTTCCAATAATAGTGCCTGGATTAAGCACGCTGTTACATCCCACTTCAACATTATCACCTAAAATAGCACCCATTTTCTTCAAGCCGGTTTCTATTTTTTTGCCCTCTACATTTATTGTAACCAAGGTCTTATCTGATTTTACATTTGAGGTAATAGACCCTGCCCCCATATGGGATTTAAAGCCTAATATGGAATCACCTACATAATTGTAATGTGGCACTTGAACATTGTTAAATAATATTACATTTTTAAGCTCTGTAGAATTTCCTACAACAGTATTTTTTCCAACAACAGCATTACCTCTTATAAATGCACAATGCCTGATTTCAGCACCGGCATCTATAATTAATGGTCCATTAAGGCAGGCAGTTTTAGCTATTCTTGCACTATTATGCACCCAGATATTATCACCCAGCTGCTTGTATTCCTCTTTGTCTAAAGTTTTTCCAAGTTCTACAATATAGCTTCCAATATCCGGCAACACCTCAAAGGGATATACCTTTCCTTCAAAAATACCTGCAGCTATAGTATTTTCACTTATATTTGAAAATAAGGCATTTATTTCTATCATATCCACACCACCTACTCTACTGTAACTGATTTTGCTAAATTTCTAGGCTTATCTACATCGCAGCCCTTTAAAACCGAGGTGTAATATGCAATAAACTGAAGAGGTACTATAGCAAGTATCGGCATAAATATATCCTCTACCTTTGGTAATTTTATAAGGTGATTTGCTATATCCTTGCCTACTTCTACATCTTCAGCACAAATCATAGTAACATTTGCACCTCTGGATTTTACTTCCTTTACATTGCTAATAGTCTTTTCAATCAATTCGCCTTGTGTAGCTACTGCTATTACAGGCATTTCCGAGGTAACAAGAGAAATTGTTCCATGTTTTAATTCGCCTGCTGCATATGCCTCTGAATGAATATAAGATATTTCCTTAAGTTTAAGAGAGCCTTCCATACTAAGTGCATAATCTAAGCCTCTGCCAATATATAAAAGACTTTGTGCATTGATTAATCTTGATGCAATAAACTGACATCTGTCTTTAAGCTCAAGCACCTCATTTATTTTCTGTGGCATTTTCTCTAAGGTCTGTGTATATTTCTTGCACTCCTCTTCTGAAATAATACCCTTTGCATAAGCAAGCTCAAAGGCAAGCAGATACATTATAGACATTTGCACCATATACGCCTTTGTAGAGGCAACTGATATTTCCGGACCAGCGTGAGTATATAAAACATAGTCAGACTCTCTGGCTATTGATGAGCCTTTAACATTAACAACTGATAAGGTAGCTGCACCTATTTTTTTTGCAAGCTGTAATACTGCTTTTGTATCTGCTGTTTCTCCAGACTGGGATATAAGTATAACTAAATCCTTACTTGATATAACCGGATTTCTATATCTAAACTCTGAGGCTATATCTACAGTAACCTCTGTTCTTGCAACCTGCTCAATAATATATTTGCCAATTAAGCCAGCATGCATTGCTGTACCACAGGCAACAATAAATATCTTTTTAAAGCCTACAAGCATTTCTCTTGTAATTCCACATTCCTCTAAAAATGGCATTCCATCCATTATTCTAGGCATAATTGTAGTTCTAAAGGCAGTTGGCTGTTCGTGAATTTCCTTTAACATAAAATGCTCAAAGCCACCCTTTTCAGCAGCCTCCACATCCCAATCTGCGTGCTGTAATTCCTTTGTGATTTCCTTGCCATGAATATCATATATATTTACAAAATCCTTTGTGATAACTGCAATTTCATCACTATCTAATAAATAATAATCCCTTGTATAAGCAATAATTGCCGGAACATCTGAGGCTATAAAGTTTTCGCCCTCTCCTACACCTATAATAAGCGGACAATCCTTTCTGACTGCATAAACAGTATCTGTATGATCTGCAAATATAATACCTAGGGCATAAGCACCTCTTATTTCACTTAATACCTTTTTAATGGTTTCTACAGGATTTCCTTCGTAGTAGTAGTCTAAAAGCTTTGCTACTGTTTCTGTATCTGTTTCAGAAATAAACTCATAGCCTTTGTCAATTAGAAACTGCTTAATATCCATATAGTTTTCAATAATTCCATTGTGTACTATTGAAACCTTTGCACTTCCATGTGGATGTGAATTTATATCAGATGGCTCACCATGTGTTGCCCATCTTGTATGACCAATACCACACACACCCTGTGGCTTGTATTTTTTAAGCTTTCCTCTTAAATTGTCAAGTCTGCCCTGTGACTTTTCAGTAATAATTTTTCCATTTTCAAAAACTGCTATACCTGCTGAATCATAGCCCCTATATTCAAGCTTTGATAATGACTCTACAAGCACATCAGCACAATCTCTGTATCCGGTATATCCAACTATTCCGCACATAACTTTTCCTTTCCTGGCTGTATATAAATATTCTTATTTTTTATAATATTCACTTGCTTTCATAAAATACTTATTAAGCTCATATTGATTATTAAGTCTTTTAACACCGTTTACCCTATTTGTTACAAAGTTTTCCAGCTTATACATATACTCTTCTGAGGATATTGAGCCTTCTGAAACATATGTAAGACCTTTTTCCCAGCTTGCTGTAAGCTCAGGGTTTAAAAGCTGCTTAATAGAGCAATCAACCACATCATATATCATTTCTCCCATTTGGGAAGGTGTAATAATCTGTGTTTTTGTGTTTAGATTTATATATTTAATATTAACAAGCTTTTTTAATATTTCTGCTCTGGTAGCACTTGTTCCAATTCCACTTCCCTTGATTTGAGCTCTTAACTCCTCATCCTCAATAAGCTGTCCTGCATTTTCCATTGCAAGTATCATTGAACCGGAATTGTACCTCTTTGGTGGTGCTGTTTCCCCTTCTTTTATATTCAGCCCATTTAGTGGTACTATATCATTTTTCTTAAGTTTTTTCAACTGCTCAATAACATTCACATCAAGCTTTATATCGCCCTCATCGTTTTGGCTGCTGTCATCCCTTTGTGCTTCCTCAGTCTTAGTATTTAAGCTTTTGTCTGTTTCTTCATCTGGTCTTTTAATATTAGAAACCTTTAAATAGCCTTCCTCTATAAGCACCTTAAAGGAGGCATGGAAGTTTTCCATATATTTTTCCTCTATATTTGCTGAGGCGATAATTGAAACCTTCTGATAAACAGCAGGTGGATAAAAAATACTCAAAAACCTTCTGACAATTACCTGATAAACCTTTTTAGCTACAGGATTCAGGCTGTTTAACGCACCAAAGCCCTGTCCTGTAGGAATAATTGCATAATGGTCAGTAATCTGCCTGTCATTAACATATCTGGTCTTTGCAATATTTTTATAGGTGCCAGAGGTTAATATTTCCTCACAAAAGCCCTTAAACATTTCTAAGGATCTTAGACCATTTATATTTTTATTTATTTCTTTTGAAACAGCAGTAGATAAAACTCTGGCATCTGTTCTAGGATAGGTTACAAGCTTTTTTTCGTAAAGCTCCTGAGTAATTCTGAGTGTTTCATCAGGGCTTATTTTAAACAGCCTTGAACATTCATTTTGAAGCTCTGCCAGATTAAATAAAAGTGGAGGATTTTTTGTTTCCTTCTTTTTTTCAATACCGGTAATGGTCAAATCCTTTTGTGGCTGGCTATTTATAGAAGCTATCAGCTCCTCTGCCTTTTCCTTATCCTTAAAGCCGTTTTCCTTGTATAAATAAGGGGTTTCAAAATATTTTGATTTTTCACAGACTCTCCACTCAGCATCAAAAGGAAAATCATTTACCTTTAATGAAGCTATTACTCTATAAAAAGGTGTCTTTACAAAGCTTCTTATTTCTCTTTCTCGTCTTACTACCATTCCTAAAACACAGGTCATAACCCTGCCCACAGAAACTACAGCCTTATCCAGCTTTAAGTAATTTTGAATACTTCTTCCGTATTTTAAGGTAAGTACCCTTGAAAAATTAATACCCATAAGGTAATCCTCTTTTGCTCTAAGATAAGCAGAAGCAGCAAGATTGTCGTATTCCTTTAAGTCCTTTGCTTCCCTTATTCCTCTGAGTATTTCCTCTTCTGTCTGGGAATCTATCCATACTCTTTTTCTTTCTTTTCCAGTAACCTTTGCCATTTGCTCCACAAGTCTGTATATGTACTCTCCTTCTCGTCCTGAGTCGGTGCAGACATATATTGTTGAAACATCTTCTCTGTTTAAAAGCCCACTAACTATGGCAAACTGTTTTTTTACACTGTCAATAACCTGATATTTAAACTCCTTTGGCAAAAATGGTAAGGTTTCTAGTGACCATCTTTTTAATTTTTCATCATATACCTCTGGATAACTCATAGTAACTAAATGTCCTACACACCAGGTTACTACATACTGTTCATTTTCTGTGTATCCATCAGCTTTTTTTCCATTAATTTTAAGTGCCTTTATAAATTCCTGTGCTACACTTGGTTTTTCTGCTATAAATAATGACTTTGACATATAATACCTTCCTATGCCTGCTCGTCTACTGTAAGACTATAGGCAGCTATAAAATGTTCTAGAAAATAATCTACTTCCTTCATATTCATAGCCTTAACTGCATCTAAGGTTGATTTTTCTGCCTTTGCAAAATCTGTATTTCCCATTTGCTTTTCTTCAATACACTTAATGTAGGCAGATATTTTATCTGCTGCCTTTACAAATCTGCAAAGTTCCTCTTCCTCCTTTGGTAATAAAATATCCTCGTATACCTCTTCCATTTCCTTTGGAAGTCCCTTTACAAGCTGCTTTGCAGCCTTTGCCTCAATATCCTTGTAGGCATCTTTAATCTCCTTGGCATAATATTTAATAGGTGTAGGCATATCACCAGTTATAATCTCTGTGGTATCGTGAAACATAGCTATAACTGCAACCCTTTCTGCGTCCACTTTTCCATTAAAATATAAATTGCTGATAGTAGCAAGACTGTGGGCAATAATTGCCACATCCAGACTATGCTCAGCAATATTTTCTGTAATGGTATTTCTCATAAGTCCCCATCTATTTATATATTTCATTCTTGAAACCATAGCAAAAAAGTTATTTTCTCTCATACCTTTCTCCTTTATTTTCTACTGTTATGACAGGTAAAGTAAATAATTTGATATTCCTTTGATACCTCCTGCAACAGCTTTAAGCTGCCAGCCACCTTTTCATCATCAAAATTAACGAAGGGGTCATCAAATAATATAAATGGCTTTTCCTCTGTATACATAGCATCTACTAAAGCTAACCTCATACAGATATATACTAAATCCTTTGTTCCTTCACTTAACAAATCAATTCTTCTTGGTATGCCGCCTTCATTTGCTGTAATATTGATTTTGGCATCAATAGAAAACTTATCAGTAATATCCTCGCTAATTATATTGTAATACTTTTTAAAGCTGTCTAAAATCGGCTTCATATATCTGGCTGTCAAACTATTTTTAGAAGCCTCTAACAGCTCCTTTGTTTTCTTAATAAGCTTATATTTTTTCTTATCAGCAGCAACACTTTGTTCTAGCTGTTCTAAACACTCCTCTTTTTCGCTAATAATATCCCTTTTTTCTCTAAGCTCATTAAGGGAGTTGTTGTAATTTGTAATGGTACTATTAACTACCTCAATTTCCCTGATAATTTCTTCAGCCTCTTTATCAAGGTCCAATAGGTTTTCTTCTTTTTCCTCTACTTTTAAATTAATTATATCATCAGTTATATTATTTTTTTCAACGAATTTTGATAAGTTTTGTTTCTCCTGGTCATATTCCACAAAAATATCCTGATAATTTCTAACATTAATTTTTAAATCTAAAAGCTGCTTTGTAATATCCTCTGCCTTTTCTATTTCATACTCTTTAAAAAAGCTATCAACACTATCTTGAAGCCTATTACCTTCCTCTACACATTTGTTATATTTTTCCAGCTGTTCTTTGTATTCTATATATAATGTATATTTGTTTTTAAGCTCTATTAATGTCTGCCTATACTTGTAGCTGTCAACAGCCTTAAAGTCAGGCTCAAATTCCCTAATAAGCTCTGTTAATTCTGATTTGTATTTATCTATGGTTGTAACAGCAGACTTATCCACATTTTCAACCTTTTTAAGTAATTGCTTATATCTTGATACGCTGTGCTTTATATTAAAAAGTTGGTTAATAACCTCATCTTCTACATAAGCAATATTAAAAAGCTTTAAAAATGCGTTCATTTCTCTTTCGTTTTTTTCAATAAAGCTATTGTCTAAGTCTATTTCCTCTTTCATTTCCTCTAACAGTCTATAGCTATCCTCATAGTTTTTCCGAAGTGCTTCTGCTTTACTTTTATTTTTATTGTTAATAACTACAAAACTCCCTATGCTGCCTAATGCTACAGCTACCAGACCAATAGTAAAATATACATTTACTGGCAAAAGTGCAAAGCCTGCTATTAAGCTTATAAATCCTAAAATAAGTGGCACATAATTTTTCTTAGCAGTCCTTGTTGCAGCTTTAAGCTCCTTGTCTATTGAAGCCTTTTGAGTCTGATAATTAAGCTCCTTTATTTTTATAGCACTTTTTATTTCATTTTTTTTAGTCCAGTTAGATACCTTTAGCTCAATAGTATGCTCATCAACTTTGTTTTCCCCTAAGCTTTCCTTAAGTTTTTTATACTCCTCTAATTCTTCCTCTGTAACCTTTGTTGCTTCTGCATTTTTTTCTAATTGAATTAATTCCTCTGCCTTAGAAATTTTATCTTCAAAAATTTCCTGTTCAATAGGTCTGTCTGTAAAAATATCCTCCAGCGTCTTATATTCACTAAGCTTATCCTCACTAATATTGTATGCCTCCTTATAAGACTGCCATTTTTTCAACTCATCAATATTTTTTAAGGCTTCCTCGACCACCTTACTGTCAATTTCCTTTTGTGGCAGTTGACCTTTAATAGCTAAAAGCTTATTTTTAAGGTTTGTAACTGCCTCTAAAAGTCCTTCATATTCCTTCTGAATATTTTTTAAGTCCTTATATTTACTTACTTCCTTCTTTTTTTCTATAAGCTTTTGCTGTTTTTCCTTTAAAGCAAAATATTTATTTTTTTCTTCTTCCTTTGCTTTAACATATTTATCTATAGCCTCATCTAAGGTAGAAGCTTTTTTAACCTCAACCCTTAAATCATTAAGCTCATCAATAAGTTTTGAAATAGAGCCTGTTTTTCTAGTCGGGCTCATTGAATTTAATAGGTCAGTTAATTTTTTATCTACTGCTTCAAAGTTATTAATATCATCTGTATTGTCAGTAAGATTACCTATTTTTGCATTAATATTTCCAGTTGCCTCTGTATATATATCATTTTGTGAGATAAATATAGTTCTGGAAAATGCTGCTAAATCAATTTCAAATAATTCTTCTCCAATATTTTTAGTAAAATCATCACTTAAAAGTAGTGTACTGGCATCTCTTAATACAAATTCATCCTCTTTGTCCTTTGTACCAAAGGTTCTTGATATTATATAGTTTTTGTCCTTTACCTGAATTTCAAGACTTCCACCATAGACACCACCCTGCCATGGCTTATATCTTTTTCGCTCATTTGACAGCTCATCTCTGGCTCTTTCATTGTCAAAACCAAAAAGCATCACCTTAATAAAGGCTGCCAAGGTAGACTTGCCCCAGCCATTTTCCTTATAAAACTCGTTTAAGTCTGAATTAAACTTAAAGGTTTCTCCTGAAAGCTTACCAAAATTTTCTATATGTGCTTCTATTAATTTCATTAGTCAATCTCCTCTCCTGCAAGAGCTTCTAAACCATATCTGATAATTGTAGCCTTTTCTTCGTCCTCTAAACTATCCTCCTGCATTACAGTTCGTACAAATTCCCCCTTTAAGGAAACATCTAAAGCAAATTTTTCATAATTAAAGGTTAAAGCAGTTTCATTTTTAATTTTAAAGAAAAAGTAGTTTTCCTCAAACTGTTTGGTAAGTAGTTCAATATTAATATCACATTCTATATCAACCTTTCCTACAAGGCTTACCTTAACCATATGCTTTTCATCAATATTTTCCTCTAAAAGCCTGTCATTAATTTTATTTCCCACCTCTGCTGTAGTTAAGCATTCCGAAACATCTACTAAAACATTATATAGCTGTCTGGAAGCCATGTTTATAAATTCACTTTTTAAGGTGTACTTTTCATCATCAATATCAATTACAACAAAGCCATGCTCACCACATTCGTCAAAGCCTCTGCCCTCAAGGCAGCCACTATAGCAATATATTCCTCTGCTATCCAGCTTTTCCCTTTTGTATTGGTGAATGTGTCCTAATGCTAAATAATCTATATTTTTATTTTTTAATTCTCTAAGGCTGATTTTTACATTCTTATCCTTACTTTTATGTATAACCTCCTGCCCATGCAATACAACTATATTAAAATCATTGGGATTAAGTGTAAGTGCATCATACATAGTAGAATTATTTTCTTCGCTTATTTCTATTCCAATAATATGAATTTTTGTATTTTCTACCTTATAATCTGTCCAGCTATTATTAAATAGCTTTAAATTGTCCGGCATCTCACTAAAAGCAGACAATAAGCTATCTCCATCGTGATTGCCTAATAAATAATAAAAATCTATTTCCGGATGATTTAATATTTCATCTATAACTGCATTCTTAGCAGTAGCAGAAATATTTTTTGTATCATACAAATCTCCAGCTATAATAATCCCCTTAATCTGATTATCACTGGCATAATTTACCATCTTTTTAAATGTATTTAATAATTCAATTTTTCTAATTTTTGCTTTTTCCTTTGAAAGATTTGCAGTCATTTTTGAATCCAGATGCAAATCAGCACAGTGTATAAATCTCATTTTTTCTCCTTCCTTTTTTCATAATACATTACTAATTTTAATCACTCATATTAATTTCTCATATAAGTATGTTTAATCTTTTTTAATGTAATAAGTAATTTCAACAAATTTTATTATACAAAAAATAATGTAATAATGTCAGGCAGAATTCTCCTTTAAAACCTATAGTCTAAATATAAATTTTAATAGGAGCTGTGCCTGACATTATTTAAAATCAATTATTTTAAATGCCCACTTTTGCCAATAGTTATACTAATCATCAGCACTTATATTTTATATTCCTAAGAATTTCTTAACTACATTTTCCATTTCGCTAACTTCACAAACTGTATCATGTAAAACATTTGCTGTTCTAATTTCTTCAATAGCGTTTGGAACCTTTACATTGCCAATTTTGCTAAGCTCATCAACAAGCTCGAAGTCGCTCATTGCATCGTATTTTGAATCAATAGCGTTCATAACACTTCTTGTAAACTTAAATGGACTGGCTGTTGAAGCAATAACAGATTTTGTAGTATCGTTTGTATCCTTCTTATATTTCTTGTAAACCTCTGCTGCAACACCTGTATGTGTATCAATAACATAACCAGTTTCTTCAAAAATGCTCTTAATTACATTTGCTGTTTCAGCCTCAGTTGCGTAATTACCATAGAAATCTGCTAATTCAGCCTTCATTTCCTCTGTAATTTCATATTTGCCTGTTGTAGCAAGTGATGTCATAAGCTCTTTATTTTTAGCATCATCACAGCCAGCAATTTTATAAATAAGTCTTTCAAGGTTGCTTGAAATAAGAATATCCATTGAAGGTGAAGTTGTTAAAATAAACTCTCTGTTCTTATCGTAGCTGCCTGTTGTAAAGAAATCATATAATACTTTATTGTCATTTGAAGCACAGACAAGCTTGTTAATTGGAAGTCCCATATTCTTAGCATAATATGCTGCTAAAATATTACCAAAGTTTCCTGTAGGTACAACTACATTAATCTTTTCGCCCTCTGCAATTTCGCCCTCTTTCAATAATCTTGAGTAAGCGTATACATAATAAACTACCTGTGGAACAAGTCTGCCAATGTTGATTGAGTTTGCTGATGAGAACTGGAAGCCGGCAGCGTCCATTTCTTTTTCTAACTCTTTATTTCCAAATATAGCCTTAACACCACTCTGAGCCTGGTCGAAGTTTCCTTTAATACCTACTACAAATGTATTGTCACCCTTTTGAGTAACCATCTGCTTTTCCTGAATTGGGCTTACGCCTCCCTTTGGATAGAATACAATAATCTTTGTATGAGGTACATCTGCAAAACCAGCAAGTGCAGCCTTTCCTGTGTCACCTGATGTAGCAGTTAATATAACTATATCGTTTTTAACATTATTTTTCTTTGCCGATGTAATAAGTAAATGTGGCAATATAGATAATGCCATATCCTTAAATGCAATAGTTGGTCCGTGGAATAACTCTAAATAATATGCACCATCAGCCTTTACTAAAGGAGCGATTTCTTCTGTATCAAATTTCTTATCATATGCTTTGTTTATACAATCCTTTAATTCTTCCTTTGTAAAGTCAGTAAGAAATTCCTTCATAACTGCATAAGCAACTTCCTGATATGACATGTCCTTTAATTCATCAATACTAACATTAAGCTTAGGTAATGTTACAGGTACAAATAAACCTCCATCACTAGCAAGTCCTTTTAATATAGCTTCTGAAGCCTTTACTGTCTGATTGCTTCTTGTGCTCTTATACATTACTTCCATCTGCATACCTCTTTCTGTACATTTTATGTATATTTATATAGTGTTCTTAAACATAAATATTAATTTCAGAAAGCACTATTTACCCATAGCACTTTACTACACTATTCATCATAGTATAATAACATACCTTTAAATGTTATACAAGAACGAAATTTATTAGATTTTTAGATATTTTAATTGTATTATATCTGTCCTTATATTCTTTTTCATCTATTCCGTCAATGTAATTTTTGTTGTAATTAATTGTTAAACCTTTTTTCTCCAATATATCTACAGCCTTATTGTAGGCTATTGCCGCATCGTCCTCTTTAGAATAATTTCCCACAATATAATCGCCATTTATATGTATTTTACAGTTGTATATTACCCTGCCGTTTTTTTCTACTCTGGTAACTCCATTATATCGGTTAATTATTTTTATATTAGCATATCTAAAGTCATAGGAGTCACCATTTACAAAAATATAATCCTTATCCTTTACGGCATAGTTTTTTATGCCATATCTGTTTAAAATATTTACCTGCATGCCATAATCAGCCACAAATAAATGTCCGCCACGCCTCATTATTTTATGATTTGAATAATAAAACAAATCATCAACATCAAATTTGTAGGGCCATTCCTTGTCAAAATAATATTCAAAATATTTCGGTTTTAAGTATATTGGATTTTTAAAATAGAAACCATTATCTCTAAAATTAATAATAGAAACCCATTTTTCAAAATTTAATACGACCTTATCTGAATAATCCTCAATAGAAAGCTCTGGTGTATTTGCAAGCTTTAACGCCTCAAGATATGCCTTGTTAGCTGTCAGACAATCCTCATAACTTCCAAGACTAATATGCTTTCCTTTATAGTTAAAGGAAGCTCTGTAATATATCTCACCACTTTTCTTTTTTGCAACAAATACACCTTTTTGCTTTTCCATGTAAACCTCTTTAGAATATATAATAACAGGCAGAACTAAATAGTATAGTATTTAGTTTTCTGCCTGCAATAATTATTAAAACATTTTAACTATAGGGTCCTTCATTGGAGCTGCCTTTTCGCAAATATCTGCATAAAGCACTGGACCTTCTCCGCCGTAATCATTCCTATATTCATTTTTAATTGTTGCTATAATATCAACAGTATCTTTATCCACCAGTTTTTTAGCCTCTTTAGCCTTGCATACCAGTCCCATAAATACCATATCATCAGCACAACAATTCATAGCAGGTCTGCCTGCTACAAAAAAGTTTTTAGGAAGTGATGGCTCCTTCATAACCATAGTTTTTAAATGCACTCTTTTATTTTCATATCTGGAAATTGTCTGCCACAAATCCAAATAGAAAATTCCGTAATTATCCTCTGATATTTCAATAGGATCAGCCTTTAAATCATATGGTAAATCCTCGTCTGTAACAGGAACATCAACCTCTCCGTTTTCGTCCTCAAATACAACTGAAATATTAGTATTAATAGCCATAATGCTTCTTTCATAGCCCTTCAGTTTTGAAACATCGTGACAACGATTCATTATAAGAAGCTCACTTCTTCTAATCATTTCAGCAAATAAGGAACGCATATTGGCGAAATAGGTTTCAAAGGTTACTCCGTCAACAATAGTAATCTGCTGTGCCAGCTCCCAGTTAGCAGGAAGCTCAATGTTTTTTGCGTCCCACATTCCATTGTATTCTATAAGAATTCTTTCTGGATTGTACTGCTTGTCTAAGGCTATAAGCTTTTCTACATTGAAGTCCTCAAGCTCATCAATGACTACCATATCGGTATTAGCTTCTTTAAGTGCCTTTTCATCGTATTCCTCCATACCTTCTTCACAACAAATAAGTAATGAATTTTCATCGATTTGGAAGTAATCCTGTGAAATTGTATATCTTAAAAACTGTGTTTTTCCACTTTCTAAGAAGCCATAAATTATATATACCTGTTTTTTTTCATCTCTTACCATTTCTGCTCCTTATTTAAGAAAAATATCCTTTAATTCTTCTTCTGTGTAACCGGCAGCAATTACACATACCTTGCCAATGTAATCTGCACTGCCACTTCTTATATCAATCTGTCCCGGAACATAATCAAAGTATATAAATTCTTCGCTTTCAGCATCCTTTACAATACCCTTTGATCTAAGGATTGTACCCTTTGTTTCATTTTCAAAGCTTTCCAAAATCTGATTAAGCTGAGCCTTTGTATAAGCCTTTGTTGTTTCTGTACCCCAGCTTGTAAATACATCATCTGCATGATGGTGATGATGATGGTCATGGTCATGGTGACAGCAACATTCTCCGTCATGGTGGTGATGATGTTCGTGTTCGTCCTCATCATCATCGTGGTGATGGTGATGTTCATGCTCGTCATCATCATCGTGGTGGTGACAGCACTCTCCGTCATGGTGGTGATGATGTTCGTGTTCGTCCTCATCATCGTGGTGGTGACAACACTCTCCGTCATGGTGATGATGCTCATGGTCGTGGTGGTGACAACACTCTCCGTCATGATGATGCTCATTTTCTTCTACCTCTTTAAGCATATCTGCAGCAGAAGATTTATTTTCTAAGGCTTTCATAAGTATTTCATCTGCAAGCTTGTCTACTGGAGTTGTCACAATAGCTGCAACACTATTGATTTCCTTAATTAGAGCCAAAGCCTCCTCGGTTTTTTCCTCTTTTGCAATATCTGTTCTGCTTAAGATAATTGTGTTTGCATTTTCAATCTGATTTTTATAAAACTCACCAAAGTTTTTAAGATACATTTTACACTTTGTAACATCAGCTACAACTATCTTATGTGAGATTTCTAACTGTAAAGACTCAGCAACACCTGCTACTGCTCTTTCAACATCTGAAAGCTTGCCTACACCTGATGGCTCAATAATAATTCTTTCTGGCTGGTAAGTATCTACTACCTCTTTAAGAGAAGCAGCAAAATCTCCTACTAATGAACAGCATATACAGCCAGAGTTCATTTCTCTAATCTTAATGCCTGCTTCCTTTAAGAAGCCACCATCTATACCAATTTCTCCGAATTCGTTTTCGATTAATACAACATTTTCATTTTTATAAACATGTCCCAATAAATGCTTAATAAGTGTTGTCTTACCCGCACCTAAAAAACCTGAAATAATATCTACTTTTATCATTGCAATTACTTCCTTTCCTTTTAATGATAAACATATTCATTTTATCATTATTTATTTTTTTTATCAAGGTATGTAAAATGATAAATTTTATTGGCTCTTATTTTAATATTTCCACTTAATTACCTTTTTTTGCAAAGCATTTATTAGAATATTAATTATAGTTACCACTACTGCTATTAATATAATTCCTGCAATTACTCTTTTATAATCAGCATAATCAGAATATTTTTTTACAAAATATCCCAAACCAGAATTTGCTCCTAACATTTCAGCACCGGTTAAGCATAGCATTGCCGAGGTTACTGACCCAGACAATCTACCTATTACATCAGGCAATGAATATGGAAGTATAATTTTAAATAACATTGAAAACAGTGACAAATCCATTGCCTTTGCAGAATCAATTATTTTTTTATCAATGCTTCCTACTCTGGCTATCATACTTGTAAAGTTTGGCCAGAATACTGCTGAAAAAATTATAAATACAGAGGCACTTTTAAAGCTTGGCATTACTGCCACTACATATGGAGTATACACAAGTGGCGGAATACTGCTTATTACTCTGGTAATAGGCAAAAAGGTATCTCTAAGTCTTGGCACATAGCCTACAAACAGGCCTCCGAAAATTCCTAAAACCATTGCATATAAGATACCCTGTACCAGTAATATCATTGAGCTACTGGCTCCCTCCAGCATATCCTTTGCATTTGTGTTAAATACTGCAAATACATTTTCCGGTGCTGGCACTAAAACAGGATGTGCTATTTGAAGCTTTGTAACAACCTCCCATATAATAAGTAAAATATATATAACAGAAACTACATCTGACATACTTTTCTTTTTTGTTTTAAGATATGCAATAATATATATAATTTCAATTATTACTACTGCTGCAACAAATTCTGTTGAAAATTTATAGGTTACCTGTGCTGGCAAACCCAATATAAGTGATAATATAATAACAAATAAAATACTTGAAATAATCATATGGTAACCTCATCTCCAATCTTTTGTGCAATATTTTCATAGAATAATTTCATTAGCTCATTATGTAATGACAGATACTTTTTATCTCCTATAAGTGCTTCTTTTTTTCTTGGGTAATGAAAATCTACTTTTATATCAGCCTTTATGGTTTTATCTGACATAAATATAATTCTGTCAGCTAATAGTATTGCCTCCTCAATATCGTGAGTTACAAATACAACTGTCTTTTTTTCTTCCTTTGAAAGCTTTGAAATAAGCTCCTGCAGCTCTTTTCTGTTTTTAGGGTCAATAGCTCCAAATGGCTCGTCCATTAAAAATATACTTGCATTTGATGCCATTACTCTGGCAATAGCAACTCTTTGCTGCATACCACCAGAAAGCTGTGCTGGAAACTTGTCCTTTGCATCACCAAGTCCTACCTTTTCCAGATATTTTTCAGCTATTTTTAATAATTCCTTTCTTGTACCCTTGCATTTACTTTGTTTCATGGCAAATACTATATTTTTTGTTGCATTCATCCACGGAAATAATGAATAATGCTGAAATACAACCCCTCTGTCTATACCCGGTCCTTCAATTTTTTTACCGTCAATATAGGCTGCTCCGCCACTTTCCTTATTCAACCCTTCTATCACGCTTAAAAGTGAACTTTTTCCGCATCCAGAAGGACCAATAATACATACAAATTCACTCTCGTTAATAGATAGATTAATATTTTCAAATGGTGTATAGCTTCCATTTGCATCCTTATATGTCAGAGTTAAATTTTCTAATTTTATTTTTTCCATATTTTCCGACCTTTCAAAGCACTTTAAGCGATTTATATTTTCTTATTTTTTTAGGCTTTTATAAAATTCATTATCTGGATTTTTTTCTATTAACTGATTTAATGCTTCATTATATATTTCTGTATCAATATGTTCAGCCACATCAATATCACCTTCAAAATATCCTGCCTCTACTAAGGAATTATAGTAGCTTATTATTCCTTCCTTATTTGGGTCTAGTGTCATTATTGTTCTGTTGCCAAATAAATACTGTCTTACATAATCCTCTGTCTGATCTGAATATTCAGCTAAATATTTTACTATTTCATCTTGATTCGCTTCGTCCTGATAATATTCAAGTGCTCTTAAATTTGCTCTTGTAAATGCAATAAGCTCGTCTTTTTTGTTATTAAGAGTTGTTCTTGAGGTTACCTGTCGGCAGCATACATATAATGGCTCGAGTTCGCCAACTTCATAAACTATATCTACTGAATCAGCATATTTATTCGCAAATTCTGCTGGTAAAAATCCAAGTGTTGCTTCACCTTTATTAACTGCCTCGGCTACATTAACCTGACTGTCAACCTCCATTACATTAATCGAATCAACATTAACACCCTGTTTTTTCAAATAGCCTCTTGATACAACCCAGGCTGTATCTGCTCTTACTGTAGCTATTGTTATATTTTCATATTTTGATAAATCCTTGTACTTTTCAACATTTTCAGGCTTTGCAATAATAGCTCCACCTTCTGCTGCCGTACCTTCAAAAATAACTAAATCTGAACCATTAGCAATAAAATTCAAGTCTGGAACAATTCCTGTTCCCCATACATCGATTTCGTCTTTTCCTGTACTAATCGAAGTAAGTGCTGATGTAGCGTCCTGAACCTCTACAAAATTAACATCGACTCCTTCCTCCTTATAATATCCCAAGTGTTCTGCTAAAAGAACTACCGCAGTTCTGATAGTTCCCGGCATAATGCCAAAATTAATTTCACCTTTCGTATTATCATCACTTTTCTTTCCTCCACATGCCACTAGGGAAAACGCCAGTGCCGCAGTTAATGTTACTGTAAAAAACTTTTTCAACTTTCTCATTTCTTTTCTCCTTTTCTTGTAACCTATATATTTTCAAAAATTCTATATCTCATATAAATCTGAGGTCAAATATCTTTCTCCTGAATCCGGGATAATTGTTACTATATTCTTTCCTGCATTTTCAGGTCTGCCAGCAACCTTTGCTGCTGCAATCAAAGCAGCACCAGCAGATATTCCTATAAGTATCCCTTCCTCTTTAGCTGAAAATCTTGCCATTTCGTAGGCCTCCGCATCTGTTACTGTAATTATCTCATCAAACAATGACTCATCTGTAACTGGAGGAGTAAGTCCTCCACCTATGCCCTGTATTTTGTGATAACCCGGCTTTCCACCAGATAATACAGGACTCCCAGCAGGCTCTACAGCAATAATCTTTATATTTGGATTTTTACTTTTTAAGTATCTGCCTGTTCCGGAAATTGTTCCTCCTGTTCCAGAGGCTACTATAAAAATATCGACCTTTCCGTCTGTATCCTCCCATATTTCCGGACCTGTTGTCTTTTCGTGGATACCCGGATTAGCTGGATTAGCTCCCTGTCCCGGTGAATATACATTGTTATTTTCTTTAAGCAACTTTTGAACTCTTTCATTTGCACCAGCCATATTGTCCTTTGCAGGTGTAAGTTCAACACTTGCACCATATGCCTTTAAAATAGCAATTCTTTCCTTACTCATATTTTCAGGCATTGCAATTATTGCTTTATAGCCCTTGGCAGCAGCTACCATTGCAAGTCCAATTCCTGTATTACCACTTGTACCTTCAATAATGGTATCTCCTTCCTTTAACTTTCCTTCCTTTTCCGCTTCCTCAATCATATTCTTTGCTATTCTGGATTTTACAGAAAATCCAGCATTAAAAAATTCCAGCTTCCCAATAATATTTGCCTTTGATGAATATTTTGTTTCTACTTTATGAAATCTTATAAGTGGCGTATGACCTATTAAATCTAAAATATTATCATATATATTACTCACATCATTGCCTCACTTTCTTTGTTTTTGCAAATCTACTGATTTGCTTTAATAATTTGCTATGTATGCTTTTATAAAATAGGTATTATTAAAATATCTTATTTGCAGTTTTATATCATATATTCTCGATAGGATTTATATGTTTTATATTGTTCTAGATTATACATACATACTACACCAAAGTCAATATTTGTGGTTATCGTATGTTCCTTACGCTAGTTATAGGTATTTACCTATAACAATATATTTTGCAAAATATACTTATATTTGATTTACAATCCCCAAATAAAATTATATAATTAAAACAATTAATTACTGTTTAGGAGCATTCAATGAACACTGAAAGAAAAAGAGCACAATATTTAGATATAGCTAAAGGAATTGGTATTATTTTAGTAGTATATGGTCATCTGCTTAGACGACAAAAGATTTTTGCAGATATTGAAGAGTATTCTATTTATATTTATTCCTTCCATATGGCTCTCTTCTTTTTTGTAAGTGGAATTTGTTTACATTTGAAATATAGTCAGACAAATTTTGTTTTAGATATTAAAAAAGAGATTTTTGGTTTTTTTAGAAGATTACTTATTCCTTATATGGCATGGAGTTTTCTCTACATATTCTTTTCAAAGGCCGTAGGTGAGAATTTTATTACCAAACTTAAATACACCTTTACCTTCCACGGAATTGCACCTGTTTGGTTTTTAGGTACTTTGTTCTTTTGCGAAGTTGTATTTGTATTACTTTATAAGCTTGTTAAAAACAACAATATTATCCTTATTGCTACTATTGCGGTTAATGTTATTTGCACATACTTAACAGCCTATATTAGGATGAGTCTTAACCTGCAAATATTTAAGGATCACGAAACGCTTGAATATCTTTCTATTTCTATTGGAAGATTTTTTGCGTGCAACTCAATTTTGTTTATTGGTTACCTGTTTGCAAAGCTGGATATTTTGAAGCACTGTAAAAGATATGTAAGCCTTATATTAGGTGTTGTCTTTATGGCACTACTCATTTTCATATGCTTTAAGACAAAAAACGAAATAGTTCTTCAATATTTTAAGCTGGGTAAATATTCCTTCCATAAATCAACTACTATTTACTTTATCTGTTCAATATTAGGCTCCTTGGGAATTGTATTTGTTTCATATGCTATAAATACTTTTAGGCCTTTATCCTATATAGGAAAACAGTCCTTAGGTATTATGCTTATTCATTATTTACCAATGCCTACTATGATGTACTCTGTAGAGCTGGTTTCAATGATTTCAGATAATATATACTTCTGTTTGATTACTTCAGGTATTGTAAGTGTGGTGATTTGCCTGTTTGGAATTTTGTTGTGTAAGAAAAAGCTGTTGCTTGTGAAGTAGGGGGTTTAGTGTATACAAAATAGAATATACAAAAAAGATTTTGATAAAAATAAAACTAACAGGACTATGGATTTTTGAAGATGAAGGTTCAAGCTTTCTAGTTTTTCTAATAGAGGGTAGGAAAGATAGTTGTTTTTAAATAATGTCAAGCAAAACTCGCATTTTAGTTTACTGATAAAATACAGGCTTTGTTGCTCAAACATTGCTTGACATTATTTAAAAACAACTATCTTTCCTACCCTCTATAAGAAAAACACAAAAGCTCTCTATACATCTTCATAAAACCCATAGTCCTGTTAGTTTTAATTATTGGCTAAACCCTTTTATTAAGTAAACAGTTCCATTTACATATTTAAACTTATTCCTATGATGCACAAGCAAATTGTAAAACCAAATCATCCAATATTTCGGTCATTTACTGCTGAACAGGTTGATTATATTATTGCATTTAATATAGGTGCTATTTGGAATGTAATTATGAAATGGATTGAATATGATATGAAAGAAACGCCAGAACAAATAAAAACAACATTACTAAAATACTTAGCTAATTTACAGCTTTTTATTTGACAAATATTATCATTGCCAAAAATTTTGCTTATAAACTATTATGTCTTATGTGAGCATATAGAAAGCTTTTGCAACTCTTTCTTATAGAGTGTATGAAAGATAATGTAAAAATGTCAGGCAATGTTTGAGCATCACTATCTATGGGTTTTCTATAAATATCGATGCGAGTTTTGCCTGACATTTTTTTAATCAACTATCTTTAATACACTCTATTAGAAAAAGCCAAAAGCTTGAACTAATGCTCTCATAAGATGTAATAGTTTATAAGCATTTTTTAGTAAACACCCTACTATTTTGCTACTATATTTACAATTCGTCCTGGTACATAAATTTCCTTAACAACATTTCCAGTAAGCTTATCACCTAAAGCTTCCTTTGCCATTGCAAGTACATTTTCCTTGCTTTCATCTTTGTTTATCTTAATTGTAAGCTTTGTCTTGCCATTTACCTGAACTGCGATTTCAATAGTGTTTTCAACAGTTTTTTCTTCGTCATATTCAGGCCATGCTGTCTGGTATACCATTCCTTCAAAGCCCATTATCTGCCACAATTCTTCTGTAATATGTGGTGCAACTGGGTTTAATAATGTAAGTAAGGTTTTAAATTCGCCCTTTGTTACAGAATTCTTCTTGTAGAAGTCATTAATAAGTGACATCATCGCAGCTATTGCTGTGTTATATTTAAGATTTTCAAAATCATATGAAACCTTTTTAATAGTCTGGTGCATTTTTGTTACAAAATCCTCTGAGTAGTCATCACCGTCTACTACTATATCCTGCAGCTTCCATACTCTTTCCAAAAATCTTCTACAGCCCTTAACACCATCCTCTGACCAGGAAGCACTTAAATCAAATGCTCCAATAAACATTTCGTAAGTACGAAGTGTATCTGCGCCATATTCGTTTACAATATCATCCGGATTAACTACATTACCACGGCTCTTTGACATCTTTTCGCCATTTTCACCTAAAATCATACCGTGTGAAGTTCTCTTCTGATATGGCTCCTTTGTTGGAACAATACCATTGTCATATAAGAACTTATGCCAGAAACGAGAGTAAAGTAAATGTAATGTAGTATGCTCCATACCACCATTGTACCAATCTACAGGAAGCCAGTATTTAAGTGCTTCCTTACTAGCTAAAGCTTCGTTATTGGTTGGGTCTGTATATCTCAGGAAATACCATGATGATCCAGCCCACTGTGGCATTGTATCTGTTTCTCTCTTTGCAGGTCCGTTACAGCATGGGCAGGTGGTATTAACCCAATCTGTCATTGCTGCTAATGGAGATTCGCCATTGTCAGTTGGCATATAGCTGTCAACCTCTGGAAGCTCAAGTGGTAACTCACTTTCATCAAGTGGTACATATCCACACTTTTCACATTTTACAATAGGAATAGGCTCGCCCCAGTATCTCTGTCTTGAGAATACCCAGTCACGAAGCTTAAAGTTTACCTTCTTTGTGCCGATGCCTTTTTCTTCCAAAAATTCAATAATCTTCTTCTTTGCGTCCTTAACCTCTAAGCCATTAAGGAAATCAGAATTCATAAGAACACCTGTTGCAACATCTGTAAAGGCTTCTGCATTAATATCTACAGTTGTACCTTCCTTTCCAACTACCTGAATAAGTGGAAGATTGAATTTCTTTGCAAATTCCCAATCTCTATCATCATGTGCAGGAACTGCCATAATAGCACCTGTACCATAGGTCATAAGAACATAGTCAGAAATCCAGACTGGAATTTCTTTTCCGTTTACAGGATTAATTGCTGTAATACCTTTTATTTCTACACCTGTCTTATCCTTTGCAAGCTCTGTTCTTTCAAAATCAGACTTTTTAGCTGCCATTTCTCTATATTCAACTATTTCGTCAAAGTTTGATATTTCGTCCTTGTACTTATCTATCATTGGGTGTTCTGGAGAAACAACCATATAAGTTACACCAAATAAAGTATCTGGTCTTGTTGTGTAAATTCTAAGCTTTTCATCTTTATTCTTTAAAGCAAAATCTACTTCTGCACCCTCTGAGCGTCCAATCCAGTTTTTCTGTGAAACCTTAACCTTTTCAATGTAGTCAACATCATCTAAGTCATCAATAAGCTTTTGTGCATATGCAGTAATTTTAAGCATCCACTGGCTCTTAACCTTACGGATAACCTCGCTGCCACATCTTTCACATACACCATTAACAACCTCCTCATTTGCAAGACCAACCTTACAAGAGGTACACCAGTTAATTGGCATTTCTGTCTTATATGCAAGACCTGCCTTAAATAATTTAAGGAAAATCCACTGTGTCCATTTGTAATAGCTTGGGTCTGTTGTATTAATTTCTCTATCCCAATCAAAGGAATATCCCAAGGAATGAAGCTGTTCCTTAAATCTTGCTACATTGTTCTTTGTAACAATCTTTGGATGTATTTTGTTTTTAATTGCATAATTTTCTGTTGGAAGACCAAACGCATCCCAGCCCATTGGATATAATACATTATAGCCCTGCATTCTTCTCTTTCTGGCAACAATATCAAGTGCAGTATATGGTCTTGGATGACCAACATGTAAGCCCTGTCCTGATGGATATGGGAATTCAACTAATGCGTAATACTTTGGCTTAGTAAAATCGTTTGTTGCAGCAAAGGCTTTATTATCATCCCAAACCTTTTGCCACTTTTTTTCTACTACTTTGTGATTATACAATTCTGACATAAAATCCTCCTTTATTTCACAGGCACACTTGTAAATAATAAAAAATCGCCTCTATAAAAGAGACGAAGATATTCTACGCGGTACCACTCTAATTCATATTGTAATAATATGCACTCTAAGTTTTTAACGCAAACCACACGCTTTTAACTACTATTATTTCACTAAAAGGTCTTCCTGGCGAGTTGGGAGCTTTTACTACTATCTTCCACCAACCGATAGCTCTCTAAAAGTAACTAGACTCTTAATACTCCAGTTCATCAACTAATATTTAATTTTGTATAGCTCTTATATTTTAACACATAAGTTTTATTTGTCAATTTTTAATTATATCTGCTGTCAACGCATTTGTAACTTTTATTAAATCCTTGGGATTAATAAATATCTGCGCGCCGATTTTTCCGCCGGAAATAATTATTTTATCAAAGTTTAAAGCAGTTTCATTAATAACTGTCTTGTACTGTTTCTTCATTCCAATAGGTGTACAACCACCCCTAATATACCCTGTAACTGCATTAATATCCTTAACATGAATAAGCTCTAGATTTTTTTCGCCTACTACTACTGCTGCTTTTTTAAGGTCAATTTCCTTATCTACAGGTATGGCAAACACAAAATAATTCTTGCTTTTGCCTATAGTGACTAAGGTTTTAAAGGAATAATCATAGCCTTGCTTTAATTTATCAGCAATATGAACTCCGTCAATAAACTCATCACATTCATATAAATTAATTTCGTAAGCTATTTTGTTCTTATCCAGAATACGCATTGCATTTGTTTTTACTTCTTTTCCCATAGCAAATTCCTCTTTTTACTTTATAAATCGTTAGGATTTCCTGATAATCTGTTTCCAAACTCATTTCTGTATTGACGGCTCTTTGTAAATAAATCATATACAAATTCTCCATCGCCTACCTTTATTCTATCCCTTGCATTTACAAGTCTTTTAATATATTCATCTAAAAGATTAGTAATGTTTTCAGTATTAGTCATACATATCTGCTGCCACATTTCTGGTGAAGAGGCTGCTATTCTGGTAGTATCCTTAAAGCCATTAGCCGCCAAAAGCTTCATAAGATTATCCTTAGTATCCATATCCTTTACCAGATTTGTAAGCTCTGCGGCTATTATATGTGGCAGATGACTAATGCCAGCAACAGCATAATCATGGTTTTTGTAATCTGGAATAATTACAGGCTTAGCTCCTATAAGCTTTACCATAAGTTCTAATTCATCAAGCTTTTCCTTTTTAGTAATACTTGTAGGTGTAATAACATAATAAGCATTTTTAAACAACCAGGCATTACTAAATTCGTAGCCTGCCTTTTCTGAGCCTGCCATTGGGTGTCCCCCAATAAAATTCGCCTCTAAGCCTTCAGCAATAACAGCCTCATGTATATTGGTCTTTGTGCTGCCTGCATCTGTAATAATACATTGTGATTTTATAATAGTCTTTAGCTTTTTAAGATACACTTCATTAAATTCTACAGGTGTACATAAAAAAATGTAGTCGCAATCAGCAAAGCTATTATCCACTTTATCTGTAACTATATCTGCTGTACCATCCTCGATTGCCATTTTTCTAGGCTCTTCCCGTCTGTTATAGCAAATAATTGTAGAATGTGGTAAAGCTTCACGAAAAGCCTTTGCTAGTGAACCACCTATCAAGCCTAGTCCAATAAATCCTAATTTCATATCTTTATTACTAATATCACTAAAGTCCATTTTTCTACCTGCCAATATTCTAAAATATATTATTATTAATCTGCAGCCGTAAGCTCATCAACTATATCGAAATAATTCTCAAAGGTTTTTCTGCAGCACATAGGATTATTAATTGTAATTTTTCCAGTAACAAGCCCTACCAAAGCAAAAGACATAGCCATTCTATGGTCATCATAGGTATCAACAGTCGCTTCTGTCGGGTTTGAAGGATAAATAACTATATAATCCTCACCATATTCAACCTTTATACCCATTTTGGTAAACTCATTAACTATAGCCATAAGCCTGTCGGACTCCTGAAGCCTAATATGTCCAATGCCGGTTATCCTTGTAGGCGAGTCAGCAAATACAGCAATAGCTGCAAGGGTCATTGTCTGATCTGAAAAATTATTCATATTAATATCTATGCCCTTTAGCTTTTCATTTGGACCTTCTACAGAAACTCCGTCAGCCTCATAGGAAACCTTACAACCCATTTTATCAAGCACCTCTAAAAACTTAATATCTCCCTGCATAGAATTTTTGCTAATATGTAATACTTTAAATGTAGATGCACTAATTGCAGCCATTGCAAAAAAATAACAGGCCGCTGAAACATCTGGTTCAATTTGATATTCTATAGCATTATAGCTGCTATCTGCTTCAATATGATAGCTTTCCTCATCAAAATGTGCCTCTACACCATATTGACTCATCATTTTTATAGTAATACCAATATATGAGCCGTATTTCTTTTTGCTGGTAATATTAATATCCAGACCGTCCTTAAGCATAGTGGCTGTCATTAACAAAGCACTCAAAAACTGTGTGCTTTCGCTAATATCTAATTCTACACTTTTTCTGCCCTTAATATCTCCACAGCCTTTTATAACTATTGGCAAATGATATTTTTCTTCTAGGTAGGTAATTTTTGCTCCTAAGCCTTCTAAAGCCTTCATTAAAGGCTCCATTGGTCTTTTCTTCATCTGATTTGAGGCATCTATTGTGTAAGTTCCGTCAGCTAAACCACACATACAGGTAAGAAATCTTGCTGCTGTTCCTGCACTTCCCACATTAATAGTACCTTCCTTACACGGTATTGTTCCACCTAAGCCTTCTACCTTAACAATCTTTTTTTCCTCGTCAATATCTACCTTAAAGCCTAAATCCATTAATGACTTCAGGAAATGTCTTGAATCGTCACTAAATAAAACTCCTTTTAGTATAGAGGTACCATTAGATAAAGCTGCAAGCAGTAAAGCCCGGTTTGTAATACTTTTTGAGCCAGGTACACATACTGTGTAATTACCGTTTTTTTTAAGTTTTCTTACCTTGTAGGTTTCCATAAGTGTATATTACTCCGATTCATTTAATATTTCATAAATATGAATTTTTAACTGGTCTGCCGGTCTAATGCCTATAAACCTACAGCCATATAATATAGCCTCCTCGTCCTCATACCGTTCAGATCTGACAATTTCGATTACAGACTTAAAGGTTTCCTTAGTCCACAATACAATATTTACATCATAGAAGGTATTAAGCTTTAATTCTTCAAAGGTCTTAAAAGCTAAGCCTTCTCTTGAAATATTCACAAGCTTTACTTCAATATCTTCATCATTAACATTTTCCACAACTCTCATATTCTTAACCTGATTAAGCTTAATAGTCACATCAATGTCAAGTCTTTTTGTTCTTCTCTTTTCCTGCATCTTGTTCCTCCGCACTTTCATTTCTCTTATATTTCTATATTAATAATAGAATTTAACCTAAATAAGTATCATAGCATCACCAAAGCTAAAAAAACGATACTTTTCCTTTACTGCCACCTTGTATGCCTCCATAATATGCTCTCTGCCCGCAAAGGCTGACACCAGCATTAGTAAAGTAGACTCTGGCAAATGGAAATTTGTAATAAGACCGTCAATAATCTTAAAATCATATCCGGGATAAATAAATATATCTGTCCAACCACTGCCACTAACTATATGTCCCTTTTTGTCAGCACAGGACTCTAAGGTTCTACAGCTTGTAGTGCCAACGGATATAACACGATTTCCACTAGCCTTTGCATCATTTATGATTTTTGCATTTTCCTCATCGACCATATAAAACTCTGAGTGCATATGATGCTCTAAAATATTGTCAACCTTAACCGGTCTAAAGGTACCAAGCCCGACATGTAATGTAACATGAGCTATTTTTACGCCCATATCCTCAATTTTTTGTAATAATTCCTTTGTAAAATGCAAACCGGCAGTAGGTGCTGCGGCAGAGCCTTCATACTTTGCATATACAGTCTGGTATCTGTTTTTATCCTCAAGCTGTACAGTTATGTATGGTGGTAATGGCATCTGACCAAGCTTGTCTAATATTTCTTCAAATATTCCATCATATTCAAATCTAATTAATCTATTGCCTTCCTCTAATACATCTTCAACTATACCAACTAAGAGTCCGTCGCCAAAAATAATTCTGGTTCCAATCTTACATTTCTTGCCCGGCTTTACAAGTGTTTCCCATGTATTATCACTTTTTCTTTTTAAAAGCAATACTTCTATTTTTGCATTTGTATCTTCCTTTGCACCAAATAATCTGGCAGGAATAACCTTTGTATCGTTTATTACTAAACAATCGCCCGGCTTTAAATAATCACATATATTCTTAAAAATACCATGTGTTATTTCACCTGTAACCTTATCTACACGCATAAGTCTGCTTGATGCTCTATCTAATAATGGATTTTGAGCTATAAGCTCCTGTGGTAAATCATAATAAAAATCTTTTAATTGCATTTTATTCTCACTCAAATGACTTCTCCTAACAAATTTACTCTGGTTATTTTACCATAAAATATATATTTTGCCTAGTAATATACCTAATCATTAGTCATAATAACTAACAGCTTTCCCTCTTTTATTTCTACCTGTCCTGTATCACCTGTAAATTCATTTGAAATACCTAATCTAAAGGTCTTTTTTGTATCAAAATCAAAATTTTCAATAGTATATTTAAAATTCTTTAGTGTAACACCCTTTGCAGCTCCATCAAACTGTATAAAGGAAATATATTTATACCTATGTGGATTTTCAATAACACAGCCTTTGTCAATCATAGTAATCTGGCTATTATGGCAATATATTGTTCCTTTAATATTTTTTTTCAACATTTTTTCTAATAGAAAAATATTTCCTAAGGAATGGTCAAATCTACTGCCTAAGCCTCCAAGTATATCTACATCAGCAGCTTTCAATTTTATAGCTAAATTTACTGCTTCTTCTGTATCTGTACTATCCTTTACAGGGTTTAATCTAATGATTTCTGCTTTAGAGGAAATATAGTTATTTAAGGTATCCTCTGGTAAGGTATCAAAATCTCCTATTATATAATCAGGTACTACACCTGCCATAGCCAAAAAGCTCATTCCACCATCTACTGCTATAATAAAATCATAAGTTTTCTTTTTAAGAAATTCTATACCAAAATCTTCCTTTATATCTCCTCCTGTAACAATTAATACTCTTTTCATTTTAGCCTCTTTCAAATTCTTCAAAGGATTTCAAAAAGCCTTTAACACTATCTGTTATATTATTACCAAATACTGCTGAGCCAGCTACAATAACATTAGCACCTGCCTCTAGTACCTCTTTAACATTTGAAAGGTTTACACCACCATCTACCTCTAAATCAATATTATAGCCTGCTTTATCTATAAAATTTCTAGCCTGTCTTATTTTATCAGTAGCCTCTGGAATATACTTTTGACCACCAAAGCCTGGGTGAACTGACATTATAAGCACCATATCCACCATACTAAGATATGGCTTTATTGCTTCAACAGGAGTTTCCGGATTAATAACTATTCCAGCCTTAACCTTTGCAGCTTTTATTTTATTAATGGTTTCCTCTACCTTATCTGTAGCCTCTAAATGAAATGTAATTATATCTGAGCCAGCTTCAACAAAATCATCTATATATCTTATAGGCTCATTAATCATTAAATGTGTATCAAAGACAACATCTGTAGCTTTACGCAGACTTTTAATTACTGGCATACCTAATGAAATGCTTGGAACAAACAGCCCGTCCATAACATCTAAGTGCATATACTTTGCACCTGCCTCATATGCCTCCTTAACCTGTGTTCCCAAAATATTGTAATCGCACGCCAATATAGATGGTGATAATTTAATCATAGTGTTACCTCTTAGTATTTTTTCTTGCTTTTTATTTCTTCATACATCAGCTTATAATTTTCATATCTTGATGTACTTATAGTTCCCTGCTGCACTGCTTCCTTAACTGCACAGCCCGGCTCATTTATGTGAACACACCCATTAAATCTGCACTCACCCTCATGCTTATATATTTCAGGAAAAAACTCCTTCAATTTCTCTTTTTCACATTCACATACATACATTGAACTAAATCCGGGAGTATCCATTATATATGTGTCCTCGCCAATATTTAAGATTTCAGTATGTCTTGTAGTATGCTTTCCTCTTTCGATTTTTTTGCTTATATCACCTGTTTTAACAAGCTCATCACTTGTTATAGCATTAATAACTGAGGATTTTCCTACACCGGACGGTCCTGCCAGCGAGGTAGTCTTACCCTTTAATATATTTTGGACTGCATCAATTCCGTATCCATCCTTTGCACTGGCAAGTAACACCTGATACCCAGCAGACACATATATATCCTTAAGTCTGTTTAATTCGGTTTCATCAACTAAATCAACTTTATTAAAGCAGATTACTGTGTCCACTCCCTGAGTTTCCATCATTACTAAAAATCTGTCTAATAAATTCAAATTAGGCATAGGACTTTTCGCTGCGAAAACTACCAATGCCTGATCAATATTTGCCACTGCCGGTCTGATTAATTCATTTTTTCGGTCTAAAATAGAAATAATATTACCAGTAAATTCTTCCTCACTTGTAATTTCAATTTCTACATTATCTCCAACTAATGGCTTTATTTTTTTGTATCTGAAAATTCCTTTTGCAAAACATTTAAAGATTCCACTATGTACAATATGTACATAGTAGAATCCTCCAATGCCTTTTATTATCTTACCTGTCAATTAATTTACCTTCTCTTATTGGAATACTGCTGTATGTGTAGCAACAACTGTTCCATTTGCTGTTATTGTAAGAACAGCCTCTGTTCCATGAGTAGCATTTGATTTCTTAATGCTTATCTGTGAAGGCTGTTTCCACTTATCTCCATCGTGTGTAAGCTGTAGCTGGTCTGTAACCGGATATGTTAAAGTACCACCATCACTTGAGGCGTAAGAAACTGTTGCTTCAAAGTTGTAAGCTATTGGATTGCCCTCCTCGTCCTCATATGGAAGAACATCATCACCAATAGTAAAGGTTGTAAATAATACTGTATATTCATTTACAACAGTATTTGTTGTTGTTTCAGGCTCAGAGGTTGTTGTCTGCTGTGGTCCAAGACTCATTACGACATTAATCTCTGTTCCTCTTGGAACTGTTGTTCCAGAAGAAATTTCCTGACTAATAATCTTTCCTGCTGAAACACTATCACTATTCTTTCTATCCTTAACTACTAAAACAAGACCTTTTTCCTCCAGACTTTCCTTTGCCTGTGCCTCTGTCTTATTCTTAAGGCTAGGAACTTCAACATCACTTGTATCTTTACCTAAGCTTACAGTAAGTGTAATCTTATCACCATACTTTAACTGTGTAGGTGCCTTAGGATTTGTATCCATTACAGTATCTTCCTTAACATCCTCACTTGCTTCCCACTCAATTTCTACCTTTAAGCCATACTTTTCGCTTTCAAGTAATTCCTTAGCCTTTGTCTTATCCATACCTACTACTGTTGGTATATCAAAGGCTTCTGCACCAAGACTTACAGTTACAGTAATTGTAGACTGCTTTGCTACAACTGAGCCAACATCCTCTGAAAGCTTGATTACATGACCTTTTTCTATTGTATTATGACTTTCTCTAACAATTCTGTAGCCAAGATCAGCGTCCTTAAGCATCTGCTGTGCTTCTTCCTCTGTCTTTCCAATTACAGCTGGAACCTTTGTGGTTTTGCCGTCTGTTGTCTGCTCCTCATTTGCTGGAGTGTTATCATCTCCACCACAGCCCTTAACTGCTGTTACAACAATAAGTATACCGATAATAAGCACTATAACTGCGGCAATTATTGCAGATACTGCAACTATCTTGTCAAGCTTTGGATTTGAATCGTCCTCATCCTCATCATCTCCAAATACATCATCCTCATCCTCGTCGTTTTCGTTTTCCTCGTCCTCGTTGTCATCCTCATCGGCAGCATTTGTATTGTTTGCCATCGCTGAAGCAGCCTCTGCCTCTTTTCTGATAACAGAAATTTCATCACCTGTAATCATAATAGTTGAACCATTGTTTACAGGTGGCTCTATTACTACAAAATCCTCGTCCGGAGTAATAAGTGACTGCTTTAAATCTGCTATAAGTGATGATACCTTTAAATATCTCCTATCAGCCTTTTTTTGTGTACATTTCTCAATAATACGCACAACGCTGATTGGTAAATCCTCAACATAGGTTCTAGGGTCTGGCATTTTCTCCTGAATATGAGCTAATGCAATCTGTACTGTAGAATCTCCCTCAAAAGGCACCTTTCCTGTAAGCATTTCAAACAAAGAAATACCAAGTGAATATATATCGCTTTTTTCATCAATATATCCACCTCTTGCCTGCTCTGGAGAAATGTAGTGTACTGAGCCCATAGCATTTGAATTAATCGTATTTGCAGATGCAGCTCTTGCAATACCAAAATCTGTAACCTTTACTTTTCCTTCTCTGGAAATAATAATGTTTTGTGGCTTAATATCTCTGTGAATAATATGATTGTTGTGGGCAGCTTCTATACCCTGTGCCACCTGAATAGCAATACTTACTGCTTCTCTCACAGCAAGCTTACCCTTCTTTTCAATGTATTTTTTTAGTGTAATGCCTTCAATAAGCTCCATTACTATATAATGAAGATTTTCGTCCTCACCAACATCATATACATTTACAATATTTGGGTGGGAAAGACCTGCTGCTGACTGAGCCTCAATCTTAAACTTTGACACAAAATTCTTGTCTTCGCTAAACTCGCTCTTTAAGACCTTAATAGCTACAAACCTGTTAAGCTTGTGGTCCTTTGCTTTATATACATCAGACATTCCGCCTGAACCAACTTTATCGATTATTTCGTATCTATCACCGATAAACATTCCTTTTCTAATCATCATTTCTATAATTTCCTTTCACAATACAATTATATTATAATTCGGCAATTAACACAGCTATATTATCTTTGCCACCACTGTCATTGGCTAAATCTATTAGCTTATGTACCATACTCTCTATGTCATTATTCCCAGCTATAACTGAAAGTATATCATTGTCCTCAATCATATTTGTAAGACCGTCTGAGCACATTAGTAGCTTATCGCCCTTTTTAAACTGCACCTCAAAGAAATCTGCATGTGTTTCCTCTTCAACACCTATTGCTCTGGTAATGATATTCTTTTTAGAATGTGTTCTTGCCTCTGATTTATCAATCTCGCCAATGCTGACCATTTCTTCAACATATGAATGATCTCTTGTTATCTGATGAATACCATCATCAATTAAGTACAAGCGTGAATCACCTATGTTTGCAACAAATATTGTACTATCCACAACTGTAGCAAGTACAAGGGTGGTACCCATTCCTGCCCACTCCTCATTGCTCTTTGATTTTTCGTATAAAGTCTTGTTTGCCTCGCGTACAGCTTCCTCCATTATGGAAATTACATCAGTTTTTTGAGATTGCTCTATAGATTTTAAAACAGCATCTACTGCTGTAACTGAAGCAATGTCGCCTGCCTTATGACCTCCCATTCCATCTGCTACAATAAAAATATTTGGGAGATTTCCTACCGCATCTGACTTGCAATATACATAATCCTGATTTGTCACCCTATTTTTACCTACATCTGTAAGTGCAAATGCTTTCAACCTTCTCCCTCCTTTTCTTGTTTTATTTCATTGTCCATATAACTCTTCCTTAATTGTCCACAAGCTCCGTTAATATCTCTACCCATTTCCCTTCTTATTGTAACATTTATTCCATATTGTTCAACAATATTTTGAAATTTTTTAATCTGAATAGGCTTAGACTGCTTGTAATCTCGCTCTTTTATAGGATTTACAGGTATTAAATTCACATGACAATTTATGCCCTTTATAACAGAAACTAAACGCATTGCTTCCTCTTTTGTGTCATTAACACCAGCCACCAGACTATATTCAAAGGTAATTCTTCTGCCTGTTTTTTCAAAGAAATATTTAACTGCCGCAATTATTTCTTCTATTGAATATTTATTTGCGATTGGCATAAGCTGTCTTCTGGTTTCATCATCAGAAGCATGAAGGGAAATTGCAAGTGTTATAGCTAATTGTAAATCAGCAAGTCTTTTTATATTAGGAACTAAGCCACAGGTTGATAAGGTAATGTTTCTTTGACTGATGTTTTCGCCATTTTCGTCTGTTATAAGCTTTATAAACTTTACAACATTGTCAAAATTATCAAGTGGCTCTCCACTTCCCATAAGCACAATATTTGACACTCTTTCCTTTGTATCTCTTATTATTGCATAAATTTCATCAAGCATTTCTGCCGGAGTAAGGTTTCTTTCTAAACCATCAATAGTCGAAGCACAAAATCTGCAGCCCATTCTGCAGCCTACCTGTGTAGATATACATACAGAGTTGCCGTGATGATACCTCATAAAAACACTTTCTATTATGTTTCCGTCAGCCAGTGAAAAAAGATATTTTTTTGTACCGTCTTCCTTTGAGGTAAGCACCTTAACTATCTTTAATGCAGTAAGTGTAGACATTTCCTTTAGCTTTTCCCTAAGGCTTGCTGACAAATCTGTCATTTCATCAAAGCTGGCAGCGTGCTTTACATGCAGCCACTTATATATCTGTGCTGCCCTAAATTTCTTTTCTCCAATACTCTCAACAAATTCTGCCAGCTGGCTGAAATCCATTGATTTTATATCTGTTTTTTCCATTTTATATTTCCTGTTTTTTTAATTTACATATAAAAAATCCATCTGAAGCGTCATTATCATATACTAGCTGAACATAACCCGCCTTTGTTTCACTGCTATGAAAATCCTGTGGAAAATATTCTGATATATCCTGCGGCTTTAGATTATATGATTCAACAAGCCACTTCATATTTTCAATATTTTCTTTTTTATTAATAGTACAGGTACTAAAAATAATTGTTCCATTTTCCTTTGCATACTTTACAGCATTGCTTAGTATATCTCTTTGCAGTTTAATAAGCTCCTGTTGTTTTTCATATGTCATATTATATTTAATATCACTTTTTTTATTGATGACCCCAAGTCCGGAGCAAGGCACATCTGTAACAACTATATCAGCCTTTTCTATTGAAGTCTCGTCTAAAGCTGTACCATCAAAAAGCTTTGTTTTTATATTTTTAACACCTATTCTCTCAATATTTTCTTCAATGAGTGCTAATTTACTTTCAGACACATCTCTTGCCTCTACCATACCTGTACCACAAAGCAAGCCTGCTATATGAATACTTTTTCCGCCTGGAGCTGCGCACACATCTATTACATAGTCGTCCTTTTTAGGAGCAGCCACATAGCCTGCCAGCATAGAGCTTTCATCCTGTGGAATAATACTTCCATTTTTGTATTCCAAAAGTTTTTCCAGGTAGTCTATATTTGTCAATATGTAGCCACGCTTTGCAAGCTGCATTTTTTTTGCCTTCACCCCCTGCTTAGAAAGACCCTCCAGAACCTTTTCTATATTTTTTTCTTCACTAATACGAACACTAATACCCTCTTTTTCCTTGTTCATATTTTTAATTATAGCCTCTAGTCTATCCTCACCATACTGTTCTTTAACCTGTTTTATAATCCATTCCGGCGTTGAATACATTACTGATAAATACAGCACCTTATCTTTTTCATAGGCTGGATACTGAATATTTTCTTTATTTCTGGCTATATTTCTAAGCACACCATTAACAAAGCCCTTAAGGTTTTTAAAACCTCTTTTATTTGCCAGCTTTACAGCCTCATCACACACTGCACTATCTGGAGTTTTATCCATAAAAACAAGCTGATATACACTCATTCTAATAAGGCAGCGTATAAAAGGCTTCATTTTATTAACTGGTGTCCTTGAAAATTGATTTATTATATAATCCAGCTTAATTTTATTTTCAATAGCTCCATCAAAAATTCTTGAAATAAAGGCTCTGTCTGTTTTATCTAAATACTGGTATTTTGCCAATGTATCCCTTTTTTCAATATGAGAGGGTGTTTTGTTTTTCTCAATGTCTAATAACATATCCAGTACAATTTCTCTTGCACTAACTCTATTAGTCACGATTTCTTCCTCCAGAAATGATTATTAATCTTAATAGCTGAAGTATTGCTGTAGCTGCTGCTGCCACATATGTTAATGCTGCCGCACTAAGCATCTTCTTAGCACCCTTTAATTCCTCTTCCTGCAAAAATCTATCATTTTCTAATATAACTAAGGCTCTTTTTGAAGCATTAAATTCTACAGGCAATGTAATAAGCTGGAAAGCTACAACTACTGTAAATACAATAATACCAATATTTAATAATGCCATTCCAGACTGACCATTAATAAATAATCCAAGTAAAATTAAAATCCACGAAACCGAAGAACTAATTGACGCAATAGGTGCAATAGTGCTTCTTATTGTCAATGGTGAATACTGTCTTGCATGCTGTATTGCGTGACCACACTCGTGGGCTGCTACTGCAACTGATGCTATAGACGAGTCATTATACACACTGCTTGAAAGTCTTAATACCTTTCTGGCAGGATCATAATGGTCTGTAAGCTTTCCAGATACACATTCTATTGATACATCATATATTCCATTGGCACGAAGTATTCTTTCAGCTACCATACTTCCTGTCATTCCTGCATAAGTAGAAAGCTTTGAATACCTGTTGTATGAAGAGCTGACCTTAGCCTGTGCAATAAGTGCTATTATTGCTGCAATTATCACTAAAAAGTAAGTTGGGTCATAATAACCATAATAATATGCTAACATATATTTTTCCTCCTATTTTCCTAAAACAATGCCTTTTTCTATTTTATTGCCATGAAGGAAATCCTGAATATACATTCTCTTTTTTCCTTCTAGCTGTAACTCTATAATACCAAGGACACCCTTACCGGTTTTTATATACATCTCATCCTCTGATACATATACTATCTCACCAGGCTGTCCTTCGTATTCATCTTCCTTTGTAACAGCCTTCCATATTTTTAAATTCTTTCCGTTTAATGATGTATATGCACTTGGCCATGGATTAAGTCCTCTAATAAGCCTTTCAATACTTACTGCGTCCATTGAAAAATCAATGTCGCCTAATTTTTTATTAAGCATTTTTGCATAAGTGCTATTAGAATCATCCTGTTTTGTAAAGGTAGCTGTACCATTTTCTATTTTTTCCAAAGTAGAAACTATCAGCTTTCCACCCAGCTCCATTAGCTTATCAAATAAAGAGCCGCCAGTTTCGTCACTTTTTAGCTCATAAGTAATAGTTTCAATAATGTCACCAGTATCTATGCCGTCCTCCATTCTCATTGTAGTAACGCCAGTATACTGTTCTCCGTCTATTACGGCCCATTGTATAGGGGCTGCACCTCTGTACTTTGGAAGCAGGGAAGCATGTATATTAACACATATTTTCTTTGGCATATCAAGAATTTCTCTTGATAATATTTGTCCATATGCAACTACCACAAATACATCTGCCTCATATTTTTTAAGTGTTTCTATAGCCTCTGCGTCCTTTATTCTATGTGGTTGAAATACAGGAAGGTTGTGCTTTAAGGCTACCTCCTTTACAGGAGTAAAGGTCACCTCTTTGCCTCTGCCTCTAGGCTTGTCCTCCTTTGTTACTACAAGGGCTATTTCGTGACCGGCTTTTATTATATCCTCTAATATTCCAGCAGCAAAATCTGGAGTACCCATAAATACTATTTTCATTTAATCACCTACTTATGCTTCAAATTCTTCGTTTGCTTTAAGGTAAGCATCATATTCGTCATTTGTCATTAAATTGCCTTCAACAACATCCACATAAAGCTCTCCTTCAAGGTGTGCTAATTCGTGGCATATTGCTCTGGCAAGAAGCTCTTCACCTTCTATTTCATATTCGTTAAAATTTTCGTCTAAAGCTTTTGCTTTAACATGATATGGTCGTGTAACTATGCCATATTTACCCGGTACTGAAAGACAGCCCTCACCCCCCTTTTGCTCTCCGTCTTGCTCGATAATTTCCGGGTTTATCATAACTATTGGACCTTCTCCAACATCGATAACTACAATTCTTTTAAGGACACCAACCTGAGGTGCTGCAAGGCCTACCCCGTCTGCCTGGTACATTGTATCTAACATATCCTCTATAAGTGTTGTGATTTTAGGAGTAATTTCCTTTACCTCCTTACATTTCTTTCTAAGTATATCATCACCTATTTCTCTTATATTTCTAATTGCCATTTTTATATTCCTTTCGTAAAAGCTTTATTTTCTCATTTCAATTAATAAGGTTTAATCTACGGTAATTGTCTTATTGTTATACAATTCCATAACTTATATATTACATTATTTATGACCAAATGTCATCCCTTTTAGTCCTTTAATACATTGATAACGGGTTCATATCAAATTGTATGCTTGCAAGAGATGCTACATCGTTTATTTCTTTATACTCTTCAATTTTGTTTTTTATGTGAACAAGCTTATTAATATCTCTGTCCTTTAAATATATAATTTTTCTATAAATATCGCTTATTTTCTTTATATTACAGTCTGCCGGCCCTATTATCATTACCTTATTTTGTGATTTATTAATTATTTCTAAAATTTTCTTAGAAAATTTATCTGCATTTTCATAGCTTTCTGAGGTAATAAGTATAGCCAGCATATTTATTACCGGCGGATAACCATTCAGCGTTCTATATAGTATCTCCTGCTCATAAAATTCCTCATAGCATTGCTTTGCAGCTAAGGTAATACTATATTCCTCCGGATTGTAGGTCTGTATAATAACATTTCCATTTTTTCTGCTTCTGCCTGCCCTGCCTGCTGCCTGTGTAAGCAAATCAAAGGTTCTTTCGTTTGCCCTGTAATCTGCTGCATATAAGGATAAATCTGCCGCAATTACCCCAACTAAGGTGACATTAGGAAAGTCATGTCCTTTTACTATCATTTGAGTACCAATAAGAATATCTGCTTCTTCATTGGCAAAGGCTGATAAAATCCTTTCGTGGCCGTCCTTTTTAGAGGTAGTATCCATATCCATTCTAAGAACTCTTGCTGTTGGATACATTTTTTTAACTGCTTCCTCAACCTTCTGGGTGCCTGTACCAAAAGCTGCTATATATTTTGAATTGCAGGACGGACAGGTTTTAACCATAGGTGTTTCATAGCCACAATAATGACATACTAATTTTCCATTATTGTGTAAATTTAAACCAACATCACAATGAGGACAGCGTATTGCCTTGCCACAGCTTCTACATGAAACAAAACCTGCATATCCTCTTCTATTAATAAAGAGCATTATCTGTTCTTTTTTTCTAAGTCTGTCATCTATAAGCTCTTGTAATTTGCAGCTAAACATAGACCTGTTTCCATTTTTAAGCTCTTCTCTTAAATCCACTATGTCTACCTGTGCCATATTTTTAGCCACAGCCCTGTTTTTAAGTAAATGCAGCTCATATTCGCCACTTTTACAGGCATAAAAGCTTTCTATTGATGGTGTAGCCGAGCCTAAAACTACCTTTGCACCACACATATTTGCCAGATAAACCGCCACCTCTCTGGCATGATACTTTGGTATGCCTTCACTTTTATAAGAGCTTTCATGCTCCTCATCAATTACAATTAAGCCTAAATTTTTGAAAGGTGTAAATATAGCTGAGCGTGGTCCAATCATTATATCTATTTCACCCTTTTTTGCTCTTTCAAACTGGTCATATCTTTCCCCCTGGGATAGCTTTGAATTAATAATTGACACTCTGTCCTTAAATCTAGCGTAAAATCTGATTACTGTCTGATAGGTTAAGGCGATTTCCGGTATTAAAACTATTACCTGCCTGCCCATTTTTATATACCTGTCAATTATCTCCATATACACCTCTGTTTTACCACTGCCTGTTACTCCGTGGATTAAATGTACATTTTTAGGTGAATTAATAATATCGTAAGCCACCTTTTTTTGTTCTTCGTTAAGTGAAATGTTATAATCCACTTTGTTTTTTATATTAATTGGATTTCTATATACCTTTTCTTCCCTTATTTCTATTAATCCAAGCTGTTCTAGTGCTTTAACAGTCTGCCTTTGAATGTTCAGCTTTTCTGTTACAAGTGTATAATCAAGATATTCAGAATCAGAATCCACAAATGCTTTTATAAGCCTTAGCCTTGCCACAGCATTTTTTCTTGTAAACTCTTCTATATATTGGTTCAGCTTTTCCCTTGTAGCTGCTAAATATATTGTACGCTTTACAACATCCTTAGCAACTTTTTTTATAGGAATAACTGTTTTTAGAGCCTGATTCATTGTCGAGCCATAGGTGTTCTTAATGAACCAGGCAAGATTTATAAGAATACCCTCAACAGGTATATTCTTTTCATTTACCTTAATAATTGATTTAAGCTTTGTTTCATCATAATCGCAAATATCTGTTATATCAATAACAAAACCATTAATAAGTCTGTTACCTTTGCCAAAGGGAATTGTAACACTTACACCTGCATATATTTTTTCTAATAACTCCTCTGGAATTTTATATTGAAATATTCTGTCTAATTTTTCGTATGATATATCAACTATAATATTTGCGTACATATTTTTTCCTTAATTTTGCATATAATAAGCTTCCACGCAGTTGTTCATAAGCATTGCTATTGTCATTGGGCCAACTCCTCCCGGAACTGGTGTAATAGCACTTACCTTGTCAATTACAGCCTCATAATCAACATCACCACAAAGCTTGTTATTTTCATCTCTGTTAATACCTACATCAATTATAACTGCTCCGTCCTTAACAAAGGATTCATCTACATATTTTGGCTTTCCAATAGCTACTATAAGTATATCAGCCTGCTTTGTAAGCTCCTTAATATTTTTTGTTCTTGAATGAACAATAGTAACTGTAGCATTTTTTCTAAGCATAAGCATAGACATAGGCTTTCCTACTATATTGCTTCTGCCAATAATAACACAGTGCCTGCCCTCTGTTTCTATGTTGTTTCTTTCAAGTAATTTGATTATTCCGTATGGTGTACAGGAAATAAAGCCTTTTTTGCCTATAGAAAGATTTCCTACATTTACAGGGTGGAAGCCGTCTACATCCTTTATAGGAGCAATTCGTTCTGTAACTGTATCCTCGTCAATATGCTTTGGTAATGGAAGCTGGACTAAAATACCATTTACAGTCTTATCATTATTCAGCTTATCTATAAGTGCTAACAATTCCTCCTGTGTAGTTTCCTCTGGAAGCTCATAGGCTAAGGATTTAATTCCTACATACGCACAAGCCTTCTTTTTATTACCTACATACACAGTAGAGGCAGGATTGTTTCCCACCTGAATTACTGCTAAGCATACTTCTTTTCCCTGCTCCTTTAAAGCAGCTACTTCATTTTTGATTTCGTCCTTAATTGCTGCCGAAACAGCCTTTCCGTCTATGATTGTTGCCATAATAACCTCCTAGAATAATCCTGTAATCTTTCCTTCTTCATTAACATCAATGCCATAGGCTGCCGGAGCCTTTGGAAGTCCCGGCATAGTCATAATTGCACCTGTAATAGCAACTACAAAGCCTGCACCTGCTGAAATATATACTTCTCTAATATTGATTTCAAAATCTGTTGGACGGCCAAGCTTTGTCTGGTCATCTGAGAAGGAATACTGTGTTTTTGCCATACATACAGGTAAATTGCTATAGCCCATATCAGCAATCTGCTTTAATGCCTTCTTTGCTGCCGGTGCATAAGTAACACCCTTAGCACCATATATTTCAGTTGCGATTGTTTTTATCTTTTCTTCTAAGGAAAGGTCATCTTCGTAAAGCACCTTAAATTCACTTTTTTTATTTTCAAGTGTTTCAAGCACCTTTTCGGCTAATGGTATTCCACCTTCGCCACCTTTTTCCCAAACCTTTGAAATAGCAAATTCACAGCCCTTGCTTTCACAGAAATTCTTAACAAATTCATTTTCTGCTTCTGTATCTGTAATAAAGGAATTAAGTGTAACTACTACAGGTACACCAAATTTGTGTAGGTTTTCAATATGTTTTTCAAGGTTGCAGATACCCTTCTTTAAGGCTTCTACATTTTCTTCGTTTAAGTCAGCCTTAGGTACTCCACCATTATATTTTAAAGCACGAATTGTTGCTACTAATACAACTGCATCTGGCTTAAGTCCAGCCTTTCTGCACTTAATATCAAAGAATTTTTCTGCACCTAAATCTGCACCAAAGCCAGCCTCTGTTATAACATAATCTGCCATTTTAAGTGCTGCCTTTGTAGCCTTTACTGAATTACAGCCATGTGCAATATTTGCAAATGGTCCACCATGAACTAAGGCTGGTGTGTTTTCAAGGGTCTGAATAAGGTTTGGCTTTATTGCGTCCTTTAATAAAGCAGCCATAGCACCAACTGCCTTTAAATCTCCTGCTGTTACAGGCTGTCCACTATAATTATAAGCAACAATTATCTTTGATAATCTGTCCTTTAAATCCTCCATATCGTTTGCCAAGCAAAGGATTGCCATTATTTCTGAAGCAACTGTAATTACGAAGTGATCTTCTCTGACTACACCGTCCATTTTAGAGCCAAGTCCTACAACAACATTTCTAAGAACTCTGTCATTCATATCAAGACATCTTTTCCAAACAATCTGTCTTGTATCAATATTTAATTCATTACCCTGCTGGATATGATTGTCAAGAAGTGCTGCTAAAAGGTTGTTGGCAGATGTAATAGCGTGGAAATCACCTGTAAAATGAAGATTTAGGTCCTCCATAGGCACAACCTGTGAATATCCGCCACCTGCTGCTCCTCCTTTAATACCAAAGCAAGGTCCTAAGGATGGCTCTCTAAGTGCAATAATTGCCTTTTTGTTTAATTTATTAAACGCCTGACCTAAGCCTACTGTAACCGTAGTCTTTCCTTCGCCTGCTGGTGTAGGATTAATAGCAGTTACTAAAATAAGCTTTCCGTCCTTGTTATCCTCTATTCTGTCAAGGTATTCGTCAGAAATCTTAGCCTTATACTTTCCGTATAACTCTAAATCATCTTCTTCAATGTTTAATAACTTAGCTACCTCTTTAATAGGTAACATTTTTGCATTTCTTGCGATTTCAATATCTGTTTTCATCTGTCTTTTCCTTTCTCTATAAAACTGCAGCTTGATTGTCTGGTTATTTGATTATTTGCATTAATTATACGCTTGAATGTTTTTAAGTTAGATTTTCTAACTGTTCCATAGTCATAATTACTTTTCGAGGCTTAGTTCCCTCTTCATCACCTATAACACCAGCATCATATAATTGATCAATAATCTTTGAGGCTCTGTTAAAACCTATATTCAAATATCTTTGAAGCATACTTGCCGAAGCCTTTTCCTTTTGTATAACCAGCTTTGCTGCCTCAAAGAAATAATCATCCCTGTCTCCTTCCTGAGAGGAAGCTTCAGGAGTTTTAACATAGCTTGCAATGCTTTCATCATAGGTATTTCCGTCTGCCTGAGCCTTCCAGAAATCTACAACTCTTTGTACCTCCTGGTCTGAAACAAATGCACCCTGTAATCTTACCGGCTTTACATAGCCTGATGGATAAAACAGCATATCACCATTTCCTAAAAGTTTTTCTGCTCCGTTAGAGTCAATAATTGTTCTGGAATCAGTTCCCGATGAAACCATAAGTGCACATCTGGAAGGTATATTTGCTTTTATAAGTCCTGTTACAACATCAACAGAAGGTCTTTGAGTAGCAATAATCAAATGTATACCTGCTGCTCTTGCTAACTGTGCAAGTCTGCATATTGACTCCTCTACATCCTTTGCTGCTACCATCATAAGATCAGCAAGCTCGTCAATAACAATTACTATCTGAGGAAGCTTTGTAAGACCTGACTCTTTTCCAGCACTCTCTATCTTTTCATTATATCCTTTTAAATCTCTTACATTAAAATCTGCAAATTTTTTATATCTTTCAGACATTTCAGCCACCGCCCATTTAAGGGTATTAGCTGCCATTTTAGGGTCTGTTACAACTGGCTGTAGCAAATGTGGAATACCGTTATATACACCAAATTCTACTACCTTTGGGTCAACTATTATAAGTCTTACTTCCTCTGGCTTTGCCCTGAAAAGTATGCTCATAATAATAGAATTGGTAAATACTGATTTTCCTGAGCCGGTTGTACCTGCTACAAGCATATGTGGCATTTTGCCAATATCTGCAACTACTACATTTCCAGCAATATCCTTCCCTGCCGCAAAGGCAATCTTAGAGGAGTTTGCTCTAAGCTCCTTTGACTCAATTAACTCTCTAATAAGTACTGTATCTCTGCCTTCGTTTGGTACTTCAATACCTATAGTGGATTTTCCTGGAACAGGCTCAATACTAATATCTGTTGCAGCCATATTAAGCTTAATATCGTCTGCTAAGGAGGTAATCTTGTTTATTCTAGTACCAGTTTCCGGCTGAATTTCATATCTGGTAACAGATGGTCCTCTGCAAAAATCTACAACTGTAGCATTTATTCCAAAGGTATGAAGTATTTCCTGCAGCTTATTTGCCACCATTCTAAGCTTTGCATTATCTACAGGCTTCGTAGTGCCATTTCCTTTATTAAGCAAGGCTGTAGATGGTAAAGTATATGCCTTTTTTCTAGTAGGTGCCGGGGTGCTATTTGGTTTATTAGCTGATATATTAGCTGCTCCATTAGCTGACACATCTCTTGCTACACTTCCTGTCACGCTGCCTGTAGCATTTACTGCACTACTAGCCACGCTGCCCGTAACATTTACATTTCCTACTGAGAAGGCTTTTCTATTCATTACCTGCTTTGCTTCATTTGACACATGAATTTGTTCCTTTGGAACATATAAGCCGTCCTCATTGTCATAGCCGTCATATTCTTCGCTAGTATCTTCTTTATAAGAATTACTATTTAAAGAATTACTACTTAAAGAATTATTATTTACTACATTACCACTTTCCACATTACTGTTATTTGTCACATTGTAATTATCTGAGGAATTTTCCTTATTTGGCATTTCATTGTAGTCAAAGCCCTCCTCTAGCTCTACATGACCGTTATACACTTCCATATCGTCACTTGACAGCTTACTCATTATCTCCTGACCTATTTCGTGTATATCCTCGTCCTCTGTAGCATTGCCATTTCCTACAGTAGCAATATTTACTCCGTGTACTCTGTTATCTACTCTCTTTTCCTTTTTCTGGTAGGCTCTTTCATTTGCAATACTCTTGGCTGTCTTTTTTATTCTGACGGCGTCCTCCTTGGCTGTTTCGTATACAGCGCTGCTGCCCTTTTTCACGCCTGATATAAAGGATTTTTCCGTAAGAATAACAACTGTAATAATTATAAGGAGTGCTAAAATTATATATGTACCTAACATTCCAAATAATGAATGTAATGATTTTTCTATTAACGCACCAATTAAGCCTCCGCCCACCTTGCCTTTACCACATATTTTGTAGTAATCAAAGGCTGATAAGGTATTATCATATTCCATAAATACAAGCTGTATTGTTGCTGAAACAAGAATATATAAAGCACAGCCTGCTATAAATTTCTTTATGCCTCTTTTGTTATTTATATTTGATATTAAAAACGCAACTCCAAAAAACATAACTAATGGGAAAATATAAGCTATAAAGCCAAACAAACCAAACATAAAATAGCTTAGATAATCACCTACAGGTGACAAAAATCCAAAATTGCTAAGTAGTAAAAGTAAGGTCACTACTAATGCAATAAGAAGCTTTATTTCATTTTTTAGTTTTATGTCCTTTTCTGTAGGCACATAAGGCTCTTTGACCTGTGCCGAACTTTTATTTTTCTGATTTTGCTTTGCCTTAGACGCAGAGCTGTTATTTGCTTTTGCTCTTGAGGCTCCACCAGTTTTATTTCTTGAGGTTGACTTTGTGTTATTTGCTTTTTTAGTTGCCAAAGCTTTTTCCTCCACAAACTCAATTTAAATAATATATTAATCCAAATTTAACTTATTTTACAAAATATGCAATAATTGCAATTAAGCCTACTACATAGCAATATATTGAAAAGCCTTTAAACTTTTTGTTTCTGACTACCTTGAGCATAGTTTTAATACATATGTAACCTACAACTGTTGCAACAAGCATACCTATAACATAATTGAAAACTTCTCCACCTGAAATTCCACTACTGCCAATATCCTTAACTTCTAAAAGAGCAGCTCCTAAAATAACTGGAATAGACATAATGAATGAATATTTAACTGCAAATTTTCTATCCATTTTGCTAACCAGACAAGCTACTATCGTAGTTCCAGAACGGGATATTCCCGGAAGTGTTGCAATTCCCTGACATACACCTACCACTGCGGCATTTTTGTAGGATACTGTGTCCTCATTTTTCTTACCATCTGGTGTATTGTCTGCAATAAGCAACAAAGTACCTGTAATAAGTAAACAAATACCCGGAATAATAAGGGCTGTAGATGCTTTTTCAATAACATCATTTAATAAGATACCCATAATACCTGTAGGTATTGTGGATACAATTACAAGCATAGCAAACTTTCTATAGGAAGTACTTATAACCTTTATATATTTTTTCTTTTTATAGCCTGCTTTATTTTTCTCTACAAGATTATAGAAGAAATAACCTGTATTTTTCAAAGCATCAGCAATAATACCAATACCATTTACGATTAATTCCCAAATATCTTTCCAAAAAACTATAAATACTGCTACTAATGTACCAACATGTAAAAGCACATCAAAAAGTAAGCCTGTATCCTGTAATCCAAAAAGATTTTTGAATATGGCCAAATGTCCCGAACTACTTACTGGGAGAAACTCTGTTACTCCTTGGATAATTCCCATAAATATAGATTCAATTAAATTCATATTGCCTCCAATAAAGTTTTATACATACCTACTTATTTTACTATTTATTGAAGGCAAATTCAACCAATTTTAATAATTTAAAGCTTCTATTACCTATTCTTTACATTTCCTTCTTTTTTCAATAAGACTATATAATTTTGAAAGGGCATCCTTCATTCCTCCAACCTCATCAATAATGCCCTCGTTTACAGCCTCATTTCCTACAAGAATAGTTCCCAAATCCTTTGTTAATACTCCTGTATTCAGCATTAATTTTTCAAATCTGTCCTTTGACACCCTTGAATGGCTACATACAAAATTTGCAATTCTATCCTGTATAATTTTAAAATAATCGTAGGTCTGTGGTGCCCCAATAAAAAGTCCATTCATTCTTACCGGGTGAATTACCATTGCACCTGTAGGTACTATATAGGAATAATCAGCAGAGGTTGCGATTGGCACTCCTATTGAATGGGAGCCGCCAAGAACTAAAGATACTGTAGGCTTACTAAGTGATGCAATCATTTCTGAAATCGCCAGACCACTTTCCACATCCCCACCACAGGTTTGAATTAATACTAAAAGTCCATCTCTGGAGTCGTCGTCCTCAAACATCGCTAATTGTGGCAAAACATGCTCGTATTTAGTAGTCTTAGAATTACCGCTAAGTGCATCATGCCCCTCTATTTCCCCGATAATTGTCAAAAGATGAATTCTGTAGTTTTTATTATTTTCCTCTAAGGTCACCTGACCATAGTTTTCTATTTTCTCATCCCTTTTTTCATCCTTTTCCAGCTTATCTGTTTTATCCTCTTTTTTTAATTTTTCCTCGTCCTTATCCTTATTTTTATTTCCCATACTTAACTCCCCTTTATTCTATAAAATTTTAAACCTATTGAATTAATCAGATTACTATTGTTATTATTAACAAAAAAATTTCCAAAAATCCATTTAATTAATTACCAATATATGTTTTATAGCCTAAGGCTCTTACTCCAGTTTTTATATTTGCTGAATATAGTCTGCCTGGGTTTGACTCAACATTACTATTTTCAAATAAAACCTTATCAACATTTGCCATTTTAAAAATCTGTACCTTATTTGCCTTTGTAAAATTCTTTACAAAAAAGCTTCTGGTAATATAAATCTCAGCAAAGGATATTGATAAAGACTTACCTCTAACAATATTTAACAACACTATCAAACTGCATTTTACCACCAAATATGTCTAATGCACTGCCTATAGTAAAATCTATCTTTCCATTACCAAGCTCTTTTAAAATGTCAAGGTCAGCAAAGGAGCTAATTCCACCAGCATAGGTTACTTTAAGATTTTCTAATCTGCCTAATATTTTAGCAACCTCTTCTTCTATGCCACTAGCTTTTCCTTCAACATCTACTGCGTGTACTAAAAACTCATCACAGTATTTTGAAAGCTCATAAAAAATATTTTCATCAATACAAACATCTGTAAATTTCTGCCACCTGTCGGTAACAATATAATACTTATCGTCTTTTTTTCTACAGCTTAAATCTAACACTAAATGCTCTTTTCCTACTGCATTAAATATTTTGTTAAGATTGTCATAATTGATTTTTCCATTTTTAAAAACATAAGAGGTAACTATTACATGGCTTGCACCAGCTTTAATGTATTCTAAGGCATTATCACAGTTTACGCCTCCGCCTATCTGTAAGCCACCCTTGTATGCCATAAGTGCTTTTAAGGCTTCACTTTTTGTAGTTTCAAAATATTCCGAGTCCTCACTATTTAAAAGTATAATGTGACCACCCTTAATATTATTAGCCTTATACAAATTGGCGTAATATGTAGAGTCTACCTCAGAAACAAAGTTTTCCTTTGCCTGATTGTTTTCGTCCTTCAGGCTGCCACCAACTATTTGTTTTACTTTTCCGTTGTGAATATCAATACAAGGTCTAAATTTCATTATTGTACCTTTCCTGCAATAGCTACGCTCATTTTATCAATAACCAGATAATCTCTTATACACTTATTGACACTTTCTATGGTAACATCATTAATCGCCTTCATACTATCCTTAAATGTATATATTTTGTTATAAAACATAATCGATTTTGCATTACTGTTCATTAAATTTACTGTATTATCCTGATTTAATGTCATTTCAGTAATTACCTGTTTTTTCGCATTTTCAAATTCTTCTTTGGTAATGCCCTTCTTTACTAGGTCTGCAATAATTCCTTTTATAAGCTTCATTACCCTTTCTAATTGATTTGGATTTAAAGCTCCATATATATGGAATAAGCCTGTATCTGAAAAAGCACTGCCATAGGAGCATATATTATATGTAAGTCCTCTATCCTCTCTGATTTTCTGGAACAATCTTGAATTTACATCTCCTCCCAATATTGCATTAATAATTGTAAATTCATATCTGACCTCATCTACAAAGGAAGGAATTTCAAATGCTATATTTAGGTGTATCTGCTCAATATCCTGCTTTCTTTCTATATGTACAGGTGTATAAACAGGTGCAGTTCTTTTTTGAACCTTAGTAATATCCTTTGGCGTTGGTCTAAGGCCTGAAAATGATTTTTCTATTTGTTTTAAAACCTGTTCTTTATCAAAATTTCCTGCTACAGATATTACTATATTCTCCCCTACATAATGATTACTCATAAAATCTATTAAATCATCTCTGGTAAATTTTCTGACTATTTTCTTTTCGCCAGAAATAAGAAAGCCTAATGGATGATTTTTCCACGCCTTCATTTGAAGATATTCATGTACATAATCCTCCGCAGAATCATTGTACATATCTATTTCCTCACATACAACGCCTTTTTCCTTTTTTAAATCATTTTCATCAAGTAAAGGATTACATATCATATCACCAATAATGTCTATTGCCTCTAATATATATTCCTTTAGTGTTTTACAGTAAAAGGAGGTACACTCCTTGCTGGTATAAGCGTTGAGATTACCGCCAAGAACGGCAGTTGATATAGCTATATCACTTGCCGTTCTTGTCTTGGTGCCTTTAAACAGCATATGCTCAATCATATGGGCAATGCCATTGTTTTCTTTAACCTCATCTCTTGAACCAACACCCACCCAGACACCTACCGTGGCTGAGTTAAAGTGCTTGTTCTGTTCAAATACAACCCTGATTTTGTTATCCAACACATATTTACAAATCATTATTTTACATCTTTAATGCTGAAGCTTATTCTTCCCATCTTGTCCTTGCCTAAGCATACAACCTTAACTACATCACCAAGTGTAAGAACATCTTCAACTCTGTTTATTCTTTCATTTGAAATCTTTGAAATGTGAACCATTCCTTCTTTACCTGGTGCAAATTCAATAAACGCACCAAACTCTTTAATGCTTACAACTTTTCCTTCAAAAATTTGACCTTCTTCAAAATCAGTAACTATTGTCTGGATAAGCTTAACAGCCTTGTCAATATTTTCCTTTTCAACGCCACATACTGATACAGCACCTTCATCTGTTATATCAATCTTAACGCCTGTCTGTTCAATAATTGCGTTAATTGTCTTTCCTCTTTGACCAACAACATCACCAATCTTAGCTGGATCAATCTGGATTTGTACAATCTTTGGAGCTAATGCGCCAACCTCTTTACGAGGCTCGCTGATTGCCTTGCTCATACAATTTTCCATAATGAACATTCTGGCTTCTCTACATCTAGCGATTGCACCTTCAACGATTGGTCTTGTAAGTCCGTGGATTTTTATATCCATCTGAATAGCTGTAATACCTGCATCTGTACCTGTTACCTTAAAGTCCATATCTCCAAAGAAATCTTCAAGACCCTGAATATCTGTTAATAAGATATAATCATCATCTGTTTCACCAGTAACAAGTCCACAAGAAATACCTGCAACCATTTTCTTAATTGGAACACCAGCAGCCATAAGTGACATACATGATGCACAAGTAGAGGCCATTGATGTAGAACCGTTTGATTCAAAGGTTTCTGAAACTGTTCTAATAGCATATGGGAACTCTTCTTCACTTGGAAGTACAGGAATAAGTGCTCTTTCTGCTAAAGCACCATGTCCGATTTCACGGCGTCCCGGGCCTCTTGATACCTTTGTTTCACCAACAGAGTATGCTGGGAAATTGTAATGGTGCATATATCTCTTTGATGTTTCTTTTTCGTCTAAGCCGTCAAGCTTCTGTGCCTCTGAAAGAGGAGCTAATGTACAAACATTACAAATCTGAGTTTGTCCTCTTGTAAACATTGCAGAGCCATGAACTCTAGGGATAATATCAACCTCAGCAGCAAGTGGTCTAATCTGGGTAATTTCTCTTCCGTCTGGTCTTTTGTGGTCTTTTAAAATCATCTTACGAACTGTTTTCTTTTCATACTGATATACAGCTTCATCAATAAGACCTAACCACTCTTCATTGTCTGCAAAGCTTTCTGCTAATTTATCTTTAAGATTTCTAATTCTTTCTTCTCTAACCTGCTTTTCCGGAGCAAACATTACTACTTCCATATCTGCCGGAGGAACGATTTCCTTAATTGCAGCGAATAATTCTTCTGGAATAGCACAGCTTGTGTATTCATGCTTTGGCTTACCACATTCAGCAACAATCTGGTCAATAAATGCAATAACCTGCTGATTTACTTCATGTGCCTTATAAATAGCCTCTATCATTTTTTCTTCTGGAACTTCATTTGCGCCAGCTTCAATCATAATAACCTTATCTCTTGTAGATGCAACTGTAAGCTTAAGGTCTGAAACCTGATTTTGAGCTGAATTTGGATTGATTACAAACTCACCATCAATAAGGCCAACCTGAGTTGTTGCACAAGGACCATCAAATGGAATATCTGATATAGCAACAGATATTGCTGAACCAAGCATAGCTGTAAGCTCTGGGCTACAGTCAGGGTCAACACTCATTACCATATTGTTAATTGTAACATCATTTCTATAATCCTTTGGGAATAATGGACGCATTGGACGGTCAATTACTCTTGATGTAAGAATAGCATTTTCTGATGCCTTTCCTTCTCTCTTATTGAAGCCACCAGGAATTTTTCCTACTGCGTATAATTTTTCTTCATACTCAACACTAAGTGGGAAAAAGTCTATTCCATCTCTTGGCTTTTCTGATGCAGTAGCTGTAGATAAAACTACTGTATCTCCATAGTGCATAAATGCAGCTCCGTTTGCCTGTGCTGCTACTCTGCCAACATCAACTCTAAGAGTTCTGCCAGCTAAATCCATTGTAAAACTTTTAAACATTTCTGCCTCCTGTAATATAAATTAAAATGTATGTGGCAGAAGTTCCGAAAACACTGAAAAGGTCACAACCAAGCAATTACTCTATTTTATATTATGGGCTTTTCAGTGGTCTCGGCTTGGTTCTTCTGCCAATAGCAAGTAGTCTTTTCTACTTAACATATAACAATAGACAAGACCTAAGCCTTGTCTATTGAAATAATCTTATTATTTTCTGATTCCTAACTTTTCAATTAAAGCACGGTATCCTTCAAGGTCTTTCTTCTTTAAGTAATCAAGTAAACCTCTTCTCTGACCAACCATCTTTAAAAGACCTCTTCTAGAGTGGTGATCCTTCTGGTTAACCTTTAAGTGCTCTGTCAATTCGTTAATTCTTGTTGTAAGAATAGCAATCTGTACTTCTGGAGAACCTGTATCTTCTGGTGTTCTTCCATAAGTTTTGATAAGTTCTGCTTTCTTTTCCTTTGAAATCATGATAATTCCTCCTAAATTTTAAAATCACCTATCACCAAGCAGTGGTCGGAGTGTCCATTTGCTTTGTGACGGTTACACAGTTACTTAAATACTTTAGCATAAAATTGGGTAATAGTCAAATGATTTGTTACAGATAATGATTTCATATAGGGACCGCTTTCGCTTAGCCTCGCCTCGTAGCAGCACTAAGCTTGTGCTTCGCTACGCTGGCACTCGCTAAGTGCTGATGGTCGAGGATGTCCCTATCTGAAACTATTATAGCTTACAAAATTAGTTTGCTACTACCCTTTATAGTACATTATTTTCTCTCTATATTGGTAATTGCATCTATAGTTTCTATTACCTTTATATCTAAGCTGCTAATATTATAGGCAACGCCGTCTATTAATATTACATCATCACTTATAATTGAAATTTTCTGGTCGTCCATTCCTTCTCGTTTTACTACCAAGCTGTATACCCAGCCTTTGGAATCATAGCTGTAATCTTCTTTTTGTTCTAACTTACTAGCATCTAATATTGGATATAATCTTTCAATATCATCTTTTTTATCTATTGTTACATATTCATTTTTAAATTGTGCTTCAATAGATGTAATTTTATCAAAGTTATCCTCTGATTTAACATCACTTGAGCTACAAGCTGTCAACACCATAATTAATAAAACTCCACAAATAGTTAATAATCCGAATTTTTTCATAGACCTTCTCCTTTAGTCTGTTTAATCAACATTTCAACCAACAACAATTTTAAATTTCACACAACTGCTTCTTATAAAGCATATTAATATACTGTAATCTCCTTGTCAACAGAAATAATATTCCTGAAATATTTCTATGAATCACTTTACTAATTAATCATATATATTTCTAATTTAATAAACACCCCTTTTCGTAAAACGATTTTACAAAGAGGGATGTTTTTCATTATTTAATTAACTTTTCAAATATTATCCTATGGAATAACTCTTAATGCACAATATGGCTGTGTATAGAAGGCACTACCAATCTTTATACCCTGTGAAGGTGTTGAAGCGTGTAATAGCTGTCCGTTTCCTACATAGATACCAACATGTCCGATTGTGCCGCTATAATTGTACAGGAATATATCACCAGGCTTTGCTTCACTTACTGGGATAATTGTATAGCCTGTACTTAAATATGCACTTGATGCTCTAGGCAGAGCATATCCAAACTGTGCAAACACAAGCTTAACAAAGCCAGAGCAATCTGTACCATTAGTTAAGCTGTTACCACCATATACATATGGGTTTCCTAAGAACTGCATACCATAGTTTATAAGATCTACTGCTGTCTGTGAAACAGTGGAATCAAGATTTGTATATGTCATATTTGGAACTGACTGGCTGCTTTGGCTTCCTGTGCTTGTTCCATTTGAGCTTGTACCATTTCCGTTGTTTGAAGAATATGTTGTATTGGCTACGACCTCTACAATTTCAACTGCTGTTGGAAGTGTATTGACCTTGTTTACATATTCTGCTGAAACATAACCTTCAAGGTTATTAATATCAACCTTGTACCAACCATCTAATTCTTCTAATATTTCTAAGTATTCACCTTCAGAAACGCAGGTTGAAATATTGCAATCTGTTGATGGTTCCTGTCTTACATTAAGAATTGAACAATTAACATATAATTCTGTTTTCATTGTTTTCATCGCCAGCACATTTGCATCATAACCTGTAAGAATATATTCACTATAAACATATCCTTCCACATCTCCAGACTTAATTTTGTACCAGCCATTTTCTTCAGATAAGATTTCACACGCACAGTTACCTGGCATCTTACCTATGATTTTGCCTTCTGTACTTGGATTTTCTCTGACATTCAAATAGTCTGAAACATTAGAAATGCCAAGATTTTCGTATCCATTTATAATCGAATCCTTTGGAACAAACTGAGTAGCTATATCTAATTCTTCTATGCTGGCATTCTCATCTGTGTTAAGGTATGAACCATAATTTTCCAAAACACCTGCTACACCTGCATTAGAAAAGCTTACCTTTCCTGTAAGCTGTCCCAAATCTTCACTTTCACCTGATAATTTATCTAAATAATATGTAACCCCAGCAGACAAAACTGCTGTTGTACCAGAAACCTCTGTTGTTTCTTCTACTTTACTAACCTTGTTATCATCAACATTTTTTCCTGTATTACCTGGTAATACTGCATTAATTCCAAACGCACACGCACACATTGCACACGCACCGACAACTAACCTTCTGTACTTCATGTTACCTCCTGAACTACTATGCTATAATTTGTAATCTATTTTTCAATTTAACTTATTATCTTTTTATTTTCTATTTCTATAAAATGTTAAGCTTTTAATTCAATTCTGTTAAGCTATATTCCATAACCACAGAAGTTTTTTAATTTTATCTTATATATGTTACAAAATTATTAAATTTTTATAACAAAATAAATTATATCATTAGAATAGCAAATGTCAACCTATATATAGGTTATCACAAAAATTACACATTTATATAAAAAATACAACAATTATTGTCTTTAATAATTGTCAACTTTTATTTTTTTATGGTTGACAATTAAAAATATTTGTATATAATCCATATTGTTGCTGCTTTACATTATTTATGTATCTAAAAGCACCATTTCAATAGGTATTTGTATATATTTGATAACAATATTTAAAATTATTAAGTACTACAACCGCCTAAATAATATTACATAGGAGATTTTTATGGAAACAAAATCAAGCAAAATTTACAGTATCGTTTTAATTGGTGTATTTACTGCCATTATTTCAATTATTTCTGCATTACCTATCGGTTTTAACATTTTAGGTGTGCCAGCCACATTACAAACTTTTGCAATGGCTTTTATCGGATTTCTTTTAGGTTACAAAAAAGGAACCTTGTGTGTATTTATTTACATACTTCTGGGTGTTATAGGTATTCCTGTATTTAATGGCTTTAATGGTGGTTTTTCTGTATTATTAGGTGTAACTGGTGGATTTATTATTGGATTTTTATTTCTAGGATTTTTCTCAGGTCTTGGAATGAAATTTAAGAAACCAGCAAATCCTATTGTTTTAGCTATTATCAGAATATTACTTTCAATCGTAGGTCTTTTAATATGTCACCTTATTGGAAGTATCGCTGGTGGAATTTATCTTGAAAAATCCACCTTTGTAACAGCTACTATTATTTCCTTCCCTTACTTACCAAAGGATATTCTTTCAGTAGTCCTTGCATATTTTATTGCCTTAGCAGTAAGAAAAGCACTAAAAGCTGCAAAGCTGGGTTTTGTCTTAGACTAACTTAAACAATACCCCTTATCTGTGAAATACATATACTTAGGTTTTATATGCAGCTTCACAAATAAGGGGTTTTTTAATTATATTTTATAAGCACTGGTTATATTTCTAATTCTTTTATACATTTTAAGGCTGATTTCAAAAAACCTTAGCTGTAATTTATCTTTAACAGAAATACTGTTTTTTTGCTTTCTAAGCTTTTTTGCCAGTCCTTTATAAATCATATATTGATTATCTATTTTTTCTCTTATACCTTTATCACCCTTATAATCAAGCACTGTATATGCTTTAACAAGTATTCTTGCACCCTCACCAAAGGTGTACATATAATACTCCTTATAGCCTTTATCTATAAAGTATTGTAACCTCTCTGCCAAAAACTCACTTTTATCAAGATTTTTAATTGTAAAACTTTCTCTTACAATACTATTTTTTCTAATCCGGTAATTGTAGCCAATATATTTAGTGCAGGCAATATAATTACATACACTAAGTATATCCTTTAATGTGCCCTCATCCTCATGGATTTTGCCTATTGGGTACCTGTTGTTTTCCCATATATTTCTACTATATAGCTTTGACCAGGCAACAATAGCTGTTATATTACTTTTACACTTCTCCCAAAACTGTCTTTCATAAAGAATTGTTGCTGCATCATTTTCATTAATATATTTTGACGAAAGATATTCTCCACCTTCATCTACCATATTAATGCTGCAATTAACAATATCAGCCTTTGTTTCTACTGCAATTTTTACAAGCTTTTCAATAGCATCTAATTGTAAAAAATCGTCACTATCTACAAACATTATGTATTCGCCAAGTGCCACATCTATTGCTGCATTTCTGGCAGCAGATATTCCTCCGTTTTTTTGATGAATAACCCGCACTCGATCGTCAAGCAGTCCATATTCATCACAGATTTTTTCACTGCCATCAGTTGACCCATCATCAACTATTATTATTTGAAGCTCCTTGTAGGTCTGATTTATAACACTATCAAGGCATTGTCTTAAAAAAGCCTCCACATTATATACTATAACAACCAATGTAACTTTTTTTATTTCCATATATTCCTTCTTGTCACTGCTTCAAATCAAGCAATTTATTAAAATAATCTCTACAGCAGCCTGCATCATACATAATCTGTTTTTTTAATGCCTCCAGATTTTCAAACTTAACCTCACTTCTATGGAACTTATATAATCTTATTTCCAAAAGACTATCATATAGGTTACCTTTAAAATCTAAAACATTAGTTTCTACGATTATATTTTTTTCATTTGTAACTGTTGGTTTACTGCCAATATTTGTAACACAGTAATACTCTTTTCCAGAAATATTAGTTGTGGAAAAATACACACCATTTGGAGGCAGTATTTTATCCCTCTCTGGTACAATATTTGCAGTAGGAAAATTAATAGTTCTTCCAATTTCATTTCCATGAATAATTTTTCCAATAATAGTGTATGGATAGCCTAACAAGGCATTGACTTTTTCAATATCTCCTTCTGAAATTAAATTTCTCACAAGGGTACTGCTAATCTGTTTTTCATTATCCAAAAGCTTTTCAAAAACCTTTAACTGATAATCATAGGTCTTGCTGTTTTCCTCTAAAAATTCAATATTTCCTAGTCTGTTATGACCAAAGCAGAAGTCATTTCCACATATAATCTTTTTCATATCTAATTTTTCAATTAGAATATTCTTCAAAAATACTTCTCTATCCATTAAAATAAGTTCCTCTGTCATAGGATATTCAATAACAATATCCACACCTATTTTTTCATAAAAGCTGTATTTTTCACTATTAGTAAGAATGTATTTTGAATTGCTATGGTTTACAACACTATATGGGGATTTTGAAAAGGTAAAAACAACTGCTGTAAGACCTTCCTTTTTGGAATTTATAAGTTCATCCATAATAAGCCTGTGACCCTTATGTATTCCGTCAAATTTGCCTATAGCAACTGCTGTATTATTTAATTTTAAATGAGTAATATCCTTTAAAATTTTCATTATCAATACCTATCATTTCTATTTTTCATAAAACATTTTTATATTTTTTAATTGGTGATTTTCCTTTAACTGATATATAGCAATAAATGTTCCTGTTTCATCATATATTCTTACAGACTCATTAATTTCCAAACCGTATGGTTCCTTTAGCATTTCTAATTCTATAGGATTTCCATTGTACAGCAACTTTGAAAATTGATTTTTTACTACTACCTTTTTATAGTCTGCCAACGCTTCATCAACAGGCAAAATATATTTTTCTATATTATTTTCTAAAACCATTTTTTCTATTTGGCTTAAGGTTAAGCTATCATCTATATTAAACCTGCTTACCTTTATTCTTTCTAGCTGTTCCATACAGGCTGGTACAGACAGCCTTGTACCTATATCTCGGCATAAGCTTCTAATATATGTACCCTTGGAACATTTTACTGTAAAATAAACTCTTGGAAACTGTATTTTTTCAATAGAAATATCTAATATTTTCACCCTTCTTGGCTTTCTTTCAATAACCTTTCCTTCTCTGGCTAATTGGTACAGCTTTTTGCCATTGACCTTAATAGCACTATACATCGGTGGAATTTGGTCATATTCGCCTTCAAAGGATTTTATTGCTGCCTCAAGCTTTTCATTATCTATTTCCTTCTTAACAGTCTCAATATCTATTTTTTCAATAACATTTCCGCCTATATCCTCAGTATCTGTGGCTATACCAAAAATAAGGACAGCTTTGTAAGTTTTGTCCTTATCTAATAACATATCACATAATTTAGTACCCTTCCCCAGACACACAGGCAATACGCCTGTAGCATCCGGATCAAGAGTACCTGTATGTCCAATTTTCTTTTGTTTTAATATACCTCTTAGCTTTGCAACTACATCGAAGGAGGTATATCCTTTTTCTTTATATACATTAATTATTCCATTATACATTATTTTCCACCTGTAAAAACTGTTCTTCAATCTTTTCAGACAAGTTGTTAATTACATCATGGGCTGTTCCCTTCATGGTACAGCCGGCAGCTCTTATGTGACCACCGCCGCCAAAGTGGCTGACCACAAGATTACAATCAATAAAATTGTTAGAGCGTAAACTTACCTTGTATTCCAGTTCTTCAATCTCATAAATGAAAATAGCACATTCTACACCTCTGGTAAGTCTTAGCTGTTCAACAATTCCACCTAATTCCTTTGGTGTAACCCCATAAAATTCAAGATTTTGTCTTGATAAAACAGAAAAAATACACCTTCCATCTAAGAATAAAATACTTTCCAGCAAGGCTCTTCCTAAAATCTGATTTTGTACATATGATTTTGAGTAAAAGCTGTCATCAATAATTGTCTGGAAATTAAAGCCCTTTGTCATTAATTTTCCTGCTATATTCATTGTATGCTCAGAGGTGCTGCTGTATTTAAACACCCCTGAATCATGAATTATGCCTGTATACAAGGCTTCAGCAGTATTTTTACTTATCTTTTCTTCCTCTAACAAGTCAAAAAGCACCTCTGAGGCAGAGCTTGCCTCTGGAATAATTACATTTTCACTGGCAATACCTAAATTGCTCACATGATGATCAATGCACACTGTATCCTTCGCTTTATCAAAAGCCTCCAGCACTACACCAATTCTTGCTTTTTCACTTACATCAAGTATAATAAACAAATCAAAATCTTCGTCTTTTACTTCTTCTTCAATGTCAGCTATATTTGCAATGTAATTAAATTTATCACCCGGGTTTTCCATATAAATATGAACATCAATATCCTTATAATTATCTAAAATATAATTATAAAGACCCATACAGGAACCAACACAATCTCCGTCTGGTCTTATATGTCCTGCTATCCCTACCTTCTTTGCAGTTATAAGCTTATCATGAATTTTCACTTTAGGCACTTCCTTTCAACAATAGCGATTATTCGTTATCGTTATTACCATTTACTTCATCAATTAACTTAGACATATTAACACCATATTCAATAGACTGGTCCATTATAAATGTTATCTGAGGTGTATTTCTAAGATTTATTGAACCTGCAAGCTGTTTTCTTATATAACCTTCAGCACTTTTCAGTCCCGCATAGGTGTCCTTTCTTGCCTGTTCATCTCCTAAAACACTAATATATGCCTTACAGAATTTTAAGTCTGGAGTAACTTCTACTGCAACAACCGTTGTCATAGGTGAAATTCTTGGATCTTTAATTTCATTTCTGATTATGTTGCTTAATTCGTGCATTACTTCAGAATTAATTCTAATATTTTTTACACTATTTTTTCTCATACCTATTTCCTCCTATTTATGATTTCGTTACCTTGATAAAACAATCATAGGATGAATTTAATTAAATCACAAATTATCTTGGAACTTCAACCATAATATATGCTTCAACTAAATCAAGCTCCTGCAAATCATTAAAGCCTTCAAAAACAAGACCACATTCATATCCAGCCTTTACTTCCTTAACATCATCCTTGAAACGCTTCAATGAAGCAAGTGGGCCTTCAAAAATCTGTTCTCCTTCTCTTGTTATTCTAACCTTGCAGCCTCTCTGGAACATACCGTCTAATACATAAGAACCGGCTATTGTACCTACACCAGAAGCCTTGAATAACTGACGAACCTCTGCATGACCTATTACCTTTTCCTCATATACAGGGTCAAGCATTCCCTTCATAGCTGCTTCAACATCTTCGATTGCCTGATAAATTACTCTATATAATCTTAAATCAACATTTTCTCTCTCAGCAATGTCCTTTGCCTGATTATCTGGTCTTACATTAAAGCCGATAATAATAGCATTTGAAGCAGAAGCTAAGATAACATCTGATTCATTAATAGCACCAACGCCACCGTGAATTACCTTAACAACAACCTCATCATTTGATAATTTAACAAGACTTTGCTTAACAGCCTCAACTGAGCCTTGTACATCAGCCTTTACAATAATATTAAGTTCTTTAACATCTCCAGCCTGAATCTGACTGAATAAATCATCAAGTGACATTTTACTTTTAGCCTTAGAGCCTTCTAACAGCTTTTCTCTGCCTTCACTAATAAAAGTATCAGCAAAGCTTCTTGCTTCCTTTTCATTCTTTGTAGCAACAAATATTTCACCAGCATTTGGAACTGAATTTAAGCCTAAAATTTCTACCGGCGTAGAAGGTGTAGCTTCTTTTATCTTTTCGCCCTTGTCATTAATCATGGCTCTTACACGGCCATAGCATGAGCCTGCTGCAACAGCATCTCCAACCTTAAGTGTTCCCTTTTGTACAAGAACTGTAGCAACAGTACCTCTGCCCTTGTCAAGCTTAGCTTCAAGCACAAGACCTCTTGCCTTTCTGTTTGGATTAGCCTTAAGCTCACACATTTCAGCAGTTAAAAGAATCATTTCAAGTAACTGGTCAATACCTTCCTTTGTATGTGCAGATACTGGAACAAATACTGTATCACCACCCCAGTCCTCTGCAACTAATTCATACTCGGCAAGCTCCTGCTTAACCTTGTCAATATTTGCACTTGGCTTATCAATTTTATTAACTGCAACTATTATACTAATACCAGCAGCCTTTGCGTGGTTAATAGCTTCTACTGTCTGTGGCATAACACCATCATCAGCAGCAACAACTAATATAGCAATATCTGTTGACTGAGCGCCTCTCATACGCATAGCTGTAAATGCCTCATGACCTGGTGTATCAAGAAAGGTAATATTTTCACCCTTGCACTTAACTGTATATGCGCCAATATGCTGTGTAATACCACCAGCTTCACTTGAAATAACATTTGTCTGTCTTATTGCATCAAGAAGAGAGGTTTTACCATGGTCTACATGTCCCATTACGCAGACAACCGGAGGTCTTTTAACTAATTTAGAATCGTCCTCCTCTTCTTCCTTTAAAAGCTCCTCAATAACATCTACCTTTTCTTCTAATTCAGCAATAATATCAAATTCTAATGCGATTTCTTCTGCTGTTTCAAAATCTATTTCCTGATTAATTGTAACCATTTTTCCCTGCATAAAAAGCTTTTTAACAAGTGCTGATGGCTGCATTTTCATCTTATCAGCTAATTCTTTAATTGTAAGTGATTCAGGAATAACTATTGACTTAATTTCTTCTTCCTTTGGTGCCTGCTGCTGTGGCTTTGGAGTATTCTGCTGTTTATTTTTATTGCCGAAGGCTCCGTTTTTATTGCCACCAAAGGCTCCGTTTTTATTATTACCACGGAAATTGTTATTGTTATTATTATTGTTATTATTATTGTTGTTATTATTTCTATTATTGTTATTTCTATTATTGTTTCTGCTATTGTCCCCGCTATTATTAGCATTATTCTGATTATTATTTACACCATTGTTTTTTCTATTATTGTTATTATTTCCATTATTATTTCTATTAAAATTATTATTTCTATTTCTTCCCTGCTCGCTATTTTGTGGGTTGAACACCTTTGTTATGTGTTTCTTTTTTCCTTCACCCTGATTTTCAGCCTTGCTTTCATTTTTATTTTCTACAGGCTTTTCAGACTTTTTATTTTCAGATTTTTTATCTTCTGGCTTTTCTATTTTTTTATCCTCTTTCTTATTAGACTTTTTCTCTTTTGCAGATTTATTATCATTATTTTTATTTCCACCAAAGGCTTCCCTTACTCTGTTTGCATCTTCCTCTGAAATAGAACTCATATGACTTTTTACCTCTACTCCAAACTCCTTAAGCTTTGTAATTATTTCCATACTATCTTTTTCTATTTGTTTAGCTAATTCATATATTCTGATTTTTGACATCTAAATTCCTCCATGCTTACATTTCACTACTATTAAGTTTAAGAAGCTTAACCATTGAATTTTTAAATCCATCATCTAAAATTCCAACACTGACACGAAACTCTTTTCCTGTAAAACGACCTAACTCTTCTTTACTTCCATAAAAATATAATGGTATATTATAAAAGCTGCACATATCACTATAATTTTTCTTTGTGCGTTCTGAGGCTTCCTTTGAAACAATTACAAGCTTTACCTTTTTTTCTTTAATTGCTTTTTCTACAGCAAACTCGCCACTGACTACCTTTCCCGCTTTTGTTGCAAGTGATATAAGTGATAATATTTTGTTATTCATTTTCAAGCTCCGCCTTTAACTTATCATAAACCTCCTGGCTAATCTGAGTCTGTAAAGACCTTTCAATCGCTTTTGTTTTGATTGCTTTGTTAAGGCAGTCCATAGACCTGCACACATATGCACCACGCCCATTTAACTTACCTGTCAAGTCCATCTTTACTTCTAAATTTCCATCTTTTATAACTCTTACCAAATCTTTTTTTGGCTTTAATTCACCACAACCGGTACATTTTCTCATAGGAATTTTCTTAATAGTACTCATTTTTACCTCGACACAATATTTTGTTTATTATTTATTGTTCTGTTTCGCTTGAAGATAATTTTTCCTTTTCTTCTAACTCCTTAGCCTGTGTTTCACTCTTTATATCAATTCTATAACCTGTAAGCTTTGCAGCAAGCTTAGCATTCTGACCGGCTCTACCAATGGCTAATGAAAGATGATTATCTGGGACAACAACCTTTGCTGTCTTTTCATCATCATCTGCTTCTACCGAAACAACCTTTGATGGTGCTAAGGCATTTACTATAAATTCTGCTGAGTTGTCACTATAACGAACAATATCAATCTTTTCTCCACGAAGCTCTGAAACAACTGCTCCAACTCTGCTTCCATTTACACCAACGCAGGAACCGACCGGGTCTACCTTTGGGTTTTTTGAACGAACTGAAATTTTTGAACGGGAACCCGGATCTCTTGCTATTGTAACTATTTCAACAATACCATCCATAATTTCTGCAACCTCAGTTTCAAACAATCTCTTTACTAATTGTTCACTTGTTCTTGAAATCGTAATCTTTGGAACTGGGCTTTTTTCCTGCTCCTTTACTTCTGTTACATAAACCTTTATTCTATCATTTGGCTTTAATTTTTCTGTTGGAACAATGTCATCCTCTGTAAGCATAGCATCAAGCTTTCCAAGATTTACAATAATTCCTCTCTGGTTAATCTTTCTAACAATACCTGTAATAATATCATTTTCCTTTGTGTAGTACTTGTTAAATACTGCATTTTTTTCTTCTTCTCTGATTTTTTGTGTAATAACACCCTTTGCTACAGAGGTTGCAATTCGTCCAAATTCCTTTGTCTTTATTTCTACATTTACAATATCTCCAAGCTTATATTTCCTGCTGATTTCATTTGCAGCTTCTAGACTAATCTGTGTGACTGGGTTTTCAACCTTTTCTACAACTTCCTTTTCTGCAAAAATTGTAAAATCACCTGTCTGTCTGTCAATGTTTACCTTTACATTATCCGCCTTATCAAAGTGATTTTTGTATGCTGTAACTAATGAGTTTTCAATAGCATCAAGCAATACATCTTTGTTAATATCCTTTTCCCTTTCTAATATATTTAGTGCTTCGATTAATTCGCTGTTCATTTTTTAATTCCTCCTTTAAAAGTCAAATGCTAATCTAATAAGTGCAATGTCCTTGCGTTCAATCTTCATTTCTTTATCATCATCTACCGCTATAGTAACATCATCATCTGAATATGCTATAAGCACACCTGTATAGTCCTTTTGTCTGTCAATAGCCTTATACAAGTGGATTTCCACTTCCATACCAATACTTCTTTTGAAATCTTTTTCTTTTTTTAATGGTCTTCCAAGTCCAGGCGAGCTTACCTCTAATACATAGGACTCCTCGATGAAATCCTTTGCATCTAATAAATCTCCTAATGCCCTGCTGACTATTTCGCAATCATCAACTGTAATTCCACCTGCTTTATCAATGTAGATACGAAGGTAATAGTTTGATGCTTCCTTTACATACTCAACATCCACTAATTCAAAATTATTTTGTTCTATGATTGGCATTACAAGTTCTTCTGTAAGCTGCTCATACTCTTCTCTTTTTGACATCTTATCCCTCCTGTTTATAGCATTTCATATTACAAAAGAGAGTGGACAAATGCCCACTCTCGACGGTAAAAAATATCACTTGTAACAGTTTACCACCTTTTTACAGTAATTGCAAGGATATTTTTTAAGTATCTCTATTTATGGATCATATCTGAAGTAAAAAACCCCATTACAAATTTTTTTAAAAAAGTGCTTGCTAAATATTACTTTTTTATGTATACTAATAGGGCAGTTAAATTTGGCTCATTGGTCAAGCGGTTAAGACGTCGCCCTCTCACGGCGAAAACAGGGGTTCGATTCCCCTATGAGCTGCTAAAACGAATCCTTGAAATCTCTTTATGAGAATTTCAAGGATTTTTGTTTTGTTTACACTTTACTCTACCCCAAAATAATTTAATAACTCCTTATATTTATCCTGTGCTGATAGACAGGTATCTACAAGATAGCCCGGCTCATTCTTAAACTCCTTTAATCCACGATAATAATATAGTTTATGTTCTTCATCTATTATGAATGGAGCAATATTATGCTTTAAACACTCTTTAAATATAATTAATCTTCCAACACGGCCATTTCCGTCCTGAAACGGATGTATTCTTTCAAACTCATAGTGAAATTCCAATATATCTGTCATAGCTACCTTTGTGTTTTCTCTATATTTAGATAATATTTTTTTTATTTCACCTTCAACCAGCTCTGGGGGAGTTGTTGGCATATCTCCCACCATATTTGGCTTTTGCTTGTATTCCCCTACATTAAACCACGATGCTCTACTATCAGAGGTATTATTTTTTAATATCTTATGTATCTTTTTTATAATATCCTCTGTCAATATGTCATCAGCACACTCTAATATATAATCAAAGCATTGGAAATGATTTATTGCTTCGATTATATCGTCAATATTTACTGTTTCTTTCTCTAAACCTATTGTATTTGTTTCATAAATATATCTAGTCTGCTCCTCTGTTAATTTACTACCTTCTATATGATTTGAATTATAAGCCAGCTTAATCTGGGTTTGATGATAAATACCTCCCTTTAATCCTATACTTTTTTCTTCTCGTAATTGATTTAGAAGAGTTTTCCCATTTGTTTCCACTTCAAATTCCATCACATCTCCTGATTGGCACTTTAAAAATTCACAAATAGACATTAATGTTGTCATAGAAATCTGTTGATTTTTTGATAATTTTGCCAGTGTAGCAGATGACAAATCTAAGCTTTCCTTTAATTGTGTCTTACTAATACCTTTTTCCTCTAAAATATTAAATAATTTACTATAATTTACCTTCATTTTAAACACCTTTCATTTAATAATATTATAGCACATATATTTAGTTTAGTAAACATATGTGCTATATAAGTTTAGTTTTATAAATTTAAAATATAATATAACCAAGTTTGTCTTTGTTTATTTCGGTAAAAACTCAATTTTCCATTCTACCCTATCTTTCTAGTTGCCTCCCTCAACCACTCCTTTTCCTCCTCCTCTAAATAAGGAGCTATAGTTTCATATACATCTCTATGATATTCATTAAGTGCCATAATCTGTTCCTCATTCATCAATGAAGCATCAATTCCTTCAACATCAAAAGGAACCTTTGTTAAGGTTTCAAACTTCATAAACTGGCCATATTCATTTTTGTAATCCTTAAGACACAATACAAGATTTTCATGTCTGATACCATATTTGTCCTTTAAATAAAAGCCTGGCTCATTTGAGGTTACCATTCCTTCTTCAAGCACAGGGCTTTGAATAGGGCCTTCATTTTGCCTCCACCTAAAGGAATTCGGACCTTCGTGTACATTAAGTAAATATCCAACTCCATGTCCTGTGCCGTGATTATAGTCAAGTCCCTTTGACCAAAGTGGCTTTCTAGCCACATAATCTAAGCTTAGCCCCCTTGTTCCATACAAAAATTTTGCACTTCCAAGATTTAAATTTCCCATTAATACATAAGTGAAATGTTTCTTTTCTTCCTTAGAAATTTCACCCAATACAAAGGTTCTTGTAATGTCAGTTGTTCCATTTATATAATGTCCACCTGTATCCACTAATAACATACCTGAAGGCTCTATTGACACACTTGTTTCCTCAGTTGCCTGATAATGAACTATTGCACCATGCTCCTTATATGCCACAATAGGCTCAAAGCTTTCCTCTATATATCCCTCCTGTAATTGTCTAAGCTGTTGAATTTTCTTAGCCGCACTAATTTCTGTAATATTTTCTTTTCCTACCTGCTTTTTAATCCAATACATAAATTTTGTTAAAGCTATTCCGTCCTTTAAATGGGCTATTCTAATATTTTCATATTCTGTCTTTGTTTTAACAGCCTTCATTAATTGGATGGGGCTTCTCATATCCACAATACAGACATCCGGATTAATACTTTTTAATGCCATATAATTAATTGAATTAATATCTGCTAACATTGTTCTATCCTTGCCGTACTGTGATAATTGACTATAAAAAGCATTATATTCATATATATTTACTCCATCACACTTTAAGTCATTTATTATAGTATCATTTAATTTATCCTTATCTATAAATAATAGCACCTGCTCCTCTTCAATAAGCATATAAGCCAAAAACAAAGGACAACATTCTATATCATTACCTCTCAAATTAAGAACCCATGCAATTTCATCCAAAGCACTGATTGCAAATACATTTGTTTCATATTCCTTCATTTTCTCTCTTATTTTTTTTAGTTTATCCCCTCTTGACATTCCTGTATATTTTATATCTAATGAAAAAACCTTTTTCCTTGGCAATAAAGGTCTGTTGTCCCAGATATTATCAACTAAATCCTTTGAATATTTAAAGGAAGTATTTTTGCTTTTTAATTTTTGGTCTAAATCTGCCACAAAGCCATAGCTAAGTGTCCTTCCATCAAAGCCAACCACCTCATTTTCACCTAATTTTTCCTTAAGGTACCGGGCTATTGTAGGCACACCATCACAACCTGCCTTCATTAATTTTATTCCACTTCCATTAAGCTGTTCTTCAGCCTGAATAAAATATCTGCCGTCTGTCCACAAAGCAGCCTCATTCTTTAGAATTACCAAAGTACCTGCTGAGCCCGTAAAACCTGATAAAAACTCCCTTTCTTTAAAATAATCCCCAACATATTCAGAGCCATGAAAATCATCCGTAGCTACAATATATGCTGCTATACTTTCCATACTCATCTGCTCTCTTAGTTTTTCTAACTTTTCTGCTGTTGTCATATAATCACCTATTTTTCTATAACTACAATAATATTGGTATACATCATATTTTACACCTTTTATTGTTTAAAACAAGAAAAAAACTATGATATAAAAGCTTAATCCTAACTGTGCTAACAGCTTTGATTTCTTCAGTATCATAGTTTGCTTATATTTTTATGCGTCATATTTTCTTATAAAACCCGTGCCTATTGGATATGGACCAGTATGTGTACCAATGGTTGTACCTATTCTTCCACTCCAAAAGTCGATTTTTATATCCAACGCCTCCTCAAGCATAGCAGCAAGCTCCTTTGCTTCATCATCAGTTATGCCTGTGCCTACACAGAACATATAATCCTTTGGATTGAGCTTATTTTTTTCAAAATGGGATTTCGTAAGCTCTACTACCTTTTTAATAGATTTAGCTCTGCTTCTGGTTACACCACTTGGGAATATTTCACCCTCTTTAAGAGTAATAAGTGGTTTTATACCTAATTTGTCACTAGCAAATGTAAGAAGTTTTCCAATTCTTCCACCCTGCTTTAAATATTCAATATTAGCAATAGTAAAAATAATTCTGCCACTAGGAATAATTTCCTTTATTTTTTCTATTGTTTCCTCATAGCTAAGTCCATTATCTCTCATTCTAACTACTTCATTCACAAGCAAGCCCTGTAATACAGTATTAACCATAGAATTAATAACTGTGATTTTTGCGTCTGGATAATCCTCTTTAACAATATTAGCTGCGTTCATAGCTGACTGATAAGAACCAGAGAACTTTTCTGTAATACAAATACATATAATTGGTTTTCCCTCTTTAACTACAGGAGTAAAAGCATCTATATAGTCCTGAACAGATGGTAGGGACGACTTAGGAAAACACTTTTCATCTATCATCTTTCTATAAAATTCATCATGGTCTATTTCTATACCCTCTTTGTAATAGTTTTCTCCGTCAAACGATACATAAAAAGGAACAACTATTACATTATTTTTCTCTGTGTATTCTTTTATCAGGTCGCAAGAACCGTCACTAATTATCTGATATGTCATATTAAATATGTCCTTTCAAATTAAAATATCCAACTATCACTGAAACCAACCATAGCAACAACCAAGGCAATTTGTGTCAGCCAGCTTTATATTATATACTATAGCTTTTAATGTGGTTTTTTATACTACATTAAGTAGCTTTAATCCATACTTTATATAATATACCATATTTTGTGTTTTGGCTACTACTTTTTTCAAGCAACACCACAAATAATAGTTTTTCTTTTATTTTTCCTTAAGATACAAAAAGTGCCACTTTTAAAAAGCAGCACTTTTTTCACATATATTAATATATTTAGATAATTACATCTGTATAGATTTTTATTCACCTAAAGGTGTATGTATTAAGCATATAAGTTTTTATAATTTAAATACCTTTATGCTTTCCTCTAATTCAGAAGCCAAATGTAAAAGCTTATCTGTTGCTCCTACACATTCATCAACAATACCTGTCAATGCCTCCATTGAAGCTGATGTTTCTTCTGTACTTGCTGCATTTTCCTCTGCTATTGCTGCAAGATTTTCAACACTCATATAAACAGCATCTTTAATGTTAAGCAGCTGTTCCATTTCAGACTCGATATTAACAATAGCACCATTTACAACAACTATTTCACTATTAAGAGATTCAAACATCTGTCTTGTATCATCAAGCTTCTTGTTTTGCACCTTTATAACATCCATAACCTCATCCATAGTTTCAACACTTTCGTTTGAATTCTGAATAAGTTTATTAACAATTTCTGTAATCTTTTCTGCTGAAGCTCTTGACTGGTCAGCTAAATTTCTAATTTCATTCGCAACAACTGCAAAGCCTTTACCATTTTCTCCTGCTCTAGCAGCCTCGATTGAAGCATTTAAGGAAAGAAGATTTGTCTGGTTTGCTATATCTGCAATAAGTGAGGTTGCTTCTTGAATGGCAAGTGCTGACTGGTTTGTGAGGTTTGTCTGGCTTTGAACCTCGTTTACTGCCTGTTTTGTCTTTTCATTAATCTTTGCAAGCTCTGCTAAAGTTCCACTAGCCTCATCGCTATAGTTTTTCATTTTCTTTGAGCTTTCTCCAAGATTTCCAATATTATGGTCCGCACTATTAATAGCATCACCAATATGAATAACCTTATCATTTGCAGTCATAGTTTCTGTTGCCTGCTCAGTTGCTCCATGAGCAATTTCTTCTACAGCTGTATTAACATTTGATATTGTTTCAGAAATCTTTCCAAAGGACTCTGCAAACTGCTTTGTAAATTCATCAAGATTACCACTTGCATCAGTTATTTCTGTAATAATTTCTCTAAAGTTTACAATAACCTTATCAATACTTCTAGCCATATCACCGATTTCATCAGCTCTGTTTAATAGCTTATCGTTAACCTCTAAATTAAGTTTTCCTTCCGAAACACCATTAATATCTTCAACTGTTTTCTTTAAGGCTCTAATAATAATATTTAAAACAAATACAAGTACAACTATACTTATAGCAATTATAACTACACCGGAAATAGATACATTTATAATTGATGAAAGCATTGATTCAGAAATGCTTCCTGATGTAACTGCTGAAAAAACAGCACCACATGATTTACCAGAGGATGGCTGTATGAGTGGTGTAAATACACCATAGTATGATGTACCATTTACTTCATAGCCACTAACTGTAGCTTCTTCGTTGTTGTCTAATTTTCTTTTAACATCATTTGGAATTGTAACCTCAAGCTCCTTGTCATTTGACATTGATGTTATGTATGCCTTATCGCCAAAGAATACGATTGTATAAATCCCATTATTATTTGCTAAATCATTGATAAAGCCAATGTTGTCTTTAAGGGAATAACTACCTTTATACATAATTCCCGAATCAGATACCTTAAAATCTGCCTCACTAAGACTTGAATAATGCTGTACTGTAGCATATCCCGTAGCATTCAACTGATTTTCTACCATATTTGTTGTAGTATTTCTAATTGTCAAAGCTGAAATTATTACTGTAATAAATATAATTGCTATAAGAATAATAACAACTGCACCGGCAATTTTACTGGTAATCTTAAAACCCTTTCTCTTTACATCAGTATTAGTACTATCAGGGTCCACTACTGAATCTTTGCCTTGTCCATCAGTAGTATCAGGGAAATCTGCTTGTTTTTTTGACTTCTTTAACTGTTTCTTTGCTAATTTAACTGTTTCCTTTTCAGCCTTTTTCTTAGCCTTTAATTCTTCCTTTGATAGCTCATTATCATTTGTGCCACCAAATGTATCATCAATAACCTCTTCATTTATACCTTTATCAAGAAATTTTGTGTCATTTTTATCCATAGTACTTCCTCCAACGCCATATTTTTCGCACAAATCAATCTAATAAAAGTTTAGCACAGAAAATGTTTTTAATCAAGGAATATCTTTATAGTATATTCCCTGCAAAACTGTTCATTTGTGCCTATTTTGTTAATCCATTCCCTTTCAATTAAATCACCTTCAAAATCAACCTTATCACATCTGCCATACCACGGCTCAATACATACAAAAGGAGCTATTTTATTGTCTGGCTTTATTCTATCCTTTGGTGACCATATTCCAAATAGAGGTGCGTCAAATTTAACTGACAAATATGGTTTTTTATTGGCATCTGCCAGTAAAATTTCATTAGTCTGATTATTTTCACCAATAAGAGCATCTTTATCAAACAAGTCATCAGAAATTCTAAGGAAACCGTCCTCCGGATATTTTTCACTATCCTCAAACAATATAGTTTCATGTTCTTTTTTCAACAGACCACAGCTCATATCTATTCTGGAGCAGTTAAGCCTTTTTATACCTCTGAACATTAAATAATTGCTGCTTCTAGCTTCATTTTCATTAACAGGACATTTAAATGCTGTATGTCCGCCTATTTGAAAATACATATCCTCTTTTGAAAGATTAATTACCTTATATCCTGCAATCAACTGATTTTTCACTAACCTATAGGTTAAAATCAGCTTAAACTCAAACGGATATACCTTTTTAAACCTTCCAGCAGACTCTAATGCAAACTCAATGTACTCTTTTTTGCTTTCACAAACCTCAAAATCCTGATAATTTGCAAAACCATGAATGTTCATTTCATATTCATTACCATTGTAAGTGTATTTTCCGTTTTTAACACAACCAACTATAGGAAATAGAATTGGTGATGTTTTTGACCAAAACTGTGGTATTCCTTCAAAAATATACTCCTTTCCGGTAGCCTTTGCTTTAATGGAGCAAACCTCTGCACCATTTCTATTAAAAGCAACTGTCAGCAAATCATTCTCAATAATATCCATTCTTCTACCTTGTGATTTTCTTGTATATCTTTTTACCTTTCTTAACCAGCACACCTTCTGATAACTTATCTAAGGATAACATCATTTTAATATCTGTTACTTTTTCGCCGTCTGCAGAAACACCGCCCTGCTCAACAGCTCTTCTTGCCTCTGATCTTGTGGCTACCATTTCACCAATTACCATTGCCTGAAGTATATCAATACCTTCCTCTGTTAAGCTTTCCTGTGGAATAACTACAGCAGGTACATTTTCCATAGAGTTTCCTCCACCAAATAATGCCTTCGATGCCTCTCTTGCTCTGTCAGCTTCTTCTTCACCATGAACAAGCTTTGTAAGCTCGTAGGCTAAAATATCCTTAGCTTCATTTAACTTGCTGCCTTCCCATGAATCCATTTCATCAATCTGCTCTAATGGTAAGAAGGTAAGCATTCTAATACATTTAAGAACATCAGCGTCGCCAACATTTCTCCAGTATTGGTAAAACTCGTAAGGTGAAGTTTTTTCAGGATCAAGCCATACTGCTCCAGACTGTGTCTTACCCATTTTCTTGCCCTCTGAATTGAGAAGTAAAGTAATAGTCATAGCGTGTGCATCCTTACCAAGCTTTCTTCTAATAAGCTCTGTACCACCAAGCATATTGCTCCACTGGTCATCTCCACCGAACTGCATATTACAGCCATACTTTTGGAATAACATATAAAAGTCATAGCTTTGCATAATCATATAGTTAAATTCAAGGAAGGATAAGCCCTTTTCCATTCTCTGCTTGTAACACTCAGCAGTCAACATTCTATTAACACTAAAGTGTGCGCCTACCTCTCTTAATACTTCAATGTAATTAAGATTCATAAGCCAGTCTGCATTGTTTACAAGTAATGCCTTATCTTCGCCAAATTCAATAAATCTGCTCATTTGCTTTTTAAAACACTCAACATTATGATTTATTGTTTCAGGAGTCATCATCTGTCGCATGTCTGTTCTTCCTGAAGGGTCACCAATCATAGCAGTTCCGCCACCGATTAAGGCTATGGGCTTGTTGCCTGCCATCTGTAATCTTTTCATTAAGCAAAGAGCCATAAAATGACCTACATGAAGACTGTCTGCTGTTGGGTCAAAGCCAATATAAAATGTAGCCTTTCCATTGTTAATCATTTCCTTTATTTCTTCTTCATTTGTTACCTGAGCAATAAGTCCTCTGGCAACCAATTCATCATATAACTGCATTTTTCTATTCCTTCCTGATTCTTTTCTATTTTTATTTAGTCCTCATCTAGTGCTAAATATTCATCATTTAGTTCTATTACCTTTTCCATTGCTTCTCTTCCCGGAGCGCCAATAGTTGTTCTTTTTTCAACGCAGGTCTTAATTGCAATAGCCTCATATATATCATCCTCAAACACTGGGCTGATTTTTTTATATTCTTCAATACTCATATCATCCAGGGCAATCTTTTTGTCTAAGCAATATAATACAAGCTGTCCAACAATACCATGGGCATCTCTGAAAGGAACACCCTTGTTTACTAAATAATCTGCTGCATCTGTAGCATTTGTAAAGCCATGTTTTGCACTATTTTCCATATTTTCTTTATTGAAGACCATAGTATCAATCATTCCTGTAAATAATGCAATACAGCCCTTTGTTGTGTCTATTGCATCAAATGTAAGCTCCTTATCCTCCTGCATATCCTTGTTGTAAGCTAATGGAAGTCCCTTCATTGTAGTAAGAAGTGACATAAGTGCACCGTAAACTCTTCCTGTCTTGCCACGCACAAGCTCTGCAATATCAGGATTTTTTTTCTGTGGCATAATACTGCTTCCAGTTGAATAAGAATCATCTAACTCAACAAATCTATATTCATTAGAATTCCAGATAATTATTTCTTCTGAAAATCTGCTAAGGTGCATCATAATTGTTGACATAGCTGATAATAATTCAATAAGATAATCCCTGTCTGATACAGAGTCCATACTGTTAAGTGTAGGTCCTTCAAAGTCTAAAAGTGAAGCCGTAAGCTCTCTATCCAACGGATAGGTTGTGCCGGCTAATGCTCCTGAACCCAATGGACAATAATTCATTCTGTCATAAATGTCTGTAAGTCTGCTTCTATCTCTCTTAAACATTTCAAAATATGCACCAAAATGATGTGCCACAGTAATTGGCTGTGCCTTTTGTAAATGTGTAAAGCCCGGCATAAAGGTATCAATATTTTCCTTCATTATTCTTTGAATTACCTTTAAAAGACTTTTTAACAGGCTGTCTATTTCTATTACCTCATCTCTGGTATAAAGCTTCATATCAAGAGCAACCTGATCATTTCTGCTTCTGCCTGTATGAAGTCTTTTACCAGCATCACCAACTCTTTCTATAAGGTGTGCTTCTACAAATGAATGAATATCTTCATGTTCATTTGTAAACTGCAGCTTTCCGTTTTCAATATCTTCTAAAATACTGTTTAAACCTGCAATAATTGTATCCTTATCCTCAACTGAAATAATACCTGTATTTGCAAGCATTGTAACATGTGCAATACTGCCTCTAATATCCTGCTTATAAAACCTTTGGTCAAAAGGTAATGATGCGTTAAAACTATGTACTAATTGATTTGTTTCCTTTGTGAAGCGTCCGCCCCAGAGTTTCATAGAGTCCTCCTATCTGGCTTTTACCGATAAAAATATTTTTTTGATTATAACAAAAATTGTCATATTAGTAAAGAATAGCAAGCTTATCTTTTAAGTACCCTTGCTGCTATTGTTGCAATTATAAATGCTATAAGATTACATACAACTATGCTTGCTCCTGTTGGTATTGCAAGCATATAAGAAGCTGTCATACCTGCAAAATAACTAACCATGGCAATTACTACTGCTGCTGCTAAAACTATCCTAAACCTTTTAAATAATCTCATAGCTGTAATTGCCGGGAATATAATTAAACTTGATATAAGTAAGGTTCCCATTATTCTCATACCTATTACAATGGTAAGTGCAGTAAGTATTGCAAGTAAGGTTTTATATACATCTATTTTTATACCTGTTGCCTTTGCAAAGCTTTCATCAAAGGTAATTGAGAATATATAATGATAAAAATATACAAATAAAACCAATATTATAATTCCAAGTATTATACATAATATAGCATCTTCCTTACCTATAGCCAAAATACTGCCAAACATATAGCTGCTAAGGTCTATATTTGTACCGTTGGACAATGTATTTATAATAATACCAATAGCAACAGAGCTGCTGGAAATAAGTCCTATGGCTGCATCTCCCTTTATTTTACTGTTTTCACTTACACGAAGTAAAAGATAGGCTGCTACTATAACTACAGGAATAGCAACATAAAGTGGTGCCTGATTAAAGGCCAGACCTATTGCCATTGCGCCAAAACTTACATGAGATAATCCATCTCCTATCATTGAATATCTTTTAAGTACTAAAATCACACCTAATAAAGCTGCACACAATGCAACAAGCCCCCCTATAAAAATAGCTCTTACCATAAAGGAGTAAGAAAACATTGTAGATATTTGATTAAAAAAATCTGACATTATTTTATACCTCCTTTTTTATGTTGCTCGCACATACACTCACTTGTGCATTTTCCATTTTTTAAATAGTCTGCCTTATTTCCAAAAAAGTATTTGTATTTGTGCATATGCAATACCTTATTGGAATATTTAAGTGCATTATCAACATCATGGGTAATCATAATAATAGTTATACCCATTTCCTTGTTAAGCTTTTCTATAATATCATAAAATTCCTTGCAGGCTATAGGGTCAAGTCCCGTTATAGGCTCGTCCAGAAATATTATTTTATCTGTAGCACAAAGAGCTCTTGCAAGTAGTACTCTTTGTCTTTGACCACCAGAAAGCTCTGAATAGGATTTATGAATAAGCTCTGTTATTCCTAATTTTTCCATACTCTCATAGGCTCTTGCTTTTTCAGCCTTTGAAAACCATGGTAACCACCCTTTTCTGGTCAGACATCCAGACATCACCACCTCATAGCAGGAGGCTGGGAAATCCATCTGCATAGGATTTTGCTGGGATAAATATCCTATATTATTTCTCTTTACACCATCTAAAAATTCAACTGTTCCACTTTTTAATGGGACAATTCCTAATATACCCTTAAGTAAGGAGCTTTTTCCTGTACCGTTTTCACCAATAACACTTATATAATCACCCTTTTCCACCTCCATTGAAAAATCATCAACTACATTTTGTTTTTCGTAAGCAATAGTAATATTCTTACATATTAATTGGGACATTTGTGCCTCCTAATCCTAATACCCTACTATCATATACAGCTATGGCTCATTCTACCACAAGTTAATAATAATATCCAGTATAATTCACTTATACAGGCTACCCTCTCTATATATTTATATAATAAAAAGTCTTTTTAACATAAAAATAACCTCCGGACCAACAAGCATCCAGAGGTTATATAAATAGTCAACCAAACAACCCTTTTTAATAATCTACTCTTGTTTCATGTTTTTATATCACACTTTACGCTGATTATTTTAATATACCCCCAACAAAAAAAATACCCTCATTGTGAGGGTATTTTTTCTGCCTGTAAATACCCCCTATGATAATTTATGTATAAAAAGACCACTTCTAAGCTTTGGCTCAAACCAGGTAGACTTTGGAGGCATTAGTTTTCCTGCATCTGATACATTAAATAATTCATTTATAGATGTTGGATACATTGAAAATGCAATCTGCATATCAAGGCTGCATCTTCTTTCAAGCTCCTTTAAGCCTCTTATTCCACCAATAAAATCTATTCTCTTATCCACTCTTGGGTCACCTATACCTAAAATTGGAGTAAGAAGGTTGTTCTGTAAAAGTGCTACATCTAAGCTGTCTACAGGATCACTTACCTTTATTTCGTCCTTTGCAGTAAGCTTGTACCACTGTCCATCAAGATACATTCCTATATTTCCCTTAACCTCTGGCGAATATGGCTCAGATACCTTTTCTATATCAAAGCACTTGCTTACCTTTTCAAGATATTCTTCCTTTGTATTACCATTTAAGTCCTTTACTACTCTGTTATATGGCATAATCATAAGCTCTTCGTCAGGGAATAAAACCGATAAGAAATAATTAAATTCCTCTGTACCATCATAATTAGGATTTTCCTGTCTTCTCTTTAATCCAACCTTAACTGCTGATGCTGCTCTATGATGACCATCTGCTATATAAATACTGTTAATTGTTCCAAAGGCATCACAAATATCCTTAACATCTTTTTCATCTGCTATTTTCCATACTCTGTGTGTAATTCCGTCCTCTGAAGTAAAGTCATAAATTGCCTTTTCCTTTTTTGTTTTATTAACAATAGCCCTGATTACATCATTTGCTCTATAAGCAAGGAAAATAGGGCCTGTCTGGGCGTTACAGGTATCTACATGATTAATTCTGTCTATCTCTTTATCTGCTCTTGTATTTTCGTGCTTTTTAATTATGTTGTTTTGATAATCGTCAATAGACGCACAAGCAACTAAGCCAGTTTGTACACGACCATCCATCGTAAGCTCATATATGTAATAACATCTGTCATTATCAGTAATGAAGGTGCCGTCGCTAATCATATTTTCTAATAATTCCTTTGCCTTTGCATATACTCTCTGGTCATAGGTATCAACAGAATCATCAAACTGTGTTTCTGCCCTGTCTATATTTAAAAATGACAGCTTATTATCCTTCACTACCTCTTTAGCCTCTTGTCTATTGTAAACATCATATGGTAATGCTGCCACCTTGTCAGCTACCTTTTCGTTTGGTCTGATACATATAAATGGTTTTACTGTTGCCATTTTAAATCCTCCTTTTTTGCACCTACATAGTTTGATTTTAATTGTAAAATTGTTCTATATATTCTGTTTTGTGAGTATTAATAATTTCAACGCAGACACGCTCTCGCTCGATTACAATGTAGCGGTACATACCCAGTGTCAGTTTTACACCTTAAAATCAACTATATTAAATTATGTTCTAGTATACTATATTTCCCTATTTTATGTCAAAGTCTATTCCTCGCTAAAGAATACCTGTAAAAGCTTTTCTAAGGCTCTCTGGTCCTTTGAGCCCATAACTTCTCTGGCTGAGTGCATTGCCAAAACTGGCACTCCTAAATCTACTGCTCTCATTGGCATAAATTTGTCTACATAATTTCCTAGTGTTGAGCCTGTAGTAATGTCCGAATTGGAAACAAATTTCTGATATGGAATGTTATTTTTCTTTGCCAGCTGTTCAATAATAGCTATAGAGGTTGAGTCTGTAGCATAGGTTTGTGAGCAAGCCCTTTTAATAACCAATCCATTGTTAAGTGGATTTTTATTGGTCAAATCGGATTTTTCAAGTTTGTTTGGATGTTCCCCATGAGCAACATCTACTGAAAGAAACATACCACTCATAATACTGTTTAAATATTCTATCCTTCCAAAACCAAGATACATATATATTTTTTCAACTATATTTGACAGTAATATAGAGTCAGCACCCTGCTTTGTTGAGCTGCCTATTTCTTCATTATCAAATAATGCAATAAGATTTATGCTGTTTGAATTTTTTCCATTAATAATACCATTAACACAGGCAACCACAGAGGTTATATTATCAAGTCGTGGTGCTGATATAAAATCATCCTCTATTCCGATTATATCCGGAATATCATTGTTGTAGATATATATTTCAAAATCTAAAATATCTTCCTTTTCAATACCAGCCTTGCCTGCCATATAATTCAAAAAGAAACCATCCTTATTTAGCTTTTCCTTAAGCATTGTGCACATTGGAAGCATATCCTTTTGTCTGCTTAGACCTATACCCTTGTTTATTTCTCTATTTTGGTGTATTGCAAGATTTGGTATAGTAAAAAGTGACTTTTCAAAGTCAATAATTTTTACATTAGGATTGTAAATATCATTACTTTTGTAAGTAATTTTTCCAGCTGCAGATAATGGTCTGTCAAGCCATGTATTTAATATAAGTCCACCATAGATTTCAACATTAACGCAGCCATAATCTCCAAGCCTGATCTCAGGATTTGGTTTTACATAAAGACAAGGGTGGTCTGTATGAGCTGCTGCAATTTTGATTTTGCCCTTAGCTTCAAAATTTTTGCCTATGGTAAAAGCATACACACTGGAATCATATACATTTACATAATATTTTCCACCACACTCTATATCCCAGTTTTCATTAATCTTTAGCTGTTTAAAGCCAGCATCCTTTAACAACTCCATTGCCTTTTTGGCTGTGGTAAAAGAGCAGGTACATTCTCCAATAACATCTATTAAATTTTCAGCACTAACTAAATAGTCCTTCATACATTCTCCTTAAATTAAAAGAACTATTACAGATAGTTAAGCTACTAGCTATAATAGTTCTTTCGGTTTTGCTATTTTACAATTCTTACTTTTATAACTCCATCAAGAGCCTGAATTTTTGAAACAGCCTCTGCTGTAGCCACATCATCAAGATCTAATATTGTATATGCGTAATCACCCTTTGATTTACTTGCCATATCTGAAATATTAATATTAAGTGCTGCAAGTACGCCAGTAAGCTGACTTAACATATTTGGAACATTTTTATGATTAATAGCGATTCTTCCGGCCTTTGTACATATACCCATATCGCAGGCTGGATAGTTTACTGAATTCTTAATGTTACCATTTTCAATATAATCAACTAATTCATTAACTGCCATAATCGCACAGTTATCCTCTGATTCAGCAGTTGAAGCACCAAGATGAGGAAATGCAATTACATTGTTCATATTTGCAACTCTCTTTGTAGGGAAGTCTGTTACATATTTTGCAACCTTTCCAGATGCTAATGCCTCCTCCATATCGTCCTCATTTACAAGAAGATCTCTTGCAAAGTTTAAGATAATAACTCCGTCCTTCATCATTGATAAAGAGGCTTTGTTAATCATTCCCTTTGTATCATCAAGAAGTGGAACATGTACTGTCACAAAATCACAGTCAGCAAAAATATCTGAATTTGACTTTACAATCTTAACCTCTCTTGAAAGATTGAGAGCATTGTTTACTGAAAGATATGGATCACAACCCATAACCTCCATGCCAAGCGCAATACCAGCGTTTGCTACTAATACACCAATAGCTCCAAGACCTATAACGCCTAACTTTTTGCCTTTAATTTCTTTGCCAGCAAACTTAGACTTAGCCTTTTCCATTGTTTTATTGATTGCTTCGTCATCTTTATTATCGTTTACCCACTGCATACCACCCTTTAAATCTCTTGAAGCAAGTAACATAGCAGCTACGATAATTTCCTTAACACCATTAGCATTAGCACCTGGTGTATTAAATACTACGATACCCTTTTCAGCACATTTATCAAGTGGAATGTTGTTTACACCTGCACCTGCTCTTGCAACTGCTAAAAGGCTGTCTGGTAATTCCAATTCGTGCATAGCAGCACTTCTAACAAGCACTGCCTCTGCTTCTGCAAAATTATCAGTTGTTCCAAATGTATCTGGTAATAAATTCATACCAACCTTTGCGATTGGATTTAAACAATTAATTTTAACCATTATTTGTTTTCCTCCTCAAATTTCTTCATAAATTCAACTAATTTTTCAACACCTTCGATTGGCATAGCATTGTAAATAGAAGCTCTCATACCGCCAACTGTTCTGTGTCCCTTAAGGTTTTCAAATCCAGCTTCCTTTGCTTCCTTAACAAACTTAGCATCAAGATCAGCATCACCTGTAACAAATGGTACATTCATCAAAGAACGATCCTTCTTTTCAACTGTTCCCTTGAATAATGTACTCTGGTCAAGGAAATCATAAAGAATTTTTGCTTTCTTTTCGTTACGCTCCTTCATAGCTGAAAGACCGCCCATTTTCTTTAACCATTTGAATACCTTACCACAGATATAAATACCATAGCAAGGTGGTGTATTATATAAAGAACCTGCATCTGCATGAATTTTGTATTTAAGCATTGTTGGTGTTCCTGGAAGTGTATCCTCTGTAATTAAATCTTCTCTGATAATTACAATAACAACACCTGCTGGTCCTACATTTTTCTGAACGCCACCATAGATTACTCCATACTTTGTAACATCAATAGGCTCTGATAAGAAGCAAGATGAAACATCTGCTACTAAAGTATGACCCTTTGTATTAGGAAGCTCTTTGAACTTTGTTCCATAAATTGTATTGTTTTCACAAATATATACATAATCAGCATCTTCTGGAATATCAAGATCGCTACAATCTGGAATATATGAGAAGGTCTTGTCTGCTGATGAAGCAACCTCTACTGCATCACCATAAATCTTTGCTTCCTGATAAGCCTTTTTAGCCCACTGACCTGTCACTATGTAAGCTGCCTTTTTATTTTTCATAAGGTTCATTGGAATCATGGCAAACTGCTGTGAAGCACCACCCTGTAAAAATAATACCTTGTAATTGTCAGGAATATTCATTAATTCTCTTAAATCAGCTTCTGCTGTTTTAATAATGTCATCATAAGCCTTTGAACGATGGCTCATTTCCATAACTGACATTCCTGTACCTTGGTAATCAAGCATTTCTGCTGCAGCCTCTTTTAATACTTCTTCAGGTAATACTGCTGGACCTGCTGAGAAATTGTAAACTCTGCTCATTCTAAAATCCTCCTATAAACACTAAGCTATAGCTTATTTTGTTTTTATTTTATGACTATGATTGCTTAAGATCTTCCTCACTAAAGGCTTCTGCAATAGCTCCACCTGGTGCTACCATTGGGAACACCTTGTCATCTTCATCTATTATACAATCAATAACAACTGGCTTATTAAGTGAGATTGCTTTCTTTAAAGTATCAAGAAGCTCTTCCTTCTTTGTTACTCTAAATGCTGTAGCTCCCATTGCCTCTGCTAATTTTACAAAATCAACACTATCATTTAAAATTGTATTTGAATATCTCTTGTCATAGAACAAGGTCTGCCATTGTCTAACCATTCCTAAAACATGGTTATTAATTACTATCTGGACAATAGGTATATTATATCTCGCTGCCGTAGCAATTTCATTCATATTCATTCTGAAGCAGCCATCACCTGCAATATTGCAGACAACCTTGTCTGGACAGCCCATCTTAGCACCAAGTGCGGCACCAAGACCGTAGCCCATTGTTCCAAGACCACCTGAGGAAATAAAAGTTCTAGGCTTTGTGTACTTGTAGAACTGAGCTGCCCACATCTGATGCTGGCCAACCTCAGTTGTAATAATAGCCTCTCCGTTTGTTGCCTCATAAAGCTTTTCAATAACGAAAGGTCCTGTAAGTGCTTCCTTGTGGTAGCTTAATGGATATTTTTCTTTAAACTCTTTAATAGTCTTATTCCATTCAGGTCTTTCTGTTTTTGTTAATTTTGCATTTATTTTTGCCAAAATTTCCTTTGCATCACCCACAACGCTTGCATCTGTTTTGATGTTCTTGTTAATTTCAGCAGCATCTATATCAATATGGATAATTTTTGCATTATTAGCAAATTTCTTTGTATTTCCTGTTACTCTGTCGCTAAATCTTACGCCAATAGCAATTAACAAATCACTTTGTGTTACACCAAAGTTTGCTGTCTTTGTACCGTGCATACCAATCATTCCGGTATAATGCTCATTTGTTGCATCGAAAGCCCCTTTGCCCATAAGTGTATCACAAACTGGTGCATCAACCTTTTCTACAAACTCTGCTAACTCTTCATTAGCATCTGAAGCAATAATACCACCACCAACAAATATGTATGGCTTTTTAGCCTTGCCAATCATTTTAACAACCTTGTCAATATCGGCATCATTTACTGGTGCTTTTTCCTTAGTAATTGGCTTTGGAGCTTTTTTCTTATATTCTGCCTTGTTTGCAGTTGCATCCTTTGTAATATCAACTAATACAGGACCAGGTCTGCCTGATGCTGCAATGTAAAATGCCTCTCTGATTGTATCAGCAATATCATCAACATCTTTAACGATAAAGTTGTGCTTCGTAATTGGCATTGTAACACCAGTAATGTCAATTTCCTGGAAGGTATCTCTACCAAGTAAGGACTTAGCAACATTGGCTGTAATTGCAACGATTGGAATTGAATCCATATAAGCTGTAGCTATACCTGTTACAAGATTTGTAGCACCAGGACCCGATGTTGCCATACATACACCAACCTTGCCTGTTGCTCTTGCATATCCATCTGCTGCATGGGAAGCGCCCTGCTCATGAGATGTTAATATATGCTTTATTTCATTTTGATGCTTATATAATGCGTCATATACATTAAGAATTGTTCCACCTGGATAACCAAAAACTGTATCAACGCCCTGCTCTTTTAAGCATTCGATAATAATTTCTGAACCTGTCAACTGCATTTTTCTTTTTCCTCTCTTATCATCGTGAAAAATTATTAAATGTCATTATATACTATAATGTACTTCTAAGTATAGCACCTTTGTTTGCAGATGTAACTAATGACGCATATCTTGTAAGATAGCCAGTTGTTACTTTTGGTGCCTTTGGCTGCCATTTAGCCTTTCTAGCTGCTAATTCTTCATCTGAAACCTCTACATTGATAGAATGGTTATCAATATCAATATTTATAATATCGCCTTCTTCAATAAGAGCTATTGGGCCACCAACTGCTGCTTCTGGAGATACATGACCGATTGAAGCTCCTCTTGAAGCTCCTGAAAATCTGCCATCAGTAATAAGTGCTACTGATGAGCCTAGTCCCATACCGGCAATAGCTGATGTAGGATTTAACATTTCTCTCATACCAGGGCCACCCTTTGGTCCTTCATATCTGATAACTACTACATCACCGGCAACAATCTTTCCACCCTTAATAGCGGCGATTGCATCCTCTTCACAGTCAAATACTCTGGCTGGTCCTGAGTGCTTAAGCATCTCGGGTACAACTGCCGAACGCTTAACTACACAGGTATCCGGAGCAATATTTCCTTTAAGAACGGCAATTCCACCAACCTCACTATATGGATTTTCTATTGGTCTTATTACCTCTGGATTTTTGTTTGTAACACCTTCGATGTTTTCACCAACAGTTTTACCTGTTGCTGTAATAAGGTCTGTATGTAATAAATGCTTCTTGTTTAATTCATTCATTACAGCATATACACCACCAGCCTCATTTAACTCTTCAATATATGTATGACCTGCTGGTGCAAGATGACAAAGATTTGGTGTTTTAGCACTGATTTCATTTGCCATATCAATATTTAAATCAATTCCCGCTTCGTGAGCAATAGCTGGTAAATGTAACATACTATTTGTACTACAGCCAAGTGCCATATCAACTGTAAGAGCATTTTCAAAGGCTTCCTTTGTCATAATATCTCTTGGTCTGATATTCTTTTCAAGCAGTTCCATTACCTTCATACCTGCGTGTTTTGCAAGCTTAATTCTTTCTGAATATACAGCAGGTATTGTACCATTACCCTGTAAGCCCATACCTAATGCTTCTGTTAAGCAGTTCATACTGTTTGCTGTATACATTCCTGAGCAGGAACCACAGGTTGGACAAGCTTTATTTTCAAATTCTTCTACATCTTCAAGTGTCATTTTTCCAGCAGCATATGAACCAACTGCCTCAAACATACTTGAAAGTGAAGTTTTACAGCCTTTAACCTTTCCGGCAAGCATTGGTCCACCACTGACAAATACTGTTGGTATATTAAGTCTTGCTGCTGCCATAAGTAAGCCTGGTACATTCTTATCACAGTTTGGAATCATTACTAATGCGTCAAATTGATGTGCCATTGCCATACATTCTGTTGAATCGGCTATTAAATCTCTTGTTACAAGAGAGTATTTCATTCCTACATGTCCCATTGCAATACCGTCACATACAGCTATAGCTGGAAACATAACAGGTGTTCCGCCTGCCATTGCTACGCCTAATTTAACTGCATTTGCAATTTTATCAATATTCATATGACCAGGAACAATTTCGTTATAGGAGCTGACAATACCAACTAACGGTCTTTCTAATTCTTCTTTTGTTAAGCCTAAAGCATTAAATAACGAACGGTGAGGTGCTTGCTGCATACCCTTTGTTACTGCATCACTTTTCATTTTCATTACTTCCTTTCTTGGTAAAGATTAAATTCTTTCGCAGATAAGTGTGCCCATTTCGCTACACTTAACCTGTTTAGCTCCCTCTGACATAATATCTACTGTTCTGAAGCCATCCTTTAAAACCTGCTTAATAGCATTTTCTACAGCATCTGCTTCTTTATCTAAATCAAAGGAATATCTAAGCATCATAGCCGCCGAAAGAATTGTTGCAATAGGGTTTGCTATATCCCTGCCGGCAATATCAGGAGCTGCTCCGTGACTAGGCTCATATAAACCTAACTTTGTTGCACCTAAGGATGCCGACGATAGCATACCTATTGAGCCAGTAATCATACTAGCCTCATCAGATAAAATATCACCAAACATATTCTCTGTAAGAATAACATCAAACTGTTTAGGATCCTTTACCAACTGCATTGCACAATTATCAACAAGCATATGTTCTACTGTAACTTCACTGTAATCCTTAGCAACCTCGTTTACGATTTTGTCCCAAAGACGGCTTGTGTCAAGAACATTTGACTTATCAACACTTGTTACCTTTTTATTTCTCTTCATAGCAATTTCAAAAGCCTTAACTGCTATTCTTCTAATTTCATTTTCATCATATTTAAGTGTATCAACTGCTGTTGTCACACCATCAATTTCCTTTGTGTATCTGTCACCAAAGTAAAGACCACCTGTAAGCTCTCTAACAACAATCATATCAAAGCCTGCTGTAGCAACAGCCTCTTTAAGTGGACAGGCTTCTTTTAATTCATCATATAAGAATGCCGGTCTTAAGTTTGCAAATAAGCCTAAGCCTTTTCTAATAGCTAATAATCCAGCCTCTGGTCTAAGGTTTGGTGGTAACTCATACCACTTATCCACTCCTACCCTGCCGCCTACTGCTCCAAGTAAAACTGCATCTGAAGCCTTAGCAGCAGCTAATGCTTCGTCTGTAAGTGGAACTCCATGTGCATCAATAGATACACCACCCATTAAAACCTCAGTATAATTAAATTCATGACCATATTTTTTTGCAACTGCATCTAATACTTTTTTTGCTTCTGCCACTATTTCTGGTCCGATACCATCACCCGGTATAGCTGCTATATTAAACTTCATAATTGACACCTTGCCTATATGGCATTTTTCCTTTTTATATTATTCTTCGTTTGCTTTTTCAATTTCTACAATAGCATTTTTCTGCATTGGAATTCTACAGTTTTTGTTATTTCCAAATTCAACAATTACCATATCCTCTGTTACATCTATTACAACACCATAAAAGCCTGCCGTAGTAAGCACCGAATCACCTACTGCTATTGAATCGATAATGGCTTTCTGTTTTGTCTGCTGTTTCTTCTGAGGTCTAATCATTAAAAAGTATATAATTGCTCCGAATACAACTACATAAATTACTAAAATAATCCAGCTACCTTTTGTATCTGTAGCTGCCGCCTGCGATGCTAAAATTGATAATGTGTTCATAAATGTTCCTCCTAGTTATCCGTTCCATTTACTTTGGATAATTTTTCTTTTTTATATTCTTTATATCTGCCTTCTTCTATGGCTAATCTGATTTCTTCCATCATTGTATTATAGAAATATAAATTATGCAACACGCACAATCTCATTCCCAACATTTCCTTAGCCTTTAGAAGATGTCTTATATAAGCTCTGCTATATGTTCTGCAAGCTGGGCAATTACAGCCTTCTTCAATAGGAGAAGGATCTAGCTCATATTTTGCATTGAACAAATTAATCTTTCCATGATTTGTATATAAATGACCATGTCGGCCATTTCTGCTAGGATATACACAATCAAAGAAATCCACACCTCTGTCTACAGCCTCTAAAATATTTGCCGGTGTTCCTACACCCATAAGGTATGTAGGCTTTTCAAGTGGTAAATATGGGACAACCTTTTCAATAATCTCATACATCTCTTCGTGAGTTTCACCAACTGCCAAGCCACCAATAGCATATCCGTCTAAATCCAGCTGTGATATTTGTTTTGCATGTTCTATACGGACATCCTCCAAAACACCGCCCTGGTTTATACCAAATAATAGCTGGTTTTTGTTGATAGTGTCTGGCAGACTATTAAGCCTTTTCATTTCGTCCTTGCATCTTTTCAGCCACCTTGTAGTCCTTGCAACTGAATTTTCAATGTAGCTTCTGTCAGCCTTGGCTGGAGCACATTCGTCAAATGCCATTGCAATAGTAGATGCAAGATTTGACTGAATCCTCATGCTTTCTTCCGGACCCATAAATATTTTTCTGCCATCTACATGTGAGTTAAAATAAACTCCTTCTTCCTTTATCTTACGCAGACCTGCTAAAGAAAATACCTGAAATCCACCTGAGTCTGTAAGAATAGGCTTGTCCCACACCATAAACTTGTGAAGTCCACCCATTTTTTTTACAACCTCATCTCCAGGTCTTACATGTAAATGATAAGTATTTGATAACTCAACCTGTGTTTTAATATTTTGTAAATCATCTGTAGATACAGCTCCCTTTATTGCGGCTGCTGTTCCAACATTCATAAATACAGGAGTCTGAATAACACCATGTACTGTATGGAACTCACCACGCTTTGCCATACCATCTCTTTTGATAACCTTGTACATATCCTACCTCATTACAATAATGTAGCCTTGCATTTACCTTTAATGGGTACTCCATACCCTATTATAAATGCAAACTTTATTTAGTTTACCACAATTATATTCATAATTCAACTTTACTTTATATGATAATTTCACCAAACTGTAAATCCTTTGTTGAATATAAGCAGCTTTGCTTGTACACAATAATCATATAATATAAATTCTAATGGAGGAATTATGGATTTTATAAAATGTGGTCTGCTGGGCTGGTGCATAGAGATAATATGGACAGGCTATCATTCCTACAAAAATAATGATAAAAAAATGATGGGAAATACATCTATTTTAATGTTTCCCATATATGGTATGGCTGCAATTATCCACCCCTTATATAAATGTATAAAGAATATGAATATAATATTTAGGGGGATATTTTACACAATAGGTATTTTTATAATTGAATATACCTCTGGATATATACTTAAGAAAAGAGGAAAATGTCCATGGGATTATAGTGATTCAAAACATAATATAAGCGGGCTCATAAGAATTGACTATGCACCCGCTTGGTTTGTTGTTGGTCTATTTTTTGAAAAATTTCTTAATACCACTCATAGTAGAGGTCATGCTCACAAATAGCATATCTACAATAGTAATTGCTGTCATTGCTTCAACTACAACTACTGCTCTTGGTACAATAACAGGATCATGTCTGCCCTTAATATTAATGTTAATATCCTGGTGATTTTTGTTTACTGTCATCTGTTCCTTAAATATAGACGGTGTTGGTTTAAAGGCTGCACGAAGAATTATCTTATCTCCGTCTGAGATACCCCCTAAAATACCACCTGCATTATTGGTTTTCTTTAATATAGCTCCTTTTTCAGCTGCATAAAAGGAATCATTATTTTGTGAGCCTGATTTCTTTGCTGCTTCAAAGCCTGCACCAATTTCAACGCCCTTTACAGCACCGATTGACATTACTGCCTTTGCCAAATTTGCATCCAGCTTTTCAAATACAGGTTCTCCAACGCCATTTATCATACCGTCTACTACACACTCTACAACACCACCTACAGAGTCAGTTTCCTTCATTTTTTCATCAAGCAGCTCCTGTGCCTTTGCGGCACTTTCCATATCTGGCATGGCTACTGGATTTTCGTCCCTGCTGTTAATGTTGAATTTGTTGTAATCAATTTCCACATCACCGATAGACTTTGTATATGCAGTTACAGTTATTCCAAGCTGTGCCAGAAGCTTTGACGCAATAGCTCCTGCAGCTACTCTTCCTACGGTTTCTCTCCCAGAGGAGCGTCCACCCCCTCTGTAATCTCTAAATCCATATTTTTCATCAAAGGTATAATCTGCATGTCCAGGTCTATAGTAAGTAGCTATTTCCGAATAATCTCCAGAACGCTGTGTTTTATTAAACACCACCATTGAAATAGGTGTTCCTGTGGTTTTACCTTCAAAAATTCCAGATAAAATTGTAACTGCATCATCCTCACTTCGTGGTGTTGTATATTTAGATTGTCCCGGTTTTCTTCTGTTTAAGAATACTTGTATATCCTCTTCACTTAATTCTAAGCCTGCTGGACAACCATCTACTACAACTCCTATTCCTTTTCCATGAGATTCTCCCCAGGTAGTCACTTTAAAAATAGTACCAATACTTGAACCTGCCATTTATTTAAGTCCTTTCAAATATGTATTTATAAATTTAAGCTGTAAGCTTGTATTCGTATCTAATTATGAAACTGTCGCATTGAAACACTCTCAATGCGACAGTAAATACTTTCTAATAATATATATGGTCAACGCACAGCTTTTCCACTTACATCATTATAATCAAAGCAATATTAGTTATATAATGGATATTTGTCTGTTAATGTCCTTACAAGCTCCATTGCCTTTTCCTTGTTTGCATCAACATCTTTTACAAGTAACGAAATCGCTTCTGCAATTACATCCATATCTTCTATCTTCATACCTCTTGATGTTACAGCAGGTGTACCAAGTCTGATACCACTTGTAACAAATGGAGATGCTGGGTCCTTTGGTATAGCATTCTTGTTGCAGGTAATATTTGCAGCATCTAAAAGCTTTTCACATTCCTTACCTGTAACGTTCATATTTCTAAGGTCAACAAGCATTAAATGATTATCTGTTCCTTTAGATATTAAATTGAAGCCTCTGTCTGTAAGACCTGCAGCCAATGCCTTTGCATTGTCTTTTACATTTTGCATATATACCTTGAAGCTGTCATCTAAGGCTTCCTTTAAGCAGACTGCCTTACCAGCAATTACATGCATAAGAGGTCCGCCCTGAATACCAGGAAATACTGCTTTGTTAAAGTTGAATTTTTCATTAGCCTCCTTGCTTGCTAAAATCATACCACCTCTTGGTCCTCTAAGAGTTTTATGTGTTGTTGTTGTAACAACATCAGCATATGGAATTGGGCTCATATGAAGTCCTGCAGCAACTAAGCCTGCAATGTGTGCCATATCTACCATTAAATATGCACCAACCTCATCAGCTATTTCTCTAAATTTCTTAAAATCAATTTCTCTAGGGTATGCAGAAGCACCTGCTACTATAAGCTTTGGCTTTGCTTCCTTTGCAATTCTTAATACTTCGTCATAGTCAATGAAGCCTTCTTCATTGACACCATATGGAACAATATTGAAATACTTTCCTGAAATATTAACAGGACTACCATGTGTAAGATGTCCTCCGTCTGGCAAGCCCATACCCATAACTGTATCTCCAGGTGTGACCATTGCAAAGAATGCTGCTAAGTTTGCCTGTGCGCCAGAATGTGGCTGAACATTTACATATTCACAGCCGAATAATTTTTTAGCTCTTTCTATTGCAAGATTTTCAACTATATCCACATATTCACAGCCGCCGTAATATCTCTTTCCAGGATATCCTTCTGCGTACTTGTTTGTAAGTGGACTGCCCATAGCTGCCATAACAGCCTTGCTAACAAAGTTTTCTGAAGCAATAAGCTCAATGTGGCTATTTTGTCTGTCAATTTCTTTTTTAATTGCCTCAGCTACTTCTGGGTCATAATTTTCTACTAGGTCTAATGAAAACATAATTTCTCCTCTTTTTTTATAAATATTTATTTTTAAATTCCGAAAGTTTAATTGGTTTGTCATATAGGAAGCCTTGAACTTCATCGCAGCCACACTCAAACACTATCTGTTCCTCATTGGAATTTTCAATACCTTCACAAATAATGTCTAAATCAATATCCTTAAGCATTTTTATGATACCCTTCATTACTTCTTTTCCTCTATCTGTATCAATGCTGCTTCTGATAAAGCCCTTATCAATCTTAACTGTATCTACTGGCAATACACTTATAATATTAAGGGATGAATATCCAGAACCAAAGTCATCAATGCTTACCTTGAAGCCATAAGCTCTAAGCTCCTTAATTTTATCAACAATCATTTCCGTATCATTTAAGAAAACTGACTCTGTAACCTCAAACTCAATAAGTCCAGCAGGTATATTATGCTTTTCAAAGGCTTTGATTATATAAGGAACTAAATCCTCTGAATAAAAATGTACCCTTGATAAGTTAATTGATATTGTAATATCCGAAATATGACTATTGTGCCATTTTTCAACCAGACTCATAACATATTCCATAACATATCGGTCTAAATCAATGATTTTGCCCGTCTTTTCAAGAATCGGAATAAATTCATCAGGTCGAATCAACCTGCCTTCTTTGTCATATATTCGGCTAAGTGCCTCAGCACCTACCAGCTTATGGGTTTCAATATTAATCTTAGGCTGTAAAAGAATAAGGATATTGTTGTTTCTTATTCCATCCTCCAGCGCAGTTATAACCTCTGCTATTCTTTCCTGCTTTTTTAATATTGAAACATCATATTCCATACAATTAATACGATAATTGCCCTTAGTTTCTTTTCTTGCCATATTTGCTTTGTCAACACAGGATGTAATATGTTCTTTGCTGTCAGTAATCTTATATATTCCAGAATTAATATGTATCGGTACCAACGGATACATTCCCTGAGTGGCTTTAATAATCTCGTTGTTAAATCTTGAAACCTTGTCTTTTATGGAACAATCTCTTTCGGGTGATTCATACAAGCCAACTAAGTGATCCGAATACACTCTGGTAGCAACTATACAGGCATCATTATCGATACAGCATTTTTTTATAATAGCATTTAATAATCTATCACCATTAGCAAAGCCGTAATTATCATTTAGTAACTTGAAATTTGCAACATCAAAAGCAACAATGTGCATCTTTTTTGAACTATTGGCTCGATATTCATCAGCAACTCTGCAAAATCCATCAAAATATGGCAGATTAGTTATCCTATCCCTTTGTATTCCTTTTAACAAATCTTCTCTCAATGCATTTCACCTCTCTTTCCTTGTACCTTGCTTATCCTCTTATACTAATCCCATAATTTTAAAATTAAATGCTTGTACCTTTATTATTTTCTTATTTCTGTCATACCACCCATATATGGTCTGAGTACTTCAGGTATTCTAACACTTCCATCTGCCTGAAGATTGTTTTCCAAGAATGCAATAAGCATACGAGGTGGTGCAACAACTGTGTTATTTAAGGTATGAGCAAAATATTTTCCGTTTTCACCATTTACTCTTATCTTTAATCTTCTAGCCTGAGCATCGCCAAGATTTGAACAGCTTCCTACTTCAAAGTATTTCTTCTGTCTTGGTGACCAGGCTTCTACATCTATAGATTTAACCTTTAAGTCTGCTAAATCTCCTGAACAGCATTCCAATGTCCTAACAGGAATATCAAGAGTTCTAAATAAGTCAACTGTATTCTGCCACAATTTGTCAAACCACATCTTGCTATCCTCTGGCTTACATACAACTATCATTTCCTGTTTTTCAAACTGGTGTATTCTGTATACGCCTCTTTCTTCAATACCATGTGCACCTTTTTCTTTTCTAAAACAAGGTGAATAGCTTGTAAGTGTATATGGAAGCTTTTCCTCTGGAATAATTGTATCGATAAACTTTCCTATCATTGAATGTTCACTTGTACCGATAAGGTATAAATCCTCACCTTCAATCTTGTACATCATTGCATCCATTTCTGCAAAGCTCATAACACCTGTAACAACATCGCTTCTAATCATAAAAGGTGGTACACAATAAGTAAAACCTCTGTTAATCATAAAATCTCTGGCATAAGATATTACTGCTGAATGAAGTCTTGCAATATCACCCATAAGATAATAAAATCCGTTTCCAGCTACCTTTCTGGCACTATCCAAGTCAAGGCCATTAAAGCTTTCCATTATTTCTGAATGATATGGAATTTCAAAATCAGGAACTACTGGCTCACCAAATTTTTCAATTTCCACATTTTCGCTATCGTCTTTTCCGATTGGTACACTTGGATCAATAATGTTTGGAATAGTCATCATTATTTTCTTAATCTTTTCTTCCAATTCGGCTTCTGTTGCTTCTAACTGTGCAAGCTTTTCAGAATTTTCTGTTACCTGCTTTTTAACAGCCTCTGCTTCTTCTTTTTTGCCCTGTGCCATTAATGCACCAATCTGCTTTGATATTTTATTTCTATCAGCTCTAAGAGCATCTGCTTCCTGTTTTGTTTCTCTGCTTTTTGTATCAAGCTCAATAACCTCATCAACTAATGGAAGCTTGCTATCCTGAAACTTATTCTTAATATTCTGCTTTACAATATCTGGATTTTCTCTAACAAATTTTATATCTAACATAATATCCTCCTAGTATAAATACCGATAATTACTGTAATTATAGTTGATTTTCCTAACTATTACAAGCCTTTTTAGTAAATATGTCTATTTACTTTCCTCGATATGAACTGACAGCTGATTAAATGGTATTTCTATTCCAGCCTGATCAAATGCCTTTTTAAACGCCTCGTTTAAGTTAAAATAAACTGTCCAGTAATCTGCATTTAATGCCCATACTCTAACTCCGACCGTTACCTGTGATGCTGCTAATTCTTTGATAAATACAAATATTTCTTCCTGTTTTAATACCAGCTTTTCGTTGTCAATGGTTTCAAGAATAACCTTTTTCGCCTGGTCAATATCACTTGTATAGCTAATTCCCAGTTCAAAATCAACTCTACGCTTTTCATTGGCTGACGCATTAACAATATATGTATTTGCCAGACTGCCGTTAGGAATAACTAATTTTTTATTATCAACTGTATTTAAATATGTGTAAAATAAATCAATTTTATTAACTGTTCCCTCGTTTTCACAAGAGCCGTCATATATATAATCTCCTACTTTAAAAGGCTTTAAGGCCAGTATCAACACGCCACCTGCAAGATTTGACAAACTGCCCTGTATTGCAAGACCTAAAGCAAGACCTGCTGAACTTATAACTGCTACGATAGAGGTAGTTTCAATTCCTACTTGTCCACATATAATTACGATCAATACAATATACAAGGTAGCCTTAAAAAATGAATTTAAAAACTTAGCCACACTTATTTCTACATTTGCCCTTTTCATAAATTTATCAGCAAATTTAAGCAAATATTTTATAACTATCTTGCCAACAAATAAAATAGCTAACGCTACAAGTACATTAATGGCAAATTGTAAAACTTTAGGTAAAAATCCATTTATAGCTTCAATTAATTTGTTTGCCTCTTTGATTACCTCATCTGCTTCAACAGCACTATCTAACAGTATCATATTTTTTCCTTTCTTATTTTACCTATTTCTTCTTTTTTAACTTATTTTTGTTTATAAAAGAGAGTCCCTTTATAAAGAAACTCTCTTTTACTTAATCATTTTTGAATTCTTAAGGCTTCCCTTCCCATTATACACTATTATTTAGTTTTAATCTTTTACAATTATTTACTTTAACCTTTATTTTACTTCTTAGTTGTTTTTGCTGCACTACTTTTAGCTGTAGAAGGCTTTGTTGTTGATTTCTTTTCTTCAGCAGGCTTTGTTGCTGTTGCCTTTGCAGTAGTTGTTGTTTTTACCTCTGCTGGCTTTGTTTTTGTAGCTGTCTTAGCTGCCCTAGTAGTAGTCTTTGTTGCTCTCTTCTTAGGTGCTGATTTTTCCACTACCTTTTCTATTGCCTTAGTTTCTTTTTTATCTCTGCTAATTGCCTCTTTTGCTATTTTCTTTTCAAGCTCTGCAGCAATTTTTGATTTTGTAGCTCTTGTAGTTTTAGTAGCTGTCTTTTCTGCAGACTTTGTAGCTGTCTTTTTCTTTGCGGCAGGCTTCTTTTCTTCTACATATTCATATTTAAACATAACTACTGAAAGTGCAGGAAGTGCAATAGTAATAGAGTTTTCTCTGCCGTCATATGGCTCCTTCTTTGAAGTCTTTACACGACTATTTGTAAGACCTCTGCCTCCAAACTTAACATCATCACTATTTAAAATTTCCTTGTATTTTCCATATTTTGGTACGCCTACCTTAAATTCTTCAAATGGCACTGTATCAAAATTACATACAACAAAAATTATATCATTTTCATCTTCGCCCTGACGCATAAAGGAAATTGTACTGTTTGAAGGCGAAACACAATTAATCCAGTTAAAGCCTTCTAATTCCTGGTCCTTAGCATATAATGCCGGCTCATTTTTATATAATTTGTTAAGCTCCTTAACATATAAATTCAATTTTGCGTTTGGCTCACTTTCAAGCTCAGACCAAGAAAGTGACTTTTTCTCGTCCCATTCATTTCTTTGTCCGAAATCTTGTCCCATAAATAAAAGCTTTTTGCCCGGATGGGTCATCATATATCCATAAGCTGCTCTAAGATTTGAGAACTTGTCCTCATCATTTGCACCAGCCATTTTTGTAAGCATAGAGCCTTTTCCATGTGTAACCTCATCATGAGAAAATACAATAATAAAGTTTTCACTATACTGATAAATCATACTAAAGGTAAGCTGGTTATATACATTCTTTCTAAATAATGTATCTGTTGACATATATGAAAGGAAATCATTCATCAGACCCATATTCCACTTGAAGTCAAAGCCTAAGCCGTCCTCATTAACATCACCTGTCATCATAGGCCATGCTGTAGAGTCCTCTGCAATAAGCAATGCGCCCTTCATCCTAAGTTTAAACTGAGAATTCAAATGCTTGAAAAATTCAACAGCCTCTAAGTTTTCATTTCCACCATATATGTTTGGTATCCATTCTCCGTCTTTTCTGCCGTAATCTCTATAAAGCATTGATGCAACTGCGTCCATTCTAAGACCGTCTACATGATATTCATCTACCCAGAACATCGCATTGGCAATCAGGAAATTGCTGACCTCTGGTCTGCCATAATTGAATATAAGTGTGCCCCAGTCAGGATGTACGCCAAGAAGTGGATTTTCATGCTCGTAAAGGCAAGTTCCATCAAACCTTGCAAGTCCATGCTCGTCCATTGGAAAATGTGCTGGTACCCAGTCTAAAATAACACCTATGCCCTCTTTGTGCATATAATCCACAAAATATTTAAAATCCTGTGGTGTTCCGTATCGGCTGGTAACAGCATAATAACCAGTTACCTGATAGCCCCATGACTCATCCAGTGGATGCTCCATAATTGGCATCAGCTCTATATGGGTATATCCCATTTCTTTTACATACTTAGCTACCATAACTGCCAGCTCACGATAATTGTAGAAGCTTTCTCCTTCTTCAACCTGCTCTAGCTCAGGCTTTTTCCAAGAGCCTAAGTGTAACTCATAAATTGAAAGTGGCTCTTTCACAGGAGTTTTCTTTGCTCTTTTTTCAATCCAGCTGCTATCACTCCATTTGAAATCATTAATATTAAAGGTAACTGACGCTGTATCAGGCCTAAGCTCTGAATAAAAACCATATGGATCAGACTTTAATACTAACTCCTGATTTTTCTTTCTAATTTCAAATTTGTATAAGGAATTATCAGCAATTTCTGGAATAAATATTGAAAATACACCTGTATCCTCTATTTTTTCCATCATATGCTTTCTGCCGTCCCATTGATTAAAGTCACCTACTACACTTACTCGGTCAGCAAATGGCGCCCATACTGCAAAGGTATATCCTGTCACATCCTTTATAGTAGTTTTGTGAGCTCCAAGATATTTATAAACATCATAGCATATACCTGCATTAAACTTCTTTAAAACAACATCTGGGATATTTGTGTCAAACTGATATGGGTCATAATACTCATATGTATCTCCATTTTCATATTCTACAAAAAATTTGTAAATACCCTTAAAGCTCTTTGGCAATAAAGCTGCATAATAGCCTTCCTCGTCCATAAGCTCCATTGGATAAGTTTTCTTAACTCCAGTAACTTTTATAGCTACGCTTTTTGCATCAGGAATAAAAGCTCCAACCAGCTTTCCCTCTTTTACTGATTTTATTCCTAATACTGACTTAGGATTACTAATATCAGAATATACAATTCCCTCTATATTTCTCCAATTCATTAAATCATATAATTTGCTCATATCATTCTCCTTTCCATTATCCCAAATCAAAAGATTTCCTTACAAAAAACTACTTTTAATATATCATATTCAGCCTTATTTTTCCATCTTTACTTTAATATTTCCTGCTTTTATTTATAAATTTTAAATAAGCAATAGAACTTTCATCACCTCTATGCTAGTATAAAATAGTTAATTAATATTTTTTAACTATTTGTATATTACAAAGGAGCTTTATATGGATACCTTAGAAAAAATCTTAATAGCATATTTAATTTTAATAAATATAGCTGCTTTTTTATCTATGTATATAGACAAAAAGAAAGCCATTAAACACAAATGGCGTATTCCAGAGAAAACTTTATTTTTATTTGCACTTATAGGTGGCAGCTTAGGCTCAAATCTTGGAATGTATACCTTAAGGCACAAAACTAAGCATTGGTATTTTGTAGTATTTATGCCACTTATACTAATTTGCCAGCTTATTTTAAGTGTTCTTATAATCAAGCATTTCTTTTAACACCCCTTAAAATTTTCGCTTATTCAAAAAAATCGGCATACAAATCTGAATTTCACCTTCAAATTTGTATGCCGTCTTTATATTAATCTTCTTTTTCTGGTATGTCTACCTTAATGAATAATTCTTCTAACTGCTTGTCATCTACTACATTTGGAGCATCAGTCATTAAGCAGGAAGCGTCCTTAATCTTAGGGAAGGCAATAACATCACGGATACTATCCTCTTTTGCCATTAACATAACAAGTCTGTCTAAGCCATATGCAAGTCCAGCGTGAGGTGGTACTCCATACTTAAAGGCATTGAGAAGGAAGCCAAATCTTTCGTAGGCATCTTCCTTTTTAAAGCCTAATACCTCAAACATTTTCTCCTGTACATCACTTTGGTAAATTCTTACAGAACCACCACCGATTTCAGTTCCGTTTAAAACTATATCGTAAGCCTTAGCTCTTACTTTTCCCGGGTCAGTATCTAATAAAGGTAAATCCTCCTCCATAGGCATTGTAAATGGGTGGTGCATTGCTACATATCTGCCCTGCTCCTCAGAATACTCTAATAATGGGAATTCAGTTACCCATAAGAAATTATATACATTCTTATCTAATAAGCCTAACTGGTTTGCAATTTCTATTCTAAGTGCGCCTAAAACACTATATACAATAGTATTTTTATCCGCTGCAAAAAGTAATAAATCTCCCGGCTTTCCGTCCATTGCTGCAACTAATGAGCTAAGCTCCTCTTCTGTCATAAACTTTGCAAAGGATGATTTGTATGTTCCGTCCTCGTTTATTGCAAGATATGCAAGACCCTTTGCACCATAGCTCTTTGCAAAATCAACTAATGCGTCAATTTTCTTTCTAGGCATTGCCCCCTGACCTTCGGCATTTATACCTCTTACTGAGCCACCGTTTGCCAAAGCGCCTGTAAACACTGAAAATCCACAGTTCTTAACAACCTCTGATACATCCTTAAGCTCCATACCAAATCTTGTATCAGGCTTGTCTGAACCAAATCTGTCCATTGCTTCCTGCCAGGTCATTCTCTGAATTGGAAGCTTAACCTCTACACCTATAGTTTCTTTAAACAGCTTTGCTAATAATCTTTCATTAACATCTATTACATCATCTACATCAACGAAGGATAATTCCATATCAATCTGAGTAAATTCCGGCTGTCTGTCAGCTCTTAAATCTTCATCTCTAAAGCATTTTACAATCTGGAAATATCTATCATAGCCAGAACACATTAAAAGCTGCTTAAATAGCTGTGGCGACTGTGGCAATGCATAAAAGGTACCTGGGTGAACCCTGCTTGGTACAAGATAATCTCTAGCACCTTCTGGTGTACTCTTTGTAAGCATTGGTGTTTCGATTTCAAGGAAGCCTTCATTTGCAAGGAAAGCTCTTGTAAGAGTTGCAACATTACTTCTCATAATAAGATTTCTTTGTAAATCTGGTCTTCTTAAATCCAAATATCTGTATTTAAGTCTTAATTCATCCTTTGTATTAATATTTTCCTCGATTGGGAAAGGTGGTGTAAGTGCTTCAGATAAAATTCTAACCTCTGTTGCTCTTATTTCTATGTCACCAGTTGCTAAATTTTCATTAATAGCACCACCTCTTTTTGTAACCTCACCTTTAACAGCTATTACAAATTCACTACGAAGTGATGATGCCTTTTCAAAACCCTCGCTGCCGACATAATTTTCATCAAATAATATCTGTAACAAGCCTGAACGGTCCCTTAAATCTACGAATATAAGGCTGCCAAGATTTCTTCTCTTTGAAACCCAGCCCATTACTGTAACTTCTTCTCCAATATTTTTATTTGATACCTCTGTACATCTGTGACTTCTATGAAGTCCCTTCATTGACTCTGCCATTTCTAATAAGCACCTTTCATTTTATATTATTTAAGTTCTTCTTTGTAAAAATCTACAAACTCATTGTAGCCTTCCTTCATAAGCTGCTCTTTTTGGAACTTCTTATTTTTGTTCATACGGGCTATAAGTATTTGTTCACCATTGTTTCTGGCTTCATTTGCCTTTGCTATTATAGCACAAAGCTTTTCACCTTTTACACCCTTTTCAATAAGATATGCTGTTTTCTTTTTCTCGTTTGGCACTTCAAAGCCATTTTCCATAAGTAAAAGAACAATTCTTTCAAAGCCTATTGAAAATCCACAGGCAGGAACATCCTTTCCTGTAAATTTGCCTACCATTTTATCATATCTTCCACCGCCACCGCAGCTTCCGCCAAACTCTGGTATAGCTATTTCAAAAATAGTACCTGTGTAATATGACATACCTCTGACCAAGGTTGGGTCAAATACTATTTCAAAATTAGAGGATTTTGTAGCAGTTACGCTGTCTATTATCTCTGTAAGTGAGTCCATAACATCTTCCTCAAGGAAATCCTTTAATTCCTCACGAAGATATACAAGTCCGTTTTCTGCTGCCTCAATACCCTTAAACAAGCTTAAATACTTAGCAACACTTTCTTCACTAAATTCTGCCTTTAAAAGCTCCTCTCTTACTCCGTCTAAGCCGATTTTATCCATTTTGTCAAGAATAATGAAAACTAAATCATAGCTTTCCTCTGGGAAGCCGCTGTATGCAGCCATAGCCTTTAAAATTCTTCTTTCATTAATTCTGATCTGGAAGTTTTTAAAGCCAAGCTTTCCTAAAGTTGTAGTAGTTGCCAAAATAAGCTCTATTTCTGCTAAATTGCTAGGCTCGCCTAATATATCAATATCACATTGCATAAACTGGCGGTATCTTCCTCTTTGTGGTCTGTCAGCTCTCCAGACATTACCCATTTGTAACGCCTTAAATGGAGAAGGCAAATCATTTGCATTATTTGAATAATATCTGACAAGTGGTACTGTTAAATCATATCTCATACCAAAATCTACAAGGTCATTTTCTGTAGCAGCTGTTTCCATATTAAGCTTTTCGCCTCTTTTTAATACTTTAAAAATCAGCTTTTCATTTTCGCCACCCTGCTTATTAGAAAGATTTGCAATATTTTCCATACAAGGAGTTTCTATAGAAGTAAATCCATAAGCTCCATAGGTTTCCTTGATTACATTTATAACATAATCTCTAATCTTCATCTCTCTTGGTAATATATCCTTCATACCATTTACTGGCTTCTTACTTAATGCCATTTTCCTTTTTCCTCCTAGTCTTCCCTATTATCTATACAGGTTTCTCGGTTTTTAATAACCTTGTCTATATCTATTTCATTGACTACATTTAAAAATGCCATAAAAATCTTCATATCGAAATTTTTCACTTCATCAATCATTAAGGATACTGCTGTATTTACATCAAATGCTTTTCTATAGGCTCTATCAGATGTTAATGCAATAAAAACATCGCATATTCTGAGTATCCTTGCCCCTAACGGAATATCCTCTCCGGCTATATTATCCGGATAACCACTTCCATCATAATTTTCGTGATGATGTAATATTGACTTCAGGACAAACTGGGAATACCCTTTATCCCTAAGTATTTCATAGCTAAGCTGTGAGTGCATTCTAACATATCTAAGCTGCTCGATTACAAGATTGTGTTTTTCCTGATTATTTTCAGCCAGTTTTAATTTTCCAATATCGTGTAGCATTCCGGCTATTGCAAGCTCATGTAAAACATCCTTTGAAAGACGCATTTCCTTTCCAATTTCATACGCCATATTACTAACATAAATACCATGAAGTATTGCGTCTGAAATATCCTGGTCTAAGATAACATTTTCCATAAAAAATCTCTCTTTTTCTTAATCATTTCATCAATTCTATCAATATATTGGTCTACATTTTTTACATTGTCTACTCTTTCAATTCGACCACCGGTATTGAAAACATACTTGGTTACAGCTCCTGCTCCAAGTGCAAGAATTGTCTGTTTTTCTTCCATAATTAGTATATTGTAAATTCCTGCTTTGTCAACCCTGGCATAGCCGACATTTTCCATATTACCTGCCATATTCTTTTGTCTATACATATAATATGGTCCCATACCCATACTTACTGCGTAGTCATGAGTCATCTTCATTATTTCCATATTATTTTCTATGGTCATTTCCTTATAATTATCCTTAAACATATTAAGTCTTGATGCTCTTTTAATAGCAAGAGAATGTATTGTAATGCTGTCCGGATTTAGCTTTTTTACATCCTCCATAGAATTTTTTACATCCTCATAGCCTTCATTTGGCAAACCCACTATGAAATCCATATTTATATTATCAAAGCCCACCTCTCTTGCCATATTAAACTTTTCAATTACATCTGCTACAGTATGCCGCCTTCCTATAATATCAAGTGTTTCCTGCTTCATTGTCTGTGGATTAATAGATATTCTGGTAACTCCATACTTTTTCAAAACCAAAAGCTTTTCCTTTGTAATGCTGTCAGGTCTGCCGGCTTCTACTGTAAACTCCTTACAGTATGTAAAATCAAAGCTTTCCCTGACAGCCTTTAGCAATTTTTCAAGCTGATATGCTTCTAGGGCTGTTGGTGTTCCACCTCCGAAATATACTGTGTTTAACTTTTTATCCTTAAAGGCTTCCTTTGCAAACTCAATTTCCTTAAGCAAGGCAGCTACATACATATCTGACTTTTCCTTGTACATACTAATTGGATATGAAGTAAAGGAGCAATATAGACAGGTGCTTGGGCAAAATGGTATTCCTATGTAAAGACTATAGCCATTTTCATAATCAATACCCTCTAAAAGCTTTAATTCTCTTTTTGCAATTTCTATTCCTAAATCTATTTTCTCATCAGATACCAAATATTCTTTTTTTAAATATTCTGCTACCTCTTTTGGGGCAGCACCTGCTTCCAGCCTTGCTACAGCAAGCTTTGTTGGTCGAATACCTGTAAGAATACCCCAAGGAAGCTCTTTACCAGAATATCTGTTTATTATTTTGTAAATTTGCCTTTTGATTAGATTTTTTGCTTCCTTGTAATTTTTATAATCGCATTTTTCTTCTTCAATAATACTAATCCCCTTAATATAAACCTTTGAATATACTACTCTTTCCTCTGCCTCTGTAATATTTACATATATTGTAAAATCAATTTCACCTGAATATTCTGCTATTTTGTCATTGTTTACCAGAACTTCATTTTGTGGATAAAAAGCCCTGACCAGAGTCCATATATCATACTCCAGCTCAGATTTATTTGTGTGGACAATTATTGCCATATTTCCTCCATTAATGATACCATTTTTTCTCATCACCAATAGTTGTACTTCCATTATGACCTGGCAATACCACTATTTCCTCTGACAATGTGAGTAATTTATTTTTTATTGATGACAATATATCTCTTCCACTTCCTGTAGGAAAATCATATCTTCCATAGGTTTCTAAAAACATTGTATCACCACTAAATAAAACGCCATAATCAACTAATAAAAAGCAACAGCTTCCTATAGTATGCCCCGGCGTATGAATAACCTTTATTTTATATCCTGCTATATCAATAACTTCTTCATCATTTAATTCTATATCTGCCTTTAAACCTATTGGCTCAATATAATTTTGTGACAAATTATATACCGGTGAAGCAAGTACAGCTGCTTCCTCCTTATAAGCATATATATTAACCTTAAATTCCTTTTTAATATCTAAGGCTGCTGCCATATGGTCAAAATGCCCATGGGTAAGAAGTATTGCCTTTGGCTGTAATTCCATTTCTAAAATAACATCCTTTACTTTTCTATAGCCTTCTCCCGGGTCAATAATAATTGCTTCTTTTTTCTCATTGTACACAATATAGCAATTAGTCCTGAACATACCTAGAATTAATTGCTTTATATTTAATTCCTGCATTTTTACCTCACTAGCCTGCTGTACGGACAATATCGATTATGCTGTCAACCATTCTGATTTTGTCACAAAGCTTTGTAAGCTCACTTTTTCCACCAATAAAAAATGTCATAGATATTGTAGCAATTTCCTGCTTACTTGTCCTACTGTTAATACTTTGAACATCAATTTCACGCTCGGTGAATATTTTTGAAATATCTGCAAGAAGTCCTGTTCGGTTATTTGCAAATATCTGTATTTCAGCAAGGTACTTTTCTCCTGCTTTATCGTCCGTTTCATCGTGCTGCCAATCAGCCTCAATAAGTCTTGCTCTTTCAATCTCAGGTAATGCCATTATGTTGACACAATCTGTTCTGTGAATTGAAATTCCTCTTCCTCTGGTGACAAAGCCGACAATTTCATCACCCGGTACAGGATTGCAACACTTAGAATATCTAACTGATACATCATGAACTCCCTTAACAATAATGCCGCCCTTAATACCTGACTGATATTTCTTTCCGCTTCCGCTTGAAATCTCGTCTAAAATATCCTCATCGCTAATCTTTTTAGGATTTTTCTTTTCGTATTCTTCAACAAGTTTATTAACTATCTGACCTTCCTTTAGTCCACCATGACCGATAGAAGCCAGTATAGAATCCCAATCTCTAAAGCTATACTTTTTTAAAACCTTTTCAGTATATTCGGGCTTTAAAACATCAGACAAAACAATACCCTTTGCCTTACAGTATTTATCAACTAATTCTTTTCCTTTTAAAATATTATCTTCTTTTAATTCAGATTTAAACCATTGATTAATCTTGTTTTTTGCCTGTGTGCTCTTAACAATATTTAACCAGTCACGACTAGGACCTTTTGAATTTTGCGATGTGATTATTTCTATTCTATCTCCATTTTGGATAACATAGTCAATAGTAACCATTTTGCCATTAACTCTTGCACCTACCATTTTATTACCTACTGCACTATGAATACTGTAGGCAAAGTCAATAGGTGTAGAACCATTTGGAAGGTTTTTAACATCACCTGTAGGAGTAAAGCAATATACATCCTCAGAGAATAAGTCTAAGTCACTTTTTAACAGGCTCATAAATTCCTTGTTGTCTGACATTTCTCTTTGCCATTCCAGAATTTGTCTAAGCCAGCTAAGCTTTGCCTCCTCCTTGTTTGTAGATACTACTCCACTTCCTACCTCTTTATATTTCCAATGGGCAGCAATACCATATTCAGCAATTTTGTGCATTTCCTCTGTTCTAATCTGAATCTCAAAGGGCTGACCGCTTGGTCCAATAAGTGTAGTATGCAGGGACTGATACATATTGGGCTTTGGCATCGCAATATAATCCTTAAATCTACCCTGTATAGGCTTATATTTTTCATGGATAATACCAAGTGCTGCATAACAGTCCTTTACTGAATCTACAATAATTCTAACTGCAAATAAATCCAAAATCTGGTCAAAGGATTTATTTTGATTAACCATTTTTTTGTATATACTAAAGATATGTTTAACTCTGCCATATACTCTTGCCTTTATACCAGCATCTTCCATTTCCTTTCTGACTTTGTCTACCAACGAATGTATATGGTCCTCTGCCGATAAAAGTTTTCCATCTCTTTGTGCCGAAATCTCGGCAAACTTTTCAGGCTCTAAATATTTCAAGGACAAATCGTCTAATTCAATCTTAATTTTAGAAATACCCAGTCTATTGGCTATAGGAGCATATATATCCATAGTTTCCCTAGCCTTTTCAGCCTGCTTTGCTGTATTCATATACTCAAGAGTACGCATATTGTGAAGTCTGTCTGCTAATTTAATAAGAATAACCCTTATATCCTTAGCCATTGCTAAAAACATTTTTCTAAGGTTTTCTGCCTGTATTTCAACCTTATCCTTTGAATAAGATAATTGTGTAAGCTTTGTTACACCATCAACTAATAGTGCTACCTCTGAGCCAAACATTTCTGTTATTTCATCAAGAGTAAGTACTGTATCCTCTACTACATCATGTAATATTCCTGCTGCAATAGTTTCTTTATCAAGCTCCAGCTCTGCTAAAATAATTGCAACTGAAACCGGATGAATAATATATGGTTCACCTGAACGACGCTTTTGTTCTTTATGGGCATTAAAAGCAATCTCATAAGCCTTTTCTATCATTGAAATATCATCCGATGGGTGATATTTATTAATAATACTTATGAGCTTTTCATACAATTCCTGCGGATTTTCAAAATCTTCTGGATTTTTAAGTTTTGGCATCTGCATTTCTATTTCAGTTTTTGGTATCTCTTTTTCTAACATGGTTCTAATGCCTCCCGCTTTTGCTGTCTAAGTGGTTTTCTATATCTATTGTGATTTATTTGCCTTCATAGCAAATAACTGACTCAACATTAGGTATGTTTTTAAGCCTTTCCCTGCCCTTAAGACCTGCAAGTTCAATAAGGAATACTGCACCAACAACCTTACCGCCTAACTGTTCAACCAGTTTTACAATAGCCTCAAGTGTACCACCTGTTGCCATTAGGTCATCAACAATAACTACCCTCTGTCCTGGCTTAATAGAGGTTTTGTGCATTTCAATAACTGCACTGCCATACTCTAAGTCATATTCTACCGAAACAGTTTCACAAGGTAATTTTCCTTTTTTTCTAACTGGTGCAAAAGGCTTACCAAGATTGTAGGCAATAGGCATCCCAAAAATAAAACCTCTGGACTCTGGTCCAACAACAACATCAAAATCTATTTCTTTAATCTTGTCCTGCATAAGATCTACAGAAAGTTTTAGGCTTTCACCGTCCTCCAAAACACTTGTAATATCCCTGAAGATAATTCCTTTTTTTGGAAAATCAGGTATACTTCTTATATATTCTTCAATATTTTTCATGCTGATGTCCTCTTTTCTAAAGCTTTCTGATAGGCAATTCCCTATTTTTTATAATAATTATAAGTTTACTCATTTTTAATAAAATGTCAATAAAATTAAGGCTGTCAAAATCATTTCAGCTACAAAGTTTTACTGAAATAATCTTAACAGCCTGACTATTTATTATTGCTTTTTCAAATAATTTTAATATAAATCGCTATTTACCTAAATAACTGTATATACTTACATTATTATAGATTAGTGGTGGAATAATCTAATTCCTGTAAATGCCATAACCATATTGTACTTATTAGCACATTCTATAACTAAATCATCTCTTACAGAGCCTCCTGGCTGGGCGATATACTTAACACCACTCTTCTTTGCCCTCTCTACATTGTCTGAGAATGGGAAGAACGCATCTGAGCCTAAGGTTACCTCCTGCATTTTGTCAAGCCATTCTCTTTTTTCTTCTCTTGTAAATATCTCTGGCTTAACCTTGAATACTTTTTCCCAAGCACCATCAGCCAATACATCCATATATTCATCGCCAATATAAACATCTATAGCGTTATCTCTATCTGCTCTGCCTAAGGTATCTACAAACTGAAGGTTAAGTACCTTTGGTGACTGACGAAGGAACCAGTTATCTGCCTTACTGCCTGCAAGACGAGTACAATGTACTCTTGACTGCTGACCTGCACCAATACCGATTGCCTGTCCATCATTAACATAGCATACAGAATTTGACTGTGTATACTTAAGTGTAATAAGTGCTATTTTCATATCTATTAATGCACTTTCTGTAACCTCTTTATTGTCTGTAACAATATTTGATAATAAATCGCCATTAATATCAAGCTCGTTTCTGCCCTGTTCAAATGTAATTCCGTATACCTGCTTTCTTTCGATTGGGTTTGGAACATAAGACGAATCTATTTCAATTATGTTGTAATTGCCCTTTTTCTTTGCTTTAAGCAATTCCAAAGCTTCCTCTGTATACCCTGGAGCGATAACACCATCTGAAACTTCTCTTTTAATAAGTCTTGCTGTGTCAGCATCACATACATCTGACAATGCAATAAAATCACCAAAGGATGACATTCTGTCTGCACCTCTGGCTCTGGCATATGCACAGGCAAGTGGTGATAATTCACCTAAATCATCCACCCAGTATATTTTAGCCAAGGTATCTGTAAGTGGCTTTCCTACAGCTGCACCTGCTGGTGATACATGCTTAAAGGAAGTAGCTGCTGGAAGTCCTGTTGCCTCCTTTAATTCTTTAACTAACTGCCAGCCATTGAAGGCATCAAGGAAGTTAATGTAACCTGGCTTGCCGTTTAATACTTTAACAGGTAAGTCACTTCCGTCCTCCATAAAAATTCTTGAAGGCTTCTGGTTTGGGTTGCAACCGTATTTTAACTGAATTTCGTTCATTTTGTTCTCCTTTCAAATGTATGGGGTTTAATAAAATTTTTGTGCCTTTTGGCACGAATAGTGTGCCTTGTATAATATTTGTACTTGCGTTAATTGTATATCTTGTATGATACTAATAGCTGTGTTAATTTTATACCTTATAGGATATTTGTACTTAATGTTAATTACATACCTCTTTTGTGTAGCATCAATAATTTCAAAGCAGACACGCTCTCGCTCGATTCCAATGTAGCGGTACATAAAGCCAGTGAACTATTACTTTGTAATAGTCCCCTAGCTTAAGTACCGACATTTCCATATGGTCTACTTTTGAAATTATTGATGCTGCACAAAAGCTTTATTGAATAACCTTAAGTATTAGTATTCTTAATTTTAATTGAAGGCTTGCACTATTTCTGCCTCTAACAAAATAATTAGTTGGTTGGCTTTTGGGAAGTTTTAGGTTTTAGCCAACTTATTTTGAGAATATTGATGATTTCATAAACTGACCGTATGGAAATGTCGGTACTTAGGTTGTAAAATATTGCGATTCATCGTGATATTTATGACCTTATGTACCGCTACATTGGAATCGAGCGAGAGCGTGTCAGTTTAGAAATTATCTATATTCTCAAAATACCTTTCTAAATCCTCTAAAACTTTTTCAATCCAATCCCCAACTAATTATTCTTGTTTATAATCTTTGTTTCATACTTTCCAGTTTCAATATCAATATATCTTACAAACAATGAAACCTTATTATCTTCATTAAGGCTATTCCATAACATGTTTGTAAATGCCACAATGTCATCAGGAATTTCAACCAGCTTTGGCTCGCCCTCAAAGCTTGGAAGTGGATTTCCGTCGTGCATATATGTATGGATGAAATGTCCTTCGCCAGCTACAGGATTTTCATATGCAAATGTATATCTGTTGCAGGCTTCTGGATTACCATTATTGCTTTTTAAAATACTCATTGAATAATCGTATTTTCCGTTTTCAATGTTCATAACACCTGAAATACGAGGTGTATAGTTTGGACCATCCGGCTCAAACTCTCTGCTTCTAAGTGACTGCTCAAATGTAAGTTTTTCCTTCATTCCGTCATAAATAGTATCTGTCTGGTCACCATTAGTAACAATGGTTAAATTATTTAAAACTCTAACTGGAGCATAAATAATAAGACTTGGATCCTCAAGCTTTGAAGGGTCAAATGCCTGTGTTCTAATACCCTCCCCGTCCTCTACAAATACACGGTTACGGCTGTTTACGCTTCTACCCATAATAAAATATGCTGTAACTGCGTTTTTTCCATTCATTGACTTTCCAATGATAATACCTCTTCCTGGGTATCCATTGCTTTTAAGTTCATTTTCGATTGAAATTTTGTTCATATAGCCTCCTTCAAACAAATCACAAATAAAAAGACCACCTGGAACAAACCTTTGGTAGTCTGCCCAGGCGGTCGGCTAATCAGTATTTTGCACTCCCTGTAGTTAATCTACGGCGACAAGTCGCTTCCGCCAGTCGTGCAAGCTATTGATAGATTACACGATTTCATAAGAATTTGCAAGCGAAATATTATATATAATTTGAGTTTTACTTTGTTCGTTCCAGCAGCTCTATTGCATTATATCTTGACAAATTCCAGCTTCTTACTCCCATTTTCACCCCAGCAAGCTCCTTTTGTAGATTTTCCATATACATACATCTAAACATTTCATTTTTAAAGTCAACATATTCCCTATCGTAGCCCTTAAAGGTATAACCCTCATAATTTTTAAATTGTTCTATTGCCTTATCATTTATAATTGCTGTTGCCCCGTCAACTCCTATTTCATCTATTAAATAATCAATATCATCATAAACCGGACTATTTTTAAAGAAGTCATACTGAGTTTCCTGTGACATATTGTCTAAATTAACCTTTGCAATAAAATAGTCAGGCTTTGTAAAGCTAAACAATAGATAACATACTGTAACCACAACCATACTATATTTAAAAAATGGAAAGCTTTTTTTGTATATGCAAATCATTACGCCAGCCAAAATAAAGGCAATAATCAAAAGAGCCAGCAATACAAAAATTCTTAAAAAGGTTAAATATTTGTACTGTATGTAAAGTATCATTCTAAGAGCACTTGATGCAGTAAGCACATATGTACATATTGTTATAACTGTAAGAAGTCCCTTTAAGACCTTACTTTCTTTAAATTTATATATGCCAAACATTACTATTATTATGTTTAATATACATACAAACAATAGCTGGAAAAATCCAGATCTGGCATACTCACTATAGGTCACTCCCTCTGGTAATAAAATTTTTCCATTAACACTTCCTATAAAAAGATATTTTATCTGAATAAATGAAAACATCAAATACACAAAGCCTAAAATTGATGCTACTGTAATTCCTATAGTCGGTTCTAAGCAAGCCCTATTATTTTTTTCTTTATCCATGCCCCAGTTATTTGTTCCAAGTCTTTTTTCTTTTAAGTATGTAAGCTGCATATATGCTGTCAAAAGCACAAACACAAAGAATATGCAGGCTCCTATAACATTTCCCATATTTTCTATTATCCACTCAAAATCAAAAATTGCTTTTATGCTTTTTGCAAATATTTTATCTGCTGTAGCAAGCATTAGAATAACTACAATAAGGAGTGGCACTGCGATTACTACACCTGCAAATATATACTTTCCCGTATTCTTTTTCTTCTTACTGCTTTCATTATTGATGCTTCCATTTTTCTTAATATATGCCCCTCCATCCTCAAATATCCTTGTAATATTTTCTAAAGGAAAAAACATTTGCTTTAATATATTTCTAAAATAATCTGAAAAGTTCCATTGCTTGTCATCATACATTTGATGAAGCAAAAATACTATTACCAAAAATATAAGTGCAAGTTTATTCATCAATAAAATTTTTGTATCCCCGGTAAGACAGCTTGATATTCCAAAAAGCTCTATACTTACCACATAAAACCAGCTATCCTTTTTTAACTTAACCTCTAACAAATTTAATGCAACAATAAAATAAGCTAAGGTTGCCATTGTAAAAAACGGGAAGGTTATTCCTGACAGGTTTTTGTATAATGCAAAGGTTGTAAATGCTGCATACAATAGCGTTCCTATAAAAAGCGGTTTATACTTTTCTATAAATATTCTTTTATTAAATATATCCTTTTCATTAAATAAGTCTTTATTATTATCAAATAAATTGCTTTCACTAACGCTGCAAAAAAAGTCATTGTTATTAGTATTATTCATTGCTGTCCTCCTTTACATATTCTAAAATATCACCCGGCTGACAATCTAATGCCTTACAAATTGCATCTAATGTAGATAACCTTACAGCCTTTGCTTTATTATTTTTTAGTATTGATAAATTTGCCATTGTAATATCTACTTCATTTGCCAGCTCAGTTACACTTTTCTTTCTTTTTGCCATCATAACATCTAGATTTATAACTATAGCCAAAATAACACCTCCTATATGGTCATATCATTCTCTTTTTTATATGCTACAGCCTTCTTAAAAACCTGTGATAATACCTTACTAAAAAGTGAGGCTATTACAAACACAATAATTATTACTATTGAGGCGGGTGTCACATAAAATATACTTCTTGCTAATGTGAGCATTGCGATTATAAAACTGTAATTTCCCATTTTTACAAGACTTGCAACATTTTCAGCTACAAAACAGTCATCAGCAATAACTGTCCTAAACATTTTTCTTAATTCACTAATTATTAGTAAGGCTATAATGCCCGATACAAAAAGTGTTAAAAACATAACTACAGCATATTTTTTGTAATAGTTATTATACTTAGAAAAAATATAAATAATTGCCGGCAATAACACTAATATTACAATCCCTATATAAAACATAATATCCAGCATTCGTTTTGTTATAATTGTTAATCTGTCGTTCATTTTTTCTCCTTTTATTTACATAAATGTCTTTAAACCTTATTATACTTATAAACAAATGAAAGTCAATATATTTTTATCGAAAAACGATAATAATATATTGACTTTCAATTTTACTTATCTAAAAGATTACCTTTTTTTACATTTTCATTGATTAACTCCACTGCCCAGTTATACAACTTTTCTGAACCTGGCCTGATTTTATTTACTACCCTGTTTAAAACCTGACTGGCACAAACCTTATGCTCTCTCCAGGCAAGTCCATTAGACGCATCGTTTAGCATAATCGGCTGAAGTGAGTCCATTGCTGTAGCAAATTTTGCCTCTGATGAGCTCTTTTCCTCAAACTCATCCCAAAGTCCTCTAAAGTATTCCTTTTGCTCCTCTGGAAGTATTGAGAATATTCTGTCTGCTGCCTTTAACTCTCTTTCTCTTTTGGATTTATTAGCAGCTTCGTCATATGCGTAGGTATCTCCTGCATCAATTTCTATTACATCATGAATAATAACCATCGCCACAGTTCTAAGTACATCTATTTTTTCATTTGCATACTCTGACAATACAAGTGTCATTAAAGCCAAATGCCAGCCATGCTCTGCATCATTTTCTTTTCTAAGGGCATTTAAGATATAAGTCTGTCTGCCAATGCCCTTTTGCTTATCCATTTCCAGTGCAAAATCAAGCTGCTTTTTCAATCTCTCGTCCATAGCCACCCCTATTCTATTGGAACAAGATTTTTTAAGGATACATCCATAACAGGGGCCCCATAGGTAAGTGCTCCACTAGATACATAGTCCACACCAATTTCAGCAATTTCTCTTAATCTTTCCTTGGTAACATTTCCTGAACACTCTGTTTCAGCTTTTCCAGCTACAAGCTTTACAGCCTCCTTCATAGTTTCATTATCCATATTATCAAGCATAATAATATCAGCCTTTGCCTCAATAGCCTCCTTTAGCATATCAAGAGTTTCAACCTCTACCTCGATTTTTCTAACAAAAGGTACGTATTCCCTA
>ENA-OPBD01000006-OPBD01000006.1-human-gut-metagenome-genome-assembly--contig:-NODE-6-length-181240-cov-5.029765_pt1 | contig 181240 bp, 157 predicted proteins | sample MGYA00241062_ERZ501440 | MGnify/ENA primary metagenome ERZ501440 (study PRJEB25962, sample SAMEA2042628) | human gut metagenome | biome: human gut; feature: human-associated habitat; material: faeces...
TAGTTGATTTAAAAAAATGTCAGGCAAAACTCGCATTCAAGTTTACAATAAAACTGTAGTCCTTGATGCTCAAACATTGCCTGACATTTTTACATTATCTTTCTTATGCTCTATAAGAAAAAGCTAAATAGCCTCCACTAATTCTACTATAAATCCAATTATGCCAACTACTAAGAAAACTGTAAACAAAACTGTCACTAAAACTCCCAATACAAGTATGAAGCTTTTTTCCTGTTCTATTTCTAGTATAGGTTGATTTTTATAGCATACGCTTCCGTCTGGAAGGTCTAATGTTCCCAAATCGTTAGGGACAATTATTTTTACCTGCTTGCCTTCCTTGTAAAATCTTACTCTAAAGGAGAGGCTTTTAACATTATATTTTTTCCCGTCATCAGTCATAATCTGAAGTTCATATAATCTTCCTGAAAATATTCCTGAGCGTGTTATACTAAAGCTTTTGCTTATGATTACACCACTCTTTATTGTAGTCTCTTTTTCATAGTCCTTTTTACTTCTAAAGCCTGCTATAAGTGCCATCCAAAAAAATACTACAACTCCGGCGAAACCTATTACACCTACTAAATCTCTAGCAATTTCCATAAATCTTCTCCATTATATCTTATGTAACCTAAAGTACACCTGTCAAATCCAACCTAAAACAATTTACAAGGAGTGTTTTACTAAACTCTTTCATATTTTCTAAAGTAATACTCTACATCAAAATATGTTTGTTCTTCGCTTTCCTCTGTCAATTTCCATTCCTTACTATTATCTAAATTAGGAAATTTTGTGTCTGCCTCATATTCAAAATCAATGTATGTAACATAGGCTGTATCTACATAAGGCAGCATTTGTTCATATATGCTTCCACCACCAATAACATAAACATTTTCTGTATTGTATTTCTTTACTTCCTCTAAGGCTTCCTCAATACTATTAACTACAACAGCCCCTTCTGCCTTAAAGGCTTTATCGTGGGTAATTACTATATTTTCTCTGTTTTTTAGAGGCTTACCATTTGGAAAGCTAAGCAGGGTATTTTTTCCCATTACCACTACATTTCCTGTAGTTGTTTCTCTAAAGAATTTCATATCATCAGGAATACTTATTAATAACTTGTTTTTATATCCTATGCTCCAATTTTTATCAACAGCAACTATTAAGTTCATATGCTTCTCCTTCATACATTTACTTATCACACATATTTTTATATTTACATATATCTTCTACACTGCTACAGGAATATTTTTAACCTGTGGTCCGGTAACATAATTATCAAGTCTTACATCATCAACTGTAAAATCATAAAAATTCTTAATTTCTGGATTTAACCAAAAGGTTGGTGCGTCATAGACAGGTCTTGTTATAAGCTCCTTTACAATAGGAATATGTCTGTCATATATATGTGCATCTGCAATTACATGTACTAACTCTCCCGGCTTAAAACCACAAACCTGTGCTAACATATGCACAAGCACTGCATACTGGCATACATTCCAATTATTTGCTGTTAAAATATCCTGTGAACGCTGATTTAATATAGCATTAAGCCTATCACCTGTTACATTAAAGGTCATACTGTAGGCACAAGGATACAGGTTCATTTCAGATAAATCCTGATGAACATATATATTAGTCATAATTCTTCGGCTGTATGGATTGTTTTTAAGGTCATAAATAACTCTGTCTACCTGATCCATCATACCCTCTTTATACTTGTGCTTTACGCCTAGCTGATAGCCATATGCCTTGCCAATAGAGCCATTTTCATCAGCCCAGCTATCCCATATATGAGAATGTAGCTCGTTTACATTATTGGACTTTTTCTGCCATATCCATAGCAGCTCATCTACACATGATTTAATTGGTGTTTTTCTAAGTGTAATTGCCGGGAACTCCTTTGATAAGTCATATCTGTTTACTACACAAAACTTTTTGATAGTATAAGCATAGGAGCCATCCTCCCACTTTGGTCTTACCTTTTCACCTTCTGTGCTGACACCATTTGCCAGAATATCCTCACACATTGATATAAATAATTTGTCTGCATTACTCATAATAAATCCTCACTGCTATAATCTTCCGTATATTTCATTTGGAACATTCGCCTTTACAAGTATGCCTTCGGCTACATATTCCTCTGAAATAAGCTGACCATATTTTCTAATTAATTGTATTTTTCCTGCTTCATTATATCCAAAAATTCTTTCAAGATAAATACTTCTTTCTCGTAGAATTTCTTCAATAGCTGTTACAAGCTCATCTAGTCCTTTGTTAAACTTTATACTGGCTTTTATAATATTTTTTGCTCTTTTATCCTTTAAAATAAGCTGGTTTTCCTCTAAAAGTTTATCCTGCTTGTTAAAGATAGTAATAACTGGCTTTTCGCCAACTCCCAGCTTATCCAGAGTTTCATACACTACCTGCATATGAGTTTCTGCCTGTGGATTTGATGCGTCTACCACATGAACAATTATATCTGCATATTTTGCTTCCTCCAGAGTAGACCTGAAAGCATCTATAAGGTGATGCGGCAGTTTTCTAATAAATCCTACAGTATCAGTAAATAAAACCTCCTGTCCCATAGGCAGCTTATAATTTCTGGTTGTAGGGTCAAGCGTTGCAAACAGCTTGTCCTCTTCTAATATTTTAGCATCTGTAAGTCTGTTTAAAAGTGTAGACTTACCAGCATTTGTATAACCTACAATAGAAATAACCGGAATGGAATTGTCACTTCTTCTGCTTCTTGACAAATCCCTGTGTCGTTCCATATCCTCAATATCTCTTCTAAGCTCTGCTATTCTATCAGATATTAATCGTCTGTCAATTTCAAGTTTTTTTTCACCAGGACCTCTTGTACCAATTCCTCCGCCTAGTCTTGACAGAGAGGTTCTAAGACCTACAAGTCTGGCTGAACGATACCTAAGCTGGGCAAGCTCTACCTGAATTTTACCCTCTTTAGTTAAAGCTCTCTTAGCAAAAATATCAAGAATAATAAGAGTTCTGTCCATTACCTTTGTATCAAGCTGTTCCTCAAGATTTTTAAGCTGGGCAGGTGACAGCTCATCATCACATACAATACCTGTAGCCTCTAAGGCAGCTACATACTCTTTTAATTCCTCTATTTTCCCTTTTCCAATATATGTGCCACTATTTACACTTTCCCTGTTTTGTATCATTCTTCCCACAGGAATCGCTCCTGCAGTTTCTATAAGCTCCTCTAACTCGTCTAAGGACGCATTAGTTTCCTTTTCATCCTCTGTATTGACCGCAACTAGAATTACCTTCTCTATCTGGTCTTTAATTTCGTATAGTTCCATATTTACCTCATATTTAGATTGTAATAGTAACTGTTGTATATTCTCCTTCTACACTTTCGATATAACAATCTCCACCATGTACCGTAATAATTTTTCTTACAACAGCTAATCCCAAACCATTACAGCCCATATATCTAGACTTGGCTTTATCCTCTCTGTAAAAAATCTCAAATGCCTTATCTATTACCTGTTTGGACATACCCTTTCCAGAATCTGTTACCTGTATAATCACCCTTTCATTTTCCTTAATTATTTTGATGCTAATACTTACATATGGTAATGACGGGTTCATTTTAAACTCATTATTGCCATGAAGCACACAATTTTCAAGAAGCTTGTACATCAACTCCTCAAACATTGTTTCATCAACCATAATCTTGGCATTTCCTGTTAAAACTATGTCCAATACTCCTAAATGTCTATATTTTGCCTTTATCCTATCAATAGCGTTGATAATTATTCTATCAGCCACCTTGTCGTACAGCTCTGGTATCAATTCATCATTATAAGCCTTTTCCATATATACCATATCATCCACTAATTTTGACATTCGCGTTGACTCACGATAAATATTGTTGGCATACCTCATAGTTGTTTCTTCGTTAGTAAGTCCATTTCTGATAATATCCGCATATCCACAGATTGATGCTATAGGTGTTTTTACTTCGTGGGACACCAATCCTATGTAATCCATTTTTTCCATATCTACCTCGAATTATCCGATTTTGTAACCTACATTTCTTACTGTCTTTATTAATTTCCCTTTTTCACCTAACTTTTGTCTTATAGTCTTTATGTGCATATCAACAGTTCTGGATTCACCCTGGTAGTCAAAGCCCCAGATATTCTCCATAATCTGTTCTCTTGATAATACAATTCCTTTGTTCAAAATCAAATATTTGAGAAGCTCAAATTCCTTGTATGTAAATTCGCATATATTATTCTCTACCTTGACTTCTCTTTTACTTTCGTCGATTGTTATACAATCAAAAGACATAACCGCACTCTTAAAATGTTCAGAAACATTAAATCTACGAAGAACCGCATTTACTCGTGAAACAAATTCCATTATTCCAAAGGGCTTTGTAATATAATCATCTGCGCCTGCATCTAATAGCTTAACCTTTTCGATTTCCATATTTTTTGCTGTTACCATAATAATTGGGATATTCATATATGTACTATCCTTTTTAAGCTCCATTAGAATATCTCCTCCACTCTCTTCACCTAGCATAATATCAAGGATTATAAGTTCTGGAGCTTTCCTTCTTAACGCATTATATAAATCAACTTTTTTAGTAAATGTTGCTACATCGTAACCTGTGTTTTTTAAAGCATAGGTTTCGATTTCACACATATTCTCATCGTCTTCTACAATGTATATCATTACAAACCCTCCCTATTCTTCGGTTCATAGTTTAGTTTCTTTTTTATATCCTATATGTAATATTAAGCCTTAATGTAATACCTTGTAAATACTTTCGACTAACTTTACATATTTTTTACTTAATTGTGCCTATATTTCTATAATATTCGACTATTTTTTATTTTTCACTACAAAATTCAACCTTTTTGCCTTCTAAAATAAGGTTTGTAGTTCTAACAGCACACATCTTTCCACACATTGAACAGGTATGTCTTTCTGCTATTGGTGTACTCTCATAATAAGCTCTGGCTTTTTCTGGGTCTATAGCATATTTGAACATTTCTTCCCAATCCAATTTGTGACGGGCCTTAGCCATTTTATTATCGATAGCTCTGGCATTTGGTATGCCCTTTGCAATATCAGCAGCATGGGCTGCTATTTTACTTGCAATAATTCCTTCCTTTACATCATTTAAATCTGGAAGTCTTAAATGCTCTGCCGGTGTTACATAGCATAAGAAGTCAGCTCCGTTGGCTGCTGCTATAGCACCACCTATGGCTGATGTAATATGGTCATAGCCAGGTGCAATATCTGTAACTAAAGGTCCTAAAACATAAAATGGTGCATTGTGACAAATCCTCTTTTCGATTGCCATATTTGCTGCTATTTCATTTAATGCCATATGTCCCGGTCCTTCAATCATTACCTGGACATCCTTCTCCCAGGCTCTCTTTGTAAGGTAGCCTAACTCAATAAGCTCTCCCACCTGTCCTGCATCTGTGCTGTCATCTATACAGCCCGGTCTTAAAGCATCACCAAGACTAACCGTTACATCATATTTTCTAAGAATTTCAAGGACCTCATCATAATATTCAAAGAACGGATTTTCATTTCCTGTCATTTCCATCCAGGCAAAAAGTAATGAACCACCTCTTGAAACAATGTTCATTGTTCTTCCATCTCTCTTAAAGCCCTCTATTGCTCTTTTATTAATTCCTGCGTGAATAGTCATAAAATCAACGCCCTCTTTAGCGTGGGCCTCTATAACCTTCAGGAAATCCTTTGCTGTAATTTCAAGCAAATCCTTTTCTAAATATCCAATAGCATCATACATTGGCACTGTACCAATCATAGCTGGTGATTTTTCAATAAGCTGTTGTCTAAAGGTATTTGTCTTTCCATAATTGCTAAGGTCCATAATAGCTTCAGCACCAAACTTAATAGCCATATCTACCTTTTGCATTTCCACATCATAGTTTTTGCAATCACCCGATATACCTAAATTAACATTTATCTTCGTTTTAAGTCCACTACCTATTCCCTCTGGCGAAAGCGACTTATGATTAATATTAGCCGGAATAACTACTGAACCTGCAGCTACAAGCTCTCTTAATTTTTCAGCCTCCATATTTTCCTTTGCTGCAACAATTTCCATTTCTGGTGTAATAATTCCCTTCTTTGCAGCTTCCATTTGTGTAAAATAATCTCTCATAATATCTCCTTTTTTCAAAATTTGATGAGGGCATACCTCACCTTATAATATTACATAGCTGGATTAACCTCCAGCTAACCATTGTCATCATATCTTTAAAGTATAACATATTTTTTTAGCTTATGATATAAAAATCTAAATAATGTTTAAAAGTAGTGGTTAAACCGGTCTTCAAAGCTTATTTTTCTTAAAACAAACCCATAATACTAAATAAAACCGTCTAGAATGTGCCTTATGTAATTTAAGGTCATATTCTTAACGGTTTTACTGTAATTATTGTTGCTGGAAATTAATTTAAAGCCTATTTTCTCTTACTTTTAATAAGCTGTGTCTGGACTGGTTGTAATTGTATTTTTTGGAATAATCTGCCCATTTTCTATAACAAATACATTCCAATAATTGCCTGAGCCCATATTAGAAGGCACATTGAATATGGCAACCAGCTTTCCAGCCTGATATACCTTGATTTGTGCTTCTGAGCTTGATAATGTTCCACTTCCTGAATACTTATGAATATAATAATAATATTTTTCATTAGCAGGAGCATTTAATGTAATAGTTTCTGGTCCATAGCTTGTAGTATCATCAACATCTAAAACACATCTTTCTTCATTATAGCCGTAGCTTCCCTTAGCAGCAAAGTATACATGGAAGTCATTTCCATTTAACCACCTTCCCTTCATATGAGAATCTAAATCTCTTGGATTTGCTCCCCAGGTAAGAACAATTCTAAAATCACTTCCGGACAACGCAGGGGAAATAGTTCCATTTTGAGAAGCTGTTGTACCCTTTTGCACAATAATATTTACTGGTGTTGTTACATATCCTGACTTTTCTGCAGTTAAGGTATAATTACCATATGGCAGATTAACAGAATAATTACCATTAGCATCAGTATAAACAGTTTCTAGCACATCAGTTTTATCTAAATTATTCCAGCCTCTACGGACAGATAATTTAACCTCTGCTTCTCCTATTCCTGTTAATGCGTTACTTATAGTTCCCTTTGCAATACCCTTAGAAAATCTGTCCCCTGCTACCATTAAAAAGGTTTCCATATATGTAGTATTTTTTTGTGTTACCTCAGCGTAGGATGTAAATGAAATATAGTTCGTTGCATATATATCTACCTGATACTCACCTGCTGGAACTGAAATAGAATAATTTCCATATTCATCTGAGGTTGTACTATCATATACTATTCCATTCTTACATATCTGAACTAACGCACCCTTTATAGGTGTAATTCTATCAGAGGCTTTGCAAACCTTTCCTTCCAACTGTCCATACTTTTCTAATTCTGCAATTTTGGCATTAACACACCTGGCATATGCCTCTGCACCATTTGCATTTGGGTGAATAGAATAAGCACTGGCAACACCAAAGGTTTTTAAATCCTCCGACCTAGACCCTAATATTACCTTATTAATCCAGGCATTCTTTGAATATGCCTGATGTCCACCGTCCTTGTCAAACTCCGCCTCAACATCGACAAAATAAATATTTATACCTGTATCTTTTAGTTCTTCAATAATACTTTCGATTTTATCATTAAAGCGGCTTACATTTTCATTTACTATTGTTGCCTCTTCCTTGGAAATCACTGCTCCCTTTCCATCACTGTTTAATAATTTTGGATAACCTGCTACAATAATTTTAGCCTGACTACCAGCTTTATTAGAAATGGCAGTATAGGTATTTTTTAAATTTGCCTCTACTTCATCAAAATTCTCCCAAAGTGCATTTAACTTCTTTTCCAATTTAGAGCCAACATATGGAACCTTTTTCAAATATGTACTTCCTGTTACACAGTCAGTTATTATTCCTGAAAAATCTACATCATTGCCACCTATTGTCAAGGTAACATAATCAACATCCTCCTCTATCTGATTAAATATATCTAACTGCTTTGGTAAATATGTAGTTCCCTTTACTGCAGAAGCAAAAGCCCTCTTCTTATCGTACTCCTTCTTTTGCTCCTCTGTTGTAATATGCTTTGTTTTAGCACCAGATGATGCAGCAAAATACCATTTACAAACAGTAGAATCTGTATTTTCTGACCAATAGTCCTTCATAGTTTCACTAATTCCGGGAATTTCTAATAATCCCGGCCAGCTTTTAGTAGACCTATGTGCCAGCCAGTTTAAGTCCTTTACCTTATTTTCTAGGCTTTTTTCCTGCCCATAGAAGGGTTCTATTCCCTCTCCTGATGAATAAGAATCCCCCAATGAAACCACTACTACTTTATCCTGATTATTATCTGCATATGCAGTACCCTTATTTATTTGTATTGCAGATATTAATACAACAACAGCAAGTAATGCTGAAATCACCTTCCTTACACTATAATTTACACTATAATTTATATTATTTTTCATTACCTATTATCTCCTCATATTCTATTTTGTCCAACCTTGCAACATCAATTTTTTCTACCTGTTTTAAAATAATAAAGCTCTCATAGGGTATTGTTACATAGAATTTATTACCCTCAACAGCATAGCTTGTAAGTGTTTCTGCCTCAGAATATAAAACCTGTGCTTCTAACTCTGCTTCAGTATTAACGGAGGCTGGATTTGCAAACACACTTCCGTTAATTACATAAATATTCCATACCACTCCCTTTTCAGATATATAAATAGTTTCATACATAGGGTGCTTTTGATTTGATTTTTTTGTTACCTCTAAGCTATCTACATATTCTCCACTGGTTGAATAACTGTCATATGTAATAGGATAATCGCCAAAGCCTCTAGCCTTTAATAAGCTGATTACCTGCTTTTCACTATAAAGCTCCTTAGACTTACTTGCATCAATAACACTTATAACCTTTGAATTACTCCAGAAATAATTGTCTGTTTCTGTTGGATTACTTGGCTTTTTCAACTCTGTACTCTCTTCCTTATCCACTTCAATCTGATATTTTACATTAACCTTAAGTGTAACCTTTAAGTTATTTACCTTTACTGTTGTAGCTGTAGAAATACAATTCGTATTGGCTTCTTTTGCATAATTTAAGTCTGCACTTCCAAAAGCAATAAATGGAATAAGCACCATAAAAGGAATAATTTTCTTTCCAGCCTTCTTTCTGACTATTATATATACAATAACAATTCCACCAACAATAATAAATAAGCTAAGCCAGATTTTGTAACCTATATTATCTTTGTTTGGCTCGGTTTCTTTTACAATAGTTTTTTCGCCTGCTATAGTTTCTTTTTCATTATTGCTTTCCTTATTATCTACCTTTATTATATTTCCCTCATTTTTTACCTCTGTATTATCTTCTTTTTCTATACCCTCAGTTTTTTCTATGTTGTCTGTTTTTTCTACATTACCCAGCGTTTCTGTATTATCTACACTTTCTCTAACAGGTTGCTTTGTTACCTCTAAGCTTTCGGGCTCATATTCAAGCTGAAGGCTTACAACTTCGTTTGGATATAGCACAGCAATATTCTTTTCAATATTAGAATTAGCTGCAATTTTATAGTTTTCTGGGATAATACCTTCAATAGAAATGTTACTTACCTTAACTGAATTTGTATTTTTTATAGTCACCTTAGTTATGATATGCTCATTTTCCTCATATTCCTTTTTCTCCGAATTAAAATTAACCTCTACTCCATCCTGTACCTTTGTTTCAGCAAATGCTTGTATAGATATGGCACCTACAAACAGCATTATAGCAACGCAAAAAGCACTTGTCCTTTTTTTGATTTTCATAACCCATTTTCTCCTTTTTAATATAAATGAAAATTTTTATTTTTTAAAATGCTTATTCCAAGAATTGTACTTACAACAATTTTACATAAATAAGCACCAAAAAATACTACTGCAATAATTATGTATGGTCCCATATCAGACAGGGTATTACTTTTCCATTGATTTATGTCCATATCAAGGATTTTTTGTACTATTATGGCGCCATAATTTATACAGCTGAATAATACTATTGCTATAAACCTTTTCCTTTGTTTACTGGTGTACCTTTTAAAGTAAATACTATAAAGCACAAGACCTATAATATCTCCTATGAAATATGTAATATCCGTTCCTTGAATTGTATATCCTGTTTCTAGGATACAATTAATAGGAAAAATAGTAAAAAACATTGCCAAAACAATTAACTTTTTCACAGCCTTTGCTCCACCTCCTTTTGCAATAAAAAAAGCTGCATATGAAAAGCTTCATCTGCAACCGAACTATCTTGATTTATCCTTATAATTTAATATCCAAGACTCCTAGCTTTGCGTGCACATCGTCACCGATGGCTTGCCCATAATCACAACACATATTTCAAATGTGTCTTATATGTGGATTGTAATATATCTATATAATTATGTCAATATTTTTTATTACAACTTATAACATATTTTTTATTACAACTTATAACAATAAAAAAGGAAACAAGCCCATTTCTTTAATCAGATATAATATCCAATTAAGAAAACCAATGAACCGCTTCCTTTTTATATTTTAAATTATTTCACAAGCAATATCTATTCGATACCTTTATCTTTTAAATAATTTATAACATCTTCAACTGTGTTGATATTTGTTAAATCTTCTGAAGGGATTTCTACATCATACTCCTCTTCCAAAGCCATAACTAATTCAAATAAATCTAATGAATCAGCTCCTAAATCATCCTTGAAATTTGTATCCATTGTTATTTCATCTTCATTGCAGCTTAACTGTTCTGCCACGATTTCTTTAATCTTTTCAAACATTTTAAAAAGTCTCCTTCTGGTTCTCTAAATTAATTGACATTCCACAGTATAATAACACACTTCTACTTTGTCAATACAGTTCAGATATTTTTAATATAATTTATTTATCATATCACCTGCAGAATAATTATATGTATATGTCCCACTACCTGTATAGGTGTTAGATTTAGTTGCCTCACTTGAAGCATAATAATTAATCATAGATGCTCTGGCAGATGTTAAATAGCCAAAGGAACCATTTCCATTAAATAATGATTTTGCTCTGCCCATATCTGCTTCCTTAAAGGTTTTTTCATCTAAGGATAGCTTTCCGTCCTTATCAATAGTAATACCAAGCTTTGATAAGCTGTTGGCATTAATTTTTGTAGAAGTCATCATACTAAGTGATGTGTTTGCAATATTTTTAGTATTTGACTCCTCTGTTGAGTCAATAACTTCATTGTAATTCTTTACAAAGGAATCTACTGCCTTGTATATACTATCTACATCATATTTTCCACTGGCATCAGTTTTAAATAAAGATTTGCTGCCTGTTTTTAATAAAGCATCAGCAGACTCTTTAAGAGCATCTGTGCTGCTTTTTATAGCTGATAATGTTTTTGTAGTATCACTTGAGGTTGAGGTGCTGGCTGTTACCTTTGTTTTTTTATTGTCATCTATTGAATAATATGCGTTAAGTAATTTTTTATAACTACCATTTCTAATACTGTAATAGTCTGACAATATGTCTGTTGTACCTGACTTAGCAGATGATGCAGACGAAAATAATGTACTCACAGCACTACTGTTAATTCCAAAAAATGTTGACATATAAATCACTCCTTTGCTGTCAAATCAACTTCCATGTTTAACTGTAGTCATACTGAAGGTGCTTTAATCCAGCTCTTCTATAAGCAAAATAAAACATACAACTACGAAATCCTTCTGATTTTATGATATACCAACCACAACAATATTTCAATAGGTTTTTGTATTGTTAGTCCACTAATTAGATTTATTTTCCATTATTAAACATGGTTTCAGATATGTCGTAGGACTTTGAAACAAGGTCCTTTTCCTCATCTGTAAGTTCCCCATATATTGTTCCATCTCGATAAATCGCATAGCTTCTATTTGTTTTAAGTAAATTTCTGCCCATTGCGTCCATCATATATTCATCGTCCTTTATACCCATTAAATATGATAAGGTAGGCATAACATCAATCTGACCTGCAATAATATCCTCGTCTGCAACGCTGTCTTTAAAATCACTACAGCTAATAATTAACGGAACTGTATAATAACCATTTACATTTGCAAAAGGATAATCCTCATACCATTCCTCAAGGGAATATTCATAATATTTGTGAATACCAGTATGGTCACCAATTACAACTATAACTGTATTTTCCAATACGCCTGCTTTTTCTAACTCCTCTAACATATTTCCAATTTGAGTATCCACATACTTAACACATTGGAAATATCCGCCTAAATATGAATTATCTAATTCTTCACTTAGCTTAAGCTCCTTTAAATCATCAGACAGCTTAAAAGGCATATGACTTGAATTTAAAACAACATGAGCATAATAAGGCTTGTTTAAATCCTTTAAATATGGCAGCACCTGTTCAATAAAGTCCTTATCATTGAGTGTAAAGCCAATTTTATCACCACTCATATCATAGCTTTCAGAACCTACAAAGCCGTCTGCACCAATCATATTACTCCAGCCCTCTTTATAATTCCAGAAGGTACCTCTTATAGCCTGATGATAAGTAAAATCATAGCCTCTGTTTATAAGCATTCTAGGTAAAGAATTAAGCTCACAGGTGCTTGCAAATCTAAAGAAGGTACCACCCTTAGTTGCCGGAAGTCGTGAAGTAGTATACATCAGGTCAGCATCAGAGCTGTTTCCACCCTGTACCTGTTCAAATATATTTTTAAAATAAAAGCCATTGTTTATAAGCTTGTTAATATTTGGGCATATTTCCTGTCCGTCTACCTTTTGATTTATAATAAAAGACTCTAAGGATTCAATTTGTAAAAACAATACATTTTTCCCTTCAAATATGCCTGCATATTCATTGTCAGGTAGATTTTCATTTTTCCATTGATAATATGTTTCTATTAACTGTTCATCATCATCGGTTATATCATCATTAATATTTTCATCTATAAGCTCCTTTATATCCTTTATATGAAAGCCTAAGGAAGAAAAATATTTTGCCTGTGCTGCTGCATCCTTAGTATTAAACATATTCTCTTTTGCATCATTAAATACACCAAATTTCTGTGATAGTGGTATAGCTAATAATATAGCAACACCTGCTAATAAAAATACCAGACCACTTCGTCTTAAAATAGTTTTTCTAACCTTTTCATTTTCTACAACTCTTCGTCTGAATTTAATAATAAACAGGGTAAGTAATATAATATCTAAAAACATAATTATATCATAGGCACATATAAGAGAGGTTACCTCTCCTCCGTCAAAGCCACTAAAGTTTTTAAATATATACACATCTGCTGCCGATGGCATTGTAAAAAACGAACGGGTATAAATTAAATCTAAGCATATTAATAATGTAAAGAAAAAGTTCCAGCAGTATACATATATTACTCTGTTTCTTTCTCTTTTAAACAGAAAAGCTACACTAAGTGGTATAAGTATCAAAGCAATATAAATCAGCCAATATTTCCAGGTTTCTTTTATTGCCAGATCAAAAGCTGGTGTGTATAAATTCTTACCAAGTAAATACGCCTGCAGCAAAACATTCTTAAGCACCACCCCAATAATAGGTATTGCAAATAAAATACAATAATATACTCTGTTAGCCAAATAAATCTTCTCAGCAAATACTTTTTTTAGTATCTCTTTTATCTTTTCCATATATTGCCTCTTTAATATCTGTTAATTAATGTTTGTTAATTAATATCTGTTAATTAATGTCTGTTGAAAATCTTTCCCTTATATACTTTTCCTGTTGCTAAAATCATTATTACAGAGAAAATAATTAAAAACAACAAGGAAATTATTCCTTCAGCTATGGTTATATCACCTAAAATTATACCTGATGGTGTACTAAAAGGCGAGGTTAAAGGTATATAATATATTGCCATTTGGACCGCTTTGTTCACACTACTTCCCATACCCTGTGCAATACCAACAAGATATGCAGCCAAAAAGGATATAACGACTGGTAACTGGAAAATTGTATTAGATGCTGATAAGTCCTCTATTCTGCTTACAAAAGCACCTGAAAAGGCTGCTAAAACACAATACATAAAGAAGCCTATAATTACCACAAGTATAGCAATTATTACTGCACCTGCTGAAAAAGCTACGCCCTGTGTATCGCTTTGCATAATTTTTATTACTTCTCCAACATAGTTTATATATTGTGAATTCATTGTCTTTGCAATTTCATTACCTATTAAATATCCCATTACACCTGAGCCAAGCCATACAAGCATCTGACCTATAGCAACTGTTGCTACGCCTAATACCTTACCGGCTATAATGGCATATGGCTTAACGCTTGTAAGAAGCATTTCAATAAGCTTTGAGGATTTGTCTGCTATAATAGCCTTTGATATTGATTGTCCATGGATAAGAATTATCATATAAAGTGCTAAGCAAAATATCATTGGCACAAGAAGTCTTGCCATCATCATACCTAATGACTGTACCTCTGTTCCAGTCCCTATATTTTCAACATTTGCAGGCAGACTTACAAAGCCTATTGCCTTTTCGTCTAATTTTCCCACACTAAATACTGCATATTGTGTAGACTCAGAAACAAAGGTTACAAACTGGTCTAACTCCTCCTCCTCAACTGTTGAATTAAAAGTAGTAAGAATATTTACACTTAATCCACCAGCCACTCCACTGCTTTGTTCAACCTTTAAAATCACTATATCTGTTTTATTAGTTACAGCCTCACTTAAAGAAGAAATAACCTGAATTTCCGTTTTTTGCTTTTCTTTAAGCATATTTTCAGCTTCAACAAAAAGCTTTTTTACACTATCTGTCTTGTAATCTGTTTCATTTAACAAATATACCTCTTTTATAGTTTCAAATATATCCTCTGTATTATAGTCTACATTACCTCCATGTATATCGTCATCACTATCATCAAAATTTATTGCCTGTAATACACATATTCCCCCGAAAATAATTGCAATTACTATAGCTATAATTACGGTTGAGGAAATAAAGCCTTTTCCCTTTATAGTCTGTGTAGCTGTAAAAGAAAATATTTCCTTTATTCCTGTAAACATACCTTTTTTATTTTCCTTCATTACTTATTTCCTCCTTTCGCAAGTTTAAATAAATCTTTAACCTTCAAAGGACTGCCATTATGGTAAATTAATTGTTCATATATTTTTGATACAAGTATAATTAACACTACTATACATACTAAATTGATAGCTATTACCAATAAGCCTACAGCGGGCGGAATTATACCAAACAGCATATATGCCGGCACAATAAACGGTGCTGATAATGGTAACAGGTAAACTATGTAATTAAGATTTCCCCAGCCTTCTCCAGCAGCACTAGATGCAATTAGAAGTGCTAGTGCTAAGTAGGCACCAATAATCATTGCAAAGGTAAACATCTTTATACCTTCTGAAAGTTCTTCCACCTTTGATACCATTGCTCCACAAACGCCAGCCAAAAAGCCATAGAATATAAAGCCTTCAATAAATATCAGCAATGAAATAGTAATACATAAGGCGTTTGCACCTACCATAATCTTTGGATCAAAGAAATTAGTTAAAATCTCCGGTAATACAAAGCCATTTCCACTTGTGGCATTAATTGCTCCATTTATAAAGCCTGAGGCAATAAAGGATACTACAACTGAGCCTAACATAGTAAGCACTACTGCCAGAGAAGCAAATACCTTTCCTGTAATAATAGCCATTGGCTTAACTGAGGTCAGAATATATTCGATTACCTTTGAGGACTTTTCAGTAACAATTTGTTCAGCAACCTTTGAGCCTGCAAAGGATATACTTAAAATCATAATCATAAGTAATGTATAATTCACAGTATATTGTGCCTCGGAAATACCGTCGCTGACAACATTTCCCTGCTCATCTAATGCGTAGGAATTACATTGAATATGCTGTGAAAACAGCTTTGCGTCCTCATCAGCTATGCCTGCCTCCATATACTGTATCTGTGTGCTGTCACCTTCAATAAGCTCTGTAAGACTATCACTTTCGTCCTCATCGAAATTTTCATTGTAGTAGATGCTGTAGGTTATTCCGTAATTATCTGCATTTTTATCCTTCTCTACAGTAATATTTATAATTACATTTTTGTCTTTTCCGTCAGCAATAAATTCCTTTTTTGCCTCCTCAAGACTTTTACCCTCTACCAGATTTACTTTTACATTTTCATAGCCTTCACTATGGTTTATAACCTTTGTAAGACTTTGTGCTACATCTATATCTTCCTGTAAAACATAAATATTTTCTATTTTTGACTCTTCAACCTTTGTTACAGCGTCAAACAGTGACATTACAGGGAAAGATACCAGTGCAATAATACAAAATATTGCCATAGTAATAAGTGTAGCCTTAGATTTCATAGACTGTATGTAAGTAAATTTAAACACATTACCACAGCCTGTAAATTTGCTGCTTTTACTGTTCTTCATGTGTTTCTCCTACCTTTTCAACAAATATTTCATGTAATGATGGCTCACGAAGCTCATATTTTATAATAGTAATATTATCTTCAACCAGCTTTTGCAGGAATTTTTTTGCCTCTGACTCACCAGAAACCTTTATCTGATAACCGTCAGGTGTTTTATTTACTACCTTCATATTCATTTTTTCAATATAATTATCAATATCCTCTTCACATTTGATTATCATATTTACTCTGCCGTAGCTTTTCTTAATCTCATTTAAGTCTCCCTGTAAAACAACATTACCACGATTTAATATAGTAATATCTTTACAGAATTCTTCAATAGTAGCCATTTGATGACTAGACATTATAATATATTTTTTCTTTTCAATAAGCTCTCGGATAATAGATTTGAATAAATCTGAATTAACTGGGTCAAGTCCACTAAGTGGCTCATCAAGTACAACAAACTCCGGGTCTGAAATTAAGGCACACATCATCTGTATCTTTTGCTGATTACCCTTAGATAGCTGGTCTGCTGTTTTTTCCTTCTGCTTTTTTTGCTTTACAGCAGTCTTTTCAGGATATAAGTATTCCTCTACCTCTAACCTTTTTGCCCAATATGCTATTCTTTCCTTAGCAACATCCTTTGGGATTTTCTTAAGACTTGCAAAATACAAAAGCTGATCCATTAAAGAATATTTTGGATAAAGTCCTCTTTCTTCTGCTAAATATCCAAGATTTACATTTAATGGATCCATAGGCGCACCATTCCATAAAACCTCGCCCTCATCATAGGAAAGCATTCCTAATATAATCCTTATGGTTGTAGTTTTTCCTGCACCATTAGTTCCAAGAAGTGCATACACTCCCGGCTCATCCATTTTGAAACTAAGATTATTAACAACAACCTTATTACCATATTTTTTTACAAGATTTTTTACTTCTAAAGACATTTTATTTCCTCCATTATCAGTCTTCCATTTACCACTTATTAGCCGCAGCTTCCATAATTTTACTCTAACTGTACTACAAAATACATACACATTCTATACTACTTTATAAATAAATACAAGCAGTACCAATTTCAATGCAAGGTAATTTGTCTTAAATTGGAAAAAGCAATTAATGACTTACAAAAAATAAACTCCTTAAACACCAAAAAAGCCATAGTCAAAATTATGACTATAGCTTTCGTTTCTAAACTGCTTTCTTTTATTAAATATAATATTAGTAAGGTGATCTGGCACCAAACTTCATATTATAGTTTCCTATACAGTTTTTAATTATTCTGATTGCCTCATCTGGTCCGCCAAACTCATCAACCTGTGTTTCTTTTCCCTCTAAATCCTTATATACATTAAAGAAATGCTTGATTTCTTCAAAAATATGATTTGGAAGCTCTGCTATATCTGTGTAGCTGTTGTAGGTTGGGTCATTGAATGGAATTGCAATAATCTTTTCGTCGCCCATTCCATTGTCAAGCATTTTCATAACGCCTATAGGATAACATTTTACAAGCGTAAGTGGCTCTAATGGCTCACTACATAATACCAATACATCTAAAGGGTCCTTATCATCACCATAAGTTCTAGGAATAAAACCGTAGTTAGCTGGATAATGTGTAGATGTATATAAAATACGGTCTAAAACAATAAGTCCGGTTTCCTTATCTAACTCATATTTCTTCTTGCTGCCCTTTGAAATTTCTACAACCGCCACAAATTCAGTAGGGTTAATTCTATCCGGATTAATATCATGCCATATATTCATCTTTGTGTTCCTTTCTTCTAAGAGAAAAACATTGTTTTTAACTTTTTCACATTATATACATAATTTGAAATTTCTGTCAATAAATTTCTTTCTATGATTTTTATAACAAATTTTCTTTATAAACCTATGCTGTTATAAAAGATTTGTTTCACTCATAACGCATACACCAAAGCAGCCTGTCTGTAAAACCTTTTCTACATTATCAAGATGTATTCCACCTATGCCATAAACCGGAATATTGCTATTTTCTACAATATTTTTAAGAAAATCCAAACCTCTGCCCTTTAAGCCTGATTTACAGTTAGTTTCAAAAATATGACCTGCTGTAACATAAGTTGCATTATGCTCCTTTGCATCTATCACATCCTCTAAGCTGTGTGCAGACGCACCTATTACAGAAAATTTTTTAACATCTGTCTGGCTTATTTCCTTAAGCTTAGAAAGAGGCATATGTATTTTGTCAATACCTAGCTCTAATGCTGCCTGATAAAAGCTGTGAATAATAAGTGGCACATTATAAGCCTTACATATTGGCATAATCGCCTGTGCCAGCTTAAAATATTCCTTTTCCTCTAAATCCTTTTCTCTAAGGACTATTGCATTAGGTTTATTTTTAGCTGTCTTTTCTATTTGTGCCAGAAAATCTCCGGTACAGTTTTTTCTGTCTGTAAAGGCTAATATATTAATATTCTTATGATTTTCATATTGAAGCAATAAATTATTATACATAAATATAATCACTCATTACAGGCTGTAGGCCTCTTTCCTTAATTGCAGCATAAACCTGCTTTACACTTCTTGAGTCGTCTATTTCAAACTGACCGTCACCCTTTGTGTCCTCATTTTCAGCATGCTCACCTATACCAACGGAAACACCTGCTGAAATCTTTGTTGCAGCTATTGATATAAGATTATTTCTTACCCTCTCACATTCTCTGGTAGATATAGTGATGCTTGCATATGGCATAAATAATCTATATGCACAAATAACCTGCAATAGCTGTGCCTCATGAACATCCATAGGATTAATTTTATCATTATTAATAATAGGTCTAAGTCTTGGACAGGAAAAAGCAATCTCTGCGTGTGGGTATTTTTTTTGTAAAAGATAAGCGTGCATACCTGTTGCAAAGGCATCCTTTCTAAAATCATCCAAGCCTAAAAGTGCTGCAAAGCCAACACCTCTCATACCACCCATAATAGCTCTTTCCTGTGCATTAACTCTATATGGGAATATACGCTTATGTCCTGCCAGATGAAGTGTTTCGTATTTGTCAGAGTTGTAGGTTTCCTGAAATACAGTAACATAATCTGCACCACACTTGTGAAGATAAGCATACTCATCACTATTCATTGGATAAACCTCAAGTCCAACTACATTAAAATACTTTCTTGCAATTTTACAAGCCATACCAATATATTCAACATCTGACATTTTCTTACTTTCGCCCGTAAGTATAAGTATTTCCTTTAAGCCAGTTTTTGCTATAGCCTGCATTTCCTTTTCAATACCAGCCTCATCAAGCTTTGCTCTTTTTATTTTGTTGTGGCAGTTAAAGCCACAGTAAATACAATAATTTTCACAATAATTAGCAATGTATAAAGGTGTAAACATATATATACTGTTACCAAAATGCTTTCTGGTTTCCTTCTGGGCTGCCCTTGCTATTTCTTCAAGGTGGTTCATTGCTGCTGGTGATAATAAGGCTGCAAAATCCTCTGGTAATAATACATCTTTATTTATAGCCCTAATAACATCTTCATCTGTATACTTGTCATAATCATAATTGTTCATGGCATTAATAACCTTGTCCATAATGTCATGTGGAATTTTTTCCATATCGTCAAAATATTCCATATGATTTACCCGGTTTTCCTTAAGATGCTCCTTTATTTCATCACTTAAAATACTTTCGTTTATATGTTCGCTCATTTTGTTTTCCTTTAACTTTCTATTTCTTATTTATCCTGCAAAAATCCAGTAAGTGGAGAAGAAGGGTCTGACCCTTTTTCTAAAACCCTGCCCATTCCTGTCATATAAGCACATCTGCCAGCTTCAATAGCCTTTTTAAATGCCTCAGCCATTGCTACTACATTACCGGCTGTTGCAATAGCAGTATTTGCCATAACTGCACTTGCCCCCATTTCCATAGCCTCACACGCCTGAGAAGGCTTACCGATACCAGCATCAACTATAATTGGTAAATCTATTTCATCAATTAATATCTGGATAAATTCCTTTGTACAAATACCCTTATTTGAGCCGATTGGTGCTGCAAGCGGCATAATTGTAGCAGCTCCGGCGTTGTATAAATCCCTTGCCACATTTAAGTCAGGGTACATATAGGGCATAACTACAAAGCCTTCCTTTGCTAACACCTCTGTAGCCTTAATGGTTTCTGCATTGTCTGGAAGCAGATATTTTGAATCTCTCATAATTTCAATTTTTACCATATCACTTTCGCAGACCTCTCTTGACAATCTGGCAATTCTAATAGCCTCATCCGCATTTCTTGCACCGGAGGTATTTGGTAAAAGCTTTACACCCTTTGGTATATAATCAAGAATACTATCTACTCCTGAAACTGCTCTTCTAAGTGCCAATGTAATAATCTGGGCACCTGCATTTTCAACTGCTGCCTTAATAAGATCTAAGGAATATTTTCCTGAGCCTAAAATAAATCTTGACTCAAACTCATATTTTCCTATTATTAATTTGTCATTTCTATCCATTTTTATATCTTCCATTTCTATTTCTATATTTTTTAATATTGTATAAATAAAATTTCTATTTCATTATTTGATATTCTAAATCAACCCCCGCCTACAAAGCTTACAACCTCTACCTTGTCCATATCCTTTACTATAACATTTTCAAAATTATTTTTTCTTATTATCTGGCCATTTAGTTCAACTGCCACTCTGACGCCTGCTAATCCTTCCTTTTCTAACAGTTCCGTAATGGTAATCTCCCTGTAGTCCTTTTCTTTTCCGTTTAGAGTAATCATAACTTTCTCCTTACATATGTTATCCTTCTGAATATAGAAAAATATTTTTTAACACATCTTATAAATGTCTAACAACTATATTAATGATAAGATTTATTGGACAAAATATCAAGACAAAATTTTTTACTTTTTTTCCCTTGTTAATATAGTCAGATTTCATTTGACATAAAGTATTAAAATTCGTATAATTTCCTGGTAGACAAACGAAGATATTGGAGGCAATTATAATGAAACCTAACAAATTTGTTATTATAGGTCAGTCAAATACAGGAAAGTCATATCTTATGGATTCTCTCATTGAAAAACTAGGTCTTCGTGCAGTTGGATATAGAATGCACAGCATACAGTTTAAAAATGAATTTAAAGGTTATTATATCCATAGCATTGATGATGTTGAAGGCTATCATAATAACATTCCTGTACAGACTGTTCTTAAAAGCAGACATCGTATAAATCTAACAGAGGTTTATGATACCTTTGGGGTTTTGTGCTTAACAGATGTACTAAACAAGCCAACAGATGAGTATGATTGTATTATACTTGATGAATTAGGCCGTGGCGAAGATGCTTCCCCTGCCTTTGTAGAGAAAATAAATGAAATTCTTGACAGCGATGCTACTGTGTTTGTACTTATGAAAAATGTCGTTTCTCCTCTTATTTCTGATATTAGAAAGAGAAATGATGTACTTTTATATGATATGGACAATATGTCACAGGATGAAATAGAGCTTAATATAGAAAGTAAATTAAAATAATATGACGAATAATATGATTAATAAAGAAACCTTTAAATTGTATGGTATTACCGATGACTTACTTACTACACCTTCTACCATTGAAAAAATGGTAGAAGCTGCCATAGTTGGAGGTACTACCATTCTTCAGTTTAGGAGTAAAAATTTAGCCCCTGATGAAAAGGAGGCTTGTGCTAAAAAGGTTTTAGCAATAACTAAAAAGTACAAGGTGCCTCTTATTATTGATGATGATGTAATGCTTGCAAAAAAAATTGATGCAGACGGTGTTCATCTAGGCTTATCCGATATGCCTATATATGAGGCAAGAGGTATTCTTGGCCCACATAAAATCATTGGTGCAACTGCCAAAACCTTAGAACAGGCTGTTACTGCAAAAGCTTATGGTGCTGACTATATTGGAACTGGTGCTGCCTTTGCTACATCTACAAAGACTGACACCTATGAAATATCCCATGATACTATTATGGAAATTGCTAAAAATGCAGGTATTCCTGTGGTTGCTATTGGCGGCATTAATCTTTCTAATGTTTCAAAGCTACAGGGCTTAGGCATTTGTGGTGTTGCTGTAGTATCTGGACTTTTTAAGGGTGATGTAAAGGAAAATGCTGCCCTTCTTCGTAAGGAAATCGACCAGTTTACCCGTATTAAAAATGTATTATCTATAGCCGGCTCTGATTGTAGTGGTGGTGCTGGTATTCAGGCTGATATGAAAACCATTTCAGCCCACGGAATGTATGCAATGACAGCAATCACCTCACTTACAGCCCAAAATACAACAGGCGTATACGGTGTATCTGACTCTGGTATTGATTTTCTGGCTAATCAGATTGATTGTATTTTTAATGATATAAGACCTGACTCAGTAAAAATCGGTATGCTTTCAAATAAAGACATTATTAAACTGGTAGCAGATAAGTTACGCCAATACAAGGCTGCAAATATTGTTGTTGACCCTGTAATGGTTTCCACCAGTGGACATAAGCTTTTGCAGGAAGACGCTATAGAGTGTCTTACCAAAGAACTTATTCCTCTTGCTGCTATTATTACACCAAATATTCCTGAGGCTATGGTGCTTACCTCTACAAACATAAATAATCATACAGATATGGTTAATGCTGCTCATTCTCTGGCAGCTAATACCAATGCTGCCATTCTTATAAAGGGTGGTCATTTGTCCGAGGACGCCTTTGATCTACTCTATGACGGCAAAACTGATTATTGGTTTGAAAAGGAAAAAATCAACAATCCAAATACACACGGAACTGGCTGCACTCTTTCCTCTGCTATTGCCTGCAACCTTGCTGACAATATGAGCGTATGCAACAGCGTAAAATATGCAACCCAGTATGTACACGGTGCTATACAGTATGGCTTCAATGTAGGCAAGGGCAGTGGTCCTTTATTCCATATGTACCGCCTGTAAAATCGTGCTATAAAATATTTCATAGCATAACTTATATAATATTGTACGATAGTTGGTTAATTCTAGTATTTACCAACTACCATACAAATAACTACAAACTACACGAAAGGATAATCCTATGTTTCCAGAAATTTCAATCGGCGCTTTAACACTTCCCACCTATGGTCTTGTATCTGTAGTCGGATTTGCTTTAGCTATACTTGTTGCCTGCTATCTTTCCCCAAAATGTGGATTGCCAAAGATAGATATATTATTTGCTTCCTTTTACGGTATTATTGGACTTGTACTGGGTGCAAAGCTTTTATACTTTATTACCTATCTTCCAAAAATAATACATTACTGGAGCTACTTTAAAACAAATCCTTTTGCCATTTTACTTATGGGCTTTTCAGGCTTTGTATTTTATGGTGGTCTTTTGGGTTTGCTTTTCGGTATATGGGTTTATTGCAAACAATTCCATATAAATATGCGTCCAATGCTTAATATACTAGCTCCTTCTATCCCATTAATGCACGCCTTTGGCAGAATAGGCTGCTTTCTTGGTGGCTGCTGCTATGGTATAGAATACCACGGACCATTTGCAGTACAATTTCCAGCAGACAGTGATGTTAAAGGACTAGGCGATGTTACCAGATTCCCAACACAATTAGTTGAAAGTGGTTTCAATTTTATATTATTTGGACTATTATTACTATATGTAAAAAAAGGCCGACCAAAACAAGGACAGGCCTTAGGAGTTTATTTTATAGCCTACTCCATAGAACGCTTTTTCCTAGAATTCTTAAGAGGCGACAGCATTAGAGGACATTTTCTCTTTCTTTCAACCTCACAATGGATAAGCTTAATTCTACTCCCTGTTGGACTTTATCTTTTCTTCAGAAAAGAAAAAACAGCAAAATAAAAACAAGTAAGCCATAAAATATATCAATATGATAAACGATATATTTTATGGCTTAATCCAACTCTATTCTATATTATTCTTAATTTCATTATTGAAAATAACTATATGCTCCGGTATTCCATTCTTATATGTTGGATTTACTTCTCCTTGTATAAGTGGCTTTAAGTATGTCATCATTTTTTCTGTAACATCATGACCATCTTTAGTAATCCACTCTAATGGGACTGTTTTTTCTTTATTGGCAACATCCTTTACTCTTACTCTTCTAAATACAATTTCATAAGGATTGTCATTAATTCTTACTACAGATGACATTACACCTGTCATACCTTCCATTGCGCATTGGAAAGCGTGCATACCTAAAAGCTTTGACTCTTGTATATCTGTTTCACTAGCAACATGTGCTGCACATCTTTGCATAAGATTCATTTCAATAGAACGAACCTTACAGCCAATTCTATCTCTAACCACCTGCTCTAGTACCTTTGCTGCACCGGCAAGATAGCTATGGCCAAACACATCTGTCGCTCCAGACTGGTTTACCTCAGATATATATCTGCCATTTTCGTCCTTTATACCTTCACTAATAGCAACTATTACATCAGGGTGCTTTTCAAGCTCTGCCTTAACATCCTCAACAAATTTGTCAATGTTAAACGGTATTTCACATAAATAAATAAGACTTGGACCTCTTTCTCCATTAAGTCTGGCAAGGGCTGATGCAGCAGTGAGCCAGCCTGCATTTCTGCCCATAACCTCTACTATAGTAACTGCCGGAATATTGTAAACACTACAATCTCTTTCCAGCTCTGAAAAGGTAGTGGCAATATATTTAGCGGCTGAGCCAAAGCCCGGACAATGATCTGTTTCTGCAAGGTCATTATCTATGGTCTTTGGAGCACCAACTACTTTTATATCATCAATATTATTTTCTATTAAATACTTTGACAATTTATCAACAGTATCCATAGAGTCATTTCCACCAATATATATAAAATAGCCTATATTATGCTTTTGTAGCACCTCAACTATACGCTCATACTGGCTGGAATCCTCCTTTGGATTTTTAAGCTTAAATCTACATGAGCCTAAGGCTGCCGCAGGTGTCTGGCATAACAGCTCTACACATCTGGTATCTAAAATCAGCTCATTAAGGTTTACAAAATGGTCCTCTAAAACGCCTTGAATACCATTAACTGCTCCGTATACCTTATCAATACTTCCTGAAACACAAGCTCCTGTAATTATTCCTGCAAGCGTTGCATTAATCGCAACCGTTGGTCCACCTGACTGTGCTATCAAAAGATTTTTCATTTCTTTACCTCTAAATATATATTTTTTCTATAGTTCTTCCTGATTTTTATGATCCTCAAACCTTTTTATACCTAAGAAAATTCTTTCAAATTCTGTATAAGGTACTGGCTTTCCAAACAAATAACCTTGTATCATAGATACATGCATTTCTCTAAGTGTGTCTAACTGATTTCTCGTTTCCACACCCTCTACACATACCTTAACCCCCAGCTTATCTGACAATTCTGTAATAAGTTTTACAAAAGTCTGTGCATAATCATCTGATACAATATCATCTACAAAAATTTTGTCAACCTTGATTATATCAAAATTCATCTGTTTTATATAGTTAAGTGAAGAATATCCTGTGCCAAAATCATCAAGTGCAATTTCCACACCTAATTCTTTTATTTTGTTAATTACCTTCTTCATATTGTTCATATCATTTATAGCAAGACTTTCTGTAACCTCTAATACAATATTGTGAGGATTTACAGCAGTTTCTTTAATAATATTTGTAATAACCTCAACAATATTGTTTTGAACTAATTGGACTATAGACAGGTTTATATGTATTTTCCTATCTATTCCCATGTCTGACCATTCTTTAACAATAGAACAAACTCTTCTAAGAAACATCTCACCTATGAAAACTATTAGTCCTAAATGCTCAGCTAATGGTATAAAATCATTTGGAGCAATAAATCCCAGCTTTGAGCTGTTCCACCTTATAAGTGCTTCACCAGCTATACACTTTTCGTCCTTAGTATCAATAATTGGCTGAATGTACACCTCAAACTCCTCACCTCCAACAGCAATGGCTCTACGCATATTTTTTTCCAAATCCAGCCTTTTAATAGAAGTTCCCTTCTCCTGGTCATTATAATACTCATATCTATTCTTACCAGCCTTTTTAGCCTCATACATAGCAATATCTGCTTTTTTTATAAGCTCATTTACATCACAGCCGTCATCTGGATACCTTACAATACCCATACTCATAGTACAATAATATTCTGTACCATTCAAGTCCCATGGCTTATTAAATAAATAATTAACCTCATTTAAAATAAGCTGTATATTTTTTCTTTCCTTTGGCTCAATAATAATTACAAACTCATCTCCGCCCATACGATAGCAGCTATTTTCTATGCCCTTTATCTGCTGTAAGCCTAGAGAAATCATCTTTAAAAGCATATCTCCATACTGATGTCCTAAACCGTCATTAATATGTTTAAAATTGTCTAAGTCAAGAAACAATACATAGCCATGCTCCTTATTGATCTCTGCCTGTGAGATATATTTTTCCATATCAGACTCGCAACGCATTCTGTTGTATAAGCCTGTAAGAAAATCATTATTTGCCTGAAATTCAATTCTCTTTTCAATTTTCTTTTTTTCGGTAATATTATTTACATTGCATAGTGCAACCTTTCTGCCGTCTACCCATGAAATCTCATTGAATTTAATATCAAACCAGGACTGGTTTTCTGTTACATAAGTTTCAAAATACGCACAGGATTTGTTAAGGATGTCACATTTTTCGCAATTATGCTTCATTCCACAATAGCCAAAGTTATTGCAGTACATTCCCTCCATATCATTCTTTGACATTAGCTTCATAGTGTTATTGGCAAACAAAATCTTTTTTGTTTTTTTGTCAATAACAAAAAGACCACTTCCAACATTGTCCAAAATCTCTTTTAATGCTGTATATGAACTGACGAGAGAATTTCTGTTAATTCTTTTCAATAAAATATTTTGGATTACCCTTAAAACATCCTGTACAAAATTTATAAATTTATCATCAAAGATATTGTCTTTATTTGTATCAGCAAGACCTAAATACATTGCTGGTTTTCTATTAATAATAATAGGCACTATCAACAAAGAATGTATTCCTAACTCTTCTAACACACTATTCTTTTGTGAGGTTCTGTAATCATATAAAATCATATCCTCATCTAAATGCTTTGTAATGTATTTTGTCTTTACTTCATCGGAAATCAGGGACAACAGTGGAATACCTGTATCCGGTATCCATTCTAAAATAGATGTCATTTTTTCACCATCTGGATTCCATTGGCATAAAATAGCATTTGATATTTCTAAAAACTCACCAGTAATCTTTAAAATCTTAGAAATAATTTCTTCAAAGGTCTGCTCACTCTCTAATAATTGGAGTATTTCTGTAATTGATTCATTTTTCTTGATTTCGTATTCCATATTTGATGCTTCTTCTGACAATCTTAAATTTTCATCTTTTGTCAAAGTCTCTGTTTTCTTTGTCATACCAAAATATCTCCTACACATTTTTCACGATATTGTTCTCCAACTCAACCGTACAATTATTTAAATTTTACCATACATTTAACAAAAAAAAAATAGGAATTTTAGTCTATATTAAGTCTAAAATTCCCATTTATATAAATTAGTTATTCACTTCTAAGAGCTTCTACTGCGTCCTTTTTAGCAGCCATTTTTGCCGGAATATGTCCACCAATCATTGTAAGTATTGTACTTAAAACGACTAAAAATACTGCATGTTTAATCTGAAGCACAGCTACATTTTCAAGCCCTGATAAATTATATATTACTTTATTGATTGGTATAGTAAGAAGATATGCAATAGCTATACCTAAAACTCCTGAAAATACACCTAATATGCAGGTTTCAGCATCAAATACTCTTGTAATATCCTTCTTTCTTGCACCTAAGGCTCTAAGAATACCTATCTCCTTAGTTCTTTCTATTACAGAAGTATAAGTAATAATACAAATCATTATAAGACTTACTACTAAAGAAATTGCAGCAAAGGCAATTAAAACAATAGTAATTGCGTCCATAATGCCACCTGTCATATCAGACATAGTAGCCGCCAGGTCAGAATATACTATCTGTTCTTCTGCCTCCTTGTCCTCATTATACTTGTCTAAGTAGCTGATTGCCTCGTCCTTTGAATGGAAGCTGGTTGGATATACAAATATCATATAAGGCTCTGCCTTTGCACCTAAGGTTGCAAGCATCATTGTCTTTGTATCTTCGTCTATATCCTCAAAGGTAATTACATTTTTGTCAGAGTCAGTCTGTGCCTTAACTATATCAGACTCGCTTTGAAGCTCAATTACCTGCTCGCAAAGCTCATCACTATAGGCAATACCTGTTGCTAAAAGAGCTAAACTAGCGTCTGCCTTTACTCTCACAACACCTGTTACAGTAAGCTTAATATTATTTTCATTGCCATACATACCAGCATAATCTGTGTTCGGCACAAATGAGCCATATTCTGTCTTTTGATAATAAACATTGTTGTCTACTACCTCAAAGGTTGTACCTACTACCTCATCAAACTTAATTTTGTCCCCTGCCTTAACATCATAGCCTAAGGCAGTAAGAATATTAACATCTACTCTGTTTTTTTCATCTACAACTAAAACAATATCTGTAGGCTTCTTTGGATACTCACCAGCTAACACATCATAATTTTTTTCCAGGTATGTTGGTCCGTTTTTATCAAGTGTTGTAGGATATGAGGATAAACCAGCGCTACTCATATTTGTAATACTCATTTTTCCTGTAAGGGCAGTATTTACAAAGGAGCTTGGCACTATAGTTCCGTCTGCATCCCTAACTAAATTCATTGATACAAGTCTTAAGTACCCAATGCTTGAACAATATTTTGAATTTATGTTCTTAAGATAATCCATAAATTCATCAGAAAATTTATTTTGGTGAATTTTAATTCCTTCGTTTGCATCATATACATCTATTTCATCAGTATTAGCAAATTCCGCAGTCCGGGTCATTTTATCTGACCATTCACCAGACAGCTTTTCCATTGTTTCTTCGTCCATTGAGGCTGATTGCTTTGAAATGGTAATAGGAAATTCTGCTAAGGCATCCTTTTGGAAATCATCTATTACTACCTGAAAGCCTGAGGACAAAGACAAAATAACAGCTATACCTATAATACCTATACTTGAAGCAAAGGCTGTTAGCGCTGTACGACCTTTTTTTGTCATTATATTGTTGAAGGACAATTTTAATGCTGTGAAAAAGCTCATACTGGTCTTTTTAAGCTTAAAAGTATCCTTATCATTTTCTTCATCAAAAGGATTTGTGTCAGATATAATCTTTCCGTCCTTAAATTCAACAATTCTATCAGAATATTCCTTTGCCAAATCAGGATTATGTGTAACCATAATTACAAGCCTGTCCTTAGATAAGGACTTGATAAGCTCCATTATCTGTACACTGGTAGCTGTATCCAAGGCGCCTGTAGGCTCATCACACAACAATATATCCGGGTTATTGGCTAAAGCTCTGGCAATGGCAACTCTCTGCATCTGTCCACCTGATAGCTGATTTGGCTTTTTGTGCATATGCTCCTCTAAGCCTACCTGACAAAGTGCTTCTACTGCCTTCTTTCTCTTTTTCTCTCTGGACACACCACTAAGTGTCATACCCATTTCAACATTTTCAATAATTCCCAAATGTGAAATTAAATTGTAGCTTTGGAATACAAATCCTATTGTGTTATTTCTATAGGCATCCCACTCTGTATCCTTAAAATTCTTTGTAGACTTTCCATTAATAATCAAATCACCTTCATCATATCTGTCAAGTCCGCCTATAATATTAAGGCAGGTGGTTTTACCTGAGCCACTTGTTCCTAATATTGATACAAATTCCTTTTTTCTAAATGAAACAGATATACCATCAAGTGCCTTTGTAACAGTTCCTCCCACATCATAATATTTCTTTATTCCTTTGAGTTGTAGCATAATCTCCTCCTGAAATATTTTGTGCTGTATATAATTTTTAAACTCATATATTAAAACTTTCATTATATAATTGTTAAGCTCCCATACACTTTGGTATTATATTCCTATATAATAAATAATAACAAGTTAAATTTCTATTAATTTAATTTCTATTAATTTAATTAAATTAAACTACTTGAATTAAAATATATATGCTTTAAAATAATATATGATTGCCAGATAGTTAAAATTTACACAGGAGATTTTTATGAATACTAAAAAAGTTGTTTTTTTCGATATAGACGGAACATTATATGCCCCAAACATTGGAATTCCAGCCTCTACTGTTGAATCACTTAAGCTATTAAAAGAAAATGGTGTTTCTACAGTTATATGTACTGGCAGAGCCCGTTCTATGGTTCCTCAAAGTATTATTGATTTGGGCTTTGACGGAATAATTGCAGGTGCAGGGACATATGTAGAGGTAGCCGGACAGAAAATCTACGAAAAGGATTTGGATTTTATATCCTACAATAATTTAGTAGATGATATATTCAGGTTAGGACTTATTCCTATATTAGAGGGGCATTCTGTTTCATATTATGACAATGATACAAATGATGAGGACTATAAATATGTCCTTAAACACTATTTTGATGAAGCAAGACCTTTTATGAAGCCTATTCCAAAGGATTATTCCAAACTGATAATTGCCAAGGTTAGTGCCAGATTTACTAAAAATGGAGATAATGAGGGACTAATGAGATTATATAGGGATAAGTTTAATATATGCTGTCACGGAGATGTCCTTATGGAGTTCATTCCAAAATACTCTTCTAAAGCAGTAGGTATTAGTGAATTTCTTAAACACACAGGTATTCAAAAAGAAAATACCTATGCCTATGGTGACAGTATGAATGATTACGAAATGCTGCAGTTTGTACAATATGGCGTAGCAATGGGAAATTCCTGCAAAGAATTACTGGATATATCCAAGTACAAAACAGACACTATAGAATGTGACGGTATTTATAATTCCCTTAAAGCCTTTAAGCTTATATAAAAAAACTCTGACTTATTTTTAATATGTCCCCCTGTTTCTGACAGGGGGACATATTTTTTTACCAGCTTCACTAGAATAAATATTATTCAACTGGCTTTTCTTCTGTTTTATTTGCAGATTTTTTCTTTTTAGCAACAACCACAATTATTATTACTACTACGATTACTACTACCGCAATAATAAGGATAATCCACCATGGGAAGCTGCTGCTGTCTGATGCTGCAGGCTCTTTTCCTACTAAATCACCCTGTACCATTACTAAACAAGAAATAGCATCAACTGAAACTTCACTACCTGTAAAGGTTTCAATAGCCTCTGTACCAGCTTTTCCGTCCTTAATGCAAACCTTCCATTCGCCTTCTGGTACTTTAACTGTCTTAGCTTCTTTGTTTGCATTGTAAATAACGCAAACTTTGTCTGAACATTCGTTGTTTGGCTGATTTTCAATAACATAAGCAACAACATTTGCATCACTTGCATCTAAGAATTTCAGGTTGTTCTGAATATCCTCAGCAGTTGCCATTCTAAGACCAGCATGTGTCTTTCTAAAGCTGATTAAGCCCTTGTAGTACGCAAGTACATCTGCTGTTGTTTCATCATTTAAAGTATCCCATTTAATACTGTTTGTTTCATCAGATGATTTGTAACTGTTATGGTCAAAACCTGTACCATTTGCCTTTGGCTTTGTTCTTAAAATTTCTTCACCACTCAGCATAAACGGAACACCCTGTGCTGTATAAACAACACTCGCAGCTAATTTGTTCATCTTAACCTTGTCTTCCATTGTATCATCAGCATTTGAAGTATTAATAACATCCCAAAGAGTATTGTTATCGTGGCAAGATGCATAGTTAATTGTCTGTATAGGTTTACCAGCCCATGGAGCCTTTACATCTGTTCCGGTTCCTTCCCAATTAATTGAAGGATAATCTGTTGCTGCTACAACAGCAGACTTAATTCTTTCCTCCTGTCCATCCTTGCCTGTTGCAAAGCCTTTGTCTTTGGCATCAAATACACTGCCCTTAAGACCATCTCTAATGTCATCAGAGAACGCTCCTACACCTTCCATAAGATGAGTATTCTTCTTTAATGCTCTAAGACTTTCACCAAGAGCACAATCACCGCTTGACCAGCCTTCACCATATATAATGATTGAAGGGTCAACCTCATTTAATGCTGTTCTAATTGCATTCATAGTTTCAATATCAAGACATCCCATAAGGTCAAATCTGAAGCCATCAATGTGATATTCTGATGCCCAGTATACTACTGAATCAACGATATACTTTCTAACCATTGCTCTTTCAGAAGCAACTTCATTACCACAACCAGAACCATTTGAATACTCACCATCCTCAGTGAGTCTGTAGTAGTAATCTGGAACTGTAATATTAAAGTATGAATCAGCTGTTTCTGCTGTATGGTTGTAAACCACATCCATAATTACACCAATGTTTTCCTTGTGTAATGCCTGAATCATCTGTTTCATTTCATTTATTCTGACTTCGCCATTGTATGGGTCTGTTGAATAAGAGCCTTCTGGAGCATTGTAGTTGTATGGATCATATCCCCAGTTAAACTGAGCTTTGTCTAACTTTGTTTCGTCTACTGAATTTGGAGAGTAATCATACATAGGCATTATCTGTACATGTGTAATACCTAATTCTACAAGGTAATCAAGACAAGTTGACTGACCTGTTGCATTTTTTGTTCCTTTTTCCGTAAGGCCTAAGTATTTACCTTTGTTCTTAACTCCAGAGCTTTCATCTATTGAGAAATCTCTAATATGAATTTCGTAAATAGCTGCATCTGTCTGGCTCTTTAATGTAGGACGCTTATCGTCCGACCAGCCTTCTGGGTTTGTTGTAGAAAGGTCGATTACCATACCTCTCTTACCATTTACACCAGTTGTTCTTGCATAAAGGTCTACTGCTTCCTTTGTTTTACCTGCATTAGTGAATGAATAGGTATAATATACCTTATTTAAATCACCATCTACCTTTGCAGACCAAACACCAGCTTCACCCTTTTCCATATCTACTTTTTTGTATGCGATACTATCTGTACCATCTTCGTAAAGATTTAATATAACCTTTGAAGATGTTGGTGACCATACCTTAAATGTTGTAGAATCCTTTGACCAATTAGCTCCTAAATCATTTCCTGTGTAAGTAAACTGATTTTCAAAATCTGATGTTGAGTATACCTCACCATATCCTACATCGATTGTACCATATGTTTCTGAATAAATATGGTAGCTGTTTGCTAAGTCAAGAGGCTCCTTCATATTAATGTTGAAGGTGCTTGTAACCTGTGACTCTGTTGTTGCGAATACATTTAATAATTCGTATCCGTTTCCGTCCTGATCAATTACCTTAAAACCATCCTTAGCATTTTCAGCAGAGCAATCATAAGGGGAAGTTACCTTTACTGCGATTCTCTTTGCTGTAGTAAGTGCTGCAGATAAGAATTTTGGAGAAAGGTCCATTTCATCAGCACTAAAATATATATTTTCATCACCTTGAACAAGGTAAACATCTAAAACGCCATTTACAGCCTTTGATGTTTCAATATATCTGTCTGAATCTATATCCTTTTGCTCCCAATCATTAAGTCTTACAATCATACCAAGCTTTCCAGCTGAAGACTGAGCCTTAATAGTAGCAATCTTACCAAAATCATCACTTCCGGTAAAATCATAGCTCGCTCCATCACCACCATCCGGCCACAACCAAAGATTCCAGCCATCATAGATTTCATCATATCTGTGATAATGTACATTTACGGTTATATCGCCTTCTCCTGCTGGAGTAGCTTGTGTATTCTTGTTATCCTCTGGTGTGTCTGTAGCACCATCTGGTATTACATATGGTTTTGCTCCTGCTGGTGCTGTAATTTCAAAGGATTCCTCACCACTTGTAATCCATATTTCTGCAACTCCATCTTTTATTTCGACAAATCTGTCGTCCGCATAATCCTTATCTGTCCAGTCATCTCCACCTTCTCGTACTATAAAGCCAACTTTACTTGCGCCAACTTTTGCTTTAAGTACACCAACTTTTCCGAAGCTGTCTTCATCTGTAAATTTAACAGCAGTTCCGTCAGAGCCATCCGGCCATGCCCAAATGTCCCATCCGTCGTAATTTCCATCATCTCTCTGGTAGTGGAAAATTACTGTACATGAGTCTGCTGCATATGCTTTACTTGGTGTGTAATCTGCAATCATACCTGTAAGAGCTATAACTACAGTCAAAACCCATGCACCTATTCTTCTTAATATTTTCATAGAAGAATTTCCTCCTTTTGGATTTATTAATAAAAAAGTCCTTACAGATTAAAGTAAGGACTTTTTTGTACCTTTATAAAAGATATATATTATCTGTTTGCTTTCTTTGTATTTAATACAACTACTGCAAGACCCATAAGTACAACTGCTACTACTGCTGCTGCTACTGGAGTAGCATCTGCTGTTGTTGGAGCTGGTGTTGGAGCTGGTGTTGGAGCTACTGTCTGCTGTGATGAAGTAGCAACATACTTACCATCTTCATTCTTATCTGCTGTCACAGTAATTTCTACTGTATCTCCTGTAACATCAAGACCAACTATATCTACTGTCTGTTCACCATCGCCATTGTTAATAATCATATTGTAAGCTGAAACATCTACATCTTCTAATGTATATGTATAAACATCACCATCTTTTGTCATCTCAACACCTGGCCAAGCAACGACTCCCTCTGAGCCTTCTGCCCATACATAAAGGTAAGCTTTTTCCCATCCAGCTGCTACTTTAACTTTAACAGTAACATTATGAGCTGCTGCTGGAGCTGGTGTAGGTGTTGGAGCTGGTGTTGTAGGCTGTTCAGCAACTTCACCTGAAGGAGCTACTGATGTAGCTTTAACCTTCTTTGTAGTCTTATCAATAGTGATTGTGACTTTGCTGTTATCTGCTGCTACTGTAACAAAACCATTTCCATGTTCATTTGCTGGATCTGTAACATATGCGTGATCCCAACCAAAATCTGCTGGATCCTGAAGAACCTTAAACTGATATTCTCCTTTGGCAACACCAACAAATGTCTTTGTGAACACACCATCAGCACCTTCTGCCATTTTACCTGTTTCAGGTGTTGTTCCTTCTGTACCATTTCCCCAATCAGCGCCTGTTAAACCAGTATCACCAAGTACATAATAAATATCATCCAATGTAGGTGCAACTACTTCATTTGTACAAGCTTTTTCTTTGTACCACTTTCCTGATGCAGAATCAAAATATGCCTCATTAAGTCCTAATGCAGCTATTGTTGCATTCCAAATATTATTATTTCCACCAGCCTCTAATGCTGTTCCTGACTTTACAACCTGTAAACCCTGTACCTTAGATGTATCATCTATTGTAACATATCCCCAATCACTACCATCAGCAATTAATGAAGGACCCGTCTGATATGTGCCATCACCGTTACTCCATGTATTAGCATCTGCTCCACCAGTAGCAGTAGCTCCACCCCAAACATTCACACCGTATTGTGTAGCATCTGCAACCTTAAAATATAATTTTACATTTTCTGCTGCTTTTGCTTCCATTGCAGGCATCCCTGCAACGAGTCCAGCCATCATAGCTAAAGAAGCTACAGCTGTGACAACTTTTTTAAAAATCTTTCTCATTTTTAAAATCCCTTTCTTTCTCTTTTTGTTTTGTTATTGTCATTTGATTGACTATTACTATCACGCAATAATCTATGCTATTTATTATAGCAATATTATTATTTTTTTCAATATGTTTTAAAAGTTTCTAAATATTTTGATATTATTTTAATATTTTTGATATAAATGCACAAAAAAAGAATCGGTACAAGACCGATTCTTTTAAAGTTTGTTTTATTATCTAGATTTCTTTGCGTTTAATGCAACTACTGCACAACCCATAGCTAACATAGCAACTACTGCTGCAACTACTGGTGTAGAATCAGCTGTCTGTGGAGCTGAAGGTTTTGTTTCTGCTGGAGCTGCTGTTGTACTGTCTGTAGAAGCAGCTGCTGCCTTAACTTCAACTGAAGCCTTTTCGCCATCAAATGAAACAACTACTGTAGAACCATCTTTGTCAACTGTAACTGAAGCATTTGAGCCACCACTTGAAGCATCTCCTTCAAGGTTGTATTCACCATTGTCCCAAGCACCGTTTGTAGCAATCTTGAATTCATATGTACCTGCTGCGATATTTGTGAACTCTTTTGTCCAAACACCATCAGCACCCTGTGTCATCTGGTTTTCTGCTGGATCCCAGTTTGCACCACATAAACCTTCTGCACCTGCTACATTGTATGTGTCTGCAGCAAATGCTGTAGCACACATAGCCATTGTCATTGCTGCTGTAGCAACTAAAGCAGCGAATTTCTTAAAAATCTTTCTCATTTTTAAATTCCTTCCTTTTCATAGAAATTTTTAGTAATCAAGTTACCATTAAGGATATTATAATACCATTTTTTAAAAATTCAACCCTTTTTTGCACTTTTTCTACTAAATTATATTTAAAAAATATTTTTTTGTACAATACATACAAAAAAACCATTGGTGCATTATTGAAAATGCCCAATGGTTATCTTTATCTATCCTTCTCTAATATATTTATTTCTATAGAAGGATATTACAAGCTGTATTGCCATAAGGCACCATACAACCGGCTCACATATAATAACACCTGTATATTTTAGTGTTGGTATTAATAAAAATGTAAATACGATTTTTCCTAAAAGTTCAATTACACTTGATATAAGCGGCAATATTTTATAGCCAATTCCTTGCAGTGAACATCTCATATTAATAAGAATTCCTAAAGGTATATAAAACAACACATTGAATTTTAAATAATTTGCTCCATTAGTCAGCACTACTGCATCTGTAGAGCCTGATAAAAGCTCTACCAATGGTTTTGACAATGGTATTAGTATAATAGCTGCTATTATGCTCCATACAGTAGTCATAATATTTGCATATCTTACACCCTTAAGTATCCTGTCCTTTTTGCCAGCCCCTTTATTTTGTGAGGCATAGGTTGTAATGGACAGACCTAAGGTTGTAATCGGCAATGTTGAAAATGCCATTATTTTTCTTGCTGCTGTATGTCCTGCTATAATCATAGTTCCAAGACCATTTATTGAATATTGTAAAATAACTGTACCCATTGATACTATTGATGACATAAAGCCCATTGACAAGCCCTGCGCCCATAGCTCGTTGTACAAGTTTTTTTCTGCCTTCATATCTTCCTTTTTTGGAAGTATATCCGGATATTTCTTCCATATATATATTGCACACAAAACAGCAGAAACCAGCTGTGCAATAACTGTAGCAATAGCAGCCCCCTTTATGCCTGTATTCATCATTGCTATAAATACATAATCCAAAATCACATTTACTACGGTAGAAATAATTAAAAATACTAATGGCATAAAGCTATTGCCTATTGCCTTTAAAAAGCCTGCCAATAGATTATAGGCAAACATTACACCTATAAATATTCCAATAATGCCTATATAGGAATATGCGTCATCTATGATTTCTGCCGGTGTATTTAAAAGCTCCAGCATAGGTCTAAGTAAAAATGCTGAAAAAATCATCATAACAACTGTAATTATTATGCTTATTACTATTGATGCCGCAACTGACTTTCTCACTTGTTTTTCATTGCCCGCTCCAAAAAATCTGGCTACTACAACGCTAAAGCCATTTCCTACACCTACAGCAAAGCCTACTAACAGCTCATAAATTGCCCCACAGGCACCTATTGCCGCTAATGCAGTTTCGTCTAAGGTATTCCCTACTATATAAGTGTCAATCGTATTATATAATTGCTGAAATATATTTGAAAACAGAAAAGGCAGTGAAAATAACACTAATGATTTCAAAACCTTTCCTCTGACTAAATCTATACTTGTATCCATTTTTTATCCTCTTATAGTTGTACTTTTATGATGTATATTTGTAATCAGTTTGTCTTTTATATATTATACTTTTTCTACCTAATGTTTTTTATATATACTAACCTTAATCTACAGGATAAACTCCTCCAAATTCGTAGCCCTTTTCTCTAACAGCATCTATCCAGTCACCAAGAAAGGCTCTGTTTGTTGATGAGCTTGCGTGTAACAAGTATATTGCTCCCGGATGAACATACTTAACTGCTCTTTCATAAGAAGGCTGAACCTCTGGCTGTGTTGATGAATAATCATTGTACGCATATGACCAGAATACTGACTTAAGTCCGAGATTATTTACAAGCGCTAATGACTGATCTGAGAAGCTTCCTTCTGGAAATCTAAATAATCTGCTGTCATAGTTGTAATCCTTCTTTAATTTGTTTATGACATCCATTATTTCTTCCTTCTGTTTATCAAGTGAAAGAGTTGGCATATCTAAATGGTTTATTGTATGACTTCCAATTCTATGTCCTTCATCTATCATTCGCTTTATCAAGTCTGGGCGTGCATCATAAAACATTGATGTCACAAAGAAGGTAGCCTTTACATTTTTTTCTTTTAATATATCAAGAATTGGTCCTGTTTCTTCATTATCAAAGCCGCAATCCATAGTCAAATATATGATTTTTTCTGTGCCTTCTCCTTTATTACACTTTATACCAATATCAGATATAAAATCAGCATTGTACTTGCTCCACTTTGATGTATACCAGAATACACCTGATGGAATACCGTCTGCTGTCACATCATCCTGATTATTTCCATATGGAGTTTTATCATTTGGAAGTGTTGATAAATCCCACTTTCCAAAGGTCTGCTCTGGAAGGCTTGGGTCGGCAGTAGTTTCATTCTGACTATTGTCCGTAGTAGTTTCCTCTATTGTTGTAGGATTATTATTTGCTGCATTATTATTTGCAGTTGTTTCTGTCTGTTTGTCATTCTTCTTTTCTCCTGCAAGCATTCCAATAAGAATTACAAGAAGTATAACTATCACTACACATAATACTATTAATCGCACAAGTGCAGGATTAACTCTCTTTTTCTTTCTTCTTTTACTAGCCATAATACTTCGTCCTTTCTCACATTTTACTTTTCTTTTAAATTTTTCCCATTTGTTTTCAACCCCGCTGCAACTCCACATCATGCCATAATTTTCCGTCTGGTATTTTATTTTTTTGTTTCTTCCCAAGACGCCACAATTATAGTCTAATTCCATTTATAAAGCAAGTTTATAATTTTTAATAAACTGTTAAATTTTAGTTTCTTAATAATGTATTTTTCAATATCCGTTACTTAAACCATACTCTATAATTTTTACGCTCTTAATTTAATATTTTTTCCATACCAATTTTTTGAATTTTAAGTCCAATTTTTTCATAAAAGCCTACAGCCTTTTTATTATCAGCCCACACATTTAATGTAAGATTATAAAATTCATTATTTTTAGCATAGCCAACTACATATTCATAAAGTCTTGTGCCTATGTGATACCCCCTCATATTTTCATCAACGCACAAATCATCAATATACAAGGTTAAAATATCTGTCATATTATTATCATTAATATACTGCTGTTTCACACAAAAAGCATAGCCAACTACTTTTCCGTTAAAATCAGCTACAAATACTGGTGTTTTTTCGTTTGAAATAATCTGTCTTATTTCATCATCATTGTACTTCTTTACCCCTTGCTTAAATAAATCTGGTCTTGCATCGCTATGCACTTTGTGAACCTGATACAATAGCTTGTCTATATATGGAATATCGCTCTCCTTTGCAAGTCGGATTAATATATCGTTGTTTATTTTATTGTTGGCTTCCACTTTAGTAACCTCCACTTTTGTATTTTTTTGTTTTTCATTACTTGTCCATTAATTTATATACCTAATTTTTATTTTCTTGTATATGGTTATAACTTTTATCCTTTAATCTATATGGCTAATTTTTTAATTTATGGTTTTTCTCTATCCACCCTTTTATCAGTTCAAAGCCTTTTCTTGGAACGCAAAAATTTGTATCTCTATTTTTTAGTGCCTCATCAAGCAGCTTAACATCAAACCACTGTACATCCATTATCTCTTCCTTTTGAAACACAAGCTTTTCAATGTCTACATTTTCCTTATATACATATACAAATGCAGTTTCTCTATCCTTAAAAAGTTTTTCCCTAAACACCTTATCAAATTCAACATTAAATTTTCCAATAAATTCTAGGTCATTAGCTGTTGCTTTAATTCCCAACTCTTCCTCTAGTTCACGGATTGCTGACTCTAGTGGCTCATCACCCGCTTGAATATGTCCTGCTGAGGATGTGTCAAACCTTCCCGGAAATGAATCCTTATTCATAGCTCGCTTTTGTAAAAGCACCTGTGGCTGTCCATTATTCATACTTACTATCCAAACATGTGCGGTCCTATGATTTATTCCCTCTGTATGTGCAACATTTCGCTCAACGGTTTTGCCTGTAGGTACTCCGTTTTCATCACATATGTCTAAAATTTCCATATTTTCCTCGCTTTAGTATATTGTTTAATATTAATTTTAACTGTTAAAATAATAAAATCAAGGAGATATTTAGGATAATATGTATTTTTAATAATATTTGCATATGTCTACATTTTTTCACTACCTGTAGCAGTTTATTACATCACAAGCATACACTACTTTTTAGACTAACATATATGGTATATCATTTATTAATTTATTATTTAATTTTTAAACATTTTTGTTGGTGATTGCTGCCTCATATTGTTTTGGCATAGATTTGAACAATAGATTTTTACTGATTATTTCCTAACCTCTATATTTTATACCGATCATATCAAAACCCGTTGGCATTATTTTTAAAGTATCTACGGCTTTTTTCATCTTCCTTGTATAGTTTTCCCCCAACTCCCGATATTTGAATTTTTCCAAAATATACCTCTTCATTTCTTGCATATCACATCTACTACTATTAGTATACTTTATCTTATATGTCTTTAATCCCATAGGCGAATCTCTTATAAATTATCAAGCTCTGTCCACATTTCTTCTTCTGAGATTACACGACCATTCTCTATATCATCGATTGCCTCATCTAGCTTAGAATATAATATATTAATTACATTATCCATTGAATATGTGTCATCTTGTTGTCTAACCGCTTTAGCTGTTTCCATTAATATCATCCTTTCAAAATATGGTTGTTATCTGTTACAAATTGATATTATAGCATATATAGATGTTTTTCAAGTATTTTTTATACCTATGCCTAAGTATGTCATTTTAATTCTAGAATTTTTCTTAACTTATATATAAAATTTTTCTTGTAACAAATCCCATCCAACTGCTTTTTACCATACCCCATATTATCACAAAAATAGTAACATGCTTTAGCTCCATAATCTATACTCCACTCAACCATATACAAAGGTTCAGCATTATGTTTTGGTATAACTAAACACATTGGTGTTTCTGGTGTTATAAACTTGTAAACCTTAATCTCACTAAATTTATGTTCTCCTCTTCTAATACTTTCTATGCTGGTCTTTTTTATAACCAACTTCCGTATAATAGTATTTTGTGGAATAATCAAGAACTTTGACATCTGTTCATTTTTCTCTTCCATATCTCTATAATAATTTGAATACATTTCTTCATCCAACACCCTACTATAATCCACTTCATACATTTCTTCTTTTATAATTACATCTCCATACCATTCATAATCAGTCGATAATAACCACCACATTATCCTAACTACAGTAATCATCAAGCTTATTATACCAATTATTGATAAAATATCGTCAATTATTTCCAACACTACTTTCTCCCTTTCTATATATCCTCAGTTTCACATCGTATCTTATATGCAGATATTTGGTAACATCATATTTTTACCTTTATCGAAAACTATATCTTGCTCAAATTTTATAATTATCTACACCAACAGATAACAAAAACCCCAGACTACACTTTTACGCATAGTCTGGAGCTTATTAAACTAATATATTTGCTATATTAAGTTTTAAATTGTCTTATTTGTTAGAGATTGCTGCCTGAGCTGCTGCTAATCTAGCGATTGGCACTCTAAATGGTGAGCATGATACATAATCAAGACCAATTCTATGGCAGAATTCAACTGATGAAGGATCTCCGCCGTGCTCGCCACAGATACCAACATGAAGCTTGTTGTTTACTGGCTTACCAAGCTTAATAGCTGTTTCCATTAACTTACCAACACCTGTCTGGTCAAGCTTAGCAAATGGATCGTTTTCAAAGATCTTAGCATCATAGTAAGCATCTAGGAACTTACCAGCATCATCTCTTGAGAAACCGAATGTCATCTGTGTTAAGTCGTTTGTACCGAAGCAGAAGAAGTCAGCTTCCTTAGCGATTTCATCAGCTGTAAGAGCTGCTCTTGGGATTTCGATCATTGTACCAACTTCGTACTCAAGTTCAACACCTGCTGCTGCGATTTCAGCGTCTGCTGTTTCAACAACTGTCTTCTTAACGAATTTTAATTCCTTAACTTCACATACAAGAGGAATCATAATTTCTGGCTTAACATTCCAATCTGGATGAGCTTTCTTAACTTCTATAGCTGCACGGATAACAGCCTTTGTCTGCATCTTAGCGATTTCTGGATATGTTACAGCAAGACGGCATCCTCTGTGACCCATCATAGGGTTGAATTCATGTAATGAAGCTATAATAGCCTTAATATCTTCAACAGATTTGCCCTGAGCATCAGCAAGCTTCTTGATGTCTTCTTCTTCTGTTGGAACGAATTCATGAAGAGGTGGATCAAGGAATCTGATTGTAACTGGGTTGCCTTCAAGTGCTTCGTAAAGAGCCTTGAAATCTCCCTGCTGATATGGAAGAATTTTTTCAAGAGCTGCTTCTCTTTCTTCTACTGTATCAGCACAAATCATTTCTCTGAATGCTGCAATTCTATCTTCTTCAAAGAACATATGCTCTGTACGGCAAAGACCAATACCTTCTGCACCAAGCTCACGAGCCTTCTTAGCATCTGCTGGTGTATCAGCATTTGTTCTAACCTTTAATGTTCTAAACTTATCAGCCCAAGCCATAACTCTTCCGAATGTACCAGCAATCTGAGCATCAACTGTTGGGATAATACCAGCATAGATGTTACCTGTTGTACCATCGATAGAGATTTCTGAACCTTCTGTAAATGTCTGTCCAGCTAATGTGAACTTCTTGTTTTCTTCGTCCATATTGATGTCGCCACAACCAGATACACAGCAAGTACCCATACCACGAGCAACAACAGCAGCGTGTGATGTCATACCACCACGAACTGTAAGGATACCCTGAGCAGCCTTCATACCTGTAATATCTTCTGGAGATGTTTCAAGACGAACAAGAACTACCTTTTCTCCTCTTGCAGCCCATTCAACAGCGTCATCAGCTGTGAATACAACCTTACCACAAGCAGCTCCTGGAGATGCACCAAGACCTTTACCCATTGGTGTAGCAGCCTTAAGAGCAGCAGCATCAAACTGTGGGTGAAGAAGTGTATCAAGGTTACGAGGGTCAATCATCATAACAGCTTCTTCTTCTGTCTTATGTCCTTCATCAACAAGGTCACAAGCAATCTTAAGAGCAGCTGGAGCTGTTCTCTTACCATTACGACACTGAAGCATATATAACTTCTTGTTTTCTACTGTAAATTCCATATCCTGCATGTCATGGTAGTGATTTTCAAGAATATCACAAACCTTAATGAAATCAGCATATGCTTCTGGGAATTCCTGTTCCATCTGAGCGATTGGCATTGGTGTACGAACACCAGCAACAACATCTTCACCCTGAGCGTTAATAAGGAATTCACCCATAAGTTTATTTTCACCTGTAGCAGGATCTCTTGTGAAAGCAACACCTGTACCAGATTCATTATTTAAGTTACCGAATACCATAGGCATTACATTTACAGCTGTACCCCATGAGTAAGGAATATCATTATCTCTTCTGTAAACATTTGCACGAGGGTTATCCCATGACTTGAATACTGCTTCGATAGCAAGCTTTAACTGCTCTACTGGATCTGAAGGGAAATCCTGACCTAACTGATTCTTGTATTCAGCCTTGAACTGAGCTGCAAGTTCTTTAAGATCTTCAGCTGTAAGTTCTATATCGAACTTAACACCCTTCTTTTCTTTCATTTCGTCGATAAGCTGTTCAAAATACTTCTTACCAACTTCCATAACTACATCAGAGAACATCTGGATAAATCTTCTGTATGAGTCATATACGAAACGAGCAAATGAAGGATCTGGATTGTTAGCGATCATTGCTTCTACTACTTCGTCATTAAGACCAAGGTTAAGAATTGTATCCATCATACCAGGCATAGATGCTCTAGCACCTGAACGAACTGAAACGAGAAGAGGGTTCTTAAGATCACCGAATTTCTTTCCGTTTACTTCTTCCATCCACTTAACGCCTTCCATAGCCTGAGCCATAATTTCGTCGTTAATCTTTCTACCGTCTTCATAGTACTGTGTACAAGCTTCTGTTGTAATTGTGAAACCCTGTGGTACTGGAAGTCCGATTTCTGTCATTTCTGCAAGGTTAGCGCCCTTACCACCAAGTAAGTTACGCATGGTCATGTTACCTTCTTTGAAGGTATATACCCATTTGTTTGCCATTTTTAGTTCCTCCTAAATATACTTTATCCTATAAGGTTTGTCCTTATATACATTCTAACGCGTTTATGCACGCAAAAAGAGCGTACTAACGCACTTACTTTTTCATTATATCAACTACACCCAATTTAGTCAATAATCATAGCTTACTTATTTTTTTGTATTTCCCTTATATTTCCCTTATATTTCCCTTATATTTCCCTTATAGCCTTTCTTACCTTAAATATCATTGATGGTGATACTGAAAGCTCATCCACTCCCATATCAATAAACCTTTTGGTCAATGAAGTATCTGCTCCTAATTCTCCACATATGCCTACCCAACAGCCATTTTTATGACCATTTTTTACTGTCATTTCAATCATTTTAAGGACTGCCGGATGGTGCGAGTCATAAAACGGCTCCAGCCTTTGATTTTGACGGTCAATAGCCAATGTGTACTGGGTTAAATCATTTGTACCTATACTGAAAAAGTCCACTTCCTTGCTTAATTCCCCGCTCATCATTACTGCCGCAGGAGTTTCAATCATAATGCCCTGTTCCACATCACCGTAAGGAATACCTATTTCATCAAGCTCTGCCTTAACCTCTGCTACTATCTCCTTAATTTTTTTTACTTCGTCTACAGAAATAATCATTGGATACATTATTGAGATATTGCCATAGGCACTGGCTCTATAAATAGCTCTAAGCTGAGTTTTAAAAATTTCCGGCTTGCTAAGGCAGATTCTTATTGCTCTAAAGCCTAATGCCGGATTATCCTCTTTTCCAAGTTCAAAATAATCTGCCTGCTTATCAGCACCTATATCAAGAGTTCTAATAATTACCTTTTTGCCTGCCATATTTTCAGCCACAGTCCTGTAAGCATTAAACTGCTCCTCCTCGCTTGGAAAATCCTTTTTTCCAATATATAAAAATTCACTTCTAAATAATCCGATGCCACCAGCATCATTTTTCAACACTGCCGCCACATCTGATACACCACCAATATTTGCATACAGATTAATTTTCCGTCCGTCAGTAGTAATGTTTTCCTTACCTTTAAGCTCCTCTAAAAGTTTTCTTTGATTTTCGTCCTTTACCTGTTTTTCCTTCATATCCTGCAAAACAGCGTCATCAGGTTCTATGTAGACCACTCCCTCGTAGCCGTCTACAATAGCCATTTTTCCTTCAAGACCATCTTCAAAATCCACATTAATAAGTGCAGGTATATTCATTGTCCTTGCAAGTATTGCAGTATGGGAATTTGTTGAGCCTTTTCTTGTTACAAAGGATAATACCTTTGATTTATCCATTTGAACAGTTTCACTTGGTGCTAAATCTGTTGCAAAAATAATTGCCGGTTCGTCACCTAATATTGCATTTTGACCTTTTCCCTGCATAATCTCGATGATTCTGTTAGAAATATCCTTTACATCTGCTGCCCTTGCCTTCATATAATCATCGTCCATTGCAGCAAACATTTGTGAAAAGTTATCTGCTGTACATGCTACTGCATATTCAGCATTAACCTTTTGTGACTCAATAATATGGACTACAGACTCTATATAATCCAAGTCATCAACCATCATCTGATGTACCTCAAATATCATAGCATTAGCCTGTCCAACCTCATTAAGTGCTTTCGTATAAAGCTCTCCCAACTGTTTTTTTGCTTCTGCTCTGCTATTTTCAAATTTTTGCTTCTCGGCATCTGTATCCTCTGTATGAACTCTTTTTACCTTACTATCGTCTTTTTCATACACATGAACTTTTCCAATAGCAATGCCTTTGAAAACACTTTTTCCACAATATTTTTTCATGGGCTGCACCTCCAAAATTTGTAAAACCTGCTTTTAAATACCCTCTGCAATCTATAAATTTTCTTTTAAAAATTCACCAATACCGTCAATAGCAGCCTGTTCATCTTCACCCTCTGCTTTTACGGTAATTGTCATATCCTTCTTTACTCCTAAGCCCATAATCGCAAAAATTCTTTTTGCATCAGCTTCCTTGCCATTAATTGAAATGGTTACTTTGCTGGCATACTCGTTTGCCTTTTTTTACTAATAAACCTGCTGGTCTAGCGTGAATTCCTTCTGGGTCTGTTATTGTGTAATTAAATTCTTTCATTTCAAATACCTCGCTTTTTTATTTTTCTGATGCTTACATTTTTTATTTATCTTCTCCCCTCAGTTTGTTTTTGTTTGCGTTTTACTTATCACTTATTAGTTTGTTTTCTTCTTTTTTAATAAGCCTAATAATATAGTTGACACGATTGTTCCTACTACTAATGCTACCACATACATAAGTGGTTTTTCAACCACTGGGAAAACAAATATTCCTCCATGTGGTGCCATAAGCTCACAACCAAAGAACATTGATAATGCACCAGCTATTGCTGAGCCTACAACACAGGATGGAATTATTCTCAATGGATCTGCTGCTGCATATGGTATCGCACCCTCTGATATAAACGAAAGTCCCATTATGAAGTTTACAGGTCCTGACTTTCTTTCCTCTTTTGTAAATTTATTTTTAAATAATAAGGTTGCAAGTGCTATTGCACATGGTGGCACCATACCACCTATCATAACTGCTGCCATTATATCGTAATTACCAGAGGCAATACTAGCCACACCAAATACATACGAAGCCTTGTTGACTGGTCCTCCTAAATCCACTGCCATCATGCCTCCAAGAATAAGTCCAAGTATTACCTTACTTGTACCACCCATTCCTTTAAGTGCATTATTAAGTGCCTGATTTAATGCTCCTACAGGTGGCTCAATGACAAAGGTCATTAATAAACCTACAATCAACACCCCAACTAATGGATAAATAAGTACCGGTTTAATACCATCTAATTTTTCTGGAAGGAAGCTGCATAACTTTTTTAGTCCCTCGATAATATAGCCTGCTGCAAAACCAATTACTAACGCACCTAAAAATCCACTTTTTCCTATAGATGCCATATAGCCACCTACAATACCAAGTGCAAGTGCCGGTCTGTCGCCAATACTCATTGCTATATAGCCTGCAAGAACTGGCAGCATAAATGCAAAGGCATATCCACCAACAGTTTTTAAAAATCTTGCCGGAGCTGTAATTGTTCCGAATGTGGATTTATCCTGTATTGCTGAAATATCTACTGATAAACCATCTATCAAAAAGGCAAGTGCAATAAGAATACCACCGCCTACTACAAAAGGAAGCATATGTGAAACACCATTCATAAGGTGCTTATAAATTGTATGCCAGCCAAACTTTTCACCTTCGCTGGTGCTTTCCTCAGCCTTTGAATTTGAGGCTGCCTTGTAAACCTTTGCATCACCCTTAGCTATTTTTTCCAATAATTCCTCTGCTTTACTAATTCCATCAGAAACCTTACAAAAGATTACCTTTTTTCCATTAAATCTTTCTATTGGTACCTTTGTATCTGCTGCAATAATAATTCCGTCAGCCTCTTGTATTTCTTTTTCTGTAACAATATTTTTTGCTCCACCTGAGCCTCTGGTTTCAACCTTTATGTCATATCCAAGCTTTGCTGCTGCTTTTTCAAGACTTTCGGCTGCCATGTAAGTATGGGCAATACCTGTAGGACAGCCTGTAACAGCTAGTATTTTTACCTTTCTGGACTGGTTTTCTGCTACATCTTCATCATTTTTTTCTTTAGCCTCCTGTTTTTCATCCCTGTCACTTTCAGCTTCATCTATAATACTTAAAAATTCCTCCGGAGTAGCCGCAGCCTTTAGTTTTTTAGTAAAATCTTCATTCATAAGCATCATTGATAATTTACTAAGCACATCTAAATGTACATTATCCTCTGTATTTGGTGCTGCTATTAAAAATAATAGATTTACTTTTTCCCCGTCAAGAGAGTCAAAGTCCACACCTTCTGGAATAACCATTGCTGCAAGCCCCGGACTTTTAACTGCAGCACATTTTCCATGTGGAATAGCTATTCCTTCTCCAATACCAGTTGTTCCCTCCTCCTCTCTTTTATAAACCGTATTTCTATATTCAGCCTCGTTGCTTACATTTCCCGATTTTACCATAAGTGAAACTGCCTTATCTAAGGTTTCACTTTTACTTGACATTCTACAGCCAAGCTCAATACTTTCAATGTGTAATAAATCTTTAATTCTCATAAGTATTCTCCTTCCAACATTATATATTTTTTATCATCTGCATTTCTCTTTTCCAAAATGCAAATGAATTTTTATATAGTTTTTATAAATTTCAGACTTTCTAATCCAGCTTTTTCATAAGCCCCATAACCTCTTCCTTTGTAGCAAGATATTGTGAAAATGCACTTGCGCTTCCTGTAGCTACACCCATTTTAAATGCCTGCTCATAAGAGTAATTCTCAAGATACCCTGCAATAAATCCGGCTACCATTGAATCTCCTGCACCAACAGAATTAACCAGCTTTCCTTTTGGTGCTTCGCCTTTATGCACTACATCCTTTTCGTCAATAAGCAAGGCTCCATCACCTGCCATTGAAACTAACACATTTCTTGCACCCATTTCCTTGATTTTTTTAGCGTAAATTAAAACCTCCTCCTTTGATTTAATTTCAACTCCAAACATTTCTCCTAGCTCGTGATTATTAGGTTTTACTAGGAATGGCTTGTATTTTAATACATTTAAAAGCAAATCCTTTGTAGCATCTACTACTATTTTAATATCCTTATTTTGCAGATATTTCATTATGTTCATATAGATATTGTCGCTTATTGTATTAGGAATACTGCCTGCCAATACCAATATATCGCCAGCTTCCAGCTTATCCAGCTTTTCATATAATCTGGCAATATCCTCATTTGTTATATCTGGTCCAATACCATTGATTTCTGTTTCTACATTTCCCCTGATTTTTACATTAATTCTGGACATTCCCTTTGATAATTTAATGAAGTCCGTATTACAACCATAATTTTTAAGCATAGCTTCTATGGTTTCTCCTGTAAAACCTGACAGGAAGCCAATGGCTGTGTTGTCATAGCCAAGATTTTTAAGGACTATAGATACATTCACTCCTTTTCCACCAGGTAAAATCTGCTCTTTACTAACACGATTTACACTTCCGGGAGTTAAATTATCAACCTTTACTATATAATCTATAGCCGGGTTAAATGTTACAGTATAAATCACTTTAATCTACCTCCTTTATGTTTTTATGTTTTTTTAATTCACTGCCTTCAACCTTCATTGTAATAATTGTTGCCTCGTCAAACTCTCCAAATTTTACAGGTGATATACCATTGAATTTTGACTTATCAGCAAGTACATATTTTTCTTTTGTGTGTATAAATGCCTGATGCTTTACTGCTGCCTCCTTTACATCAGGTGTTGTATAGCCTCTTTCTATGCTAATGGCATTAGTACCGAAAAAGCCCTTTGTAAAGTTATATTTTTCTAATGTTCTTACTGTATCTTCTCCAACTACTGCCTCTGTTATTCCTTTTAATTCGCCACCCAGCATATAAACTGTTAAGCCTCGTCTGGCAAGCTTTTTTGCATGGCTGATTGCATTGGTAACAAAAACTGTTTCTTTTGTTGTAATATAATCAATCATCAGCTCTGTTGTAGTTCCTGCATCTATAAATACAAAATCTTTTTCTTTAATAAGTGATGCAGCATATCTGGCAATGGCTTCCTTTTCTTCTCTATAAAGGCTGCTTTTTTCCTCTACATCAATATCAGCTACTAAATAATTGTTGCAGGCAACTGCTCCACCATGAACCTTTATCAATCTTCCCTGATTGTGAAGCACCCCTAAATCTCTTCTGACAGTAGACTCTGAGGCTTGTAAAAAATCCATTAATTCTTGAACTGTTACGCTTTTCTTACTATCTACTAATTTTACTATTTCCATAAATCTTTCTTCCTGAAGCATATATTCCTCTTTTCTGGATTATCATTTTCCGTCATATTCGTTCATTTTCGTTCTTGTTATCTGTAGTATATATCCATTTTCGTTCATTGTCAATCATTTTCGTTCATTTTCGTTCAAAATATTTCACTTACTTTTAATATATGGATTACTCCGTTGCTTCGCAACTTCCGTAATCCCCACACACCTCGAACTCTCGTAAAATATCGCTTCGCTCTATTTTACTCCGTTCTTATTTTCTTTTTAATATATGGATTACTCCGTTGCTTCGCAACTCTCGTAATCCCCACACACCTCGAACTCTCGTAAAATCTCACTCCGTTCCATTTTACTTCGTTCTCGGTGTGCGACGTGTCAAAAACAAAAAGAAGCTCTTTTGTGCTAGCACAAAGAGCTTCTTTTTGTTTTTGACACTATATTAAAATTCAAACTTTTCTTCAAAGTATGCTTTTAAGTCTTCGATTTTAATTCTTTCCTGTTCCATTGTATCTCTATCTCTTACAGTTACACAACCGTCTGTTTCTGAGTCAAAGTCATATGTAACACAGAAAGGTGTACCGATTTCATCCTGTCTTCTGTATCTCTTTCCGATGTTTCCTCTATCATCAAATTCACAGTTGTATCTCTTTGAAAGTTCCATAAATACTTTTTCAGCACCTTCATTAAGCTTCTTAGAAAGTGGTAACACACCAATTTTTACCGGTGCTAATGCTGGGTGGAAATGAAGAACTGTTCTTACATCTCCTCCTTCAAGCTCCTCTTCATCGTATGCTGCACAAAGGAATGCTAATGTAACTCTGTCTGCACCTAAAGATGGCTCAATAACATATGGAATGTATTTTTCCTTCTTTTCATCATCAAAGTAATCCATTGGCTCGCCTGATGTATTCTGGTGCTGGGTAAGGTCATAATCTGTTCTATCAGCAATGCCCCATAATTCGCCCCATCCAAATGGGAATAAGAACTCAATATCTGTTGTTCCCTTTGAATAGAAGCAAAGCTCCTCTGGAGAATGATCTCTAAGTCGCATTTCATCCTCTTTAATACCAAGCTTAAGCAGCCAATCACGGCAGAAGCCTCTCCAATACTGGAACCATTCAAGGTCTGTTCCCGGCTCACAGAAAAATTCTAATTCCATCTGCTCAAATTCTCTTGTTCTAAAAGTAAAGTTACCAGGAGTAATTTCATTTCTAAAAGACTTTCCTATCTGTCCAATACCAAAAGGAATTTTCTTTCTTGATGTTCTCTGAACATTTTTGAAGTTTACGAAAATACCCTGTGCTGTTTCTGGTCTTAAGTATACTGTATTCTTAGCATCCTCAGTAACACCCTGAAAGGTTTTGAACATAAGGTTAAATTGACGGATTTCTGTAAAATCATGCTTTCCACAAGATGGACAACATATATTTTTCTCCTCTATATAGTTTTGCATTTCCTCATTTGACCAGGCGTCAACTGAGCCTTCAATGGTAATGCCATTTTCTTCCATATAATCTTCAATAAGCTTGTCTGCTCTAAATCTTTCCTTACAAGCCTTACAATCCATAAGAGGGTCTGCGAAGCCACCTAAATGTCCTGAAGCAACCCATGTCTGTGGGTTCATAAGTATTGCACAATCAACACCTACATTGTAGGGATTTTCCTGAATAAATTTCTGCCACCAAGCTTTTTTTACATTATTTTTAAGCTCTACACCAAGATTACCATAATCCCAAGTATTAGCTAATCCTCCGTATATTTCTGAACCTGGATATACAAATCCTCTTGCTTTTGCAAGTGCTACAATCTTGTCCATTGTCTTTTCCATGACTGAATTCTCCTATCCTATAATATGACTGATTTTAGTATTATACTCTTAGACCTGCCACATTTCAAGCCAATTTATAAATCTAAGACCTGTAAATACCAACTATACAACTTTATAAACTTTTTCTTTCCTCTATATTTGCAAGTCCCTACTATCTAACACTATAGTAAATGGTCCATCATTTAAAAGCTCCACCTTCATATGTGCCCCAAAGGACCCTGTTTCTACCCTGCTAATCTGTTTTCGGCATTCCGAAACTATGTATTCATAAAGCTCATTTGCCATATCCGGTGCACCAGCATTAACAAAGGAAGGGCGGTTACCCTTTTTGCAATCTGCATAAAGAGTAAATTGTGAAACCACCAACAACTCTCCATTTACCTTTGCTAAATCAAGATTTATTTTGCCTTCTTCGTCACTAAAAATTCTCATACCAATTAGCTTTTTAATCATCTTATCTGCTACTTCCTTAGTATCTTCATTTGAAATACCAACAAGCACTAAAAAGCCTTTATTTATTTTTCCTATTATCTCCTCATCTACCCTGACACTTGCCTGTTCTACTCTTTGTATTACAAATTTCATATCAAAAGCTCCTCCGACTTAAATTCTTTATCAATATGCTTTTTCATAAACCTTTTCAACACCATCTGAAATTCCCTTAAAACCTGGTCACTTACTGTAAATGTATATAATTTATCCATTCTGGCAGACACTATGTATTGCATTGTATAAAAGGTAGAGGTATTCAGCTCTATTGCATCATCAGCTGCTTTTTCACATTCCCTGCACAATGCACCATCCAGCTTTGAGGAATAATATTTAAGTTCACTTTTATTTCCACATTTAATGCAGCTAAATATTTCCGGATATTGTCCGTTTATAGCTAACAATTTTAATTCAAATATTCTTCTGACAAGCTCATTGGAAATCGCCTTATTTAATATAGCTTTTAAGGAAACATACAAAAGCTTAAGCACATCTGTACCATCAACATTTTCACTTGAAAAATAATCAGATAATTCTAAAAAGTAAAAGCCATAATAAACATTATCAATATCCATAGCAATTTCTTCAAAATAATTTTTAATATTTACTCCAACTAAATTGTACGCTGTTCTTCCCTCATACAGAGAAAACTCACCAAAGGATAGAGGTCTTGAGGCAGCCACATAAGAGCTGTTAGGTCTTCTGGCTCCCTTTGCAAAGGCTGTAATTTTGCCTCGCTCCTTTGTAAGTATTACCAGCCTTTTATCATATTCAGCTACAGGTGTAGCACTTAGAACCATGCCCGTAAGCGTTATTTTATTTACCACACCTAAGCCTCCTTTTTCTAGTTAAATTTGTCGTGATTTCTGATTTTTTCAATTTCCTTTACAAGCATATATTCCTCTATAGAGCCAGTAAGTCCAAATAAATTCCAAGCTGCCCTCAGCACATCTTTTCCTTCATTTCCATTATAGAAGCTGTCAGCCTTTTTTCCGTAGGATAAATTGTCATAATCCTCCGGTTTTTTCACATTATTTATATTATTTTCATCATATATCATAAGGACTCCTAATATTAAATATTAAGCACCTGCAAAATTGCATATTCTTATCAATATATTTTCAATACATATTTTATACACACATTTACAGCCACCTATATATTAGTATCCCTTACAGCTATAAGAAAAAAACATATAATTATTTCCATTTTAGATTTTAATATTAAATATCCTTTGAATTATATCCGAAATTCTTTAATTGAATGTCGCTATCTCTCCATTCTTTTCTAACTTTAACCCAAAGCTTTAAATTAATTTTAATATCCATCATTTTTTCCAGCTCATATCTTGCCTGCTGACCTATTTTTTTAAGCATCTGTCCCTGTTTTCCAATGATTATGCCCTTGTGGGACTCTCTTTCGCACACAATAGTTGCATCAATATCTATAATGTCATTAGTCTTTCTCTCCTGCATTCTATCTATATATACTGCAATACCATGTGGAATTTCCTCATCAAGACATCTAAGTGCCTTTTCTCTAATAATTTCTGCTGCAATCTGACGCATTGGCTGATCAGTAACAGTATCCTCATCAAAAAACATTGGTCCATATGGCAACACTTTAAAAATCTCTTTTATTACCTCGTCAGTATTAATACCTTTAAGTGCTGATACAGGAATAATTTCATCAAAATCCAACAGCTTTCTATATGTATCAATAAACTGTAGTATTTCTTCTTTTTTAACAGTATCCACCTTATTGATAATTAAAAACTTTGGAGTTTTTGTCTGTCTTAGCTGCTCAGCAATATGCTGTTCTCCTGCACCTACATAGTTTGTAGGCTCTACCAGCCATAGTATAACATCAACTTCATTAAGTGTTTTTGTAGCAACATTTACCATATATTCACCCAGCTTATTTTTTGCCTTGTGAATACCTGGTGTATCTAAAAATACAATCTGTCCTTCATCACTGGTATATACTGTCTGTATTCTGTTTCTGGTAGTCTGAGGCTTGTTTGAGGTTATTGCAATTTTTTGACCAATAAGTCTGTTCATAAGTGTACTTTTACCTACATTCGGTCTTCCTATTAGGCTTACAAAGCCTGATTTTTTGTTATTTTCTTCCATTATGCCTCCATTAATCAAAAAGATTTATTATCTCATTGAACATATCCTTGTTTTCTTCTATTTTATCACTATTGCCAATTACACATATGCAATCCTGTGAAAGTGCAGCCTCAAAAGCTCCTGCAAGCTCGTTTATATCCTCTTTGGTTGTAGACAAAATCTCATCTCTTTCTTTTTGTCTTTTCTCCCTGGTAACATTCATCATATATGCTGTAAATGCTATATTACCTTTTGCTCTAGGAGTTTTTGGCATATCTATACTACTCATAGTTCCAATTATATACTTAGTCATTTCCCTTTCATTGGCATTGAAATTTCTAAGATACTCTGGAAGGCCATCATATACCTCGTTAGTTTCTCTAAGCTTAGGGTCCCTATAGGAAGCAAGACTTATTTTTCCATCTCTTGTAGGTGCGTACATACAGCCATATGCGCCACCCTTATCTCTAATATTTTCCCATAAATATCCATAGCCTAAAATGTTGCTTAACACCTTGAAATGTCCATTATATTTGTAGCCTTGTGAAGTATATTCGCCGCATCTGGCAACAAATTGGACAGTTGAGGCTGTCTTTATGCCTTCGCTTACAAATTTTGGTTCAAAATGTCTTTCCTGCTTTGTAGAAGCAAGATAGCTAAACTGGCTTGCAAAATCCTTATAATATTTCTCAAGCTCCTTAAAGCCCTCCTCATCACAGGTAACATGTACCAAAAGGTTATCCTTTTTCATTATCTCATCAACTACCAGCTTAAGATTTTTGATTATTTCCTCTTGCTTTTCATCAAAATTCTTGTACAAATCCTTTACAAAATAATAGTAGTCAATGCCCGTCATCTTATCCATATAGTAAGCAGTTTCACTAAACTTAGATTTTGCTCTCATAACTGCTAAGGTATTACCCCTGCTTATAGCCATAGCCTCAAAAATCCCCTTAGTTTCAGCTAAAACCTCTTTTATCCTCTTAGCATCTGTATATTTTGTATCTAATAAAAGCTCCTTTATTATATCAAAAGCAAACTTAAACTTATCATAGAAAATCTTTATGTCTGTTTCAAAAAACATTTCATATTCCAAGTCGCAGTCATCATTTGCATAAAAAGATATATCATTACTCAAGCCGCCTGAATTCATATTAATAATATTAGACAACTGATTATAGGTATGTCTGTCTGTATCTACATTTCCTATAATACTTCTAAGCAGTCCCACATATGGGATAAGTTTTTCATCTACATCTCTAATATTAGTATAAACATTCAGGTATGCAATCTTATTAGTATTAATATTGCTAAACAATACCCTGTCCTCACCAATATATCTTTCTTCGATAATTAAAGGCTCTGTTTCTTTATCAATATCTTCAATAGAAAGTGCCGGTATCTTTTTAAGATTTTCTTCGCTTTCCTCCATTTCGTGGAATTTCTTTAATCTTTCTTCTTTTTTGCGAAGTATGGCTATTTCTTCTTCTGATAAGGAAGCCTTATATTTTGCCAGCTTATCAGCCAGTTCTTTACTTTCAGCCTGAGCCATACCCTTCTTTGGTAAAAGTGAAAGCAATACCTTGTGATTATTTTCTATAAAGTATTTTTCAACTAATTTCTCATAATAATCAGTTTGCACCATTTCATTTAAAAACTTAAAGGTATCACCTGCATTTAAGTGTGTGAATGGCTGATTTTCATCATAAAGCCAGCTTTCAAAGCTGTCTATCATATAAAATATTCCCTTTGGATATGAGCCAAAATCAGCCTCTCTGTAATTAAATTCTATAACATTAAGTGCTGCTCTAAGAGAGTCCTTATCAATGCCGTTTTTTACAATATCCTTTAAGGTTTCCTCTAATATTCTCTTAAACTCCTCCTCTTTTCCTTCATTAACACCCTTTGCAGCTACAAGGAAAAATCTTTCCTTTAGATTATTTTCACCACCATAAATATCCGTACCTATTCCTGCATCAATAAGCTTCTTTTTCAAAGGTGCTCCTGGCATAGATAAAAGTGCATAATCAAGCACCTTCATTGCATAGTACAAATTTTTGTCTGTGCCTTTGCCGGCAGTTGTAAGATATGCAAAGTATGCCTTGTCCTTTTCGTCCTCAGCCTCACCAACAGGGTAATACTCTGTATACTTTTTCATTTCTTCAAAAGGCTTTTGTTCCTTTATATCAGAGTTGATTTCTAAATAATCAAATTTTGATAGATATTCCTCATGTATATAATCCAGCTTTTCATTTATATCTAAATCTCCATAAAGGAATATAAATGAATTTGATGGATGATAATATCTCTTATGAAAAGTAAGATAATCCTCGTAAGTCAAATCCGGTATATGCTTTGGGTCACCACCAGATTCATAGCCATAATTATTATCAGGGAACAGCTTTTCCATTGCTTTGCTAAGTAACATTTCGTCCGGCTTTGAAAATACACCCTTCATTTCATTATATACAATACCGTTTACCTCTAATTGGTCATCAGCATTAAAGGTATAATTCCAGCCCTCTTGTCTAAAAATTTCTTCTCTTTCATATATCATTGGATTGAAAACTGCATCTAAATATACATCCATAAGATTATCAAAATCCTTATTATTGCAGCTTGCAACAGGATATATGGTCTTATCCGGATATGTCATAGCATTCATAAAGGTATTTAAGGATCCTTTAAGCAATTCTACAAAAGGGTCCTTTAATGGATATTTTTTTGAGCCGCAAAGAACTGTATGCTCTACAATATGAGCCACACCGGTACTATTTTCTACAGGTGTTCTAAACCCAATACTAAACACCTTATTATTATCATCATTTAACATTATTGCTACTCTTGCCTTTGTCTTATTATGACTAAGCAAGTATCCAACAGAATTTAAATCCTTGATTTCTTCTGTTTTTATAACAGTATATTCTTTTAAGCTTTGTGTATCAAACTTCACCTAAATATCCTCCATTTTATATATTTTAATACAGGTACTAACATATAGTTTTACCTGTGTCAGCACTATATTATATTTATTATTCCATATTTTGTAATCTTAAATCATTTTTAAATCAATTACCTCCCCGGCTGGTTGTCTAAAGCTTTACTTTTTCAGCTCAAACACCCTTTACCCTCACAGCTTATCTCCAACCTTTCTAATGATACAATAAATACGAAATTTAGTCAAAGAAATCCTTGACACTTTTTTAATGTTATTATATAATCATAGGGCAGTTTGGTACTGCCTATACTTAGGGGTGTAGTTCATCGGTAGAATAAGAGTCTCCAAAACTCCAGAGGAGGGTTCGATTCCTTCCACCCCTGCTGACCATAAAGCATTGAGCTTTATGGTTTTTTTATTTTTAAATCTAAAACAAAAAAGGTGTCAGAAAAGTTTTTCAGGGTATGTAGTCTTACTACAAGCCATAGCCCAAGCTTTGTCTGACACCTTTGTTTTAATTAAAACAATGTTCTGTTTTAAATTATTATATACTATTCTTCACTTTCCAGCTTTATTTTTCTTTTCTTGTAATCATATAAGCCACAGCAGACAAGTATTATAATACTGCATATTGTAATAAGCCAGCCTGAAACAAAGCCTTCAGGTGTGTATTTAAACTCAACTGTATGCTGTCCTGCTGATACAGGCACAGTAAGCATAGCACCCTTTACGGACGAGATTTCTACCTCTTTGCCGTCAACATATGCCTTCCAGCCTTTGTCATAAATAATTGATGTATACATAACTCCATCCTCTTTTGCAGTTATGTCACCTTTAATATATGTGTCATCATATTCTGTTACATTTAAGCTTTCATCACCAAGCTTTTCTAATACCTGCTCCATTACATCCTTGTGGAAAGCATAAGCATATAACTGTAATGAAGACACATCCGATGAATCGGCTGTTACATTAACTGTAGAGCCTGCTGGTACCTCTCCTATATGGACTATCTGTCTATGTTTTAAGCCTGTAGCTGAACCGGATAGATTAAAACCTGTAATGGCATTTTCAGCAGTATAGGAAATATTCTCTACATATGTGGTGCAGTAAATATATAAATCTACATCCTCTGTTACATCTATAGTTGAGGTTGTTCCAAAGCTTGACGCATCTACCTGTGTAAACATATCTGAAATACCTGTAGCTGTCTGTGCAAAGGAATTTTGTACAGCGAAAGGATTATTTCCACTCATTTCCCACAGCTTATCAAACTGAGCCGGAAGCATAAAGCCAAGTGAAAGTGAATTTTTAACCTTGTATAAATAAACACTGTCCTCTGGTCTTTGTGCCACCAATGAATATCTGTCATCAGCATCTACTATACTATCTGATAACACATATCTTACATCTAAAAGTGCAGATGTAAATGGTGTATTTCCATAATAAGAGTAAGCATTTGTTGACTTTTCAAAGCCTAAATAGCCTAAATAATCAGTAAAATATGCACTGGCTGTTGAAGAGAAAATTGATACGCCGTGGTAATCATTCCAGGCTGCATCGTTCTTTGTTTTTCTATTCAGCTTTTCTACACGATAAAAGTCTGTATCCTTTATTTCTCCTAGTACACTTGTAATAGCATCATTATCTGCTAAGTAATACGAATATCCAGTTGTGTTATAGGCATCATCCTGTGTGGAACTAATTGTAGCCTCTGCAATGCAGGTTACTATTAATAGATAGGTTATTACTGCCTTTTGTAAGCTGCCGTTTTTGTAAGCAAGTGCAATCATAAAATATAAGAATAAGAACAATGCTGAAACATATACTATCTGGAAAGGATATTCATCGCCGGATACATATTTGTTCTCAATATACAGGAACAAAGCTATTGCCCCAGCAAAACAGCCACCTATTTGTTTTGTAGTAAATTCCTTAAGGTTAATCATTGCCTCGTATGCCATAGTAATCAACAAGAAAATATAAATAAACGACTCTCTTGCAGGAAGGCTGTTAGGAAAATGTAATCCATGCCATATATAATTTGGAATATTCAGGTTAAAACTGATTAACAACAGGGCTATTAATATAAGCTTTCCGATTTTTTCTTTTCTATTTACCTTTGTACTTAAACAATATAATGGTACAAGCAGGAACACAGCAACTGTACAATATAGATTTGGCTCATGGGCATTAAATATTGACAAATCAATACCCATCATTGAGCGCGAAAGCATATCTAATATTGAAAAGTATCTCTGCAGCATCTCTGGGAAATTCATCTCTCCTGAAGCTGTATAAGACAATGCAAAGAATGCCGGCAAAAACATTGCTGCACCTATACCACCAGCTATGAGTGAATATTTTGCAAACAACCATATTCTATTAACAAAGTATCTAAAGTTCTTTTTAGCTTCTGCTGTAAATAAAATAACTGCAAAATATAATACAGAGAAAATACATATCATAATAGCTATATAATAATTTGAGAAAATAGCTACTCCTAATGCAATGGTATATGTTAAAAATTTCTTTTCCTTAACCAGCTTTTCAATGCCTAATACTATGATTGGTAAAAGTAATAAGCAGTCTAACCACATAATGTTCCAGCTAAAGGCTGCCATATATGAGGAAAGTGCATAAAAAAGTCCTGCAACTACAACCGACAAAGTCTTTTTGTTAAATCTCTTTGAAAGGTAATATGCCATTGTAAAGCCACAAAGACCAGTTTTTATTATTATAAGAGCATCTATAAGTAATAAAACATTTCCACCCGGTGCAATTATCCCTATTAAGAAATTAATAGGACTTGCTAAATAATAAGCATATATAGCCGAGAAATTAACACCCATTCCTATATTCCAGGAATAGGCCAAGCTGCCACCCTCTGTAATTTTCCTGTACAGCTCCTTATAAAAAGGTGCGTACTGATGATAACAGTCACTACGCAAATAAATATTATCACCAAAAGGGAATACCTCATTGCCTATAAAAACACAGGTAAGAATTACAACTGGTACTAAAAATGCTACAATAAGGGCAATATTTTCTTTTATAAAATCAAAGATTTTCTTTCCAATCTGTTTTTTCTTTTTCTCCTCTTGTACCTCTTTCTCATTTTCCTCCTCTATCTTTTTTTCGATTTCTTTTTCAATTTCCTTTTCAATTTCCAGCTCGATTTCTGTTTTCATTTCCCCCTTGTCTGTTTCATCCAAATCTTTTTTTATTATTGTTTGTATTTCTTCTGTATTAGATGAGAGCTTTTCGTTACTCATTCCTGCTATTCCTCCTGTTTTTTAAATATAAATAATTTACTAAATATATAATTCAATATAACTACCACTACAGATATAATTGCCTTTGCCAAAAGCATATTCATTTTTATGGCTTTTGCCAATACTAAAAAGCCATCTGTTATAACCAGTGACAAAACTCTGGCTAAAGCAAAGGATACTATCTCTTTTATAATTTCTTTTTTATCTGTACTTTTATTTTCAAAAACTATCAGCTTGTTGGTAATAAATGCTACCATTACTGCTAATACCCAGGCTATAGTATTAGCCACTACCTCGTTTGCACCTATTACATAATAAAGAAGTGAAAAGGCAGCAAAATCAACTGCTGTAGTAATCACTCCGAATATTATATACAATATAGTTTCTTTATTGCAAACTTTACCTATGATTTGTTTTATTTTCATTTATCTATACCGTCCGTCTTATCTTCTTCATATTTAAGTTTACTAAGCTTTATATTGGTATTTTTCATAACAAATATTGGCCGGTTTTTTACTTCCATATAAATATGGGCAATATATTCACCCAGAATACCTATGGATATTTCCATAATTCCCCCTAAAAACAATACTGCTGATAAGGTAGTGACATAGCCTGGTACATCTATTCCGAATATCATAGTTTTAATAAGTGTAATAATAATATAGACAAAGGCTACTATGGAAATAAAAAAGCCCATAGCTGTAACCATTCTAAGAGGTGCTACTGAAAATGATGTAATACCATCTACAGCATACTTAAACAATCCCCAGAAGCTCCATTTTGTAGTCCCTACCACTCTCTCTACATTTTCATATGGCAGCCATTTTGTATCAAAGCCTACCCATGCAAAAATCCCCTTTGAAAAACGCTGTCTTTCAGATAAGCTTAATATAGCCTGTACCATTTGTCTGGTCATAATTCTGAAGTCAACAGCTCCTTGAACCAAGTCTACATCTGTCATTTTATTATTAAGTCTGTAAAAAGCTCTTGAAAAGGCACTTCTAATTTTTGCCTCGCCCTTTCTGGAAACTCTTCGGGCTGCAACACAATCATATCCCTCCTCAATACCCTTAATCATATCTGGTATCAATGCCGGTGGGTGCTGCAAATCTGCATCCATAATAATTACATAGTCAGCACCGGAATATGTAAGCCCTGCATACATTCCAGCCTCCTTACCGAAATTTTTGGCAAAGGATATATATTTAATTTCCTGATGTTCTTCTGCAAGCTCTTTTAGTATTAAAAATGTTTTGTCCCTGCTTCCATCATCTACAAAAATATAGCTAAAGTCATATCCTGAAATCTGTTTTACAATTTTACTGGTTTCCTCATAAAACATTTTCAGAACATCCTCTTCATTATAACAAGGCACTATTATCTCTACTGTTTTCATAATTTTACTGTTCCTCAAAATATTTTGCATATATCTCATACAATTTACTATTATTAAATACTATTGAATTAATGTCAATATCATCATAGCTCTTATTGTATTCAAAGGTCTGCTTCTGTATATATGGCTCATACATATCTGTAAAGGCTTTATTTTTATATTTCTTCAGAAGCTCCCTTTTATTTTCCTCTGTCTTTAATTCCTCATAATTGCTTATGCACTTAATAATGTAAAAGCCCTTTTCTCCCTCTACTACTCCACTTACCTGCCCATTTTCCAATAAAAATGCCTGCTTTTCAAAATTTTCGTCCATTTCGCCTCTGCCAAATTCATATTCATAGATTGTATCATCTGAATATTCCTTTGAAATTAAAGAAAAATCGCCACCATTAGTTATTTTATTATATGCCTCATCTATTTTAGCTCTGGCAGCCTTTAAGCCGTCCTTATCTAATTTATGTTCTACATTATTTTCATCACAATAATAATTTCTAACATAACAATACTGTACCTTTATAACTCTGGCTTCCTCGTCTGAAATTTCCACATCTATGCTGCTCGTAGTAAGCTCATATAATCTTTCAGACAAAGTAAAATATTCATATAATGTATTTATATCCTCCTTTGTAATGCCTAAGGAGTCTATCTCCTCCTTTGTAAGACTTTCGTAGAACTCCTTACCAGCCGTCTGTATCTTTTCTTTTTCAGAGGTGGTTAATGCAATATTTTTTTCAACTGCAAGCATACTAATAGTTTTAAGCTCTGAAAGCTGGTTAATTACCGTATCCTTAAGTCTTTTTTCCAAGGTTTCGCCATCTACTGTTGTTTTCCATATGTCATCCTTCATACCTTCCGAATAGCTGTTTTTTTCCACAGCTAAAATAAGCTTTCCTAATGACATAGGCACAACCTGTCCAGATACCTTAATAAGCTCATTTTTGTTTAAGCCTGTTGTAAGGTAAACTTTGCCCTTACAGCCTGCTAACCCTAAGCTTGCTGCTAAAATTGCGATAATTAAAACTAAACTAATATTTATTTTTTTCAATCTTTTCATAACCTTATGCTTCTACTAATAAAATTCTATCGTCTGGCATTTTAAACACTTCTAAGGACTCTAAAATTTCCTGATCTGTTAACTCCATCATATCTACACCCTCTTCCTTCCAATATGCTTTCAGCTCCTTTAAATCCTCGAATACCATTGCCATACAATCCTCTAAAAACTCCATTGCTTCATCAATGTTTTCCGCAACTGGCATATCATATAATCTATTCTGGTTATCTAAAAAAAATTGTGCTGCTTCTTTAGTTATTTGCTGCATACTTTTCCTCTTTCTATCCTAATTCAAGCATTTTCCAGACATCATTCCATCTAAATCACTTGCAATTAATTTTACCATGTATGTCCTTTTCTTGCCTTTAAGGAAGGGGCTTTTACTAAAATTCTTCCTTGAAGGTTCTAATATATTCCTTTATTTTCTCCAAATCATAATTATTATTCTCCATATACCTAATAAAATATGAGCCAACTATAGCTCCGTCTATAATGCTTTTGTATTGCTCTACATCACTAGCTGTTCTAATTCCAAAGCCCATCATAATAGGTATTTTAGAGATAGCCTTAACCTCACTTAAATACTTTTCAACATGATTGTAGAAGGCCTTGTCCTGTCCTGTAACGCCCATTGATGACACACAATATACATATCCCTTTGCATTTTCCAATATCATTGGTATTCTGCCCTTTGATACAGGTGATACAAGCTGTAATAAATAAGGTGCTCCCTCTACCTTTTGTAAAGCCTCAACCAGAGGGCCCTGCTCCTCGTATGGAAGGTCTGGGACAATAAGTCCGTCAACACCTACATTTTGACACTTTTTTGCAAAATTATCAAGTCCATAATGAAGAATTGTGTTGTAATACATCATAAATACTAATGGAACCTCACAGGTCTTTCTTAATTTTTCCACCATATCAAAGACCTTTTCTAAGGTAACTCCATTTAAAATAGCCTTATATGAAGCATTCTGAATAACTGGGCCATCGGCTACAGGGTCAGAAAAAGGCACTCCTAACTCGATTATATCAATACCAGCCTCGTCCTGTGCCTTAATTATCTCAATACACTTATCCATATCTGGAAGTCCTGCTGTCATATATGTTGTAAATGCTTTTTTACCTTTGCTTTTTAAAAGGTTAAGTCTTTTATCTATTCTATTTTCCATAATATATCCTCTTTCTATATATTTTCAATTTTAAGCTAATTGCCTATTTGTATCCTATAAAACATTTTCAGGCTCTTATTTATTCATATCCTCGCCATTAAGGTAAGCTGCTACTGTATGTACATCCTTATCACCTCTACCTGATAGGCACATTATAATAATATCGTCCTTTGACATTGTTTTTGTCATTTTAAATACATGTGCCAAAGCATGTGCACTTTCAATAGCAGGAATAATACCCTCCAGCTTACATAATTCTAACAATGCGTCCATACATTCCTTATCTGTAATAGATACATATTCTACTCTTCCTGTATCTCTAAGGTATGCGTGCTCTGGTCCAACGCCCGGATAATCAAGTCCTGCTGATATTGAATGGGCAATCTTTACATTTCCTGCATCGTCCTGTAATAAGTATGAACACATTCCGTGAAGAACTCCCGGCTTACCTTCTGCCATTGCAGATGCGTGCTTTCCGGTTTCAATGCCAAGTCCTGCTGCTTCAACACCAACCAGCTTTACATCCTTGTCATTTAGAAATTCTGCAAACATACCTATTGAATTTGAGCCACCACCACAGCAGGCTACAACTGCATTTGGAAGTCTGCCTTCTTTTTCAAGAATTTGTCTTCTGGCTTCCTTACTAATAATTGACTGGAAGTTTTTAACCATTGCCGGATATGGGTGTGGACCTACTGCTGAGCCAATTATGTAGAAGGTGTCCTCTGCTTCCTTTGCCCATGTTCTAATTGCCTCATTAGTTGCATCCTTTAAGGTTCTGCTGCCTGTTGTTACACTTACCACCTTAGCACCCAGCATTTCCATTCTAAATACATTAAGGGACTGTCTTTTTATGTCCTCTTCTCCCATATATACTGTACATTCCATACCGAATAATGCTGCTCCTGTAGCTGTTGCAACACCATGCTGGCCTGCACCTGTTTCAGCTATAACCTTTGTTTTTCCCATTCTCTTAGCCAATAATATCTGGCCAATTACATTATTAATTTTGTGTGCTCCTGTATGATTTAAATCTTCTCTTTTAAGATAAATCTTTGTACCATATTTTTCACTCAATCTTTCTGCAAAATAAAGTGGATTTTCTCTACCAACATAATCTCTCATATAGTAGTTGTAATCCTTCCAGAAATTTTCGTCTGTAATAGCTTCATTGTATGCTTTTTCAAGCTCGCTTAATGTGTTCATTAATGATTCTGAAACAAACTGTCCACCAAATTGTCCATAATATTTTTCCATGATTATCTCCTAACTTCTTTTACAAATTCTTCTATTTTTTTAACATCTTTTCCTACTATTTCCTTATTGTCAGATTCCACTCCACTGCTGCAGTCCACTATATCTGGATTTACCTTGGAAATTCCCTCTCTTATATTAGACTTATTTAGTCCACCCGCCAATATAAATTTCTTGTTTTTTCTATCAAATCCCTTAATTTTATTCCAATCAAATACTTCTCCATTGCCAGGAATTTTTGCATCCACTAAAATTCCAATTATTTTTTCGCTATTCTCTACATTAATATCTGCGTCCTCTCCAATATTAATCGCCCTAAATATTGGCAACCTTGTTTCTTCTAATACCTGTGGCAGTAAATCCTTGTGTACCTGTAAAATATCAAAGCCTAACTGTTCTATCTGCTTTATCTGTTTTAAGGTAGGGGAAACTGTTACTGCAACAGTTTTAATATTGCCCTGCTTTTCCTTTATGTATTTTAATAGTCCTTCTACTTCCTCTAAGGAATTGTTTCTTTTGCTTTTAGGATAATTTATTACAAAGCCAGCATATTCTACCTTTTGCTCTATCAGCTTGTCTATTTCGTACTCCTTTGTAATTCCACAAATCTTAATTTCCATTAAAGATTCCTTTCCACCTTTTTGCTACCTCGTATGGCTTTTCTGACTCCATAAAGGCTCTGCCTATAAGCAGTGCATCTACCTTACATTCCTTCAAAAAGACTATATCCTCATCATTTGTAACACCACTTTCAGATACAAATACTGGTCTTTTGCTATATCCATGAAGCTTATATCTTTTCTCTAAATAGCTTGATAATCTTTTTGTGTTTTCCAGGTCAATAGTGAAATTTTTCAAATTTCTATTATTAACACCTATTATTTTTGCATTTAAGTTTAATGCTCTATCCATTTCTGTTTCGTCGTGTACCTCTAACAAAACATCCATTCCCAAGGAATATGCCAGCTGATATAAAGCTCTCATTTTCGTATCGTCTAATATTGCTACAATAAGTAATATACAATCAGCACCGATTACCTTTGCCTCATATACCTGATATTCTTCAATAATAAAATCTTTTCTTATAATAGGAAGATTTGAAATACTTCTGACCTTTTTTAAATACTCTGCACTACCATTAAAATGATCCTCCTCTGTAAGAACGCTTATAGCATCAACAGACTTATTATATTGGTCAATTCTATCCAGCAAATCAATTTTTCCGTCAATTACGCCCATGCTAGGAGAAGCCTTTTTAAACTCTCCAATAATAGATAAGCCTTCCTTCGCCAAAGCCTCATAAAAGCTAATAGATTTTCTGTCACATTGATCTGCCAGTTTTTTCATATCCCCGGCACTTATTTTTTGCTTATGCTCTAAAAGTCTGCCTCTTTTATCTGCAACAATATCATCTAAAATCATACACATTCTCCTTTCAATCATAAATTGTTGATAAAATTTTCAACCATTTTCTTACCATGCTCTGTGTATATTGATTCTGGATGAAACTGCAATCCAAACACAGGATACTCTCTATGTTTAATTGCCATTATTTCTCCGTCCTCTGTTTTGGCTGTAACCTCCAAGCATTCTGGCATTGTATCTTCAACTATAGCAAGTGAATGGTATCTTGCAACCTTAATTGGAGAGGCAATTCCTTCAAATAAATCCTTACCATTATGTTCAATTAAGGACTGCTTTCCGTGGAAGATTTTTTTTGCATAGCTGACAGTTGCACCATACGCTTCGCCGATACACTGATGTCCTAAGCAAATTCCAAGTATTGGCTTTTTACCACCAAAATGCTTAATTACCTCAAGGCAAATTCCTGCATCCTTTGGTGACTTTGGACCTGGTGATATAACAATTTTTTCTGGATTTAATTTTTCTATATCCTCAATAGTTATTGCATCATTTCTTTTTACGACAATATCTGTTGTAAATATTCCCATATATTGATATAGGTTGTATGTAAATGAATCGTAATTGTCTATTAGTAAAATCATAGGTTTTCCTCCTCTACAAGTGTTGTTGCAAGTGCCATTACCTTATTACAGCATTCCATATACTCGCTTTCTGGGTCTGAGTCAGCAACTATTCCTGCACCAGCCTGTAGGTATACGCTGTCGCCTTTTTTTATCATTGTTCTTATGGTAATGCAAAAGTCCATATTTCCTGTAAAATCTATATAGCCTGTAGCTCCACCATATAAGCCTCTTCGTACAGTTTCTAATTCATCAATTATTTCCATTGCTCTTATTTTTGGAGCACCACTAAGTGTTCCTGCCGGCAAGAAGGAGGATAATAAATCCAAAGCGTGATAATCTTTATTTTTTCTTCCTTCTACTAAAGAAACAATGTGCATTACATGGGAGTAATTAACAACCTCCATAAATCTTGTAACCTTTACTGTTCCAAACTCTGCTATTCTTCCCATATCATTTCTAGCAAGGTCAACAAGCATTACATGTTCAGCTCTTTCTTTTTCATCTCTTAATAAATCATCTTTTAAGAGTGCATCTTCCTCTGCTGTTTTTCCTCTTTTTCTAGTGCCTGCTATTGGACAGGTCTGAATTTTGTTATCTCTTTCCTTTACAAGCATTTCTGGAGAGCTTCCAATAATTTCAAATTCTCCAAAATTAAAATAATAAAGATAAGGTGACGGATTTAACTCTCTAAGATTTTTGTATAGCTCAAAGCCATCTTCCTTTGTTTTAATAGTCCACCTTTGAGATAAAACTGTCTGGAATATATGACCTTCCTTTATATAATCCTTTATTTTATTTACCTTCCTACAATAATCCTGTAAGGTATCAGACTTTTTAATTATCTTTCCATCTCTTGTATTCTTTCTTACTACTGGCTTCATATTGGCCTTTGCTGTTTCAATAAGCTCACTTCCTATTTGCTCAGCCTTTTTTCTGCCCTCTGCATTATCCTCTTCCAGAACTACTGCTGACAAGGTTTCTGCCACATGGTCAACTACAATGAATTTAGTTGCCAGCATAAACTGTACTGTTTCTATGCCAATCTCATCTTCATTATTATCAGGTAAATTTTCTGTATATCTAATATAATCATAACCAATGCTGCCTACTAAGCCACCACAGAATGCCAGTTCTCCTTCGTCCTTTACAACATGGAAGGACTTGCAGTATTCCTTTAATATGTTTACTGGATTACCCTCAATAAAGATTGTTTCTCCAGTATTTTTTGTAATAACAATACCTTCATTTCCTTTTGAAGTAATTACTTCTTCTGGCTCAATACCAATAAATGTATATCTGTCATAGTCCTTGTCATAGCTTTCAAGCAGAAAGCCCTTCTTTCCCTTTCCAATACTTTCAAATATTCCTATTGGGGTTTCATCTACTATACTGATGGTTTTTCTATAGGCTCTTAAAAATCTTTCTTTCATATTGTCCTTCCTTTCTCTAGTTGGCTTTTGCTTTCGAGTCGGCTTCGCCTCCTCGAAGCCGCAACCGAACAGCTCTAAGCTTCGCTTCTCGCTGTTCTTGCGCCAACTAAATGAAAGCCTGTGCAAGCACAGCTTTCGCTTAGTTGGCTTTTGCTACAAAAAAGTCCCTGACTATTAAATAGTCAGGGACGATAATACCGTGGTGCCACCCTTTTTCTCAACTAATGGCAGGCTAAGCTCTTAAGCTAACAGCCTTACTTTTTGGTACTTTTCTAATATGTACTATATTGTAATGTGTACGCACAACTTTTATCAGAGCTTTATAATAAAAAAAGGCATCTCCGTCTAGGAAATACCTGCCACCATTGTCGACTTCATATCAGATACGGATTTAAATTTTATAACATCTAAATCGATATCCTTCCTCTATAACGCGAGGTCGCGGCTAGACTACTATAATTTCATCCACGCGTCTCCCAAACCCATTCCTTATGATTCTGCATACCGTTTCTCAGCAACAACGACTCTCTGTGATGTGACCTTCATAAGTACTATTTTGTTCATAGACTTTATATATTTAATTGTCACTGTGCTATCGCACAAAGCAGATAACCTCTACCTTTAGCAGTTATTCTAAATAGGTAGAGGTTATTTGTCAAGCACTTTTTATAATACGATGGAGTAAAATCTTATTTTTAAGCACTGTACTTATTCCTGTGTTAATTGTTTTACCCACACATTTATACCATTTACTACTCCCTCCACATAACCGTCCTTATTATTTTTAATATGTTCTAAATCTTCATCTACTGAAATAAATGCAAGCTCCATTATACAGCTTTCAATTCCGTTTATGCTATTTCTATAATTGTTGCTGCCATATCTTGAATTTCTGCCGTCTACATAGGCATTTGTAGCTATTCCACCTAACTCCCTTATCATAAAATAATAGTCTGTATCCGTTGTAGACGGATATGGCTCATAACCATCCCTTATTGCATCCTCCTTTGACTCCTCTAAATCAGCCTGAGAAAATGCTCTTGTATAAACACCCTCATCTACTTTAAAGGCTGACATTGGCGATACATATGTACCTGATGCAGTAACTACATTATCAACCATATTCTTTGCAAATTTTTCACTTCCTCTATAAGAGTAATAAATTTGTATACCACCCTTCGTAAGCTGAATATCATTACTGTTCAGATGTAAGGACAAACATATTTTAGCCTTTGTTTTGCACGCCTTATTTACTCGTCCATTTTCATCATACATAGTGTATGCCATTTTTTCACTTGATGACTCACTACCATCTCTTGTAAGTGCCACCTTATATCCAGCATTTTCTAATGCTGTTTTAATACTTTTGGCATAATCAAGCATTAATACTGCCTCACTGTACTCACCATTTACTGCTCCAGGGTCATTTCCACCGTGTCCAGGGTCTAATACTATATCATAAACATCCTCTGGAAGTTCAGACTTTTCAACATTGAAGGCTATGTAATTTTTATCCTTCTCCTTAGCAAAGAGCATATCTATTTTTTGATTTACACCATTTTTTGTAATGGTATAATATGTAAGCTGTTCCAGACTATTTTCTTCAAAGGTACAATATTTAACCTCGCCTGCCTTATCTACCACCTTAAGAAGCATTACATACTGGTCATCTGCTATATTTTCCAAGCATATACCCTCGTTTATTTTTTCAAAAGACTTAAAGTTCAATGTGTCCTCATTAATTTCTGTATATACATCATATGAATACATATCCTCATCATTAATAGAGCCGTCTGTATTTGTATATGCTTTTCTCAAAACTAATTTTACCTTGTCAATATTTGAAAGCTGTGTATTTACAAGCTGTGTGGCACTTACACTACCTTCAACACAAAGGCTGGTTCCATATGTATAATATTTTGAAATATCTGCAGCATAATCAACATTTTCTAATGCTACAAACTCTTTAATCAGCTGTGTTTCTTTAGTTGTATTTTTACTATTATTACTCCTTACAGCTTTTCCTGCCTTGCTGTTACTTACAAGAAAAACAATGCCACCTATACAGAATAAAATAGCAATTCCGATAAATAATAGCATTACCTTAGTGGAACTTGACACCTTCTTCTTTTTCTTTGAAGAAGTCTGCTTTGTTTTTCCTGTGCCTGCATTTGCCTTACTTGCTTTATTTACACTTTTTGTTTTATTTACACTTTTTGCATTATTTGTATTTGTTGTACTACTCATTTCTTCTCCTATATAGTATATATTTTGACGCTTGCCAAATATAATCTTTCTTTTATTTACATACATTAAGAATTTTTATCGGGCAATCACCTTTATAAATTCTATATTATTCTATCACTAATTTGCTTTAATAAAAAGTCCAACTTTTAACCTTATATACTTTATTTTTTGTACAACTAATGGTAAAATGAAGAAAATTATACACAACAATTATTTGTTTTGGAGGATTTATGAAAAGTTATATTATTATTACCGATAATACCTGTGACTTAGAACCATCCTTTTATAAGGAACACAATATTCCAGTTATTATGCTGCCTTATTCTATTGATGATGTGGTATATGGTCCAGATAATGACATGGCTATAAAGGAATTCTATGACTCAATCAGAAATGGCAAAATGCCTACTACTATGGCTGCCAATCCGGAAGCATATACAAGCACCTTCAAAAAATACTTAGATGAAGGCTTAGATGTTTTATACCTGGCTTTTTCTTCTGCACTCAGCAGCAGCTGCAGTAATGCTATACTTGCAGCCAATGAGTTAAACGAAGACTATAAGGATGTATCTGTTACAGTTATTGATACTCTTTGTGCTTCTATGGGCGAAGGACTTTTATTATACAAGGCAGTTCAGGCAAAAGAGGCAGGCAAAACCTTGCAAGAGGTTATTGACTATGTAGAAAGTACAAAGCTTAAAATATGTCATTACTTTACAGTTAATGATCTTCATCACTTACATAGAGGTGGCAGGGTATCTAAGGCTACTGCCATTATTGGTACTCTCATTAATGTAAAACCAGTTCTTTATGTTCCAGATGACGGCTCACTTGCTTCACTTTGTAATGTAAGAGGCAGAAAAAAATCTCTTAATACATTAATATCCTATATGAAAGCACATGTTAAAAATCCGTCAAAGGATGATGTAGTAATGATTGCTCATGGTGATTGTATTGAAGATGCTAATTATGTAGCTGAAGAAGTAAAAAAGGAATTTGGTATTGAAAACATAATTATTTCCTATGCCAGCCAGACTATCGGCTCACACACAGGTCCTGGTCTTATTGCATTGTTCTTTGAAAGCGACTCAAGACATATAGAAGATAAATAAATAAGCATAAATAAGCCACCCCATAAAGTTAAATTTTTGATTTGACTTTATGGGGTGGCTTATCTTTGCTAATTACTATTCTTGTATCTTTTCTTTATAAGCTGTATCTAATAATTCTTGTATTTCTTTTTGAGTGTATGTCTTATGTACTCCTTCTTTTAAGGCTCTTTTATACTCGTTATCGACTTCATCATATCCATATAAACTATCCCATGACAAGCAATAACTATTTTCAAAATGTCCAATAGAACCATAGCTCACCTCATCTACATCATACCATGTATCATCAATAGATGAATAACAAGTATACTTTCCATTGTAATAAAATGTTTTTGTATCTTCTAAATAATACGCATCTAGTGAATGAAATTCATATTCTCCTGGTTCAAATAAATTAACATACATTTTAAAATATTCCTTATCATTTGAATCAAAAAATACCTTTTTGTAATTATTTAAAATAAAAAACACTATTCCTCCAATACTAATTATTGCAATTAAAGCAATTACTATAATTACTGTTTTTTTTGATTTAATATGTCCACTTTTCATAATACCACTTCTCTCCTGTCAACACTGTTCCATTAAATTTTGAATATGAATATGTATAAAGCTGTCCTGATCCTAAACCCTGCTGTATACACCTCAATGGCTTGCCAAATATTATTAAATTAATGGTATAGTACAAGATTTGTTAATATTTTTCAACACAAATCCTATTTATACAACAATACTTCTATTCTATACTTTCCCTTAGCTGTACTTTTCACTACTCCCATATATCTAAACCTGCCAAAGCCTCTTACTGACACCATATCGTTTTCCTTTAATACGCCACTATTATTCTCGTACAATTTTCCATTAACAAACACCTTATGTTCCCTGAATAAATTTACACATTGGCTTCTGGATTTATTGTATACGCCTGAAATAACACCATCAATTCTTTCTGAGGCGACCAAAAGCTCTTTTGCTTCTGTATCACTTTCCCCTATAGCCTCCTCCTTGTCCACCTGTGTTAAGGTAATATTTGTATGTCGGATTTTATACAGATTTTCCATAATAAAATCCTCCATTTCCTTTTTGCAAAATAAATATGCTACTTTATTTTTCACCAGAATATCTCCTGTTTTTCCTCTATCAATGCCTAAATTCATAATTGCCCCTAAATAATCACGATGGCTTAATTGTTCTGAAAACTTTTCTAAAATAGGTGTGATTTTTATGCACACAATAGGAAACTCCTCCTCATAGCCTAACTCCTCACTATCACCAAATCTAATAATATTCCTCTCCGAAGCCTCATAGCCGCCAAAAATTGTATATTTTACAAAATCAAACTCAGACTTATTTTGATAAAAATCCGACATTTCACCCTCGCTTAAAAAATCTGTAAAGGTAAATATATTCTGCTTATATGATTTATTGGCTAAATCTAATAATCTTTTTATTAACTCTCTTGATGTATCCTTCAATTTTTCGTCCTCTTTATATTTAAAAATTCCATATATTATGTATTAATTATAAAAGTATAACATATGTTTTCTTCCACCACAAACAAATAAATAGATATATTCTACATAACAAAAAATGTCAGGCAATACTTTCCTTAAAATCCATAATCCTACTATGTTTTTATTAGGAAGCTGCCTGACACTGTTTAAAAACTTCTAGTCCTTATGCTCATTAATAAAATACTTTTGACAAATAATATTATTCTAATCTAATATACTACCAATAATATTATCAATATGATTACAGCCATTTGAACTGCCTATTGTATTTGAACTGTCCATATTGTTTGAATTTCCGAGAGCATTTGTACCACTTGTTGAATTGCAGTTATTACCACAATGTGTAGTTGTACAATCCCTCTTTAATTTTTCCTCACATTCAGGTGGTCCTAAATTTAATGGTTTAATTGCAAGATTTAACAGCTCGCCCTCAACAAATTTCATACACTCTGTATCCTCAGTTGGGGTAATGCTTCCCTTAGGTGTATTTATTCTGCCTTCACTTGCTACCTGATAGCCTGCAAAGTATAGGCTTTGTAATACAATAGTTACACCAACTGTTGCATTGTCACCATCAACATCCAGGTTGATTAATTTAGGAATTGCATATAAGTTAATTCCCTGTCTTACGAAATTGTCCTCTAGTGAGAAACCAATAGTGCTGATTATTGGTTGTGGGTTTTGACCCTCTGTATTAAATGCCAATCCATATGGGGCAAATAATTCCAATTCAACTGAAGATGGGTTTGTATCCTCATTAAAGGTTACACTTTCCTCTGGTGGTAAATAGAGTACCGTTCTATACAAAGTTGCCAGTAATCTACAGTTATCATCAAACAAATTGATTGCAAAGGTTATATTAAGATTTCTCAAATCAATTTCATAACAATTTGGTCTTCCGGGAATTTGTTCTATTTTTATTCCCTCATCTCCATACTCATACGCAATATCAACTATTTGAATAGTTGCATTGGTTACTGTTGGATAATCTGCTGATAAATCCTCATCTAACTCAAATGTTGTACACAGATTTATGCCTATTTCATCATAAATAAGTGGTGCTAAAATACTTAACACGCTAGGTGATGCACATATTGGATTCGTACATACATCAAAGCAGCCCTTTGGCATATTTGCAACTACATTACTTGTAATTCTTGTTCGACATGAGCATTTTCCTGCTTTACATTTAGCCATATTTTTTTCCTTTCTTTGTATATTATATAAGCAAGTTAACTTATTCTTACTTATACAATATAATATGTTCTATATTAATTTCCGGAACATATACATATACAAAAAGGTTATTTAATTAGAATATATAAGGTATTGTTTATGGGAAATATATATTCTTTATCCGTCAATAAAAATGTGATTATTTATACCTATGACAACTTTATCATAATGCGTACAATACAAGCTAACAGCGTAACTAATGGAATTTTACTGTCTAACGATTACTCCTCTGGTTTTTCAAGCACTATACATAATTCAACAATATATTATTTGTACCAAAACAAGCAAGGCTCTTTAATTATTAAATCTATTATAGATGCACGAAATCTATATTCAAAAGTCTCTGACCAAGAACTGACTATGCTGGAGCCTTCCTTGATTTCCTTTAAAAATTACTTATTGCTGTTTTATGTTATTGAAAATCCTATAGACAATTCATTTTACCTTAAAATATCCCTCCCATTAGAGGAAAATAAGCATATAATTTGTCAGGAAAAATTTGTAGTATGTCCTAAAATAAAACTTGTGCATACACCCTCTCTTTTGTTCATAATTGTTCAAACCCCTGAGGAAGTATACATATATTGTTTGGATAACACCCTTACACTTACCCAATATAAATCCAACGAAGCTGTCAAAGTTATGCTTGAGGCAAAGGAACAGCTTATTACTCATATTACCACTCAATATAACGAACTAATGAATGTAGCCACCCAGTATAAAGAAGAAGCCAAAAAGTGGTATATGAGGTGTCATTAAACTAACTATAAAATTAATACAATATATCAAATTTCTACATAAAAAAAGCTGGAAAGCACCTTTATTTGGTACTTTCCAGCTTTTAATTGTATGTTTATTGTATTTCAAAGTATTTTATTTAACTTAATATACTTACATATCTGAAACAAATTATCCAGCCTATATACTACTGGAAGTATTTAACACCAGATTCAAAAATCTTCATATCCTGCTCACCATAGATATTGATAGCTACGCTATCTCCTCTTCTTTCAGAGTGAGCCATCTTACCAAAGCATCTTCCGTCTGGGCTTGTAATACCTTCTATTGCACAGTAAGAGCCATTTACATTCCATTCCTCGTCCATTGTTGGATTTCCGGCTTCGTCTACATACTGTGTAGCAACCTGTCCATTTGCAAATAACTTGTCTAACCATTCCTTGCTTGCAACAAATCTTCCTTCACCATGTGATGCCGGATTTACATAAGTTGCACCAAGTGCAGCCTCCTGTAACCAAGGTGACTTGTTTGTAACCACCTTAGTATATACCATTTTAGATATATGACGGTTAATTGTGTTAAATGTAAGTGTTGGTGAATTTGCATCCTGTCCTGTAATTTCTCCGTTTGGTACAAGACCAAGCTTTATAAGTGCCTGGAAACCATTACAAATACCAAGTGCAAGACCATCTCTTTCATTTAAAAGCTTGTGAACTGCTTCCTTAAGCTTTTCATTTCTAAAGGCTGTAGCAAAGAATTTTGCTGAGCCGTCTGGTTCATCACCTGCTGAGAAGCCACCTGGGAACATAATAATCTGTGCCTGTGAAATTGCAGCTTCAAACTCGTTTACAGAATCTCTAATGTCGGCTGCATTAAGGTTTCTAAATACCTTTGTAATTACATTAGCACCAGCTCTTTCAAATGCCTTTGTGCTATCGTATTCGCAGTTTGTTCCAGGGAATACCGGAATAAATACTGTAGGCTTTGCAACCTTATTTTTGCAGACATATACGCTGCCCTTGTCATATATAGGTGTATCAAGTACTGTCTTATCTGTTGTTACTCTTGTTGGGAATACCTTTTCAAGTGGAGCTTCCCAGCTCTTAACAGCTTCATCAAGATTAATTATCATATCGCCATATTTAATAGCCTTTTCATCATTAATCTCACCAACAGCCTTTACATATGCTGCTAATGTATTCATTTCCTTTTCAAAGGCTTCTACATTTTCAGCCTTTACTTCTACTATAATATTACCAAAAGCTGGTGCAAATAATTCTTCCTTAGATACACACTTATCACAAATAGTAAAGCCAAGCTTGTTACCAAATGCCATTTTAGAGGCTGCTGCTGCTATACCCTTTGAATCAAGTGCATAAGCTGCTGCTATATAGCCTTTGCCCATAGCATTATGTAACGCATCATAAAGTGCTGTTACTTGTGTGTAATCCGGCTTTTGGAATTCATCCTTTTTAATTGAAAGAACAAACAGCTTGTCCCCTGCCTTCTTAAACTCTGGTGTTACAATATCTGCTTCCTTAGCAACATCTACTGCAAAGGAAACTAATGTTGGTGGAACATCAATGTCATTAAAGGTACCTGACATACTATCCTTACCACCGATTGAAGGCAAACCAAAGCCTAACTGGGCATCATATGCTCCTAAAAGTGATACAAATGGCTGGCTCCATCTTTCAGGATTTTCAGACATCCTTCTGAAATACTCCTGGAAGGTAAATCTAATCTTCTTATAATCACCACCATTGGCAACTATTTTTGCTACTGACTCAGTAACTGCATATATAGAGCCATGATATGGACTCCATGATGAAAGATATGGATCAAAGCCATAAGCCATCATTGTAACAGTATCGCACTTACCCTTAAGCACTGGAAGTTTTGCAACCATAGCCTGTGTTTCTGTAAGCTGATATTTTCCACCATGTGGCATATATACTGAACCAGCTCCAATAGAGCCGTCAAACATTTCTACAAGACCCTTTTGTGAGCATACATTTAAATCAGATAATGTATTAAGCCATTCCTTTTCTACATCGTCTACCTTCTTTGCTTCAAAGAAATTTGCCTTTTCATCAGGCATATTTACCTCTACATCTGTTTCCTGATGTGCTCCGTTTGTATCAATAAATGCTCTTGATAAGTCAACTATTGTTTTACCTCTCCACTTAAGAGTCATTCTTGGCTCTTCCTTAACTACTGCAACCTCTACAGCCTCAAGATTTTCTTCTGCTGCATAGCCCATAAACTCTTTAACATCCTTAGGGTCTAATACAACTGCCATTCTTTCCTGTGATTCTGAAATAGATATTTCAGTACCGTCAAGACCTGCATACTTCTTTGGTACCTTGTCAAGATTAATATCAAGACCATCTGCTAATTCACCGATAGCAACAGATACACCACCTGCACCAAAGTCATTACATTTCTTAATAAGCTTTGAAACTTCTTCTCTTCTAAATAATCTTTGAATTTTTCTCTCTGTAGGAGCATTACCCTTTTGAACCTCAGCACCACAGGTATCAATAGACTTTTCTGTATGTGCCTTTGAAGATCCAGTTGCTCCACCACAGCCGTCACGGCCTGTACGGCCACCAAGTAATACAATAATATCTCCTGGATCAGAAGTTTCTCTCTTTACTGCGCGTCTAGGAGCAGCTCCCATTACAGCACCGATTTCCATTCTCTTAGCTACATAATCAGGATGATAAATTTCCTTAACTAAGCCTGTAGCAAGACCAATCTGGTTACCATATGACGAATATCCGTTTGCAGCTCCACGAACTAACTTCTTTTGAGGAAGCTTGCCTGGTAATGTATCTTTAACTGATTTTGTTGGGTCAGCGGCACCTGTTACACGCATTGCCTGATATACATATGTACGGCCTGAAAGTGGATCCCTGATAGCACCACCAAGACAGGTTGCTGCACCACCAAATGGCTCAATTTCTGTTGGGTGGTTATGTGTTTCATTTTTAAAGTTTACAAGCCATTCTTCAACCTGACCATCTACCTCAACTGGAACTACAATACTACAAGCATTGATTTCATCACTTTCTTCCTGATCCTCAAGCTTGCCTTCCTTTTTAAGCTTTCTCATTGCCATAAGGGCAAGATCCATAAGACATACGAATTTGTCTTTTCTACCCTTAAATATTTCTTCTCTATCTGAAATATACTTCTCATAGGTTTCTACGATTGGTTTATTATAGAAGCCTTCGTCAAATTTTACATTTTTAAGCTCTGTATTAAAGGTTGTATGACGACAGTGGTCTGACCAATATGTATCAAGAACTCTGATTTCTGTCATAGATGGATTTCTATTTTCTTCATTTTTAAAGTAATTTTGAATATGTAAGAAATCCTTAAAGGTCATTGCAAGTCCTAAAGAATCATAAAGCTCCTTAAGCTTGTCCGCTGCCATATCCTTAAAGCCGTCAAAAATAATAACATCTGCTGGCTCTTCAAATACTGTAACTAATGTATCTGGCTTAACCATATCTGTTTCTCTGGAATCAACAGGATTGATACAAAAAGACTTAATGCTTTCTAATTCTTCCTGTGTAACTACACCTTCAATAACATAGGTTGTAGCTGTCTTAATTACTGGTTCTTCATTTTCATTAAGAAATTTAACACACTGAACAGCAGAATCTGCTCTCTGGTCAAACTGACCTGGTAAATATTCTACAGAAAATACCTTGTCTGCCTCCTCATTGTAAGGGAAGCTTTCTTCATATAATGTATCTACAGGTGGCTCAGAAAATACTGTATTTAAAGCTTTTTCGTATGTTTCATCTGAAAGATTTTCAATATCATATCTTACTAAAACTCTAACGCCTGTTACAGTTTTAATCCCTAAATAGCTTTTTATTTCTTCGTTTAATTCCTTGGCTTTTACAGCATATGGTGTCTGTTTTTCAACATAGACTCTCTTTACCATTCTAAGTACCTCCAAATAATTTCTTAGGTTGTGACTATTTAAACAATCACATAGTCACAGAAAAGTTTATCACATTTTTACCTATTATAAAAGAGAAATTTTCTTAATTGCACATATTCCTTAAAATTTTACTTTCTTCTCCACAATTCTTCCACAATTTCTCCAATATTTTCAAGCCTTGCTATTTTCATATCACTCCATTCTCTGGGAAACAGCTGTCTATAGGAGTTTTCTAAAAACCTGCTGTCCAATAAAACTATTACTCCTCTGTCATCATCTGTTCTAATAACCCTGCCTGCTGATTGTAGCACCTTATTCATTCCCGGAATTTTATAGGCATAATCAAAGCCATTCATATCCTTGTCATTAAAGTAATTTAAAATAAGCTCTCTTTCCTTACATACAAGTGGCAAACCTGTACCTACAATAATCGTGCCAATTAATCTGTCATTTCTTAAATCTATCCCCTCTGAAAACATACCTCCCATTACGCAAAAGCCGATTAAGGTTTCTTTTTTAATTTCTTCCTTATCCTGACTATTCTCAAAATTTTCTAAAAATGCCTCTTTCTTTTCTTCATTCATAGAATTTTTCTGAACAACAACCTTTAATGCTTGAATATTAGAGGCAATTTCCATAAAAACCTCATATACCTCTCTAAGCATTTTGTAGGAAGGAAAAAATACCATATAATTTCCCTGCTTTTTAGAAATCACCTCACAGATATATTGGGAAATTTTCTCATATTCATTTCTTCCCCTCTTTGTATATTTTGAGGTAACATCACCACCTACAGCAATTACCCTGTTTTCCCTTGAAAATGGGGAATTTACATACATTGCATAATCCTTTAAATTGCCTGTAAGCAGCATTTTATAGTAATTAACTGGCAAAAGAGTTGCTGAAAAAAATATGGTGCTTACTATTTTTTCTGTACATTCCTGTAGCCTTACTGCTGGATTTATGCACATAAGCTTTATGAAAAATTCATCTTCATCATTAAAGCTACAGTAAATCTCATAATTTTCATCTAATATTTCGTATACATCCTGAAAGGTTTTTGCAGCAAAATAAAAGTTTAGTGCCTCCTCCTTACCTTCAAACTCCTTATGCTCCTCACTATACCTTTCAAAGACTGCTGTAAATCTCATTAATGGTATAATAATTTCCTCAATATCTGGCAAAACCAAAAATCCGTCCACACAAAGTCTTTTGTATTTTATTAAGCCTTTATTTACTTTATCCAAACTATTATTTATTCTTTTATCTCTATCTTTAAATATTCTTTTAGTTTTAAGCAGCTCGTCCTTATTTAAAACAGCCGAATACATTTGTCTTGCCCTGTCTACAAGATTGTGGGACTCGTCCACTAAAAGCACATACTTGTCCGAAATTCCATCGCCAAAATATCTTTTAAGCTTTGCTCTAGGGTCAAAGGCATAGTTATAGTCGCAGATAATTCCATTCATCCAGTCTGAAATATCCAAATTCATTTCAAAAGGACATACATTGTGCTTTTTAGCATAGGCTATAATTTTTTCCCTTGTAATATCCTCCTCATTTGTAATAATTTCAAAAATTGCAGCGTTAATTCTGTCGTAATGCCCCTTAGCATAAAGGCAGTAATCTGGATTACAATTACATTCCTCCATTGCACACATTTTTTCTTTTGCAGTAATAGTAACTGTTTTAAATTTCAGACCATTTTCCCTTAGGATATTAAAGCTGGAAATGGCAACACTGCCTGTAATGGTTTTAGCAGTTAAGTAAAATATTTTTTCACACAAGCCCTCTCCATAGGCTTTTATTGCCGGAAATATTGTAGCCAGCGTCTTTCCTATGCCTGTAGGTGCCTGAATAAACAAATTGACATTTTTGTTTATTGCCCTATAAACCTCTACTGCCACCTCTTTTTGTCCCTGTCTGTATTCAAATGGAAATTTTAAATTTTGGGAAGCCTGCATCGTATCTCTTTTATTATGGTACAAATATTTAGCCCACTTGTAATATTCATTAACCACCTTATAAAACCATTCTGTCAGATAATCTAGTGAGTATTCCTCATTAAATCTTTTTATTTCTTCTGTTTCCTGATTAATATAGGTCAGCTGGATGTTTATTTTTTCTATATTGTTCTTTACTCCATACATATACCCATAACACATAGCCTGTGCTTTATGTACCGGCACAGGCTCATTTATATATATAAGCTCTCTTTTTACGCTTTTTATTTCATCTATAACAGGTATTTCCCCAATAATTATTCCATCAGCCCGCCCTTCCACAACTATTTCAAATTCATCATACAAAATAGCTGTGCTAAGCGGCACCTCTGCCTTGTAGTCTGCACCCATTCTATTTTGTATTTTTCTATGAAGCTTCCCCCCTTGAACCATAGCCTCACTATCTCTTGCTGTTGTATGTCTATTATCTATATCACCTTCACGCAATATAAATTCAACAAGATTTCTAACTGAAATTTTTATGGAATATTTTTCTTCTTCCACTTTTTTTACCTACCTAGCTGCTAAATCTTTAATAACCTCTGATGCTATAATAAGTCCTACAACCGATGGAACAAAGGCTGTAGAGCCGGGAATATCCCTTCTTTCAGTACATTTGTGTGCTGCACCTGGTGGGCATATACAATTTGTTCTACAGCTTATAGACATATCCTCTATTGGTCTTTTAGGTGTTTCCTTTGAATAAACTACCTTCAGCTTTTTAATATTTCTCTTTTTAAGTTCTCTACGCATTACCTTAGCTAATGGGCAGACAGAGGTTTTGTATATATCTGCCACCTCGAACTCTGCCGGATTAAGCTTATTGCCTGCACCCATACTGCTGATAATTGGTGTTTTTGTTTCATTTGCTGACATAACAAGCTGGATTTTTGCTGTTACAGTATCTACAGCATCCACAACATAATCGTACTGTGAAAAATCAAATTGATCCTTAGTTTCCGGAAGATAAAAGCATTTATAAACATTAACCTTACAATCCGGATTAATCTCTAAAATCCTCTCCTTCATTACATCTACCTTATATTTGCCTACAGTTTTTCTGGTTGCAATAATTTGTCTGTTAATATTTGTCAGACAAACCTTATCATCATCTATTAAATCTATTGCTCCAATTCCACTTCTTACAAGGGCTTCAACAGTATATCCGCCTACGCCGCCAATACCAAATACTGCTACTCTTTTCTGGCTAAGATTGTCCATAGCCTCTTTTCCAAATAATAATTGTGTTCTTGAAAATTGATTTAACACTTTTTCCTCCTGACAAATTCTCTTAAAATCTTGTATTACTGCAATAGCTGCTCATAGTCCTCTTTTATAAACCTATGATAAATAGTGTGTTCCATTTCATTTTTTATGCAATAATAATATTCATCAATATTCTTATCTAAAAAGTATATTACATAATCAAAATCCTCGCCCTCCGGCATTTTTTCACACACATATTTATCACTGTACTTTTCAAATAGCTGGCAAATTTCCTCAATGGAAGCATTGTGCTTATACATAAATAAATTTATCAGCTCCCCAAGAAACGGTGGAGCGGGAATATTTTTGTGAACATATTCCACGCCCTCTGCCGAAACTGACACCTCTATTCTATCCTGATGGCGATTAAATAAAAGCTCTCCGATTACTGTGCTTTTAAATATTTTGCCTGCCTTTATTTTATTTAAAAATTCTTCAATACTTTCAAAAGAGGTTTCAAGCATTGCATTTATAGATGTAAGAGGATAATAAAACCTCATACTTTCCTTAACATATCCCAGCTTTATCTGAGCCTCTTTTATCTGGTCAATTACATTTTTTACCAGAACCTCCTCATTAGCCTTAACTACAGCAGCTTTCTCTGGTACAGCTATATTTGTCCTTTCAATAACATTTTTATCTGCTGCCTTCGTCTTTAATTCTTCCATATATTTAATCCTTTCGCAGCCTGCCTGCAATAACCATAATCAAACTGTAAGCTGCACTCTTTAATACTCATCCAGAAAATGATGCTTAACACCCTTTTGCTTATACGCAATAACTGTATCCAAGCACACATTTTCCACACTTCTAAAAATATTTTTTTCAATAAAAGGACTTTTCTTTGTAAGCTCTTTTATTAATTCCTTTATTTCTGCCCTTTTTGAGCCTTTTTCAGTTCCTCCACAGGAAGCACAGCTTTCTGTAAATCTGCAGGCACATTGAATAAAATGCAATTCATTATAATTTACCCACCTGATTATATCCTCCTCGTGAATAAGATATAATGGTCTTATTAACTCCATTCCTTCAAAATTTGTGCTTTTAAGCTTTGGCATCATAGTCTGCACCTGACCACCATATAACATTCCCATTAGTATAGTTTCAACAACATCACTAAAATGGTGTCCTAATGCAATTTTATTACAGCCTAGCTCCTTTGCCTTGCTATACAAATGTCCCCTTCTCATTCTTGCACATAAATAGCAAGGGGAATCTCCTACATCAGCTACTATATCAAATATTTCTGACTTAAATACTGTAATAGGTACATTTAACAGCTTTGCATTATCAAGTATGGTCTGGTAATTAATATCATTATAGCCCGGATTCATGACTAAAAAGACAACCTCAAAATTTTGTTTGCCGTGTCTTTTAAGCTCCTGAAACAGCTTTGCCATAAGCATTGAATCCTTACCACCTGATATACAGACAGCAATTTTATCCCCGTCCTCAATTAATTTATATTCATTAATAGCGGCAGTAAATTTTCTCCATATTTCTTTTCTAAACTTTTTAATAATACTTCTTTCAATATCTGCACACCTATCTTCTTTTTTCTCCTCATTATTTAATAAACCTTCAAGCTTTAGTCTTAAATATGCCCTATAGCCCTGCTCAATACTGTATATTTCATATCCTTTGTCAGCATATTCACTGGCAAGCTCATCACTTCTTTCACCGGAATAGCACAGCAAATATATAGGCTTATCCTTTGGGAGCATATGATCCTTTGCTTTAAAATCTTCAAAATATATATTTATGGCATTAGGATAAGTTTCCTTATCAAAATCCTCTTTCTTTCTAATATCAATAACCAGCTTATCTCTGTCATCCTGCTCTAACTGTTTAATTGTCTTAATGTACATTTCTATTCCTCATAAAATTCCTGCAAAATTTACCATTTTTTCAAATATTTTGACAATATTTTTCAAAATATGCAGGAAATCCTGCAACTTTATTTTTTCTTACAACCACACATTATATAATACAACTTGCTTATAATCAAATTATTTTGCCTATAATCTATATTATTCCTTTCAAAAATAATACTCATCACCAAAAACTTATTTAGTAATACCTATTGGACGCTTCCTGATTTTTCATATAAAGCATATAGAGGATAATGTAATAATATAAAAATTGTATTACTATATAAGTTTTTAATGATGAGTATATTTTTAGCCAATTATTTTTCTGACAATTTATCTTTATAAAAGCTGACAGCTTAGCTGCCGTCTGTTTAACGGCTGTTTTTATTACTACTGTACTGCCTTAAAAGCTTCTTCAAGGTCCTCAATTATATCATCAATGTTTTCAGTACCGATAGATAATCTAATTGTATTTGGCTTAATACCCTGATCTAAAAGCTCTGCTTCATTAAGCTGTGAATGTGTGGTTGATGCCGGATGGATTACTAAGGATTTTACATCAGCTACATTAGCTAACAATGAGAATAACTCAAGGTTATCAATGAAATCCTTTGCCTTTTGTGCATCGCCCTTAATTTCAAAGGTAAATATTGAGCCGCCACCATTAGGGAAATACTTCTTGTAAAGCTCCTGCTGTGCTGGGTCATTAGATACTGATGGGTGATTTACCTTTTCTACCTGTGGATGATTTTCCAAATATTTTACTACCTTCAGGGCGTTTTCAACATGTCTTTCAACTCTGAGTGACAAAGTTTCAAGACCCTGTAAGAAAATAAATGCGTGGAAAGGTGATAAAGTAGCACCTGTATCTCTAAGTAGAATTGCTCTAATCTTTGTAACAAATGCTGCCGGGCCTGCTGCCTTTGTAAATACTACACCATGATAGCTTGGATTTGGCTGTGTAAGTGAAGGGAATTTTCCACTTGCCTCCCAATCGAACTTTCCACTATCTACAATGACACCACCAATAGTTGTTCCGTGGCCACCAATAAACTTTGTTGCTGAATGAACAACAATATCTGCACCATATTCAATAGGTCTTACAAGGTAAGGTGTTGCAAAGGTATTATCAATTACAAGTGGAATTTTATGTGCGTGAGCGATTGAAGCAAGCTTTTCAATATCTACTACATCTGAGTTTGGATTTCCTAAGGTTTCAATAAATACTGCCTTTGTATTTTCCTTAATTTCAGCTTCAACCTGTGCATAATCAAATGGGTCTACAAATGAAGTTGTAATACCGTATTCTGGTAATGTATGTGCTAATAAGTTGTATGTACCACCATAAATATTCTTTGCTGCTACAATGTGATCACCGTTTTGTGCAAGGTTTTGAATTGTGTAAGAAATTGCCGCTGCACCAGATGCAACTGCTAATGCCGCTACACCACCTTCAAGTGCTGCAATTCTCTTTTCAAATACATCCTCTGTCGGATTTGTAAGTCTGCCGTAAATATTACCTGCATCTGTAAGACCAAATCTTGCTGCGGCATGTTCACTGTTTCTAAATACATATGATGAAGTCTGGTAAATTGGTACTGCTCTTGCATCTGTAACTGGGTCCGGATTTTCCTGTCCTACATGTAACTGTAATGTTTCAAATTTTAAATTTCTTTCTGCCCTTGTCTTTTTGCTCATTTTAAATTCCTTCTTTCATATAATTAAATCTGTGTTTTATTTACTGTTCCAATGAGGTTTCTTGTAGCTCCTCTTTACAATACACATAATAGCTCACTTGCCAAAATCTGTCTAATTCATAAAATAAATTATCCGTTATAGTTTTTAACTATAACGGATAATTTTATAATGCTTCCTCTACCATTTTAACAAAATACTTATGTATGCTTAAATCCTCTGTTAATTCCGGGTGGAAGGAAATTCCAAGCTGATTTTCATAGCGGACTCCAACAATATTATTATCTACTGTTGCAATTATATCTACGCCCTCCTTAACACTTTCAATGTAAGGAGCTCTAATAAAGGTAAGTGGGATTTCTCCAACACCCTTAACGCCTGCTACTGTCTGAAAGCTTCCAAGCTGTCTGCCGTAAGCATTTCTTTTAACAGTAACCGGCAAGGTCTTAAAATATGCTTTATCATCATTCGATAACTTTTCAGCTAATAATATAAGCCCTGCACAGGTACCCATTACTGGCATACCAGCTTTTATTTTTTCCAAAAGAGTATCGTAAAGATTTAATTCCTTAAGCAGCTTTCCCATAACGGTGCTTTCACCACCTGGCAAAATAATACCGTCAAAATCCTGTTCTAAATCTTTTTCCTGTCTGATTTCAAAGCTATCTACATTTAATTTTTTAAGCATATTTATATGCTCTATAAATGCACCTTGAACGGCTAATACTGCTATTTTCATACAATATTACCTCCCTTTATTTTCCTCTTTCAGCCATTAATAACTCTATTTCCTGCTCATTAATACCAACCATTGCTTCGCCTAAATTTCTTGAAAGCTCTGCTAATACCTTAGGATCATTGTAATTTGTAACAGCCTTAACGATTGCAGAAGCTCTCTTTACCGGGTCACCTGACTTAAAGATACCAGAGCCTACGAATACACCCTCTGCTCCAAGCTGCATCATTAATGCAGCATCGGCTGGTGTTGCAACTCCACCTGCTGCAAAATTTACAACTGGAAGTCTGCCATTGTCATGTACATACTTAACTAAATCATATGGCACCTGCAATTCCTTTGCTGCATTGTATAATTCATCTTCTCTCATTGATACAAGTCTTGCAATTTCCTGATTCATTTTTCTCATATGACGAACAGCCTGAACAATATCACCAGTTCCCGGCTCACCCTTTGTTCTAATCATTGAAGCACCTTCATTAATTCTTCTAAGAGCTTCTCCTAAATCCTTTGCTCCACAAACAAATGGAACCTTAAATTTTGTTTTATCTACATGGAATACATCATCTGCTGGTGATAATACTTCACTTTCATCAATGTAGTCGATTTCGATTGCTTCAAGTATCTGTGCTTCTGCAAAATGACCAATTCTACATTTTGCCATAACTGGTATTGAAACAGCCTCCTGAATACCTCTAATCATTTCAGGGTCACTCATTCTTGAAACTCCACCTGCTGCTCTAATGTCTGCCGGTATTCTCTCTAATGCCATTACTGCACAAGCTCCTGCTGCTTCTGCAATCTTTGCCTGCTCCTTATTAGTTACATCCATAATAACTCCACCCTTTAACATCTGGGCTAATTCCTTGTTAAGTTCATATCTATTGCTCATTTTAATACCTGCACCCTACTGGTGCCTTCCTTTCATTATCATATTTGCTCTAAGCTTTTATTACACGCCTTTTTGCTAATGTAACTGTGCAACCTTTATGATTACCTGTATTGCTTATAGGAGCTTTTATGATAATAAAAGAAGAACTGGATATATTGCATATCCAGTTCTTTATTTTTTAACCCAGCCAGTCATACTGGTCTGCAAGTCCAGTTTGTTTCTTTATTGCATACCACTTTAACTACAGTGCTGACAAAAGCTTGTGAGCAAAGCTTTATTATCACCAGGTTTATGTATTAATTACATATTGTTATTTGAATTTGTATAATCATTATTCATCTGATTGTTGTAGTTTGGATCTGTATATCCACCATTCATCTGATTGTTATAGTTTGGATCTGTGTATCCACCATTCATCTGATTGTAGTTTGGATCTACATAACCACCATTCATCTGGTTATTAGCTGCCATCTGAGGAGCTTCCTTAGGTGTTTTATTCATCTTTACAATAATAACTACAATAGCTGCTATTAATGCTAATAAACCGATAATTGTCATTATTCTCGCAGTAGTTGCTGACATAGTCTTGATTACATAAATCTCACCCATATCCTTTATTTCTTCTGAAGTATATCCCATATCCTTTAAACCAGATTTGTAGTAGCTGGCCAATTCACTCTTCATAACCTGTACTTTTCCCTCAATAACGGGTCTTGTAGTTGTATCATTAGCTTTGCCGTCTAATACATCATAAGTTTCATTGCTATTCTTCTCAACATCAGATACCAACTTTTTCTTTACCTCTAAACCAGCAAAACCATCACCTGCCGGAATAATGAAATATTCTGCTGTACCTTTTTCTGTATGAGTCGAACCTGTTTTTGACTTTGTAACTGTATCTTCAACAGCAAATACACCAAAGGAATATACGACTTCACCTTTAATATAATCTCCCTCCTCTATACCACCATTAAATACATCTTCAAAGGTCTTAGCAGTTTTAAATGATGTAATAGTATCACCAATACTAACTGCAAACAAACCAATACCGATAATAATCAAAATCAATGTTAATCGGCTAAACAAACATTCAAAAAATTTTTTCATCTTCATCCTCTTTCTTTGTTTATTAAACAAGTTTTCTTTCGCATATCAGTTTTTTACAAAACCAATCGCTTCCAAATGCAAACTATAGCTTATTTCTTTTTCTTTGTCAATCAAATAAAAAAAATTGACAACAGCATTTTTAATACAACATATTAAAAATACTGCCGTCAATTATATTTATAAGGCAATATTATCTATTGCGCTTTTCAGCTTATCAAGTGCCAACTGTAAGGTCTTTCTTGGACAGGCAACATTTATCCGCTGAAAGCCCTTTCCTGCCTTTCCAAATACAAGTCCACTATCCAGCCATAGACCTGCCTTATTTATGATTAAATCCTCAAGCTCATCGTCTGATAAGCCAAGACCTTTAAAATCAATCCATACAAGGTATGTACCCTCCGGCTTTGTCATTTTTAATACAGGAAGGTTTTCTTCTAAATACTTTCTGGTATACTCAATATTATCCTTTACATAAGAAAGCATTGCCTGATACCATTCCTCGCCATTTTCATAGGCTGCCTTAGCCGCCACTAAGCCCACAGCATTTAACTGGCTATAGCCTGCCGCTGCTATTTCCTTTTTAAACCTTTGCTTTAATTCTCTATTAGGTATAAAAATATTTGAAAGCTGCAAGCCTGCAATATTAAAGGTTTTGCTAGGTGCCATACAGGTTATGGTTATATCCTTATATTCCTCCTTTATACTGGTAAAAACCGTATGTTTACCTGTATAATCAAAATCTGCATGGATTTCATCACTTACAATTATAACCTTATGCTTTAAGCATATATCTCCTAAGGCAGTAAGCTCCTCCTTTGTCCACACTCTGCCTACCGGATTATGGGGGTTGCAAAGAAAATACAGCTTTACATTATTTTCTACAATTTTTCTTTCAAAATCTTCAAAATCGATTTTGTAGCTTCCGTCCTCCTGTAAAACCAATGTATTACCCACTAAATTTCTTTCATTATCTAAAATTACCTCACTAAAAGGATAATAAACAGGCTGTTGTATAAGCACGCTTTCTCCCTTTTTAGAAAAGGCTTTCACTGCCATAGCCAGTGCAAATACTATCCCCGGTGTTTTAACCAGCCATTTTCTTTCGATATTCCAGTTATAATGATTATAATTCCAATTTTTTAAAACCTGAAAATACTCCTCTGCTACCTCACTATAGCCATATATACCATGTCTTGCCTGATTAATAATAGCGTCCTCTATATATGAGGAAACTTTAAAGTCCATATCTGCTACCCAAAGTGGAAGAACATTTTCTGGCTTTCCCCTATAAACTGCAAAATCATATTTTAAACAATTTGTGTTTCTTCTATCGACAACTGTATCAAAATCCAAATTACGCTCTGCCATATATTTCCTCTTCTCCTTTGCTCCATACTTGTTCTAATTCCTTAAGCAAATCATTAACACCCTCTATGCCTACTGATACCCTAAGTATTCTATCTGTAATGCCATTTCTTTCCAGCTCTTCTGCTGGTACATCTGCATGAGTTTGTGTAATAGGATAGGTAATAAGTGTTTCTGTACCTCCTAAACTTTCCGCAAATCTGATTAATCTGACTGATTTTAGGATGTATAAAGCAAATTCCTTACTATCTACCTCAAAGGTAAGCATTGCTCCAAAGCCTCTTGCCTGTTTTTTCATTATTTCGTGGCCCGGATGCTCAGGAAGTCCTGGATAAATTACTTTTGTTATGTGCTTACGGTCTTTTAGCCAGTTTGTTATTTTTATGGCATTTTCCTCGGCTCTATCCATTCTTACTGAAAGTGTTTTTATACCTCTAAGTATCAACCAGCTATCAAAGGGTGCAAGCCCTGCTCCTGTAGTCTTAATTAAAAATCTCAGTTTTTCCCTAATGTCCTCTCTATTAGTTACAATAAAGCCTGAAAGCGTATCATTATGACCACCTAAATATTTTGTGCCACTATGTATTACAATATCTGCACCCAATTTAAGAGGGTTTTGCAAATATGGTGATAAAAATGTATTATCAACAATTAATAAAATATTATTTTTCTTTGTTATTTCTGCAAGCTTTTCTATATCAATTACATTCATCATAGGATTTGTAGGAGTTTCTACAAATACTGCCTTAGTATTTTCTTTTATATATTTTGAAACATCATCATTTACAACATCAACACTTGTAAACTCAATGCCGTTTTTCTTACTTATATTATTAAATAATCTTATGCTTCCACCATACAAGTCATAGTCAACAATTATATGGTCGCCCACCTTAAATAATTCCACGGCTGTACCAATAGCTGCCATTCCACTGGAAAATGCCAAAGCATCAATTCCTGACTCCAGTGAGGCAACAACCTTTTCTAATCTTTCTCTGGTGGGATTTTGAAGTCTGGAATAATCATAACCTGTGCTTTCACCAACGCCTTTGTGTGCAAAGGTGGCTGTCTGGTAAATTGGAAAGCTCAATGCTCCCGATAAATCACAGGCTGTTAAGTCCTCGTCTAAATGCTGACATCGTGTTTCAATACTATTCTCCATTATATCTACCTACTTTCTGAATTGTATATCTGATTATATTTGTCTAGCTTATACCTTCTATACTCTCTAAAGCCACCTGTTAAATTAAAGGCTTCGTAACCTCTATCCGACAAAATTTCTGCAATCTCAAGGCTAAAATCTCCAGTAGCACAATATACTACCACCGGCTTTTCTTTTGGGATTTCATCAAGCCTTTGCCATATGGCTTCAAAGGTAAGATTAATGGCAGCACCGATTTTTTCCTTATCTGCCTCCTCGCTGCTTCTTAAATCTATAATAGTGTATTTTTCTAGGTTCTCATTAAAAAGCGTTTCTATTGTTATATTTTTCACTTGATTTTCCATTAGTTTATATTACAGCTTTTTCTTTCATAATTTCCCACCTGAAGTGTTGTTATGGTTGGATTTTCTCCACATATTTTACAATCCTCCACCACTTTTGGCAGGGATACCTTTCTAAACTCCATTGTAACAGCGTCTACTGTAAGCATATAGCCATTAAGCAGCCCGCCAACGCCTAGTATATATTTAACAGCCTCTGTTGCCTGAATACTTCCAATAATTCCACACACAGCACCTAATACACCAGCCTCCTTACAGGTAGGCACCTCGCCGTGTACAGGCGGCTCGTCAAATATACATCTGTAGCAAGGACCTTTATCTGGTATATAGGTCATTGCCTGTCCTCTCATACCTAAAACACCACCATGAGAAAATGGCTTTTTTGCTAAAACACAGGCATCGTTAATCAAAAATTTAGCCTCAAAGTTGTCGGTTGCATCTATTACAAAGTCATAAGGCTCTATAATTTCTTTTATATTATTTGCATCTATAAGCTTTTTATATACATTTACCTTTATATGCTTATTCATTGAAATTACAGTATTTTTTGCAGACTCTGCCTTGTCTATGCCTAAAGCCTTTTCATTATGAATAATCTGTCTTTGAAGATTTGACAAATCCACCACATCGCCGTCGGCTATTCCTATTGTGCCTACACCAGCAGAGGCTAAATACATAATAGCAGGAGAGCCTAGTCCTCCTGCCCCTATAACAAGTACTCTTGCATTTTTAAGCTTTTTTTGACCCTTATAGCCTATTTCCTTTAAAATAATATGTCTTGAATATCTTTCTAACTCTTCATTTGAAAAATCCATATAAATAGCTCCATTCTTTTTATAATTGAAAACTAATATTTTGTAGATTATACCATAATCTATGAGAATTAGGTTCTATTATTTCAAATTACGAAAATAGATAATTACAATATCTTTTCAGTATAAATACACTTAAAAAATTCTGAACCATCTACTCGGTCATAATCAGCCTTATACCCTAGCTTTTCATAAAAACCTACTGCTTCATCCCTGCTGGAAATTATAATTTTCTTATAATTTTCTTCTCTTATCCATTCCTCTGCACCTTCTATAAGTATTCTTCCAACTCCCTTTTTTCTATAAGACGGTATAACACTAACTCTTTCTATTTTTGCAGTATCATCATCCACCTTAAACAATCTGCAATTAGCTACCGGCAAATTACCGTCAAATACAACTACATATTTTGTATTTTCAGTATCATGCTCATCAAATTCTACATCTACCGGTATATCAAAGCCCTTAACCATTGACTCAATTCTGACATAATATGCAGCGGCTCTCTGCCACAGCTTTGTAGCTCTAACAACCTCCATCAGCCTGCCTCCTTGTATATTTTCAAATTTATATATTATTTTTAATAAAGAACAATTTATTAATAAGTAATTTATCTAAGCATTATACTGCTAAGGCAAGTACAATTTTTAAAAGCTTTACCAGGGAAGAAATTTCGCAGTATTCATCAACTGTATGTACCTTTTCCATAGCGCAGGCAAGGACAATACCATTAATGCCATTTTGCCGCAGGCTGTTGTTATCACTGCCTCCAAAGGTCTGGGTAAACTGTGGCTCAATATTTAACTTGTTAAGAGCTTCAACATAATCCTTTACCACCTGCTCGTCTTTTTCTACATTATAGGCTGCTAAATTTACCTCTTCCTTTTCTATGGTAATAGCTCCACCATACTTTTTTGCAGCTTCCTTAAATATATTTTTTATGCTTTCTATCTGTTCTAATGCTTTTTCATGAACAAAGGACCTGATTTCACCTTCAAGGGATACACTGGCTGGAACTGCATTAGTTACCGTTCCACCATTTACAACTCCAATATTTACAGTTGTAGCCTTGTCTATTCTGCCCTGCTTTATCTGGCTTACTGCCTCGGCAAATATACTAATGGCATTTACGCCCTTTTCAGGCTCAAAGCCAGCGTGTGCTGCCTTACCCTTTATAACAATTTTAAAGCTGATAAGAGTTGGCTCTCTAAGAGAGGCTTTTCCTATTTCGCCAGATAAGTCTAGCACATAAGCTTTTTTTGCTTTAATTTTAGAATAATCAAAGTTTTTGCTGCCCTTTACATATATTTCTTCGGCTACAGGAAACAACACCTCAATAGGTCTGTGAGGTATATTATTCTCCTTTAATATTCTGACAGCCTCTAATATTGCTGACACACCACCAATATCATCAGCTCCTAAAACAGTAGTTCCATCACTTACAATTCTTCCGTCAACAACCTTTGGCTTTTTATTAATGCCTGGTGCTACTGTATCTAAATGTGCAACAAATAATACCGGTGCTTTATCCTTGCTACCGTCAACAGCAAAATAAACATTTCCAGCATTTCCACCTATGACTTCATAGCAGTTATCCTCATATGGCTTCTCGCCTAGCTCTATTATTTTTTCCTTTACTCTGTCTGCTATTTTTCTTTCGTTTAAGCTGACGGCATCAATTTTTGTTAATTCAATAAACTGCTCTACCAGCCTTTGTTCATCAATTACATTATCAAACATTATTTTCTACGCAAAAACTTCTCTTCAGGAGTCTTGCTAAGCTCCTTTCTATTTTGTGGAGTAGACCAAAAGCCCTCATAATCAATTTTATCTACAAATTTTGAATTAAAGGATGCAAAAAATCTCTTACCCTTTGGCTCTCTAGAAAAATCTCTGAAATAGGTATTATTTTTAAAGGCAGGGATTTCATATAAATCTCTTGCATATGCCCATATATTTTCATAATCTACTACACGCTTCTTTAATGGTCCAAGATTTCTATAGTAGTGTGTATCCCACCTTGCTAAGGTTACAAAAAATCTCACATCACTATCAGTTACATAATCTCCAAATAAAAATCTGTTCTTTGATAATCTTTCCTCTAATAAGTCCATTGCATTGTAGAAGTCCTCAAATGCCTCCTCATATGCTTCTAAGGACTGGCAAAATGCCATACGATAATGTGCATTGTTAATGTTAGGGAATAACCAGTCATTAAACTCATTGATTTTATCTCTTAATTCTACAGGATATAAGTCTGGAGCATCCTCACTTTGAAACTCAGTAAATTCAGCTTCAAAGTAATTTGTTAATCTGTGATAATCATTATTTACTATTTTTCCTGTTGTAACATCTACTAAAGAAGGTACTGTACATCTGCCCTTATATTCTGGGTCAGCCTTTTTGTAAACCTCACTTAAAAACTTTATTTTAAGCACCGGATCCTCATAATTTTCATTATCCGGAAAGCCCCAGCCATATTTGTTAGTTTCACCTGTATGACCTACAATATTTATACTAATAGCGTCCTGTAAGCCTAACAATTCTCTTACAATGGCAGCTCTGTTTGACCAATGACAGCCCTTTGCCCAGAATAATCTGTATCTTCCTTTTTCTGCCTTAAGGTCATTTTCTCCTTTTCCAAAAGGTGTTGTAAAACGATTTGGCTGTCTTATAAAAGCGCCTCTTTCGTCTATTTCCTCTTTAATTTCAAAAGGTCTGGGGAATACTCCTCTTTCTGCAGCAAATTTTTCTGCCAATTCATCTGTATATGCAATATTTTCAACATTTTTATTTTCTACAAAATCTCCTCCGCGGCATGACATAATGTTTTCCTCCATTCATTTTCTAAATTTTAATATGTATAAATTTCCTTTGGTCAATTATCTTTTTGACTTACACACATTATATACGCAAAATAAATTTTAGAATAATACATAAAAAATACTATAGGTTATAGATAAAACCTATAGCATTTTAAATTTGTACTTTTAATATTTTTACTCGTCAAATTCTACAGTTACAAAAAAGCCTCTCTTTGTTTCGTGTATGTTTTTTACCACACCCTTTGTGCTTTTAAGTCGTTCTCTAAACTGATAGTTTGCTGACATTGCAACTGCCGGCTCTAAGGTATAGTAATAGCTGCTAGGCAGTTTTCCTTCAGTTATTTCAACCTCTTGTCCAATTTCTACTAAGCCTTCTCTCTCCATTTTAAATTCCATTTCTCTCATTTTTTCGCCTTCTTGTATAAAATTTTTAAAAGCTCCTTATAGAATCATTTTCATCATCCAAGGATTTGTCAATACTTTTTATTTCTACATCGTAGCTTATGGAATCGTTTACCTTTACTGTTACAACATCTCCTGCCTTGTGACCAACTATTGCCTTGCCAAGTGGTGATTCAATACTAATATAGCCTCCAAGAGAATTTCCTCTTACAGAGGTAACCAGCTTGTATTTTTCTGTAGTTTCATCACTTATAAAATATATTTCAACAGCATTATTAATGCCTACCTCATCATTTTTTGATTCGTCAGATACTATTTCAGCAGTCTTTAACATCCTTTCCAAATATCTTATCCGGCTTTCATTTTTATTTTTATCTCGCTTTGCAGCATAATACTCAAAGTTTTCGCTTAAATCCCCCTGTGCTCTGGCCTCCTTTACTGCCTCAATAGCCTCTTTTCTAACCACCAGCTTTCTGTGTTCTATTTCTGCCTGTATTTTTTTTACATCATTTTCTGTTAATTTTTCCTGCATTTTTCAAACTCCTTCTAAGTCAAATTTAGGAATAAAGCTTTCCCTTGCTGTATCGCCCTCTTGAATAAATCCATTTTCTACTCCAATACTAATGGCATAATCAACCACCTTTTCATACTCCTTTCTTGTAAGTTTTCTTTTAAGCAGCGGGTATTTTCCCCCGTCAATACTATCGCTAGGAGTATACTGGCTCATTATGCTGATAAATATTTTGTTTTGGTATTTTTCATATAAGTGCTTAATAACATTTTTTGAATCCCTCGTGTGACCGGGCAGGCATAAATGTCTTACAATCACACCTTTTTCTATTATACCAGATTTAGAGAATTTTGGCTCACCAACTTGTCTGAACATTTCTTCAATAGCTTTATCAGCCACCTGAAAATAATCCGGGGCAAGGGAGTATTCCCTTGCTATTTCACTGTCAAAATATTTCATATCCGGCAGATAAACATCTATAAGTCCTTCTAATTCCTTTAAGGCTTCTACCCTTTCATAGCTACTGGTGTTATAAACTATTGGCAGATTAAGACCTTTTTCCTTTGCCAAAGATAATGCTTTTTTTATAGTTGGAATATAATGTGTAGGTGTTACTAAATTTATATTATTAGCACCCTCCTTTTTTAGTTCAAAAAATATTTCAACTAATCTTTCTACAGATATTTCCTTTCCTATTTGTCCTCTGGAAATTTCTCTATTCTGACAAAAGACACAATTAAGGGAACAGCCCGAGAAAAAAACTGCTCCTGAACCCTTCTCACCTGATATACAAGGCTCCTCCCAATAATGTAGTGCAGCCCTGGCAACCAACAGCTTATCACTTACCCTGCATACTCCAAGCTTTCCCTGATTTCTATCAGCCTTACAATTACGGGGACAAATCGCACATTTCTCATACTCTCCATATATTCCAGCTTCAATATCCACCATTAACACCTCAAAACATTATTTCATAAGCTTTCCAATGGTTTTTACCAAATCGTCTACTGTTTCTTCCCTGCCATTTTTTATATCCTCTGTAACACAGGTTCTAATATGGTTTGCCAGCAAAACCTTGTTGAAGCTATTAAGAGCTGCATTGGCTGCTGCCACCTGTGTAACAATATCTGTACAATAGGCATTATTTTCAACCATGCCCTTAATACCTCTGATCTGCCCTTCGATTCTATTAAGTCTATTTATTAAATCCTTGTATTCTTTATCTTCTCTTTTCTTAATTTTACAATTCTCACAGCACTTATTTTCCTGCATACTTAACCTTTCCATTTCAAGCCTAAGCTTTAATCAGATTTGTTCTTATATATTTCTAAGCTCAAACAACATCTTCACTTATATTTTGTACAATAGGTATTATATGTTTTAACCAACCACTTGTCCATAAATTTTTCTTGCAATTATGCCATTTTCTTATTAAAATATATACCTAGTGTATTATTGCTATATACATTTTTTGTATTATACGCATAAGCTATGCTAAAGATGCCCAGAAATCCCTCTGGTCAAATATACAAGCATATTAAGGATTTATTCATGGAAAATTTTAAAAAATTTATGGTTAGAAACCGGCACTTAGTTGCACTTACCGTAGGTGTATCAGTTATTCTTATTGTATTTTTTTCAACCCTTGCCATTGTTCTTTTAGATAAACCAAAGCCAAAGGACAACAGCAGCAACTATACAAATGTTAAATCAGAAGAAAGAACTACTACCTCCCAGAGGGAGTCCTCTGATTTTAATAGTGCCACTACTAATCCAGAAAGTATTATTGACGCTTCCACCGAAGCTACTACCGAGGTCAGGGAAACTCTTCCCTCAGACCAGTTACCTTATCTTATTATGGTAAATCGTGCAATGAATTGTGTTACTGTTTACACTAAGGATTCTACCGGACAATTTACTGTACCTGTAAAGGCTATGACCTGCTCTGTTGGCAGAGAAGGACACGACACACCTTTAGGTACTTATGTTACCTCAGACCAGTTTATATGGGCTGTAATGGCAGACTATACCAGAGCACAATATGTATACAGATTCAAAGGGCCTTACCTTTTCCACTCTGTTCCATATTTATCAACCTCAAAGGACTCTTTGGAAACAGAGGAGTTCAACAAATTGGGCAATCCCGCTTCCTTAGGCTGTGTAAGATTAAGTGCCATTGATGCCAAATGGATATATGAAAACTGTGATGTAAATACAACTGTTATATTATATGATGATGAATCCTCTCCCGGCCCTCTGGGAAAGCCTGATACTATTAAGATACCTCTTGATAGTCCATACAAAGGTTGGGATCCAACAGACCCGGACCCAGCAAACCCATGGCATAATTTTACAGCCAGAATTGCTGCAAGAGAAAAAACAATCAAGGTGACAAAAGGCTCAAGTCTTGAAACCCTACTTGAAAAGTACAAAATAACAGACACCTGCGGCAATGAAATACCGGAAAAGGCCAAAATCGAAGGCAATTACAACTTAAATATTGTTGGAAATTATACCATAACAATAAAGGTTACCGACGCTATTGGAAAAAGTGCCAGCTTAGAAACTACCTTTTCGGTGGTAGAAAAACAAATTACTGAGCCTGCTACTACTGAAAAGCCTACTACTGCAGCTCCTACTACTGTAGCCCCTACTACCACAAAAAGCACTACAACCACAGCTCCTGCAACAAGCGAAACAACCACTGAGGATTTATCAACAACAACCGAAGATTCCGATACAACTGCAGATTCACAAACTGATTAATATTAACCGTTATAAAAAAATAGCTCCTGCATGAACGCCCCAAAAAGTTAGATTTTAGTTCTAACCTTTGGGAGTGCCTCATACAGGAGTTATTTTTCATTAAAGCCTTCTTTTATTTAAGCCTTAGTACCCTTTTAAATACCCGTATTCCTTAAACAACTCCTCCTGCTTTTTCTTTTCTTCATTATACTGATTTGTTATATCCTGCCAATGAGCCGCTACCTCATCATTAGATTTATAATCAGTAAAATCAAACTTGTCTGCTAATATTTTTCCAAAATACCTTGCAAGCTTTTCAGCACCATATACATTAAGATGTAAGCCTGCATCATAAGTATCTGTATTAAAATCTATTCCTATTTCTTCAATATCATTTAGGAAATTTACATATAGTAAGTCATTTTTCTTAGCATAATCTACCATTGCCTCGTCCCACTCATCATACCAGAAAGGATATAAGCTAGGTGCTTTCATAAGCACTAATTCTATATTATTTTCCTTGCATAATTTTACCATCATATCAAGGTATTTATAGCTGTTATCTGAAAAACTATAATCTGCTAATATTGGCTTTGTAGGTAAGGATGTAAATGGCTTTATATCTGCTCTCATTAAATAACCACTAAAGGTTACCTTGTCTTTTTTAAAGAAATACTGTATATCATCACTATTCAAGTCACTCCACCTTGAATGGTATCTTAGAATAGGAAAGATATAGGATAAGAAGGACTCATCCTCCATCATTGAAGCTTTAATAGATTTAAGCTTTGACATAGACAATTTCATTCCGTCAAGTGTCATTCTATTATATGCCTCGTCCTGAGGTACTCCATATTTCATTGACAACACATTAAATACTACCACATCCGGTTTTTCATAAGTAAGTGTTTCCTCCAAAAGATAGTAGGACTGCCATATAAGCTGCTGTGCGCTTCCACGCATATAGCTGGTAATGCCATATTCCTCCCATAAAGTTACCGGAGAAATATTTTCATATATTTCACAGTCACCTACAAATAATACATTGTGATTTTTGCTGTCATCGTAATACTCTGCAATCATAGCTCCTTCATATATTCCTGACATATATTTAGGCATAAGCAGATTTTGAAGCAGGCCTAAAGCCACAATAATAACCACTAATGTTATAGATAAAATAATTACTTTTTTCTTTCTTGTAGTCATATTATTACCTCTCACTTAGAACTGATTGTAAATAAACTGACTTGCATCAAAGCCTATTCCGTATGCGCCAAAAACAATAATTGTTATAAATAACACAGCAAATATAGCACATTCAAATGCAAAGCCTTTTTTACTAATTTGTGTTCTAATAGGAGCCTTTCTTTGAAGCATACTTACCATAAACATAGTAAATACTCCTACTGCTAAAAGTATATAATCTTTGCCTGTAAGACCTAAGTTCAACAATTCTCCACCAGTAATATCACTAATATGGAAATCTGTAAACATACTAAACCACATTTTTACAGTAACTACTACATCTCTGTAGCAATCCAGCATTCTAAGCGAACACATAATGAAAAAGGTTCTAAGTATTTCAAAAATCTTATAGCCCGTTGTTGGCTTAAGCTTAGGAAATTTGCTGTGGAATTTTGCATATAATGGCTTAAACTCTTCGCTGATAAGAATTACTAAGCAGTTACCAAGTCCCCATACGATGAAATTCCATGCAGCTCCATGCCACAAACCTGTTACAAACCAAGTAATAATAGATGCTATGTATACAGGTATCTTCTTTCCAAAATTGTCACCAAAAATCTTTTTACATTTTTTGGTTAATTTCATCATCCAGCCACTAATTGAAATTGGATAGAAAATATATTCCTTAAACCATACACCTAAGGATATATGCCACCTTCTCCAATATTCTGCCACATCCTTTGAAAAGAATGGTCTTTGGAAGTTTTCTGTAACCTTTATGCCTAACATCTGACCAATACCTATAGTAATGTCTATACCACCGGTAAAGTCGGCATAAAGCTGTGCAGCATAAAATATCATAGCAACAAAGGCGTAGGCTCCGGTATATTTTTCTGTATTACCAATAAGTGCCTTTACTGCAATTAACATTCTGTCTGCAATTACAAGCTTTTTAAAATAGCCCCATAAAATTCTTTCCAGACCCAATCTAATATTAGACCAATCTAAGGGATGCTCCTCATATAAGGTTTTGCTTAAATCACCAAATCTGCTGATAGGACCTTGTATAAGCTGTGGAAAGAAGGAAGTAAACAAAGCAAGCTTACATATATTTCTTTCTGCCTTATACTTTCCATAATACAAGTCGATTAAATATCCCATTATCTGGAATGTATAAAAGGAAATTCCAAGTGGTACAAACAAATCTACCAGCTGCAGCTTTTCTGCCCCACCGAAAAATATATCGTTGGTATTTGTAATAACAAAATTGGCATATTTAAGCACTGCCAATATACCGAAGTTGAAAACCAGACCTAAAATAAGCCATCTTCCACGCTTCTTTTTCATCCTTTCCTTATATACTTTTTTCTCTTCCCTGGACCAAACTCCCTTGTTTTCTTTTATTTGTTGTTTTTCATCACTATTTACCTTATCGATTTTTAAACTGATAAGGTATGTTGATATAATTGTTGCTCCTATAAATATAAAGCCTTCTATTCCTGCTACAAAATAAAATACTGCATTTGCAAGAAGCAACATTATCCATTGAAGCTTTTTAGGTACAAGGTAATATAATATTACTGTAATCACTAAAAATAGAATAAACTGACCTGATGTAAATAACATAACTCACCTATTATTCTTCAATTAATCTTTCAATTAAAGCATATAAGCTTTGTGCTGAATTAAAGTTTTCCGGTACTATTTCATCTGCTGGAATCATTACATCATATTCATCATTAACCTCTGAAATAATTGTAACAATATCAAAGGAATCTAATACCTTGTTATCAATAAGTCCTGTCGCTGTTTCAAAATCTACTTCTGGGTGTAACCCGTTTAAAATCTCAATAAGTGCTTCCATCTTTTTACCTACTTTCTTTTAATAATTTCATTTTTAATTTTTACTCTGTCGATTTTTCCATTAAGTGTAAGCGGCATTGCTTCTAATTGCTTTACACTGCTTGGAATCATATATCGAGGAAGCTTTTCCTTAAGCTTTTCTATTACAACAGCCACATCGCTATCTCCCTGATATACTAAATGAATTTTCTTTTTTTCCTCATCATATACACAACATCCGGCATTTACGCCGTCAAACTGATTAACACAGGCTTCGATCTCTCCAAGCTCTATTCTGTGTCCCATATGCTTTATCTGATGGTCTTTTCTTGAAATATAAATAAGCTCATGGTACTCATTATATTTTGCCAAATCACCTGTCTTGTATACAATTTCAGGATATTTATTATTAAGTGGATTTTGAACGAAGCTTGTACTTGTTCTTTCAAAATCGTTATAATAACCTAAGGTTACTGCTGTTCCTCTTATATAAATCTCGCCCTCTGCTCCACTTTCAGTAATAAGCTTATTTTCATTATCAATAAGCATTATCTGTGTATTTCTAAAAGGTCTGCCTATTGGAATAGCCTCTCCGTCAGCAAAATCTCTATTAACAATATAATAGCAGGACATTCCTGTTGCCTCTGTTGGTCCATATAAATTAATATATTTTGCATTTGGCACATACTGCTTCCATAAATTGAATTGTTTTACCGGAAATACCTCACTGCCAAAGGCTATTACCTTTAAATACTGTGGCACTACCTTGCTGAATGCACCCAGACCGGAAATAATTGTAAGTGCAGGCACTACCCAGCACACTGTATTAATCTTGTATTGATTTAAATATTCTACCAATTTTACAGGCATCATAAACAACTGCTTTGGAATAAAATATGTGGTTGCACCAAACTTCATTGTTGTGTATACCTCTTTCAGACACGCATCTACATAAAGAGGTGTCTGATTTCCAAATACAGTTTCATCACTTACCTCTAAAACCTCTGATAATGTTTCAATATAGTCTATTACCGAACGATGGCAGGCAATTACACCTTTTGGAACACCTGTAGAGCCTGAGGTAAATACTATATATATCGGGTCAGTATCAATCTGCTTTGCCCTTATATCTAAAAGTGCCTTCTCATCTATAGGCTCTTCTACTAAATCCTCATATACTAATATATTTTTACAATCAGTAAATTCACCAATTCTATCTGCTATTTTTCTCTGACAAATAATCTGTTTTGGATTAAGTCCGGAAATAATCAAATCTATTCTGCTTTTTGGCATTTCCTCATCAATAGGCACATAGTAATTTCCTGAATAAACAACACCCATAAATGCTGCTACAGTATCGGCACATTTATCCATAAATACTATAATTGGCTCATTATAACATTCCTTCTTTGCAAGCGCGCTGCCAATAGCTCTTGCATTGTGGTACAGCTTATCAAAGGTCATACTGTTTTCGCCGTCTGTATATGCTACCTTTGAGCCGTATTTTGTTACTGTATTTTCTAAATACTCTAATATGTTAGTCATTTCTTCACCACTTTCTCACATAGTCTACAAGCTATTTTCTGATACATCTGCTTTTTATATTTCTTTGTTGTTCCTGATACTTTGTCAAATGCTTTTAATGATTTTATCCTAAGCGTCTATCTATGATAAATAATCATATTTTTCATTAACATTTGCCCCACAAAGCTCTACAGACTTTTTAGCAAGAATTTCCAAAACATCTAAAAACTCTCCGTCTAAGGGATAATTTCCTTTTACTACAGAAAGCTCTGTACAACCTAGAATAAATACCTTTGCGCCCTTTGACTTCAGTTCAGACTTTACTCTGTATAGCTCGTCAATATTTACTTCCTTGCCAGCCTTTACCTGATTGTAGATAATATCCATAACCATTTCCTGTTTTTCTGGCGAAGGTATTACCACATCAATACCATATTGATTAAGTGTATTTTCAAAAACCTTGCATTTAATAGTTCCATCTGTTGCCATAAGACCAATTTTGTCAATACCCTTAGCCTTAAGATGCTTTGCAGTTTCTTCTATCATATTAATAAAGCTGTCGCCTAATTTTTCATTAAGCTCCCTGCCAAAATAATGGGCTGTAATACAAGGCATTGCAATATGCTTTGCACCCTGCTTTAAAAGATTTGTACCCATATCCAAAATCTCATACAGGGGATTTGGCTTTGTATTGTCAAGTATATATTCTGTCCTATCAGGTGTATCAGGGTAATTGTAAATAATCATTGGTATATGATCTTTATCAGCCTTAGCTGATGTCATTTTAACCACAAGCTCCATAAAATATATAGTAGCCATTGGTCCTAATCCACCAATTATTCCTAGTTTTTCCATATTGCTCCTTTTTAAGCAGAAATTTTAGTTTTCTGCATTCTGGGTAAATGTAAATTCTGTGGTTGGTGTAGCCGGATATAAGGATTCATCAAAGTAATAGAAGCCTTTAACAACATTTGCTGAATATTCCTTTACCTGAGCATCTGTAGCCATAAAGCCATTAAAATAATATGCTCTTCTTGTGGCATCAAAGTGATAATAGCCTGTTCCTAAATCTACTAACAACCAATAATGATGATCATTTCTAACTCCTGGTGCTCTTTCAACATCTATGGTCTTTGCACCAATTTTATTTAATAATATCTTTGCAACTGAAAAATATGTGTAGCAGTCACCCTGGAAATTTGTAAGTCCATTATATGCCTCAACTCTGTAATCTCCTTTAGTTGAAGTTCCGGTATATGCTATATTGTCATATGTATAATTGTAAATTGCATATGCCTTCTGCTCTATTGTCATATTGTCCTTTATGATAAGTGCTAATGCTTTATCTACAGCCTCATCTATCATTTCATCATTTACGCCATTTACTTCAAAATAGAAGGTAGCCGTTTGTTCAGCCTTATTTCCTGCTTTATCTGTTGCTGAGTAAATAACCTGATAATTTCCCTCTTTAGCCTTTCCACTTTCATCAAATTCAATCTTTGACTTATCTACCTCTACGGAAATCTCTCCCTCCATATCGTCTACAGCCTTAACTCCTTTAAGATATGTTATATTATCTCCTACATTAAAATGTCTATCCACTACACCTTCAATAACTGGTGGCTGTGTATCTGCATATATTTCCAAAGAGGCTGTAAACTCTTTTGAGCTATTGTCACTTGTTTTAACTAAAATATTAACCTGACTTTTTCCCTCTGTATTTACATCCGGCTCTTCCTTAAATTCACAGGAAATACCTTCTGCCCCGTCAACATTGTTAATAAACTGCGCTGCTGTAACCTTAACTCCCTTTGGGGATTTAACATCTATTGTTTCAATATTTATGCTAAAGGGAACAGTTGTTTCTTTATTTACACCTCTTCCCGACAACAAATCCTTTGATAAAAATACTATTGCAAAAATTCCAGCAACGGATAAAACCAGCAATAATAATACAACTGCCAGACCTCCTGAATTATTCTTTTTTCTATTTTTTGAGTTCCTTTTATTTGTCTTAGAATTACTTGCCATGCTGTTTAATCCTCCTTGCACAATCTATGATATTATATTACTAAATAAAATAACTTTCAACCACTTTAATGCCTATGGATTTCTCTTTTCCTCAACCTATTGCTATTTTAATTTAAGTCTAGTAAAATAAAGCTCTATAAAATATGATTTATGCTCATAAAAGGAGAATTGTATGGCTGGAAAATTTTATGCGGTAAAAGCCGGTAGAAAAACCGGGATTTTTAATTCATGGGAAGAATGCAAAAGGCAGGTAGACGGTTATCCAAGTGCCAGCTACAAAAGCTTTAAAACTGCTGCCGAGGCTGCTGCCTATATTGGTCTTGTTCCAAACCAGACAGCCATAGCAAATGCAAACAATTCACCTGCTGATTTTGTAACTGACAATACAGCTATAGCCTATGTGGACGGCAGCTACAATATATCCACCTGTGAATATGGATATGGTGTAGTATTTTTCTATAACGGAGAAGAAATTCATTTAAAGAAGGGCTTTCCAAAGGATGAACTTGCTGCAATGCGAAATGTTGCAGGTGAAATAAAAGGCTCTGAAGCAGCCATTTCCTATGCCCTTTCTCACAATATTTCTTCTATTAAGATATATCATGACTATGAAGGCATTTCAAAATGGTGTACAGGTGAATGGAAAGCAAATAAAGAAGGCACTATTGCATATAGGGATTTCTACAATAATGCCAAAAAACAGCTTAAAATTGAATTTGTAAAGGTAAAGGGTCATTCTGGTGACACCTACAACGATATTGCTGACCGCTTAGCAAAAGAAGCTGCTCATATAATATAACCTTACCTTTGCAATATCCTTTGTCCCCTTAACATACCTCACATCCTCCTTGTACAGCTTTTTAAAGTTTTCCTTTATAACATCCTTTTCCTTTATAAAACCGTCTTTTTTTGCTTCTCTTATAAGTCTATAGGTCTTTCTTAAATAATAGCTTGCCATTATGCTTTTTTCTTCATCAGACAATATAGGATAAAACTTTCTTCTCTGATAAAGCAAGGCGTCGCTATAATCTAAAAACACTTTTTTGTTTTTAGAATTCATTATGCTTCCACTTCTTTGTCTGTAATGATACAGTCTGTCATTTATCCATACAGCCTTATTTACATTTATCAAAACTGTACTGTTGAAAAACAAATCCTCCATCAGTTTTCCTTCTATAAACCTGCTTTCTCCTATTAATTTTCTTTTGTACAGCTTGTTCCATGGCCAGCCAACAGGTCCTGTAAATTCATCAGCAAAATGACTTATAAGCTCATTTCTATTTTCCACCTTTGATAAGGTATATTCTTCATTTGTTACAAAATTGCTTTTAGGGTCAGCTCCGTCTTTAAAAGCACGCTCCCTACAGATGACCAGATCATTATCCTTAATGGCAGCAAGCATAAATTCAACCATTTTACAATCCATATAATCGTCAGCATCTGTAAACAATATATACTCTCCCTTTGCTACGGATAGTCCCAAATTTCTTGCAGCAGAAACGCCAGCATTTTCCTTATTATATACAACTATTCTATGGTCAGTTTTTGCATAAGAGGCACATATCCCGCCTGTTTTATCAGTAGAGCCATCGTTTATTATAATAATTTCAATGTCCCTATATGTCTGATTTATAACACTTTCAATACATTCCTTTATGTATTTTTCCACATTATACGCTGTAATAATAATGCTTACCATAATAATCTCCTATAATTTATCCAGCTTTTCAAAATGTTTTTCTGCTTTTTTTACTATTTCATCAATATTGTATGCTATATTGCTTTCATTTAAAATATTTTCTGCAATTAAATCACTATTCCACTTTTCACATTCATTGATTGATATATATTCCATTGAAGGTGTTATATCCTCAATAACATGTACCATTTTTTCATTATATACAACCGGCAGCACAGGCCTGTTAAACACCTCTGCCAATATCATTGCATGGTATCTTGTAGCAATTACAAATTCACTATTTTTTATGCAGCCTAATGCTTCCTGAACTGTAATTTCCGGATATTTAACTACCTTAACATTCTTTGTAATACTGCTTATATCCTCTGTTTTTTTCGCTTTCTTTATGGTTTTCATTTTTTTTATAATCCTATCAATAATTTCTCCATCCCCTTGAAATTCACAAAAGCCCATAAACAAAATTTTCTTTCCGGCGCTTATAAGCTTGTCCGAAATTTCAGCCATTTTTTCAATATAGTTTTCAACTAATTTATTTTCACCTGTTGTATCGTCCTTACAAGGATTAAGAACAGATATTAACACATAATCCTTTTCCTTAGATACTTTTACATCTTCTGTGTCTACATTAAACAAAATGTCAGGTGCGAAGCTTGTATTTTCCAAATCCTTAAATAACGAATATGAATACTCATCTCTAAAGCTTACCTGTGCTGCATTTTGAAAGCACTTTTTATAAAAAGCCTTATATGCTTTTGTCCTATAAGGTCCAAAATTACAGCCCATAACATAAGGGTGCTTTGCATAATATTTTATTTCCCCCTTATAATATGGATTCATTACAAACCCTTCCCCTAACTCCATAAAAATAGAGCCTGACACTAAAATATTATTTTTGCTGTGCTCATATACAAAAGTATTGCTATGATAATACCTAAAGCACTTATTAAGCTTAAATTTTTCACATATCTTATTAGCAGTCCAGGCTGGCAGCTTAACAGCCCTAAACAGCCACTTTCTAAAAAAAGAATCCTCAGCTATATATTTTAAATTTGAAATGCTATTAAACAAATATTTGTACTTTTCCTCACCACAAATTACGAATTTTTGATTAGGGTATCTTTTGCATAAAGTATAAATAAAAAGGTCATCACCCAGATTACCCTTTACAAATGCTCTAATACAATTATCATATATTTTCATATTATGACTCCTTCAATGATATTAGGGTAAGTATATTATATTTTGTTTCACTTATCAAATTTATTTTACAGTACAACTACTTTTCTAATAAACTTTTCAAGTATAACATAATTCTATTTTTATAATACATTATTGTAGTAATTCTACGCCACAACATTAACAGCATTTTCCTTAATTTCATTAATCTTCTTCATTAATGATGTTCTTGTCCTCATATCAAACAACTTAACAAAACTAACCGGCTTATCGAAAGGTGGTTTCATCAATTCTTTTATATCTTCCATATAACCATTTTGTTCAATATGATTGATTATCTTATGTACAAAGGCAATCTGATTCTGATTAAGCGAAGCATCATTTATGAATATTGAAAAAGCATCCATTGCTGCATTATGGTCTAATTTAGCAATTTTTCGTATAAGTAATCCGAATGGAGTATCACCATATTCACGCTTATAATCTTCCCTGCTTCCAAGTTCCTCTGTGAGCACTCGTTCTAATTCAGCATAATCCTCTGCCATAAGTGGAATATTATGTGTCAATTTATGTATCGCTATTGAATTACTATGTTCATTCACATATCGATTGACCTTCTTTTTGTAATCTTCAAAATCATATGCAGGATTTAATTGTTCTCCTTCTTTCGACTCAATAACAGGATCAGCCAATTTTGTAATGATTGGTGTTTTCCTGTCATCATCAACTAAAAATTTCATTAAATCACGAAGCTCTATTCTTGTTTTTTCAAAAAGTAAAATATCATTAGCCGCCCAATATGAATCAGTATTAATTTCTTTAATAAAAGATAATTTCTCTTTAATCTGGGAGATACTGACTTTTCTCTCAAATGCTGCAGCTATATCACATAATTGTTTTTTAGCATATTTAAATGAAGGCATTGCTTCAATATGTGCAATCATCATTCCGTACATAAAATTGTCAAATCGTTTTGCATACTCATCTTTGTCATCTAAATGTATCAATGGAGCAATATATTCTACAAGCTCACCCTTCGCTCCCTCGCTAATGTATGTATAATTTTCAATTTTACTGTATCGTTCTACATATTCCCGTTTCAATTTAACCGATATTATATTGTAACTAAGTGCAAGCACCTGCTTATTACATTCTTCTACTAATTGTTTTCTCCATTTCTGATAATTGTCATCCGCGAATGCACTTTCCTGCATAGCTACTGCTAATCTTATTTTTTTACCAAATATATTTTCTGATAGTGATTTTGTATCATTTCCTTCAAAACCATTTGGTTTTTCTCGGAAATATTCAAAATTTCCACAATAATCAAAAATCATAAAATACTTTTTCCCTGTATATTCTCCATTAATACCATCTACACAGTTCAAATCAGGTGCTAATCTTGTTCCTCTCCCAATCATCTGCCAAAATTTTGTTTTAGAACGAATTTTTTTAAAAAATACAAGATTAACACACTCTGGTACATCTATACCTGTATCCATCATATCAACTGACACAGCAATTCTTGGTTCATTTCCGGGTTTCTTAAAATCATCAATAATCGTCTGGGCAAAAGTATCATTACAAATGACCCGTTGAGCAAAGGTACCCTTGTACTGTGGGTACAGCTTATTAAATCTTTCCAGAATAAATTCTGCGTGTCTTTTGTTTTGTGCAAATATAATAGTCTTTCCAATAACATCGCCACCTTCAGCCTTTATTCCCCTCTCCATCAAATCTTGTAAGACTGTATCTACAGTAGCTTCATTAAATACAAACTTATTTAACTGTGCTGAAGGAATGTACTCCGGAACATACCCATCCTCAGCAAAATCATCTTCATATCTTCTTTTATCTTCTTCAGGTAAATCATCATAGGTTATACCTTCCTCAAGGAATTTTGTCTTAACTTCATAATTGTAATATGGAACAAGCACTTTATCTTCATATACTGCCGTTTCATAATCATAAGCATATGTTGGTATACCACTTTCCATCTCAAAGAAATCATATGTATTCCTATCTACATCTGTTTTTGGTGTTGCTGTAAGCCCTACCAGATACGCATCAAAATATTCAAATATGGCTCTATATTTCTTAAAAATAGACCTGTGACTTTCATCGACAATGATTAAATCAAAATGTGCAGGTGTAAACAGTGGTAATCCATCCTTTGTTTTACATTCATCTATTGCATTAAGCATTGTAGGATAAGTAGAAAACACAATTCTAGATGTTTTATCATCTTTACTTGAGCATAAATTGCATAATGACATATCTGGCAGATAATTTTTAAAATCATCCTTTGCCTGCTTTACCAGAGCTGTTCTATCAGCTAAAAACAAAACATTTGTTACATATCCACCACGACTTAATACATCCGTCAGACTTGATGCTGTTCTGGTTTTTCCTGTACCGGTTGCCATAACAAGTAAATTTTTTCTAAAGCCTTGTTCAATATGATTACATACTGCCCTAATTGCCTCCTTTTGGTAATATCTGTCTGTAATTTTGTCATTAATAGGAACTTCATTTAATGGTTTTCTTTCCATTCTCTTATTCATAAGTTTCTGAAGTTCTTCCTTACTAAACACTTCACTGACTTTTCTTTGCGGGCTTGTTGTATCATCCCAAAAAAATGTTTCAAATCCATTGGTTGTAAACATCATAGGTCTACGACCAAATTTTTTCTCCAGACAATCTGCATATAATACTGCCTGTTTGCGCCCAATATTAGGATCTTTACTTGAACGCTTTGCCTCTATTACTGCTAATGGCAAACCGTCTTTTCCAAAAAGGACATAATCAACATATCCCTTTTTACCTAATACCCCTGCCATACCATCCACTTCATATTCTTCCCATACATCTGCATCATTACCATTAAATTCCCAACCCAGTTGTTTTAAATCAACATCTATGTATTTCTTTCTAGTTAAAAATTCTGAAATATCCTCTGCCTCAAAATTTCTATTTTGTTGATTTTGTGCTTTAGATGCAGTAAATTGCTTTGACATAGCCTCTATCTTCTTGCGAAGCTCGTTAATTTCTGCCTCTTTTTCTCCCAACAGACTTTCCTGCTCTTTAATCTTTTTTGTATCAACTACTACTTTTTCCTTTGGAATATCATTCTCTGAAAATTTTCTCTCTATATAGTCTGTACCGTAACAATAATCAATCCATTCTATAAACTCAAACAAACTGCGTAATGACATAAGAGCATCACTCGAACTTACACTTTTTCCTGTGTGCACAGCCAAATTACCCAGCTTCACAACAAACAGAAGTTTACTCCAGGTATTATGTTCTACAGCAAATCTAAAACTTGGTTCATGTATCAATGACTGCAAATTATCCTTATACGGAATCTGCATTGTATTATCAGCAGAATACACCCATTTAACTGCCAACTCTAAGGCTTTTCTACTACCAACTGCAGACATAGCCGGAGAAGTAGCATAAACTTTTTCTGCCTCTATTGCAGCATCTGCAAATAATACATATTCTTTTATTTCCTTCAAAAATTCAAAATTTGCCATTATGTTTTCCTCCTTTTTCTATGAAACTGCCGTCGCAATCCAGCTGTAACTTTTTCATTTTTTATTACAGACAATTATATCATTTTTTGTGCATTTTTTGTATTGCAACTTTTGATTGTGTAAGCACATAACACATTATAGCATAATATGAACGGACTGTGTGAACTGCTTGAAATGCTTTTTGAATTTTGCAGAAAAGAGGATTCGTTGGAACTATGGTAAATAATTCTTAAGTCAAAACAAGCACCAAATAATTTATAGTGTCATTTGGTGCTTGTTTTATATATTTCGTCCTTGATACTGTATTGTTACTACATAAACTGTTTTGCATGGTTCATCAATGCGGAAAATAACGATATAATTATCAATCAGTAATTGACGGTAGCCTTTTCCGGCATATCTGCCCTCGTTACGCTCTTGATGGGACTGTGGAAATGTGTCTAGACTTAAAATAGACTTCTTAATTCTGTCTGCCTGTCCTTTGGCATTTTCAGGAGCCAATTTCTCATTTGCAATATATTCGTAAATCTGGTCTAATTCACGGATTGTCCCGGGGTTTACTTTTACCTTGTATTTATCCAAAATGTTTTTTCTCCAATTCTGCAAAAACTATTTCTGCGTCAACTGCTTCTGCGCCGTTAGCAATTTCTTTCTCAGATTCGAAGATTGCTTGGTCGATGCGATTCATTCTTGCAAATTTATCGTATAATTCACTACTCATCACAACCAAATCGCTATATCCGTTTTTGGTAATAAAAATAGGCTCCTGTTCCTTGTGTGCGATATTAGAAATCTCGGTTGTATTGCGTAAATCCTTAATAGGCATAATAAGTGGCATAATGTTTTGCTCCTTTCTTTTTCACAATTATAGCATAATTATGTTTGTAAAACAATATATAAACCAAAGACAGATTTATGTATTTCATATCTATGGCGTATTTACAGTCAAAATCAAAAATGGGATTGATATATACAGTATTGACATAATTACATTTGAAAATTACATACTGAGAATTAATTGTAACAAAAACGAGGATGTTTTGAATGTATGGTAGGACTTCTGGATAAGGTTGCAGGACAATAAACAAAGATTTCCCTTGTAATTTACCCATAATGGCAAAAGCAAGTGAAAATACATACAAGTTCACGATTCGAGGCTCTGAAAGCCTTGAAAAATAAGAAGCGTTAGTAGTAAACAAATTTTGATTTGTCGACTTGGTGGACAAAGTCGGCGAATTGATTTTGTAATTCAATCGGTGGAACTTTGATTTTAATATTTTCCACTATCTGCTTTGATATTTCCTTAAATGTAGCCCCTCTGCCTAGTGAATTTAAATATTCTTTTTCCATATTAAGTAGTGTATACAAATATATTGAATTTATATTTTTATCTGGAATAATATTCTTAAATCCCTGATTACAATACATCGCTTTTCCAACAATCGCCACTTTTCCTATTGGTGCTCTGCTAGATAGAATGACAGTACCTGTAGGTAGTAAATTTAGTGCACAACTTTTAACTCCATCATCTGTTATTTTTCTTATTGAATCATATACTATAAAAGACTTATCTGATACTTCAGCTGGAGTTATCCATAAATTATCTCCATCCCAATAGTTTTCATTGGAAGTTTTTGGGGTAGCACCCGAAACTACTCTGCCAATTTCTGAAATTGCTTTCATTTTAAATCTACCATCATTTTTTAATCCACCCCCAAACATCTCGACAAATCGGGCTTTGATGATGTTGTCTAATAATTTTAATTCCAACTTTCTCTGTTCCCTTATTTTTACAATTCGATTTAGCTCATCAACGATATATTCTTGTTCTTCTATACTTCTTGATGGAATCTGCATTTTTCGCATAGCAGCTTGAGTTAACTTCTGTCTTGTGGCACCATTTACCATTCCATCAACTTTATAAAACATAAGAGAATAGCATAAATAATCCACATCTAATCCTGCCTTAGGTTTCAAAACATGTGCATGATTATTAACCCAACATTTTCCAGAAATTCTATATGCAATAGGTTTTTCTTTTGACCCAAAGTTACCACCATCTTCAGCAAGCAGTACAAACTCACCATCAAAAATATAATCATCAACATGACCTTGGATACCATTTGCCCCATAATAAGGATATTCTCCTTCTTTTCTATTCTCTGCTGTAATAGGTATTCTCATTGAATCAAGTATTTCACAACAATCTTCAATATACATCATATTCATCCATCATCCCTACAAATCCGAATTTATAAACTGGCATATGTAAAAAATATAAACAGATTCTTACCTAAATATCCTATTTATCGTCTATTAAACTATATTATTTCTATCTTGATGTTTATATAGTAATCGTCTAACTTCCATTACCTTATCTGATCCTTGATTGTCAATAACAACATAATATACTACATAATTTCTAATATATATTCTATAATATGTATATTTTCTATCTCTCTTTGAATAATAAGGTTCAAAACTTTCACATAATGGCAATCGTTCTAATATTGCCACTTCAATCATATCAATCAACTCACTTGCCGCTTTAGGATTAGATAGCTCATTTTTAATATACGATGTAATATTATTTACATCATCAAAGAACATCGGCAAATATCTAAGCTGATAGTTCCCATTAATCATTAAGTACCCTCCTTAGCTTTTCAAACATTTCCTCATGAGTATATCTTTTATTGGTTTCTTCTGCCATTTTATCCGCAATATCTAATGAATCTTCAACTGACTCTGTAAGCCTTGAATATTCTTCAATACTTAATACTACCATCGAGCCATATCCATTCTTTGTGAGATATACTGGTGATCCTGTTTTTACTGTGCTCTCTATTTCTGTAAATTTATTTCTTAAATCAGATACTGGTCTAATTTGTATCATATTATCATCTCCTTATCATAATTACGATAAAATTATGCTACTTTATTTTTAGTATATACAAATTACTAGAAAATATCAAGTTTTCGTTTGCGCTAAGCAATAAATTTTTGATGAGATATTTTTACATTTGTTTGATTAACTATTGCATATTGCATAGTCGTATCAATCTGTGAATGTCCCAGTAGTTTTTGCACCTGTTCTATTGGCATTCCTTTATCAATCGCTCTAGTAGCCATAGTCCTACGAAATTTGTGGGGATGTATTTTTTCCATATTGAGTGATTTTCCTAACTTTCGCATTCTAATCTCAACTCCACTAATTTTTAACCTATCAAATGGCGAATCTAATGTAACAAACAATGCAGGATTATTATCTTTCCTACTACTTAAATAATCTTGCAAATGTATTTTTGCTTTTGCATCAAAATACACTTTTCTTTCCTTATCTCCTTTGCCAAATACTACACATTCTCTAGCATCAAAATCAATATCCGAAATATCAAGATTAACTAATTCTCCAACTCTTATTCCTGTTGAATACAATAAATCAATTATCGCCAAATCTCTTATACAATTACAATTATCTCTTAATTGCTCGATAGCTTCATCAGATATTGTTTCTTTCACCTGCTGCTTCGTTTTAATTTTATGAATTCTTTTCATTGGACTTTTCAAAATATAGTCCTCTTCTTCCAGCCATGAAAAAAAGCTGGATATATTTCGTCGGACATTGTCAACTGTCACTTTACTACAATTATTTATTTGTTGATAATCCACAAGATAATGCCTAATTTGTTCCGTTGTAACCTTTCGTATAGGTGTAGTAATACTAATAAAAAATCTCTCTATCGTAGTTCTATAATATTGAACAGTTCTTTCAGAACACCCTTCTATTTTCTTTGCATCTAAAAAAAGTTTAAGATATTCATTATTGCTTATTTCTTCCTTTTCAGGCTCATTCTCTGAAAAATTCTTTAGTAATACCTCTTGTAATTTTTTCATTTGTGAAACATTAAGATACTCTGCCATCTCATTAATAATTTTAACTAATTTTTCTTCCATATTGGTACGCTCCTTTCGTGTGTACCAACATCTCCTCCAGCATACGCCAGTTTTTATCCAAAATATTTTTGCATTAAACTATCAAATAGTAATTGTGCTTCATCTAATGACTTTTGTATTGCAACTTTTGATTTGTCGACTTGATTGACAAGCTCAGTAAATTGTTTCTGCAATTCAATAGGCGGCTCAAAAATTTTAATCTTATAAAAATCACTATGGTTTAAATCTGGTATTGTAGAAGTACCAGCTCTTCTGAGAATATCAGCTTGAATAATATCTAATTTCAAATATTGCACAAGAAAATCCTTATCATATTTATTTCTATCAAAATCAATCAAAAAGAAATTATTATGAAATACACCATCTACTCCAGTAACAACCATTCCTGTATTTCCCGTTCTAGTCATCAAAATATCATTTTGGGTACATATAACTGAAGTTTTAGGATTCTTAATATATTCTCTTTCTTTTCCACCATGAAGATACTGAACCGTAATATATTCATAACAATAGTCTTCATACTGCGTTAAGCGTTTTGAAATAGGAATCTGAAGTCCCTGACGAACAGTGCAAATATCTCCAAAAGTATTCATTTTCCACTCTTTTTCATTAGCCTCTGGATTTCCGAACATCTCGACAAATCGGGCTTTGATTAGGTTATCTAAAATAGCTAATTCATTCTTTCTCATATCTATTAGTTTTTGCAGTTTATCAAGAACAACCACTACCATATTCTGCTCATCAATTGATGGAACATCTATCTTTATTTGCTTTAAATCTTTTACTGCAAAACTCGCTTGGTTAACAGATTTTTTTGTAATATTCATGATTTGGCTTCTAAATGAGTGTCCATAAAAACAATATCTTGCATAAGCTGGATTAATGACATCTTTTCGTGCTTTAAGTCTTAGCAAATTCATACCATGAATTATGATCTCATTTGATTGTTTAACATATAACACTGTTCTTCCTAAATACTGTACGCTATTGATATGTGACATAAGTAAATCACCATCTTCAAGTATATATGGCTCATACTTTGAAATATCTGTTATTCCAGCATAGCCCATTCTATCTCTATTAAACTTATTATCTGCCGTTGTTTCAATTCTTGTAATAGGAAATCCGCCTTTGACATTTCCCTGTTTTATGTTAACTCCATTCTGTATTTGAAAGAAGCATTCATCAATTGTTTTTTCCATCTCCATCATCCCTACAAATCCGAATTTGTCATCGTATTTGTCTTCCTTTCTCTGCCTAGCTAAGCAGTTTTTCCAGTTCATCCATCTCTTTTGCTATTTCTTTTTCAAGATTTCTTAATTCTGCAAGAATTTCATCTGTAGGAGGGTATTCTTTCGCAACATATTCAACTTTTTTATACTTATTTATTGATAAATCATAGTCATTATCAACTATTTCCTGCTTTGGAACAAAAAAGCTTTGTTCTGTTCTTTCACGATTTGCTTCGCCTTCCAAATTATGAAATCTCTTAATAATATCAGGTATATCATTATCTTGAATTTCACTTCTTTTATCATCAAGACTATATCCATCTGCTTTCATATCGTAGAACCATACATTATCTGTTCCACCTGCACCAGTCTTTGTAAATATTAAAATCGCTGTTGATACTCCTGCATATGGCTTAAAAACTCCTGATGGCATAGATATAACTGCCTGCAGCTGGTGCTTTTCTATAATTTCTCTTCTAATTGATTTATGTGCATTACTACTGCCAAATAAAACACCATCTGGAACAATACAGGCACATCTTCCACCTTTTTTTAACAAACGAAGAAATAATGCCAAAAATAACAATTCTGTTTTCTTTGTATTAGTAATGGCTTTAAGATTATCATTTATGCTGTCAGCATCTACAGTTCCCTTAAAAGGAGGATTTGCCAGACATACAGTATATTTTGAACTTATTTCATTTTGTTTTGAAACACTATCTTTATAATCAATATCCGGATTACTAATAGAGTGCAACATTAAATTCATTGCCGATATTCTCAGCATTGTCCTATCTGTATCAAATCCGGAAAACATTGTGCTTTCGTATGCTTCCCATTGTTCATTAGTCATTGTGCTTTCGTAATTATTTCTTATGTATTCTGCAGAAGATACAAGAAATCCAGCAGTTCCACAAGCCGGATCACAAATAATATCATCTGGTGTAGGTGCAATCAATTCAACCATCATCTCTCTTATATGTTTAGGCGTTCTAAACTGACCATTACGACCAGCTGTTGCTAATTTACCTAACATATACTCATACAAATCGCCCTGCATATCCCTATCAGCAATATCATGGGTATACAAGTCTTCCAATCCTGTTACAATTTTCTGCAGCACCTGTGGTGTTGGAATAAGAAACATCGCATCTTCCATATATCTTGAAAAAGCTGTATCAACACTATTTTTCTCGTTATCATCCTCAACTATTTCCATTAATTCACCTGCACTGTCAAAGTCAGGTAGTTTTCCATTCTTTATTTTTTTTACTGCAGGAAAAACTCTTTGAGATATAATATCAAAAATTTCTCTTGGGTCTTTATCTTTAAATTTGCTCCAACGCATAGATTGTCCCGATTCTGACAATGGAAAAATATTATCAACCTTTTCTTCCATCATATTTGCAAACTCTTCATTTTCTAGTTCTTTCTCATCTAATGACCTTATAAACATTAAATATGTCAACTGTTCAATAACTGTAATTGGATTTGTAATTCCTCCTGCTGCTATATCATCCCATATTTTATCTACTTTATTTTTTATAGCTCCAGTTACCATATGGTCCTCCTTTTAAATAATAAATATTTTTGAATTTATTTTCACATTTACTTTACAATATTTTTGACAAGTAACTTATAAAAAGACTACTTGTCACTAAAATGCACAAAACAATTAATTTATTATAACAAATTTTACACAAATTTTCACTAAATTTCTTTTTTTCGTCATCGCTTTAAGAATCTTAAAATACCATTACTTATCCAAACTATATAAAAAAAGCAGTATTTTTGCCTATAACTAAAACCAGCAAGACAGCAAGCCATGATGAAGATGTATTGAAAGCTTGAACCTTCATCTTCATAAAGCTTGTTGCCTTGCTGGTTTTAGTTTTATCCAGTCCTATTTTATACCCTCATTAGAATTATTTTTTAGTTTGTTTTAATAATAAACTTAACAGCCGAATTCTCGTTATCCCCATCTATTGCTGTATACTCAGAAGCTGCTGTAATTACTGCCTTTACCTTATCAAGTTCAGCTTCTACATCAGCAGATGCAAGCTGGGCAATCTTGTTTATTCCTTCTTCAACAAACTGCTTCATACCGTCATTTAATTTTTCAACACCTTCATTTAACTGATTTAATCCGTCTACAAGCTGTGGCACCTTGCTATTTAAGGTTGCTACACCTGTCTGGTATTCACCCATTTTCTGTGCGTATTCAGAAAGTCCTGAGGCTAATGCTCCAGCTCCTTCATTTGCCGAATTAACACCCTGTAATAATACGCTGGTTCCTTCATTATAAAGCTTTACTGCACTCTGATATATTGTCTGAGCACCTGCGTCTACACTCTTACCACCGTTTACTAAAGCTGTTACACTTTCAGTAATTGTCATATTTGTTGTTGCATCCTTTGCAGTAAACTTAGCAATTACTGTGTCAAGAGCTGCAACTGCACCTACTGCCTGATAATATCCTTCAATACTATCTAGCTGTGCCTTTGAAAGAGTTAAACTGCCAGCCTGTGCTGCTGCATTATTTAAGTAATCAATAGTAGCCTTACTCTGAGCAACAATGTTCTTGTAATATGCTCTGGCATTTACTAAATCTGTTTGTACAGCAGCAAGCTTCTTCTGCATTAACTGTAATCCACTATATAAAGTAGCTGTTCCTGATTTAAAATCCTTTGTTCCTGTTACCAGCTCATTGACCTTGCTATTAAGAGCAGCTGTTCCTACCTGTATTTTTGCAATGCCTGCTGATAATTCATTTGTCTTTCCACTAATGTAGTCAGCACTGTTTTTAAATGAAATGGTATATTCATTTAACTTATTAACACTATCCTTTAATGGAGCTACCTGCTCTACTATTTTAGCAACACCCTCTGCTAATGTATTTGTGCCATTTAAAAGAGCATTGCTTGAATCTGTAAGTAAATTTACTTTATCAAATATATCACTCATATCATTAATTTCTGAAACATCAATACCATTTAATAACTGGTTGCCCACATAGGTCATCATATATGGTGTTTCAAAATTTTTCACATCTGCTTCGACAGTATAACCGTCAAGGGCTAAATCCTTTAACTCCTCAGATTCAAGATTTTCATTAATACCGGCTAATCCAAAGCCACATACTACCTGATAATTTCCATTTGATATAATCTTTCCATTATCAACTGTAATATTTGAAAAGGTATCCTGATCAAGCATAGCTGCTGATAATGCAGTAAATGGAACATATACCTCATATTCCTGGTCATTTACCTTAACTGTTCTCTTTTCTACTGATGTAAACTTAACGCTCATTGTCACATGACCAGTTTTACCAACTAAGTCCTCCTGTGAAATATCTGCTCCGTCAAGCTTATAGGTAATTTTCATATTAACTGGAAGCTTTGAGGCGTCTATTGTTCCTTCATAATATATATCATTGCCATTTGTATCGAAAACCACTTCTCCGTTGCTAACATCAAAGGTTTCATTACCTTTTATATTAGTAATATTTTCCAATGATGTAATATCCTTTAAGCTTCTTACATCATCGAAATTCTTAAGCCATGAAACAACCTTGACGCTTGTTGGCTCACCGGCTCCATTAGTCATTACATAAACTGTTTCGTCCTTTGTTCCGTAGCCTTCACCTGTAGCTGTAATTTCATTATTTGTTGTATCTGTATCTTTTTTGTCATTATCTGTTGTTTTATTATTTTCACCACACGCACAAAGTGAAACTGTAAGGGCTGCTGCCATAACTGTTGCAGCAATTCTTTTGCCCAATAATTTTCTATTTCTCATATTAATGTCTCCTTTACATAATATTTTTTAGTTCAATTTATTTTTATTAAAGCTTTATCTGCCAGACATTTTTATTCTGACATCCAAGAAAAGATGAGTGGAATGTTATGTTTAGGTTTGTCTATGTGTTTGAAGCGAATACCCATTTTTTAATGGATGCCACAATAAAAATGTCTGACAAATATTACTTTAATTATTTATGCTAATGTGTAAGCCTTCCACCTAAATTGTAGTAGAATCTGACTTAAATCCCATACTTGACTTTATTATCAGCTTGTCAAATAACATAAACATTGATGGAAGTATGAAAATTACTACAAACATACTAATAATTGCACCTCTTGCCATTAATGTACAAAGTGAACTAATCATATCTATATTTGAATAAAGACCAACTCCAAATGTTGCTGCAAAGAAACTAAGTGCGCTGACAATAACTGAAGATATTGAAGCCTTGTGGGCATTTTCAATAGCTGTCTTTTTGCCAAAGCCCTTCTTTCTTTCCATTTTGTATCTGGTTGTCATAAGAATTGCATAGTCTACAGTAGCACCTAACTGAATTGTACCGATTACAACGGAAGCAATAAATGGTACTTCTGTATTTGTATAAAATGGAATACCCATATTTATAAATATTGCAAATTCAATAACCGCAACTAATATAACTGGTAATGAAATTGACTTAAATACAAGAGCAATGATTGCAAAGATTGCAATAATTGAAACTGCACTAACAACCTTAAAGTCTGTATCCGTTATTTCAATTAAGTCCTTTGTACAAGCTGCTTCACCAACTAACATTCCTTCCTTGTCATATTTCTTTATGATAGAAGAAACTTCTCTACACTGGTCATTTACCTCATCACTGGCAACCTTGTATTTACTCATTAAAACTAACATTTTATAATCATCACTTGATAAAATGTCCTTAATACTATCTGGAACCATTTCCTCCGGAAGAGCTGTACCAATAATATTATCCATTCCTAAAACTGTGATTACACCATCTACATTTTCAAGCTCATCACACATTTTAATAACATCCTCGCTCTTTGTATCTGAACGAAGTAATATCATACTTGTACTGTTCATATCATACTCTTCATCAAGCTTTGCATTTGCTATTACTGATTGTAAATCCTTTGGAAGAGTTGAATCCAAATTGTAATATACTGGTGTGTTGTTATTTCCATATATAGCCGGGAATAAAACAACTAAGAAGATTACCAGAAATACTACATAATGCTTTGTTACAAAGCCTGAAAGCTTTTCAAACTTTGGAAGCAATGGTCTGTGAGAGGTTTTCTCAATGGCTTTATCAAAAATAAGTATCATTGCTGGTAATACCGTAATACAACAAATTACTCCGAATACAACACCCTTCGCCATAACAATACCTAAGTCCTTACCTAAGGTAAAACTCATAAACATTAATGCAACGAAGCCGGCAACTGTTGTAATTGAACTACCAACTACTGATGTAATGGTTTTTGCAATAGCGTGTGCCATTGCATCATCTTTATGTAAGCCGCTTTCTTTTTCCTCCTTATAGCTATGCCATAAGAATATTGCGTAATCCATTGTTACACCTAACTGTAATACTGCACTTAAGGCTTTAGTAACATAAGATATTTCTCCTAAGAAAATGTTTGTACCTAAGTTGTAAACTATTGAAATACCTATACTTGCAAGGAAGAATACCGGAAGTAAAAAGCTATCCATTGTAATAATAAGTACAAGCACTGCACAGGCTACTGCAATACCAACATATATTGGTGTTTCCTGCTCTGTAAGATATTTAGTATCTGTAACTATTGGTGACATACCACTTAAATAACAGCTATCATCACAAATATCTCTGATTTCATCAATAGCATTCATTGTATCCGTAGAAGATGTGGTATCATCAAATATAATCATCATCAAGGTTGTATTTTCTGAATTAAAGGCTTCCTTTACTTTGTCTGGAAGTAAATCCACAGGTACACCTATATCTACTATTGAGTCATACCATAATATCTTTTCTACATGGTCAACCTTGCTTAATTTTTCTTTAAGTGCTGAAACATCCTTAAATTCCATATTCTCAACTATAAGAAAGGAATATGCTCCTGTTCCAAACTGATCAACCAAAATATCCTGACCCTTCATTGTCTCAATATCTTTTGGCAGGTAAGATAGCAGGTCGTAATTTACTCCTGTGTTAAAATAACCTATTGCTGAAGGTATTAATAATAAAAGACTAATGATTAGGATTGGAATTTTAAATTTAACGATTTTCTTTCCGAAATTTATCATCTTAATCCTCCATTTATTTTATGACCAATGGTCATTTATTTTTTCAAACAAAGGTATAACACAAAATTGACCATTAGTCAATAATTATTATATAAAAATTTTTTTCCCGTTAAAAAAACTCATTTTTCACTAGAAAAATATTTTTTTTGCTATATAATATATCTAATCAAGTTTAGGTTTGGAAAGGAGATGTCATGGGAAAAGTCGATATTAATAAACAAAGAAAGAAAGAAGCTCTTCTTAATACTGCCTTTGATTTATTTACATCAAAGGGCATCAATGATACTTCTATTTCAGATATTGTAAACAAAGCAGGTGTTGCCAAAGGCACTTTCTATTTGTACTTCAGAGATAAGTATGATATTAGAAACCTTCTTATTTCTCACAAGTCCAGTCAGCTTTTTATGTCTGCACATACAGATATGTTAAAGGCAAATATTGACAGAATGGAAGATAAAATTGTCTTTGTAATAAACCATATTATTGACGATTTGGTTAAAGACAAAAAAATGCTTAACTTCATTTCCAAAAATCTAAGCTGGGGATTCTTTAAAAAGGCATTAATGTCAAATGACAATAGTAATGATGTAAACTTTTTGGAAATATACAAAACTATAATCAATGAATCTGAGGATGACTACAAAGACCCGGAGATAATGCTGTTTATGATAATTGAGCTGGTAAGTTCTACCTGCTACAGCACTATTCTTTACTCGGAGCCGGTATCTATTGAAGAGTTAAAGCCTTACCTAGAGGCGGCAGTACGAGGAATAATCAGGTCCCACACTACAAGCTAGGACAGCCACCTTATTATAAATATTATTTTAAGGTATACAAAAAGCCTCGCTGGTTCTATTTATATTAAAACCAGCAAGGCTTTTCTTATTTTCTTTTATTCCATTACCAGTACCATTGCTGATACTTTTTCTACCTCTACACTTCCACTTACACTGCCAAGACTTTCATTTCCTGCCTTTTCATTATTTATATATATGCTCCAGCTGCCCTCTGGCAAGGTAACAGTTGCCTTATCACCTGTACCATTGTATATAACAAAGATACCCTTTGAGGTTTCTCCGTTTGCGCCACCCTTTATAGAGTAAGCTACTACATTTTTAGGAGTATTATCCATAACTGTAATGTTATCAGCTGCCTCTTTACCTGTTGTCATACGCAGGCCCTTATGATTATTTCTAAATTCAATAAGTCCCTTGTAATAATCGTGTACAGCCTTATAGTTATCCTTCGCAAGTGTTGACCATTTAATGCTATTAACTGAATCTGGTGAGTTGTAGCTGTTGCTGTTAAGACTTCCGTCCTCATTAGTCTTAGTTCTAAGCAGCTCCTCACCTGACATAAGGAATGGAACTCCCTGTGATGTCAGTGTAATAGCTGCTGCCAGCTTGTTCATTGCAATCTTTTCATCCATTGTGGCACTACTGTCAGACAAGGTAAGCTTATCAAAAATAGTGTTGTTATCGTGACAGCCTGAATAATTTATTGTTCTTGCCGGCTCACTGGTAAAGCTGCTTTTTCCTCTTAACATATCTTTGACAGCCTCACAGGTTGATAAAGAGCCGTTAATATAACCCTTGTCACCAGATGAATTAGAACCTCTAAGATTATCTCTAAAATAATCATTAAAGAAAGCAAACTCTGGAAGCTTTGAAGAATTGCTCTGGGTTGCTAAAGCAACATTTCCCTTTGTTACCTCTGTGCTTAAGGTCCAGCCCTCTCCATAGAAAATAACATCCGGATTTGTTTTGTGTACCTCTGTAATTGCAGTATTTAAGGTATCAACATCAATAAGTCCAACTAAGTCAAATCTGAAGCCGTCTATATGATACTCATCAGCCCAGTATTTTACTGAATCCACAATATATTTGCTGACCATTGCTCTTTCTGAGGCTACATCATTTCCACAGCCTGAGCCATTTGAATAACTTCCGTTGCTGCCAATTCTTGAAAAATAGTCCGGAACAATTTTATTGAAGCAGAATGACTGTGCATCATAAACATGATTGTAAACTACATCCATAATAACTGATATTCCACTATCATGTAAAGCTTTGACCATTTGCTTTGCCTCTTCTACTCTCACTTTGCCATTATATGGGTCTGTAGCATAAGAGCCTTCCGGAACATTATAATTAACAGGGTCATAGCCCCAATTATACTGAGCTGTATCAAGCTTTGTTTCATCTACTGAGCCATAATCGTACATTGGCATAATATGAACATAATTTACACCTAAATCCTTTATATAATCAATTCCGGTGCTATCTCCGTTATCATTTTTTGTACCTGTTTCTGTAAGTCCTAAGTATTTACCCTTGTTTGTGATTTCGCTGCTGCTATCTGCCGAAATATCACGCAAATGTAATTCGTAAATAACTGCATCTGTAATATTTAAGCCTTTATTTGGATTTGAATCCTTATCCCAGCCGTCAGGATTTGTAGCTTTTAAATCTATGACCATTGCCCTGTCCCCATTAACACCTGTTGTTCTGGCATATGGGTCACAGGCTTCTGTTTCGTTGTTATTTACATTAACGCTGTATGTGTAATAAGTACCATTTAAGTCACCTGTTTTTTCAGCCACCCAGGTACCCTTTTCACCAGCCTTCATATCAATGCTTTCAATTAAATCATCAGTTCCCTTTGTACCACTTTTGTATAGATTTACCTTTACTGCTTTGGCAGTGGGAGCCCATACCTTAAATACTGTTTTATCCTTTGAATATGTACAGCCTAAATCATCACCTTCATATGTATACTTGCTTTCAAAATTCTCTTTTGAATAAAGGCTTGATAAATTGACCTGTATACTTTTTCCCTCATAGGAAACTGTATACATTTTATTTATGCTTAGCTCCTGCTCTAAATTAATATTGAAGCTTCGGGCAACAATTTTTGTAATGCCTTTCACAGGAATTTTATTTCCTTCTTCATCTGTTAAGGATATAACCTCTGTAAGCTCTCCTTCAAAAGCCTCGTTGCCTTCAACCGTAATTTTTCCATTGCTGTAAACAGCTCTTAAAAATTTGAAGCCCTCCTCGGTAGTTTCCTCTGCCTGTGTTGTGTCCTTTTTACTTTCTGTATTCTCCTGCTTGCCACAAGCAATCATAGAAACAGAAAGTGCAGCTATCATTCCCATAGCTGTAAATTTTTTTAACTTTTTAATATTCTTTCTCATAAAGCTCCTTGTTTTTTCTTAATATTGTTAACAATTACCGTTAATTGTACCATAAATACAGCTTTTTCTCTACATTAAAGACTCTTATTTTTAAACTAAAACCTAAACAGTGCTTGCAATAAACCGGCTCTTTTTACTTTTATATACATAATATTCCAATGTATATTTTTCTTTTTTATTGACATTTATATATTTGCCTGTATAATAGTTTTGTGCCGAACAATTCGACACCGAACTATTATATGGAGGTTGCTATGCACAAGAAACATATTGGCTATATTGTTCGTACCCTTGCTAATAAGCTTTCTGCTCATTTAGTTTCCTATGAAACAATGCGGGGCTATGATGAGGTTACAGCTATGCACGGATGGATTTTAGCTTACCTATACGAAAATAGTGATAAGACTATTTATCAAAAGGATATAGAGGCAAATTTTGATATGTGCCGTTCTACCACTACAGGTATTTTAAAATCTATGGAGCAGCATGGTTACATAACCAGAGAAGCAGACAAATATGATGCCAGACTTAAAAAACTTATTCTTACCCCTCTGGGTAAGGAAACTCATTTAAAAATCTTTAATGATTTGGACTTTTTAGATGAGGCAATAAAATATAATATTACTAAAGAAGATTTAGATACCTTTTTAAAGGTTATTTCTATTATTGAAAAAAATATTGATGATAATATGAAATTCAGATTTAAAAATCTTCCTATAAACAAAAACTCAATTAAGGAGGATGATTTATGTTAAAAACATTAGCTTCCCATATAAAGGAGTATACATTGGCCTCTATTGCTACTCCAATATGTATGGTATTTGAAGTTTTTATGGAAACACTTATTCCATTTCTTATGGCTTCAATTATTGATGATGGTGTTGATAAAGGTAATATGAAGCACATTTACATTATTGGTGGAATTATGGTAGCAGTTTCCCTATTAGGTCTTCTTGCAGGATTTCTTGGTGGAATATATGGTGCTAAGGCTTCCTGTGGTTTTGCGAAAAATCTTAGAAAGGCAATGTATGCAAAAATCCAGACCTTTTCCTTTTCCAACATTGATAAATACTCAACTGCCGGTTTAGTAACCCGTCTTACTACAGATGTTACTAATGTTCAAAACTCTTACCAGATGTTACTTAGAATGTGCGTACGAGCGCCTATATCACTTATTTGTGCTATGGCAATGTCCTTCTTTATTAACGCCAAATTAGCAAGCATTTATTTAATTGCTGTTATAGTTTTAGGCTCAGCACTTATTTTAGTCATTGTTAAGGCTACAAAATATTTTAATAATGTATTTAAAAAATATGATGACTTAAATGCAAGTGTTTTGGAAAATGTTTCTTCTATAAGAGTTGTTAAGGCTTATGTACGAGAGGATTATGAAAAGAGCAAATTTATAAAGGCTACAGAAAATGTATACAATCTTTTTGTTAAGGCTGAAAATATTGTTGCCTGCAATGCCCCTATGATGCAGCTTACTGTTTATGCCTGTATTTTAGGTATCAGCTACTTAGGTGCAAAAATGATTGTTTCAGATACGCTTTCTACCGGTAATTTAATGAGCTTACTTGCTTATTGTATGAATATTTTAATGAGCCTTATGATGCTTTCAATGATATTTGTAATGTTATCAATGAGTGTGGCTTCTGCCGAAAGAATTGCTGAGGTTTTAAATGAAGAGGTAGACCTTGTTAATCCAACTGACCCCGTTATGGATGTTCCAAACGGAAGCATTGAATTTAACAATGTAGATTTTGCTTACAAAAAGGATAGTGAAAACTATGTCCTGTCAAATATTAATCTTTCAATAAAATCTGGCGAAACTATTGGTATTATTGGTGCAACAGGCAGTGCAAAAACCTCTCTGGTAAACCTAATCAGCCGACTTTATGATGTAAGCTCCGGCTCAATATGTGTAGGTGGCATTGATGTAAGAGAGTATGACCTTACTACTCTTAGAAATCAGGTTGCTGTAGTTTTACAGAAAAATGTTTTATTTAGTGGAACTATTTTTGAAAACCTGCGCTGGGGTAACCCTGATGCAAGTGATGAGGAATGTATAGCAGCCTGCCAGCTTGCCTGTGCCAGTGAATTTATTGAAAACTTCCCGGACAAATATAATACATATATTGAACAGGGTGGTGCTAATGTTTCAGGTGGTCAGAAGCAAAGACTTTGTATTGCCAGAGCATTACTTAAAAATCCGAAAATTTTAATTTTAGATGATTCAACATCAGCAGTTGATACTGCCACCGATGCCAAAATCCAAGAGGCCTTTGCAAATAAGCTTCCTAATATTACAAAGCTTATAATCGCCCAGCGTATTTCCAGTGTAAAAAATGCTGACAGGATTATTGTTATGGATGAGGGAATGGTTTCTGATTTTGGCACACACGATGAGCTGCTTTTAAGAAGTGAAATATACAGAGATGTATACGAAGCTCAAACTGGCGGCAGCGGTGATTTTGATGAAAACGGAGGTGACAATTAATGGCTAATGGACCAATGAAAGGACCTGCTGCTAGAATTAATGGCAAAAAAGTTGATAATGCCGGCAAGCTTTTTGTCCGTCTTATGAAATATATTATGAAGAACTACTTAGCTCATATAATTATCGTTGTTATATGTATATTAGGAAGTGTTCTTGCAAATGTACAGGGTACCTGGTTTACCCAAAGCCTTATTGATAATTATATTACTCCTATGATTAAATCAGGTGTTGCCGATTTTGCCCCTCTTATTAAGGCAATTTTGCGTGTTGCCTGCTTCTATCTTTTAGGCGCTTTATGTACCTACATTTACACAAGAATTATGGTTTATGTTACACAGGGTACTCTTAAAAATCTTCGTACTGATATGTTTGTTCATATGCAGTCCTTACCAATTAAATATTTTGACACTCACGCCCATGGTGACATAATGTCTACTTATACAAATGATATTGATACCCTAAGACAGATGATTAGTCAGAGTATGCCACAGTTTTTATCAAGTCTTATTACTATTGTAAGTGTATTTTTAAGTATGATTTTCTTAAATATTCCTCTTACAATTTTAACTCTTGTAATGGTTGCAATTATGCTGTTCGCCACAAAAGCTGCTGCTTCTAGGAGTGGTAAGTTCTTCGCAGCCCAGCAAAAGGACTTAGGCAAGGTTAATGGATATATTGAGGAAATGATGAATGGTCAGAAGGTGGTTAAGGTTTTCTGCCACGAAAATGAAGCTATTGAGGATTTTAATAAATTAAATGATGCTTTATTTGAAAGCTCTAATAATGCCAACAAATTTGCCAATGTACTCGGCCCTATTAATGCACAGCTTGGAAATGTAAGCTATGTTGTATGTGCTATTTTTGGTGGTATTCTTGCCTTAAATAATATTGGCAGCTTTACCTTAGGTAAATTAGCAAGCTTTCTAACCTTTAATAAAAGCTTTAATATGCCTATTAATCAGGTCAGCCAGCAGCTAAACAGTGTTGTTATGGCTCTTGCTGGTGCAGAGCGTATTTTTGCACTTCTTGATGAAGAAAGTGAAACTGATGATGGCTATGTTACTTTGGTAAATGCTGCTATTGAAAATGGCAAAATAAAGGAAAGCAAGGAAAGAACCGGTATCTGGGCATGGAAGCATTACCACAAAGATACTGATACTACTGATTATATTCGTCTTACTGGTGATGTGGTTTTTGATGATGTAGATTTTGGATACACTCCAGAAAAAGTTGTCCTTCACAATGTTGATTTATATGCTACTCCAGGTCAGAAGATTGCCTTTGTTGGCTCAACTGGTGCAGGAAAAACTACTATTACAAACCTTATTAACCGTTTTTATGATATTCAGGACGGTAAAATCAGATACGATGGAATTAATATTAACAAGATTAAAAAGGATGATTTGCGTCATTCCCTAGGTATTGTTTTACAGGATACTCATTTATTTACTGCTTCTGTAAAGGATAATATTAAATACGGAAAGCTTGATGCTACTGACGAAGAGGTTATTGCTGCTGCAAAGCTTGCCAATGCCCACGGCTTTATTAAACGACTTCCAAATGGCTATGACACTATCTTAACTGGTGATGGTGCAAACCTCAGCCAAGGTCAAAGACAGCTTCTTGCCATTGCCAGAGCTGCTATCGCCGACCCACCTGTACTTATTCTGGACGAAGCTACAAGCTCTATTGATACACATACAGAAAAGCTTGTACAAAGTGGTATGGATAAGCTGATGAAGGGACGAACAACCTTCGTAATTGCACATAGACTTTCTACAGTTAAAAATAGTGATTGTATTATTGTTCTTGAAGCTGGAAGGATAATTGAGCGCGGCACTCACGAACAGCTTATAGAAAAGAAGGGAAAATATTATCAGTTGTATACAGGGGTGTCATTAGGCTAGAAAATTGAGATGTTTTAAAAATAGCTAGGCAAATAATAATCTTAAGCTTCTTGTTTGTTGAGTGGATAAAACTACAATAGAAAGGCAAGACCGTTTGTTTATTAAGCTGGTTCATACTTTCTAGTTTTTCTAAGGGGACGCCATAAAGATATTTGATATTAAATAATGCAAAGCAAAACTCGCAATGTAAGTTACTAAAATGCTGTAAGTTACAATGCTCAGACATTGCTTTGCATTATTACTTTATCTTTATGGCATCCCCTAAGAAAAACACGAAAGTCCTCTATGCTTAATAAACAAACGGTCTTGCCTTCCTATTTTAGTTTTCTAGCAAGCCATAAATAATAGTCAACTATCTACTCTAATCCTTATATTTTTATACACCTTATTCTGAAAATAAATTATTAATTGTATTATAGCTCTCCTCATTAAATACATAGGTTACACCATTATAATTAATCAAATTTCCTGTAAATGCAACTCTTTTTTTATCTCCATTTTCATATGTAAATTCTAAACCAAACGAACCATAAACATCTTCTATTTTTTCTTCTGACTTTTTGTTTTCAACACTTTCTAATATTTTTAATATTTGATTAATCTCCTCTTGGTCAGTTAAAATCTTATCTCTATATAACATACTTACACTAACAACATTTTCAAAAAATGTTTCTTCAAATATTTTACTTCTATTTGTTTTATTTTCCTCTACCTTTTCAAGTTCGAGTACCTCTGTAGTGTAAACAAGTATTTTTGAATTATCTTCCTTATTAGCATAAACTGCTGTGCCTTTTTCAATATTTGCTGCCTCAAGCTCCTCATTTGGCTTTTCTTTGTCGCTTCTTTTTTCTATGCTTCCAACCTTTACATAATTTTTGTATATATTTGTAATTTCACTTTCAGATATATTGTTGTTATGGCCTGTGTATATGTATAATGTGTCATTGTAGTATACATACATATTTTGGACATTACCATTATCATAACCAGTTGGTTTCTGTTGTGAATTTTCACATCCTGCTAAAACAACCATTAACATTGCTACACATAATAGAAAAATTTTTTTCATAAGACTACCTCCTACCCAATGGATAATCTACTAGAATTTTATTTACTGAATATATAACTAAATTTAATCTACATTATTGCAACAAATTTGTAAGTAATTAACACTTTTATTATAGAATTATAGAATTACTTTTATGAATATCATATCTATAGTACTCATCAATTTTTCTTTCATATAAACCAAACAAGGCTGACAGCTTGTATGAAAATATTCAAAAAGCTGTCAGCCTTGATAATTTAATATTCAAAAATCTTTATCTTGCTAAAATTTCCTTTAAAAGCTTATTTACTACCCCTGGATTTGCCTTGCCGCCTGTTGCCTTCATAGTCTGACCTACAAGGAAGCCGATTGCCTTATCCTTACCATTCTTGTAGTCCTCTACTGACTGTGGATTTTTTGCTACAATTTCTTCTATTGTTGCTTTAAGTGCATCCTCGTCATTGTCCATTTTTAGTCCGTTTTCCTCAACATACTTTTCTGGGTCAATGTCCTCTTCAAAGATTTTCTTGAATACATCCTTTGCAACAGAGCCATTAATTGTTCCATTTTCAGCAAGCACTATAAGCTTTGCAAAGTTTTCTGGTGAGAAATCAATATCCTCTGGCTCTTTATTTGCAGCCTTTAATAGCTTCATTGTTTCACCCATAAGGTAATTGCTTACCTTCTTTGGAAGCTTACAGATAGCTGTTGTTTTTTCAAAAATATCAGCCATTTTCTTGTGTAAGGTAATAATATCAGCATCATATTCCGGAAGTCCAAACTCACTAATATATCTTGCCTTCTTTTCATCTCTAAATTCAGGCTGTCTGCTTTTTATTTCTGCAATCCATTCATCACTGATTACAACTGGTGTAAGGTCTGGGTCTGGGAAATATCTGTAATCCTGTGCATCTTCCTTTGATCTCATTGCATAAGAATAGCCCTTAGTATCGTCCCATCTTCTTGTTTCCTGAACAACACTCTTGCCTTCTTCAATAATGTCAATCTGTCTTTCTCTTTCGTCCTCAATGGCTCTTTGAATTGCCTTAAAAGAATTAAGATTTTTCATTTCAGTACGAGTACCGAATTTTTCAGCACCTACCTCTCTAACAGATAAATTAACATCTGCTCTCATAGAGCCTTCATTTAATTTACAGTCAGAAGCACCGAGATACTGGATTATAAGTCTAAGCTTTTCAAGATAAGCTATTACTTCCTCTGCTGAACGCATATCCGGCTCAGATACGATTTCAATAAGAGGTACACCTGAACGGTTGTAGTCAACTAAGGAGCAATCCTCCCATTCATCGTGGATAAGCTTTCCAGCGTCCTCCTCCATATGAATTTCATGTATTCCTATGAATTTCTTACCCTTTTCAGTTTCAATTTCTACCTTACCGTCACGGCAGATTGGAAGATATAACTGTGAAATCTGGTAATTTTGTGGATTATCAGGGTAGAAGTAATTCTTTCTATCAAATTTGTTATACTGTGTTATTTTACAATTTGTAGCTAAGCCTACTGCCGCTGCATATTCTACTACCTGCTTGTTTAATACAGGAAGACTTCCCGGCATACCAGTACATACAGGACAAGTATGTGCATTAGGTGCAGCACCAAAGGCTGTGGAACAACCACAGAAAATCTTTGTCTTTGTTGCAAGCTCTACATGAACTTCCAAACCAATAACTGTTTCATATGCTTTACTCATATTAGTCCTCCTTCCTTGCCTGCTCGTAAGTATATGCAGCCTTTATTATATTTTTCTCTTTATAGCAATCGCCAATTAACTGCAAACCAATAGGAAGTCCCTTAGCGTCCTTGCCACAGGGAACACAAATACCTGGAAGCCCTGCTAAGTTTATAGATATTGTATAAATATCTCCAAGATACATCTTAATTGGGTCAGATAAGCTTTCGCCAAGCTTTGGTGCTGTAGTTGGTGCTACAGGTCCTAAGATAACATCATATTTAGCAAAGGCTTCATCAAATGCCTTCTTGATAAGTGCCTTTACTCTTAAGGCTTTTAAATAATAAGCATCATAATATCCTGAGCTAAGTACAAAGGAGCCTAACATAATTCTGCGCTTTACCTCTGGTCCAAAGCCCTCTGAACGGGTTTTCTTATACATATTGTGTAAATCTGTAAACTCTTTTGTTCTATAGCCATATTTTATACCGTCAAATCTTTCAAGATTTGAACTTGCCTCTGCGGCAGCTATTGTATAATAAGCCGGAATTGCGTACTCAACTAATCCTAAATCAAATTCTTCAACTATCGCACCCTTTTCCTCAAGCACCTTTGCTGCTTTAAGAATAGCTGTCTTAACCTCTTCATCAAGACCTTCGCCTAAATAATCTCTTGGAATACCTATCTTCATTCCCTTTACATCTTCTACTAATGCTGTAGTAAAATCTGTATCCTTTCTATCTACTGATGTAGAATCCTTTTGGTCATGTGATGCTATTACCTCAAGTATAGTAGCACAGTCTGTAACATCCTTACATAAAGGTCCTATCTGGTCAAGAGAAGAACCATAGGCGATAAGTCCATAACGGGAAACTGTTGAATAGGTTGGCTTCATACCTACAACTCCACAGTAGCCTGCTGGCTGTCTAATAGAGCCACCTGTATCTGAACCAAGTGCATAAAAGCATTCATTAGCTGCAACTGCTGCAGCAGAGCCACCTGAAGAACCACCTGGTACATGCTCCGGATTTACTGGGTTTTTTGTTGGGCCAAATGCAGATGTTTCAGTAGTAGAACCCATTGCAAATTCGTCCATATTTGTTTTACCTATGATAATGGCACCAGCCTTTTGCAAATTAATAACTGCCTCGGCTGAAAATGTAGGTATAAAATTTTCTAATATTTTTGATGAACAGGTAGTAAGCATTCCTTCTGTACACATATTATCCTTAACAGCTACCGGAACACCTGCTAAAGGTGACTCCTGAAGCTCGCCTGCATCAATTTTCTTTTGAATTTCCTCTGCCTGCTTTAATGCACCTTCTTTATCAATAGTTACATAACAATTATATTCATTTTCAGTTTTATCAATCTGCTCAAGAACAGCCTTTGTGGCATCAATAGCTGATACCTCATGTGCTTTAATTTTATTGGCAAGCTGTACTGCTGTATAATCTAAAATGCCCATGAATTGCCTCCTTAATCAAATGTCTTTGGAACATTAAACATTCCATTCTTTTCATCTGGAGCATTCTTTAGAATGTTTTCTCTATCATCTCCATTAGTTACTACATCCTCACGGAACACATTATTAACTGGAAATACATGGCTCATTGGCTCTACGCCGGTTGTATCAAGCTCATTAAGCTTATCAATATAATCCAGCATACTTTCCATATCTTTTTTTGCCTGCTCTTTTTCTTCAGCATTAAGCTCAAGCTTAGCAAGAATTCCAACATAATCTATTGTTTCATCTGAAATAACATTTGCCATAAGGTTACTCCTTTCAAATTAAATTACTGACGCACTTTAATGTGTACCTCACGCAGCTGCTGCTCTGTTACCTCGTTTGGTGCACCACACATTAAATCCTGTGCTGTACCACTCATTGGGAATGGTATTATCTCTCTAATGTTTTCTTCGTTTCTAAGAAGCATAATCATACGGTCAACGCCTGGTGCCATACCTGCGTGTGGTGGAGCGCCAAACTGGAAGGCATTGTATAATGCTCCGAATTTGTTCTTTAATACTTCTTCGTCATATCCTGCGATTTCAAATGCCTTAACCATAATCTGCATATCGTGATTTCTAACTGCACCTGAGGATAATTCAACACCATTACATACAATATCATACTGGTATGCCAAAATATCAAGTGGGTCCTTTGTATTAAGTGCCTCTAAGCCTCCCTGTGGCATTGAGAATGGATTATGTGTAAAGCCAATCTTCTTTTCTTCCTCATTGTATTCAAACATTGGGAAGTCATTTATATAGCAAAATCTGTATGCGTTCTTTTCAATTAAATCAAGCTTTTCACCAAGCTCTGTTCTAATCTGGCCTGCGTATAAGCATGCTTTTTCTTCCTTATCTGCAATAAAGAAGATTGTATCGCCTGCTACAAGACCTGCAAGTTCAATAAGCTCACTCTTCATATCCTCTGGAATGAACTTATCAATAGGTCCCTTGTAAGACATATCCTCATTAACCTCTAAATATCCAAGTCCACCCATACCTATAGAGGTTGCAAACTTGAGAAGCTTTTCGTGGAAGCCCTTTGACATATCTGCATGAACCTTAATAGCTCTGACAGTCTTTCCGTGGAATGGCTTAAAGGTACATCTTTGGAAAAATTCTGTTACATCTATAATTCTAAGAGGGTTTCTAAGGTCTGGCTTATCTGTACCAAACTCTAACATAGCCTGCTTGTAGCTAATGATTGGATAAGGTGCTTTTGTTACTTCAAAGCCTGCTGGTGCAAACTTTTCAAAGGCAGCTGTAAGCACTTCTTCACCAACAGCAAACACATCCTCCTGTGTAGCAAAGCTCATTTCAAAGTCTAACTGATAAAATTCTCCTGGAGAACGGTCAGCTCTTGCGTCCTCATCTCTAAAGCAAGGTGCAATCTGGAAATACTTATCAAAGCCAGATACCATAAGAAGCTGCTTATACTGTTGTGGAGCCTGTGGCAACGCATAGAACTTTCCTTTATATCTTCTTGATGGAACAATATAATCTCTTGCTCCTTCTGGAGATGATGCACAAAGAATAGGTGTCTGGATTTCCATAAAGCCCATCTGTGTCATTTTTTCTCTAAGGAAGCTGATAACATTAGAACGGAAAATCATATTGTCCTTAACCTTTTGATTTCTAAGGTCTAAATATCTATATTTAAGTCTTAAATCCTCTCTGATTTCCTTTGAGGTCTGAATTTCAAATGGAAGCTGTGTATATACCTTACCAAGTATAGTAATTTTATTTGCTTCTACTTCGATTGTACCAGAAGGAATTTTGGGATTGTAGGTTTCCTCATCTCTTTTTTCCACTAAACCCTCTATAGCTATACAATCCTCCTTGACAATGCCATCTAAAAGACTTGTATCTCTTAATACAACCTGTACAACACCGTACATATCTCTTAAATCAATAAACGAAACACCACCGTGGTCACGAATATTTTCTACCCAACCTGCAATTCTGATATTCTTTCCAATATCACTTTCTAATACATTGTTAAGTGTCACATCTCTGTAAATGTTTGACTTTGTCATCTTCATTTCCTTCCTTTTTATATTCTTTATTTTTAAATTAATATTTACTGGTGTCTATTTTTTATGAGTATTCTCAAATATAACAGGCTTTATCATAAATCATATAGAGATTACAGGGTAATCCCTGATATAAATAAAAAGCCCCGAGATACTATAAGTATCCCGGGACGAATTAACCTTGTAATCCGCGGTACCACCCGCATTCAGAAGTCATATTCTGCCTCTTGGCTTCTGCACTCTTTCACTTAACGCGTGACACGAACATATCTACATATACAAATATATTTCAATATGTCTGCTCCAGAGCGTTCCCATAATATAAGTCAACATCAAAGCTTCCAGTCACGACTTTGACTCCCTGTGGCGACTATCCATAATATGAGTTTCCTTCATAGCATTTGAATATTTTAGTCTAATATAAAGCACCTGATTTTTAATCACAGAAGGCTTTAAGATTAAATCCTATTTTATATATAGTATCTGTAAAAACAGTACACCTAATACAATATATTACATTTTTATCAACCTATTGTCAACAGAAATGTTGTCTTGTAATTCACTTAGTTTTAGAGTAAAATAGTATTATTAATATGAACTTGAGGTATACTATGGGATTAATTACAGGAAAAACAAATATTTTTGATAAAGATACTCTTATCTTTGAAGCAGGTGACGAGGTTGAGTTTATTGTCTTTGTTGCAGAAGGCAGTGTATTAAAGGAGGCTAACGAGGATGAAATAATACAGGCTGGTGAGTTTATCGGTCTAAAGGACTTATACAACGGCTTTTATAGTGGTGATTATACTGTAAAGGCTGGCAGCAGGGTTTTGCCGATTAGTGCAGATTCCCCTTTAGGCTTATATGAGTTTCTTACTACAAATCCGGCTATACATATGTCCATATCCTTTGAGCTATGTGTTTTTATTACAAAGCTTCACGATATGTACCAGACCTTATATAGTGATATAGAGGATTTTTATTCCTCTATTATTGCTATGCACAAAAGATACCTTGTATGCTGTGAGCATACACAAATACCCTGTGAGGAATTTATGATGCCTCACAAGGCTTCTAATTTTAAATTTGATGCACAGAACTTCTGTAAAAACTATATGGTATTTCAGGAGCTATCCCACAGCAGACCAAGGGCAAATACTTTTATTAAAGCCAATGGAGAAAAATTCTTAAAAATTCAGGCTGATATTATTAACGATATGTACACAGCCTATGATGATATGGTTTATTACCTTAAAACTATTATATCCTTATTTGCCAGCAAAAGTGAGCATTGTCTTTTCTCACTGGTTGCAAGACTGGCTGACAAGGCACCAGGAAAATACAAAGGTGAATTACTACAGCTGCTTACTGATATGAAAAATGTAATAACTCACATTGATGAGGACATTCGCAGCAACACAGGTCTCTTAATTGATATTGATTACAACCGTGTAAACTTTTACTTTCTTGTGGTAGAAAATATGGACGATTTTACTGATAGTGAAGAAAGTAATTTATCTACAGAAGAGGCTTCATCCGATACGGTTGCAGAAGACAATTCTGATATATTAGCTGATGGTGATACAAACTCAACTGATAATGTCACAGAAGCTCCAATAGATGTAACTAATACACTTCATACTCTCTGTAATTTTGCCGGCTTTGATGAGCCTGCCTATTATTACTACGAAGGCTTAGTAGGCAAATTTAAACAGTTATCGGACTATACCTCAAAGGATGATACTGTAAGGCGCTTCCGTAAAGAGTTTACAGAAGCCTTTTTCAAGCTGTATGAAGGTGTTTTTGTAAATTACGCAAAAGCCACAGACCGTTCAGATTTAAAGCTTGTAGAGCTTTTTTTGGACTTTGGTTTTATGGACGAGGGATTACTTACCGATTCACAAATTGAAGCAATTATTTCAATAGGAAATATTACTCCTTCAAAGCCATGTGCTGTATATCGTATGAAAGATTGGCTGCTTCGTGTATATGATGGTGTTGAGCCTACCTCAAAAAATGAGTTTGATATGGACTACGCCGACTCTATCCGTGAAAGAAAAAAAACTGAAGCTATTACCTCTGCAAAGGAAAAAGAGCTTCTCAGCAACAACGAGCTTAAAGTGCGTTTTGAAATTCAAAATCTCTTAAAATATAATTTAAGACTGGTAAACGGAAATGTACTTTCCTGCTTCCCTATGTTACATATGCACGCCTTTGATAAGGATATTAAAAATATGGTATTAACAGCAGAGGCTGTAAACAACACCGTAAATGCACTTAATTCCATTGATTACTCTATCTTCTACCGAGAAATATTATATTCAGATGTAGAAAACAAAATACAAAAGGCTAATATCCAAAAGGAGGTTTTCCCTGTTTTTATATTATTCCCTACAGTTGGTACAAACGGTATTATGTGGCAGGAAACCTCTGGAAAGCGTGTAAACAGTGCAGGCCGTTTTCTTCTGCCGGCTCTGTTTTCAGGAAAACTGGAAGATGTAATGGTTACACTTTTTGGCCGTTTTAGATTTGAATTGTGTAAAACTCTATATGGCGGCTCTTGGAACAACATTCAGGTACCTTCCCTTACAAGTGAATATTGTGATTACATTCAGTTCTATAGAAAAAATAAGGAGCTTTCAGCCGAAAAAAAGGAAGCTCTTAAAAACCAGATTACAAGATGCAGAAACAATATGCGTGAAATATTTGTTTATGATTACATTATATATATCCGCTATGAAGCGGCAGGTGCTATAAGACTAAACAAAGTAGCCAGAAGGATTCTTGCTACCTATTGTCCTTACAATAAGGATATTCGCTCTAAGATTTCTTCCCAGCCTATATTTGAGGAGGCTATGATGAAATACCAGCGAAACAAGCTTAAAAAAATCAAGGAAATCAATAATCAGATAGCTGCACTAAAGCGGGCAGGTGCAACTATTACTGAGGAAATTGAAAATACACGCCGTTTCTATGAAGAATTTTAAGCTGTTGCTTTAAATAAAAATCAACTGGATACAAATGCTTTAACATATCAATAAAGCATCCGTATCCAGTTTTTATTTTAATTATAAAAGCTTATCTTCTTTCTTGGCAATATCCTTTTTATATTGGTCTACCAGCTTACTCCACTCTGCCCCCAGCTCAGTTCCTCTAAAATCTGTAAGATTATAATGAGTAACCAAATAATTTGACATATAGGTTGTTACCTTTTGTGCCCCATATAAGTTCAAATGGTCACCCTTATCTGTAGTATCCTTTTTCCAATCTATACCAATGTCCTTTACATATTCATTTAAATCTATGTAATCTACATCATACTTTTGGGCAAATTCCACAAGTCCATTATGTTTTTCACTATTATAGCATTTTGGAGAAGGTGCGCTAAATAAAAGAATTGGAATATTTCTCTCTTTACATAAAGCTACCATTTTATCCATATACTCATAAACATATTTTTTTACCTCCTTAGAGGATTTTTGACTACTGCTATCCATATAATTGCTTCTTCCCTTATAGGCACTTGCCCAATCACGAATTATAAAGCCTTTATAATCACACCTTGTATCTGTTGCGTCATAAAACATCTGCTTCCATACATTGTGGTAACGGAAAATTTGAAATACATTTTGAACATCCTCAAATATTTTTAACTGTGTTTCATTTCCTTTATATCTGTAAAAAAGATTTGTTTCAATTAATACAACCTTTGGATTTTGTGTTTCCAAGCCCTTTTCCAATGCTGTATAGGTTTCAAAAACCCGCTGTGCGTGCTGGCCTACAACATAAGAGGTTACACCAGTTTCATCGAACAGCTGCATTGGAGAAATAGATGTATAGCTTAAGCTGTCGCCCAACACTAATACATCAATAGTATTCTCTTTTTCCACCTGAATTCCTGTAATGTTAGTATTACGGTCCTGTACCTTGCCAGCAGACTTTTTTCCGAAGAAAAAGAATATCTGTGATGTTATAAGCAATAATACAACCAGAACAACAAAAAACAAGGCTACATGTAATAATTTTTTTATTGTATTAGAAACCTGCATAAATCAAATCCACCTTCTGATATCCAGTTCCATAAGCACCAAATATAATTACTGCAAAAATAACAGCATAATATAATGCCCATCTTGCTGGTGTTTTCCAACTATCAATTTTGCTATATATATCAACCTGCTTCTCCTTGAAATGGCCAACAATGCCAACCATCATGGTAAATAGTATTACACAGGCAAAGTCTGCACTGCTTAAGCCAATATGAAGAAGTGAGCCGTCCCATAAGGCTTTTAACGAAAAATCCTTAAATATGCTTTTAAACATATGTATTCCTACATCAAGCTTTTCTGCTCTAAAGAACAACTCTCCAGTAAATATAATAATCCAGGTCTTAAAAATCATTATTGCAGACCATATTTTATTGCTTGCGTCAATTTTAAGTATTGAAAGCAGCTTTTCCTTTACCGGTTCCAGGATTACCTCTAACAACAATATTACAAAGTAATACAAACCATAAAATAAATATCCCCATTCAGCACCATGCCATATACCATTACAAAACCATACTGGTAATAAAGTAAAGGCCGAAGTACCAATCTTAGCAACATATTTGCCCATTTTCTTTGATGCAAACTTGTTCCACTTTTTTACAAGCTTAGAGCTTGATACCGGATAAAAAATATAGGTTTTAAACCATAAGCCTAAGGAAATATGCCATCTACGCCAAAATTCACCTGCATTTTTTGATACAAATGGTTGTCTGAAATTTTCCTGTAAGGTTACGCCAAATATTTTAGCTGTGCCTATTACAATATCCATACAGCCGGAAAATTCCATATACAACTGGGTTGTATAGCAAATCGCAGTAACAATAATTACAATACCATTATAGCTTTCATATCCACTATAAACTGTGCTGACAAGCTTATATAACCTGTCTGCAACTACCATTTTTTTCATTAAGCCCCAGCCAATTCTCATAAATCCATGCTTAAAATTGTCATATGTAATACGGTCACATTTCCAAAGTGCCTCCATATGCTCATCATACATACAGATTGGACCCTCTAACACATGAGGAAAAAATGATAAAAACAACGCAACCTTTCCAAAATTACGCTCTGCCTTAATTTTCTCCCAATAAACATCTGTTACATAACTAATTGCCTGTAGACTATAAAAGGATATACCAATAGGTATAAGCAGCTTTACAGGTTGATACTTAATAGCCTTAATCATTGAGCTAAGGTTAATCATTATGAAGTTTGAGTATTTAAGGAATACTAAAACTCCTATAATAAGAATAATTGTTCCAATTAAAACTGCCTTTTCTCTTTTTAGATACTGACTTTTTACTGCCTTCTTCTCTTCCCTTGACAAATCAGTGCAAGCAGTCTTACATTTCTTTTGTAATTTGTCAATCCAAAGTCCAACACCATAAATAACCAATGATGTTGCAATTATATAGACGATTAAATACTTGCTAAATGACCAGAAAAATACATAACTGGCTCCTAAAAGCAAATATGGTCTAAGCTTTTGTGGAATTATCTGGAAAAGAAGCATAACTATTGGTAAAAATACTGCCAAGTATAATGCTTCATGATATGCCATAATTAATTCTCCTGCAATCTTTCAATCATTGCCCAAATGGCTTTAGCAGAATTAAAGTTTGCTGGAACCATTTCCTTTGCAGCTACACGAATATCAAAAGCATCTTCAATTTCAGATACAAGTGTAATTACACCAAAGGAATCTAAAATATGGTCATCAATTAATGCTGTTTCGTTTTCATAATCAATAGTGTCATCAATTTCATTTAAAATTTCTAATAATTCTTCCATTTGTATATCTCCTTTAAATTGTGTTAAGTTGAAATGTTGTCTGCATTTGTCGAGCCTGTACTAAGCCCTGCTCTTTACTATATAAAGCAACTGCTGGAAGCTCATGGCTTAAAAATAATGCCATTCCCTCCATTACAGAATATGCACCTGCATTTTTAAATACCAGATAATCCCCGATTTCTAATTCACCTAAGGAAATTTCTGAAGTTAATACATCATTAAATGTACAAAGTGAACCACAAACAGTCCATTTCTTATCCGAAGCAATATGGTTTTCTGAAAGCACCTCCATAAACGGATGATACATTCCCTTAATCTGTCCATCATAATTTAACTGGTGCATTCCACCATTTACTATACAATAGTTAATATCCATATTTGTCTTTTTGTCACATATCTGTGTAATATATACACCACAGGCTGCACTAATAGCTCGTCCCATTTCAAAGGTAACCTGTCCCTTAAAGGAAAGGTTTGATACGATTTCCTGAAGTTTTTTTAGTCCTTCATTTTCGTGTACCGGCACATCCTTGCCTTCAAAATATGCAACACCAATACCTGGACCATATTCAAAATGCTCTATTGTGTGTCCGGTTTCAGCCTTAATCTTTTTTATAAACTCATCTATATGATATAATTCCTTTTCTATGGTCTTTGTCTGACGCTTCTGTGTCCCTGTAAAATAATGTATACCAATAATATCTAAGTATTCATATTCCTTTCTTTTATTAACCAAGTCCAGGAATACACCTTCATCTACACCAAACTGGTTTCCACTTGTAAGGCGAATGTAGACCTTTAAATGTTTTTTATTAGCATTACTCCATTTACCAAGAAAATAAAACTGCTCCTCTGATTCAATAGTGTAAATGCTTTTCTCTCCACAATATTCAAGAATATTCGGAAGGTCCTTTGTTTCCTTTAAAACACCACTGATTAGCAATTTTTCAGGTGGCAGGCTAAGCTTCTTGCAAATAAGAAATTCTCCATAGGAGCATACTTCTATTTTATCAACAATTTTAGCCATATAACCTACTATAAAGGGATTTGCCTTCATTGCAAAGCACAGGCTGATATTATTTCCAAGGTGCTTTCTAAAGCGTTCCACCTCTTCCCCTGCCGCATCTAAATCATAGATGTAAAGAGGTGAGCTATATTTATGAATTGCTTCATAATATATATCTTTGGTCATACTCATTTTATACCTCCAATAATTCTTTGAAATATTTACGGTCAAGCTTTCCATTTTTTGTAAGCGGAATAGCATCAACCTGATTAATTTTTTGTGGAACCATATATACCGGAAGCTTTTCCTTTAAAATTGCTCGAAGCTCCTTTGGAGCTACGCTGCCACAATAAAAGGCTGTAATTTTATTTTTATTTGTATCAAATAAAACTACACATCTTGTCACTTCCTCAAGATTATTCATATTGTTTTCTATTTCTTCTAATTCAATACGGTGACCCATATGCTTAATTTGAAAATCCTTACGCCCTGCAAAAACAAGCCGTCCCTTTTCATCATAGTAGGCTAAATCACCTGTACAGTAGGTCCTTAAATTTTCTCCCTTATATTCATACATAATAAAGGCTTTATTGGTCTGTTCTTCATTTTTATAATAGCCTAAGGCAATGGACTCTCCTGAACAACAAATTTCACCAGTAACATCTGCCTCAGTAATAATTTTTCTATTTTCATCTAAAAGGAACACATTTCTTCCTTCAAAAGCATTGCCAATAGGAAGTTTCTCCTCTTTGTTGTAAATTCTATCTACTGGAAAATATGTACAATTACAGGTAATCTCTGTTGGTCCATAAAGATTAATAAAGCGTGTATCAGGCATTGCCTCCTGCCATATTGTCAACTGCTTTATTGGCATTTTTTCACCACTAAACATTACTGTATGGATATTGGCTGGAACTTTATAATCAAAGCCATGCAATCCTGAAATCTGACATAAGGCTGATACTGCCCAGACAAGCACAGTTACCTGCTTGTCCTCCAGATAATCTAATAGTCCCGGCGGCAATGCAAATAACTCTTTTTGAATAAGTACAAGAGTTGCTCCCAGCTTAATTGCACTATATATATCCTTTACAGATACATCAAAATCAAAGGGTGCCTGATTTCCAATTCTGTCTGACTGTTTAAGACCAAAGGTCTGTGTAAAATGTCCTATAAAATCAACTACACATTGATGATTTACAATAATACATTTTGGAGTTCCTGTAGAGCCTGATGTAAAAATTCCATATAATGGATCCTCATCCTTTAAAGATTGCTGTCTTTTTAAAATAAGCTCATTATCTAATGAAGCCTGTTCTAGCTTTGTATAAGTAGCAATGGCTCCCTTATATCCAATCTCTTCTATTCGTTCTTTAAGCTCATCTGTTGTAATAACTAAAGGAGCCTTTAAAACCTCAAGGATTTTCTCTACTCTTTCATTAGGCTGCTCAGGATTAACTGGTACATAAAAACAGCCTGCATAAACAGCACCAAACATTGCCGAAAGTGTTTGAATACTTTTAAAAGAAAACACAACTACAGGCTGTCTGCTTTCACATAACTTTGCAATATAGCTGCCATATTTCTTTGATTTTTCTACAAGACCTGTATAATCAATAATCTTCTCTCCATCAACTACCGCTTCCTTATTGGGAAACTGATTTGCCGAATTTTCAAGAAATTTTAAAACATTTTTCATAATTTCTCCTTATGAACAATACACTCTTTTTTAATGTGTAATCTTCTAATTCTTATTTTATACGAAGTGTATTATATCATATAATACACTTAACTACTATATCACTCGCCATTTGATATGTCAACAAATTATTATACTTATAATTTTCTCATAATTCAGGCATACTCAAAGATTAAAACGAGATGCTTTAGCAAAACTAAAGCATCTCACTAACAAACCTACAAATTTTTATGCTATTTCAAGATATTTATCAATACTAACTATTTTTACACAAAGTGCAAATATCTTTGCAGCAGCTTCCATTTCTTCTACTGATGGGAAGGATGGTGCTATACGAATATTGCTATCTAATGGGTCCTTACCATATGGGTAAGTTGCACCTGCACCAGTCAGTACAACACCTGCATCCTTACACATAGCAACTATCTTCTTTGCACAGCCCTCTAAAGCATTGAAAGAAATAAAATATCCACCTAAAGGCTTTACCCATGTTCCTATTTCAAGACCTTCAAGTTCTTTATCAAACTCGTCTAATACTGCTTCAAACTTTGGTCTTAAAATATCAGCATGCTTTTCCATATGTTTCTTCATACCGTCGATATTCTTAAAAAATCTTGTATGACGGAGCTGATTAATCTTGTCATGTCCGATTGTCTGCACTGTCAACTGCTTCTTAATAAACTCAACATTCTTTGGTGATGTAGCTATTGCTGATATACCAGAGCCTGGGAATGTAATCTTTGATGTAGAAGCGAACATATATACCATATCTGGATTTCCTGCTTTTTCACACTCATCTATAATATTTAAGATTTCTGCCTGCTCGTCCTTGTATAAATGATGAATACAATATGCGTTATCCCAGAAAATTCTAAAATCCTCTGCTGCCGGCTTTAATGCTGCAAACCTTTTAACAACCTCATCAGAATAAACAATACCTGTTGGGTTAGAATACTTTGGTACACACCAAATACCTTTTACCGCTGCATCATTATTTACATATTTTTCTACAAGGTCCATATCTGGGCCATCTTCATTCATAGGAATATTAATCATTTCAATTCCGAAGAATTCTGTAATTTTAAAATGTCTATCATATCCAGGTACTGGGCAAAGGAATTTTACTTTATCCAGCTTACACCATGGAGTAGAACCATTTACACCGTGGGTCATAGAACGAGATACTGTATCATACATAATATTTAAGCTAGAGTTACCATATACAACAATGTTCTCCTTCTTTACTTCCATCATATCTGCCATAAGCTGACGACACTCACCGATACCATCAAGATCTCCATAGTTTCTTGTATCATTTCCAAGTAAAGTACGCATATCAGATTCACTATTAATTTCATCTAGCATTTTCATAGAAAGTGCTAACTGAGAAAATCCAGGCTTTCCTCTTGCCATATTCAGGCTAAGACCCTTTGCTTCTTCTTCCTTATACTTTTCCATAAGAGCTGCTTTTATTGTTAATAACTCGTCTTTACTCATATCCTTGTATTTTTTCATTTCGGTTACCTCATACCTTTCAAATTTATTTGCATCTTATATCTATTTGCATTTAAACTGTCCGTTTCTTATTTTATAAATATTTCCCGAAAAATACAAGAGCCATATTCATATTTTTCTCATTTTTTCGTCAAAATTTTAAAATTCACCCCAAAAACTACACAAAACCTACATTTTCAAAGCCTGTCACTTCTATATGGCATTATTTGCCTAACACCTTTTCAATTTCCACAACATACATAGTATGATAATTATTATCTCCATACCACTTATCTATGCAGGTCTTATCAAGAAAGCTTTCAGCATTCATCTTCTGGCTATACAGGCACTTACAAATTAATGTCATAGCTGCTTCTTCAAATACAGGTAAGTCATAGCCTTCTACCATATTAAGCTCTGCATTGGCAATCTTATCTTCGTCTTTTCCAGAAGCCTTTCCCATATAACCAAGCATTGGCTTATACTTTTCATCAAAAAATGATAAGCTTAGCTTTCCTGAAGCATCTACAAGTCCCTTTGTATATCTTGTTTGTCTAATAAATACAAAAGCAACATTTTTGCCCCACATTACACCTAAGCCACCCCAGGATGCTGTCATTGCGTTAGCCTTGCTGCCGTTTTTTGCTCCAACTAACATCCATTCCTTGCCAATCTTCTTAAATACATTATCATTAATCTCTTCGATGTTTAATTCTCTCATAGGAAAACCTCTCTTTTTTACATTTTATATTGTATTCGGACTACCACCTTGCACCAGAGCCTTCACAATACCCGAACACCTGCTAACATTATATGACGAATATTCAAAAAATCCAACCATATAAATCAAAATAAGAGCCTATGAAAGATAATGTAATAAAATCAACTATCTTTCATACGCTCTATTAGAAAAACTAGAAAGCTTGAACTTCATCTTTATATAAGCCCATAGCCTTATCAGTTGCAGTTTTTTGCATAAATATCTTAAAGCCTCTTAATCCTCTCAATAGCCTCCAAAGTCTTTTCATATGTTCCAAACGCTGTAAGTCTAAAGTATCCCTCTCCGCTTGGTCCAAAGCCAGAGCCAGGAGTACCTACAACATTTGCTTCATTTAAAAGATAATCAAAGAATTCCCAAGAGGTCATATGATTTGGTGTTTCAAGCCAGATATAAGGTGCATTGACACCACCTGATACAGAATATCCAGCCGAAGCAAGTCCTTCTCTTATTACCTTTGCATTATTCATATAATAAGCAATCTGTTCCTTTGTCTGCTTCTTGCCTTCCTCTGTATAAATGGCTTCACCTGCCTTCTGAATAATATAAGGCGCACCATTAAATTTTGTTCCGTGTCTTCTTGCCCATAAGCTGTTAAGCATTACACCGTCACTTACTAATTCCTTTGGAATAACAGTAAAGCCAAGTCTTGTTCCAGTAAAGCCTGCATTTTTTGAAAAGCTTCTAATTTCAATAGCACAAGTCTTTGCACCGTCACACTCATAAATTGTATGAGGTACATCTTCTTCTGAGATATATGCTTCATAGGCTGCATCATAAATAATAACTGCACCTACCTTATTAGCATAATCTACCCAAGTTTGAAGCTCAGCCTTTGTAATAGTTGAACCTGTTGGATTGTTTGGGAAGCATAAATAAATAATATCCGGTGTTTCCTTTGGAAGCTCTGGTGCAAAATTGCTCTCCTTTGTACATGGCATATAAATAACATTTGACCATTTTTCTGTGCTAGGGTCATATGTACCTGTTCTTCCTGCCATAGCATTTGTATCAACATATACTGGATATACAGGGTCACATACAGCAATTTTATTGTCAATAGCAAAAATATCTCCTATATTACCAGAGTCACTTTTTGCACCATCACTAATAAAAATTTCATCAAGAGCAATATCTACACCTCTTGCTCTATAATCATTATCAGCAATAGCCTGACGAAGAAATTCATAGCCTAAGTCGGGTGCATAACCTTTAAAGGTTTCTTTATTACCCATTTCATCTACTGCACCATGAAGTGCCTCTATTACCTTTGGTGCTAAAGGCAAGGTAACATCACCTATACCAAGTCTAATAATATTTGCTTCCGGGTTAGCCTGTGTAAACGCCTTTACCTTTTTTCCTATTGTTGAAAATAAATAACTTCCTGGCAGCTTTGTATAATTATCATTAATCTTAAACATTTTAATTCCTTTCCTTTGGTTAGTCACATCTACCTATCATATCAAATGTCTTTTCAATTTCAATTTTTGTAACGCTACTAACACTAATTCATCATAATTCTAATAATCATCTCTGCAGTTTCTACCATATTGGTAGCACTATCCATACTTGTTTTTTGAATATAACGATGAGCCTCGTATTCAGTAAGATTATTCTTTTCCATTAGAATTTTCTTCGCTGTATCTATGGTCTTTTGCTCCTCTTCGTTTCTTTTTTTAGGTATTAATTTTCGCTTTCTTCGTCGTCTTTCAATGCCTTCGCATATCATATCGATTGTATTTCTCAAATCGTTTACCTTAAGTGGCATTACCACTGAAACTACTCCAGAGCCTTCTGCCTCAGAAATCCTTGCCTGCGATGCTAAAAGTATCATATGAAACTGCTCAGGCATACTTTCATATACATCACAATACATCATATCTGTAAGCTTATATCCACAAATAACTATTCCGTCATTATATTCACTAATGGCACTAAGCACCTTTGCTCCACTGGTGCATACTGCAGTTACCTGATAACCATTTCTAACTAAGAGATTTTTTATGTTAGTAGCATCATCAATCTTGGGGAATGCTACTACTATATTGGTCATATTTTTCTCCTAGCTTAGAATTTATATAAATACTGGTCTATTTCCCACGCAGAAACCTCTGCAACATACTCCTCCCATTCCTTCTTTTTAGCCTCAACATATTTGTTACTTATATGCTCTCCTAAAACTCCTTTAATAAAGCTATCCTTTTCAAACTCATTAATAGCCTCTTCTAAAGACGCAGGAAGTCTTTCAATGTTTCTTTCCTTTATTTCCTTCTCTGTCATTTCAAAAATATTCTTATCAATACCTTTAGGACATTCTAATTTATGCTTAATTCCGTCAAGTCCTGCTGCCAGACATACAGCTAACACTAAATATGGATTACATGAAGGGTCAGGATTTCTAAGCTCTATTCTTGTACCGTCACCTCTTTCAGCAGGAATTCTTATAAGTGGAGTTCTGTTCTTCTTTGACCATGCAATATGAACAGGTGCTTCAAAACCCGGCACCAGACGCTTATAGGAATTAACCAGTGGATTGGTTATTACTGACATTCCTTTAATATGCTTCATTATACCGGCAATGAAATGATATGCCTCCTCGCTAAGACCATACTTTCCGTTTTCGTCCTCAAATATATTTTTTCCGTCCTTAGATAATGACATATTTGTGTGCATACCCGAGCCATTTATACCTGTCTTTGGCTTTGGCATAAAGGTTGCATGAAGTCCATGTCTTTTTGCAATAGATTTAACAGTAAACTTAAAGGTCATAAAATTGTCTGCTGTTCTTAGTGCATCTGTGTATTTAAAATCAATTTCGTGCTGTGCAGGTGCTGCCTCATGGTGAGAGGCTTCAATCTCAAATCCCATAGACTCAAGATTTAAAACCATATCCCTTCTGGCATTTTCTCCTAAGTCAACCGGACCTAAATCAAAATAGCCTGCCTTTTCGTGAGTAATAGTTGTCGGATTTCCATTGTCATCTGTATGAAACAGGAAGAACTCACACTCTGTACCTACATCAAAGGTATAGCCCATTTCCTTTGCTTCATTAAGCACCTTTTTAAGAACATATCTAGGGTCACCCTCAAATGGATCAGTTGCATTTGTATATACATCACAAATAAGTCTTGCAACCTTGCCCTGCTGTGGTCGCCATGGAAATATTTCAAGTGTATCTAAATCAGGATGTAAATACATATCTGACTCCTCAACTCTCACAAAGCCGTCTATAGAGGCACCGTCAAACATACACTTATTGTCTAATGCTTTTTCTAACTGACTTGCAGTAATAGCTACATTTTTCATAGTGCCAAACATATCTGTAAACTGAAGCCTGATAAATTCAACATCCTCTTCCTCAACCAAGTTGATAACATCTTTTTTTGTATACTTCATTGTTCCTCCTTGTGCCAATAAAGGCCCTCACATTTTTCAATAATCTTCTTTTATTATTGCTATATTTGTCATCGTTACACACAAGTAAAAACCATATTTATAAAAAATAAGCCTTACTTAAATGAAAAAAGGGCGCTACTATATACACATATAATAACGCCTCTTTGCATTAACATAATATTAGCAATCTACTATAAATTTGTCAAGAATATGTATTCAATTTTTAATATTTTTTATTCTTATAATTTTCTCAAAAACACGCCTAGAATTATTTCCGTCAAAAAATACAAAATTATCCTCAACTCTTTTTAAATATTTTTCCTCCATTTGACAATTATTATTAATACTATTAATTATAGCTTCCTTTAACTTATCATATGTATACACTACCTGACCATAACCGTCTTTTGTATAATCAAAAGCTCCCTTTGTATAAAATCTGCTTTCATTATAAAAGGTGCTTTCATCAAATTGGTAATAAATAACCGGCTTTTTCAAGTATGCCACATCTGAGGCTATTGAGGAATAATCTGTAATAAGCATACTGCAATGGGCAAACATTTTTCTATATGGCTCATTTATAATTTGAACGCCCTCTGGAATATCCATTACCTTCAAATATGTTTTCATTTCCGGATGCAGCAATATTCCTAAGCTATAGCCTTTTTTATGAACATATTCCTTTAGGCTTTTATCAGAAATTATTTCCATATATCTTTTGTAATAATCTGTATTTTTTAATTTCTCATCACTTAACCCTTGCAATTCTTTTCTCCATGTAAAGGAAATTACTATATTACCTTTATTTTCATTATAGTAATAATCCATTCTGGGAAGTCCCGTCAGCCATATGTGACTATTATCAATTAAATAATCACTGCTGCAAAATTCTTCATACTCCTTTTTAGTTGTGGTAATAACATAAAAATTTTTATGTGAAGCTGGATTTAACATTTTGCTTATATTGGAATTTGAAATTCCATGCTGTAAAAACACCTGTGGTGTTTCCTCATGACTTTCCATATGAATAAGCTGAGAGCTTATATGAACATCTGCTATACATAAAAGCAGCTTGTATAGCTTTGAATCATAAGCTACAACCCCTCCTATTTTTTTCAGTCTTTCATAATCCTTTGCTTTCTTTGATATGGCAAAAACTGTCTTAACCTTTTTGTCCTTGAGGTACAAAAACATTGCTTCTCCATTATCACCTGCACAGCTTTTTCTATCGCTAATAAGCCATATATGCCCACGATAAAACAATCTGCCGATTTTTCTTACTGTAAAAAATAGTTTTTCCTTAATACCCACCTTTGTTTCTCCTTTTTTAATAATTATATATTTACATCTGCTTTCTTACAACTGCATACTCATCATCTAATTGAAAATATGTACAATTATCGTTTGTACCTGTAATAAATCTCATCATATCGTCTTCATCTAAATTAACATCACACACATAACTTTCATAATCCTCATCATATCTGTAATTTCTACAGTTATCACAATTTGTGCTCATATATATCCTTTCGTTTAGGTAGCATAATTTTATTTAACCACAATCACATTAAATTGCACCCCTAATGTCATTACCTTTACATTTAGGAGTGCAACCTTTATTCTTCAAATAGAAGCTTAGAATGTTTTTAACCTTAAAGTAGAATTTTCATTCTGCTTAAACCTAACATATGTTATCCTTTGCTTCTTCCTTTTCACTATATCTGTTAAGAGTATTTCTAGCCTGATCTGTAATATCTCTTTGGTATGCTATTTCATTTTCCATGTTTCTTGAAACATCATTTGCAACATTTGCAGCATCTAAGATTTTATTTAATAAATCTCCAACTGTAGATGCCATTTTGTTTTGCTCCTCAGCATTGGTGTAAATCTCGCTCATAGACTGAACCATACCATTTACATAATCCTGTACCTCGCTGATTTTTGTCGCGATTTCTGCTGATGAAGTCTTTGTCTGACTTGCAAGAGTCTGTACCTCTTTAGCAACTACTGCGAAGCCTCTTCCATGCTCGCCAGCTCTTGCTGCCTCAATAGAAGCATTAAGTGAAAGAATATTTGTCTTGTTTGCAATACCTGAAATAACCTTTGCAAAGTCTGCAATAACATTTGAAACTTCCTTCATTTGTTCAATAGATTGCTGTGATACCTTAACTGACTGATTTAAGTCATCAATTTTCTTAATGAGAACATCAATTTCATTGATACCATCCTTTACAAGATTAAGGGAAGTATCTGATGAATTGATTACATCAAAAGCATTTTTCTCCAATTTTAACTGAGATGCGTCTAAATCCTCAACTATCTGCATTACCTCATTTGCTAATTGTGTACTCATATCTTTTCCTCCTGAATATAAATTTTATATTTGTAAAACTGCTTCTTTTACATTGGATACGCCTATAAGCTTTATGCCATCAATCCTTCCAATGCTTTCAAGTGAAACCTTTGGCAGAATACATACTTCAAACCCCAGCTTTTTCGCCTCTAATACTCTCTGCTCAGCCATATTTACAGCCCTTACCTCACCTGATAAACCAACCTCGCCAAAGCATATTGTATTATTGCTGATTGCTCTATCCTTGTAGCTGGACATAATAGCCATAACTATTGCTAAGTCAAGAGCCGGTTCATTGATTTTTATTCCTCCTGCTATATTTACATAGGCATCACATTGTGAAAGATTATAGCCTAATCTTTTTTCAAGAACTGCCATAAGTAAATTTACCCTGTTAAAATCTGTGCCTGCGGCAGTACGCCTCGGCATACCAAAATTGGTTTTACAAACAAGTGCCTGTATTTCTACCAGCATAGGTCTTGTGCCTTCAATGGAGCAGGCAACTACTGAGCCAGAGGACTCTTCCGGTCTGCCACTCAGCATAAACTCTGAAGGATTTTGTACCTCTGCAAGTCCGTCCTTTGTCATTTCAAACACACCTATTTCGTTTGTAGAGCCAAATCTATTTTTTACACCTCTAAGTATTCTATATGCTGCGTGCCTATCGCCTTCAAAATACAATACTGTATCTACCATATGCTCCAAAACTCTAGGTCCTGCCACAACACCTTCCTTTGTCACATGACCTACAACAAATATAGAAATACCAAAGTTCTTTGCTATCTGCATGAGAATATTTGTAGACTCTCTGACCTGACTAACGCTTCCCGGGGCTGCTGCCACATCCTCCTTGTACATAGTCTGTATTGAGTCAATGACAACTACCTTTGGGTTTTCTCTTTTAATAGTCACCTCTATATTATCTAAGGATGTTTCACACAACAATAATAAATTGCTGCTAAACTCTCCCATACGGTTAGCTCGTATCTTTATCTGTTTAAGTGATTCCTCACCAGATATGTATAATACTTTATTATCTCTTTCAGATATATTCTTACATACCTGTAGCAAAAGTGTAGACTTTCCTATACCCGGGTCACCACCTACTAAAATAAGTGAGCCTTTTACAATTCCTCCACCTAAAACTCTGTCAAGCTCTCCTAATCCTGTGGACAGCTTTTCCTCAGCCTCAAGAGATATATCTGTAATAGGTGATACCTTTGATTGTCCTTCTTTAACATTTGAAACCTTTGCAACAACCTTTTTTCTGGCTGGTTCTTCTACCATACTATTCCACTGACCACAGCCCGGGCATTGCCCCAGCCACTTTGAAGTTTCATAGCCACATTCCTTGCAAAAGTAAACCATTGTCGATTTTGCCACTTATGCCTCCAAAGGTATTATGCCTTTACAACCTTAACACTGGTCTGACCATTGCCAGCTACAATACTAAGTGAAACCTTTCCACCAAGATTACTCTTTGTTGTACCGGCATTTACACCATCAATAAATAATGTGTATTCTGTATCGCTTTCAAGCTCCACTGTAATCTGTGCGTCCTCACCTGCCTCAGCAACAAATTCCATACTATTTTCAGAAACCTTTAAATTATGTACGCTAGTACCTGGAACTGATTCATAAACAAACGAACCATTCTTCTCTAGCTTTGTGATTTCATTGTAGGTTTTGACCTTATATAAATCTCCGTCAAATTCAAAATCTGAAACCTTTGTTTTAACATCTAATAAATGATTTCCAAAACTAATTGAACCATCATTTTCTACTCGGATAATTTCTTCTACTACTGCCATTTCTGCCTCCTGTATTTCTATTCATTTATCACGATAGAATAATTCACCTATTTAAATGATATGAAAATTATACATCAAATTGCCTTATTTTTCTACCTTTATTTGCTTTTTTCAAATACCAATTTTTTATTATGAACAGATATTTTAACATTATCTGACTGCTTGATTCTGCCAGATAAAATTTCCTCTGCCAACTGGTTTTCCACCATATTCTGTAATGCCCTTCTAAGTGGTCTTGCACCATATTTTTTATCGTAGCTGGTTTCCAAAATATGATTTTTAGCCGCAGGTGTCATTTTTATTGTAATATCCATCTGCTTCTTTATTCTGTCAGCAATTTCCTTTTCCATTATGTTAAGTATCTTTGCTGTATCCTCCTTAGATAAAGCATGGAACACAATTATATCATCAATTCTGTTAATAAATTCTGGCTTAAACATTGTTTTAACCACTTCCATAACATTCTTTTTCATACTATCGTAATCAGCCTTATCATCCTCATTTGACATAAAACCAAGCTTTTTAGGTGACATTATTCTCTCTGCACCGGCATTTGATGTCATTATAATAATTGTATTTTTAAAGTCTATCATTCTGCCTTGTGCATCTGTAATTCTTCCGTCATCTAAAACCTGTAATAAAATATTAAATATGTCAGGGTGAGCCTTTTCGATTTCATCAAACAAAATAACTGAATAAGGATTTCTTCTGACTTTGTCACTTAGCTGACCACCCTCGTCAAAGCCTACATATCCCGGAGGTGAGCCAATAAGTTTTGAAACACTATGCTTTTCCATATATTCCGACATATCTACACGGATTATAGCATTTTCATCACCAAAAACTGCCTCTGCTAATGCCTTTGATAATTCTGTTTTACCTACACCTGTTGGTCCTAAAAACATAAATGAGCCTGTTGGTCTTTTAGGGTCCTTTAATCCTACCCTGCCTCGTCTTACAGCCTTAGCTACTGCGCTGACTGCCTCATTTTGACCTATAACTCTTTCGTGTAAAATCTTTTCTAATTTTACTAATCTGGCACTTTCGCCCTCTGACAGCTTCTTTACAGGTATTTTTGTCCAGCCGGCAACAACCTCTGCTATTTCATTTTCAGTTACTTTTAGCTTTCTATTTTTCCTATTGTTTGAGGACTTCTTTTTTACCTTAGCAATTTCCTCTTTTAATGTCTTAAGCTGCTTTTCAATATCTGTGGCTGTATCAAAGGCTTCCTTTGTAAGAGCTATCTCCAGTTGCTTCTCTAACGCTCTTTTTTCTTCTTCCAGATTTTTAACACCTGTTGATTTATTATTTGCCTTCAGACTTACTCTTGAACAAGCCTCGTCTACTAAATCTATTGCTTTATCCGGCAAAAATCTATCATTAATATATCTTGCCGACAATTCTGTTGCTGCAGCAATGCTTTCGTCTGTAATTATTACATTATGAAAGTCCTCATATCTAGTTCTAAGTCCCTTAAGGATTTCAACTGTTTCCTCCTTAGTTGGCTCTTCTACAGTAACTGGCTGGAATCTTCTTTCCAGTGCCGCATCCTTTTCAAAATGCTTTTTATATTCGCTAATTGTAGTTGCACCAATTATCTGTATTTCTCCTCTTGCTAATGCAGGCTTTAAAATATTAGCTGCATCCATTGCCCCTTCAGCACCACCAGCACCTATTATTGTGTGTATTTCGTCTATAAATAATAATATTTTTCCAGCTTCCCGTACTTCGTTTAATACTCTCTTTATTCTTTCCTCAAATTCTCCTCTGTACTTTGAGCCAGCTACCATAGCTGTTACATCTAAGGTATAAATTTTCATATCCTTAATATTATCTGGAACCTCTCCATTTAATATTCTTATTGCCAAAGCCTCAACTATAGCAGTTTTTCCTACTCCCGGCTCTCCAATAAGGCAAGGATTGTTCTTTGTTCTTCTGGATAATATCTGTAAAACTCTTTCAATTTCTTCATTTCTGCCAATAACAGGGTCTATTCTTCCATCTTTGGCAGCTTCTATTAAATCTCTGCTATATTGCTTTAAGGTTGAAAGAGAATTTTTACTTTTGGCAGGGATAGGCTTGCCATTGCTAAAGCTTTCCTTTACTTTGCTGGTATCCTCTCCCATTGCTGACAGCAAATCTGTATACATTTTTTGCAGATTAATGCCTAATGTATAAAGAAGTCTTGGTGCAGCACTTTCAGTATCTCTAAGCATTGCTGCCAATATATGCTCCGTACCTATCTGTCTGCTTTTAAATTCCTGTGCAATAGCTGCACTATTTTCAAGTAATTTTTCAGCCTTAGGTGTAAAGCCTACTGGCTCAAGCACCTCTACACTTCTTGTAGGTGCAATATATTGTTCTATCAGCTCTACAATTTTTTCTTCTGTAGCATTATATTTCTTTAAAATAATTGCTGCTACACTATCAGTAACACTTGTTAAGCCAACTAACAAATGCTCACTTCCAACATAGCTATGTTCTAAATTTTTTGAAATTGTTTTTGCATATTCTATTGCCTGTTTAGCAGTTTTTGTATATTTTTCCTGCATATTCCACACCTCCTGTTAGCCCCTTATTTATTATCTCCGTCTAATATATCGCTTAACAATTCATCTAAAACCATATCTAACTCATCTTCCTTTAGTGAGGTTGAATCGTCATCTAATAATTCCTTTACTTTTTCACTGTTAGACATAGGCTCTTCCGGCTCTGTGTTATCTGTGTTATCTGCCTTATCTGCATTATCCACCTTTTCTGCCTTCTCAGTTGACTTGTCGTCCTCTGATTTGTTATTTGATTTTTCAACCTCTACTATTTTCTCATCCTTTTTATTTTCTTTATTTAACTCTTCCTTGCCATTACTCTTATCATTCTCTTCGTTTATTTCTTCCCCTGCATTATTTTTATCATTATCTGCTTCTTGCTCCTCCTTGTCTCTTTCCTCGTTATGTTCTTCCTCGTTATGTTCTTCCTCTTTCTCTTCTCCCTCTTGTTCTTCCTCGCTTTCGTCCTCGTCATACTCCTCCTCGTACTTGTCCTCGTCATACTCTTCCTCATACTCGTCCTCGTCATATTCTTCCTCATACTCGTCCTCGTCATATTCTTCCTCTTGTTCTTCCTCATACTCGTCCTCGTCATATTCTTCGTCTAATTCATCATCATATTCATCATCTAAATCTTCGTCCTTGCTATTTTTTCTTGAAACAACTAAAGCAAGAATAACGCCCAGCATAACCAATCCTATTGTTACTGAAATAATTAGTATAATTCTGCTTTGTGTCTTTACTTTATATAATTCATCAGAATCACTATTGTTATTAGTATTTGTGTTCGTATTTATTGCATTTTCATTTTCAAAATACCTCATAATAGTATTATTTTCGCTATCAAGATAATACAATCCCTTTTTACCGTTACAATCAATAGCAGAAACTATATATATTTTACTATCTCCCGATACATAAGCTACTAATACACTATTATCATAATTGATTGATGATAAAGTATAATTTGCTGGAATATTAATATTTTCACCTACAGACGGCATATCTACTAACACATATTGAGCTGATTTTACATTAGCTGTAATAAATTTATAAAAATCGTCAGCTGTTTCATCATATACAAAGCTTTTTATATTTGAAGTGTCATCAACAAATGCCACAAGAATAAGTCCGGTACCTAAGCCCTTAAGTGCCTTAATATTATTTCCTTTGTAATCATAGTCTACGATTTCATAGCCCTCCGGCAGGGTCATTTCGTTGTTATAATCTGTGATAGTATATGTTTTATTGCCAATAGTAACCTTTTTATTTGAAGTATTTTGGTCACCACCTGTAGTTTCATCCGGATTTTTACTTTCAGTCTGGGATTCTGACTCAGTTTCCCTTTCAGCCTTTGTAACAGCTATAACATAGGTCTTTGTACTTCCGTCCTGTGCCTTTACTGTAATATTAATATTATTATTTCCTACTACAAGCTCTGGATTATTAAGACTTACTGTACTTGTTCCACTATTTGCATTGGCTGTTATAGCAAGCTTCTTTGCATTGCCGTCAACATTTAAGTAATATTGTGTAGTATCCTTGTTGAAAGCTGGCCAGAACCAGCCATTAGTTGTATTTCCATTTTCATCCTCAACATATACTGTTAAATCCTTTAAATTGTTGTCAGCAGAAACTGGTGCTTCACTGGTTGCTGTAATAACACCTGTAGATGCTACTAAATTCATTTTTACAACATCATTATCATATACTGAGCTGTCTGCTGTTAAATATACATTATGACTTCCAGCCTCTTTTGCCTTAAAAACAAGCGTTGCTGTCACATTTTTGCTTGAACAGGTATCGCTGTATAAAGTAATTCTTCCATTTCCACCATTAACACTAGCAATATTAGAGCTTCCTGAAACAAAATCCAGCTTAGAGGCGTCATATTGAATATGCACATCAAATCCAAAGATTTCAATGTTTGAAGAAAGATTAACTGTTAGTGTTACATTTTCTCCTATAACTGCATTAGCACTACTAATAGATCCACTAACATTTGCTGCATAAGCTATAGTCTTATATGCAGCAATAAAAATCATTGAAAATAAAATCACCATTAAGGCTCTACTAACTTTTTTTTGTTTCATTGATATTTTCCTCTCGAATTTCTAACATATTTTATTGCTGATTAATAGTTCTCTGTCCTAAATTGTATTTTCTAAGAATCAATGCGTCCTTTATATTAACTCCGTCATTGCCTCGGTCTACATCTCCTGCAAGTAAATATACACCTTCAAGCTTTCTTTCACCTAAATTGTGTTTTCTAATAAAAAGTGCATCCTTTATGTTAATTATTCCATCTCCGTCCACATCTCCGTATAAAACAAATGTATATTCAAATACCTTCTTTCCATTTAAGTCAACTATTACAGCCTTATCCCCGGTTCCAACAACACCAGATTTTTTTTCATTGTTGTTTTTATCTCTTATCTCAAGTGTTCCATTTTTTACACTAAACTTCTTTTTTACAGCTTCAATGCTCATATTTACTGACAAGCCTCTGATAGTCTTAGTGCTATCATCCTTTGGAAGTGAAATTGAATAAGCAGCTTCTGGTGTAGTTCCTTCTTCTCTAATAATATTTATAGTGTATTTGCGGACTGCACCATTCTGGGCAGTTACCACTATTTCTACCTTATTGTTACCAATGCTAAGGTTTTTGTTGCCAGTACCCTTTAGGGAAGCTCTGCTGTCATATGTACTTGCACTTACATTTACAGTCTTTGTACTGTTCGGAACTGTTACTGTAAAGCTTGTAGTATCAATAGGCTTTGACGGATTAAAGGTTGGTGTAAGTGCAGCATTTGACACACTAAGCGTCTTTAGTGCATTATTTGGACTTCCGTCACCTGTAGGTATAGGACAGGCTGTAGCTGGCATATTCTTATATACAGGAATAATAAACTCCAAGCTCAGATTTTTTTTCATTTCGTCTGTATAGCCCTCAGCAACTCTTGCCCCTTCAATCTTAGCAGCCAGTACATGTGTCATATACTGATGATAATAAGGTGATACTAAATCAAATTTTCTGTAGTATGTAGTGTTTTGTCCTCGATTAACATAATCATTACCCAGCTTCATAGCCCCACCAACTATAGCCTTATATCTTGTATTCCACGGCCTAAGCGTGGTAGCATCTGTTTTCATTGCAAAAATAAGACCATTTTCAATAGCTGACTTTCCATTAGATACATAGGCATTCCAGTTGTAGTAATTGTAATAGCTCTCATAGCCTGCAACTGTTCCGGAAATAATTGCTGATGGATTTGTCGTTCCTATTTCCAATCTAATGCTTGAAGCTAAGTGGAATGGACTAACGCCAGATTTTTCAGCAGCCTCCATTAATGCTGTGCTGTAGGTCATATTATTTTCAATTTTGCCGTTTCCCATAAAGGTTCCGGTAATAATCTTCTTTACACCGTCCTCATTTTGCCATAGACTATTATATTTTAAGGTTTCAAACTGAAAAATATATTTTTCATCAAGGAAGTTTCTAGGATCAAGACAATATGCTATTAAATCACTTGATGCCTGTACCCATCCATCTCCATCATAGCCTGTCCATTTTCCTGTGGTCCAGTTATAGGCTTCTCCAACAGTTGACTTATAAGAGCTTATCTGCTCATTTCCTATAAGGCTTCTGCCTATTAAATTTTCAGCCTTTAAAACTTCCTTCCAGGTGTATTTTACATTATCTGCCTTAAATATCCAGTTTGGATATTTTTCGTGAAGCTTTCTAAGTGCCGGCTTGTAACTTTCCGGGAAGCCCTGCTCATTTAAGTATTCTTCAAAATCTGCATCTGATGTATATATCTTTTCTATATACATACTATGACAAAAGCCTTCTATAGTCTTATCTCCACTGTCAAATCTGATCTTGTACCACAAGCTTCCGTCAGAGGCGTACTTTTCCCCTATAACAGTAACAGTTGTTCCATTTTGCAAGGAAGCAATAACACCTGTTCCACTTGTGCCTGCATCATTTCTTACATTTAAAGAGGAGCCTGACACACCTACAACAACTGCCTGTTTTTCATCATATCCATATGCACTTGTATCATTTGTAAAAAAGCCAATTAACATTGATATAATTAGCATATAACAAATGTAACTGGCTTTTTTCTTTGAAAACTTACACTTCATCGATTGCCTTTCCTATATCGTTTCGCATATATTTGTTTTCAAATTCAATTAACTTTGTAGCTTCGTAAGCATTAGCCCTTGCTGCCTTCAGATTTTCACCCTTTGCAACAACACCAAGCACTCTGCCACCGTTTGTCACTATGTCATCACCTGATAGCTTTGTACCAGCGTGGAAAACATAATATCCTTCTTTATCCTTGAACTTCTCAAGTCCTGAAATTTTAAAGCCCTTTTCGTAATGAACCGGATAACCGTCAGAAGCAAGAACAACACATACTGCTGCATTATCCTCGAACTCTAAATCGATTTTATCTAAGGTTCCATCTATACAAGCTTCAAAAACCTCAACTATGTCATTCTTCATTCTAGGAAGAACAACCTGAGTTTCAGGATCTCCAAATCTTGCGTTATATTCTAATACCTTTGGTCCTTCGTCTGTAAGCATTAATCCGAAGAATATAATGCCCTTAAATTCTCTGCCTTCTGCCTTCATAGCATCTACAGTTTTTTGATAAATGTATTTGTGGCAGAACTCATCTACCTCTTTTGTATAAAATGGACTAGGAGAGAATGTTCCCATTCCACCAGTATTTAATCCCTGATCTCCGTCCTTTGCACGCTTATGATCCTGTGCTGAGGTCATAATCTTTATAGTATTTCCGTCTACGAAGGAAAGCACTGATACCTCTCTGCCTGTCATAAACTCTTCTACAACAATAGTATTTCCTGCTGCACCAAACTGCTTGTCTACCATTAATTCTTTAACACCAGCAACAGCCTCCTCCTTTGTATTACAAATAAGAACGCCTTTTCCAAGTGCCAATCCATCTGCCTTTAAAACGACAGGATACTTAGATGTTTCCAGGTATTCCAATGCCTTATCGGGAGAATCAAAGGTTTCATATGCAGCTGTAGGAATATTGTATTTCTTCATTAAATCCTTTGAAAATGCCTTTGAGCCTTCAAGTATAGCTGCATTTTTTCTAGGTCCGAACACTCTAAGACCTTCCTTTTCAAAAGCATCTACAACACCACCTACAAGGGGGTCGTCCATTCCGATAATAGTTAAATCAATAGTGTTTTCCTTAGCAAATGCTACTAACTTATCAAACTCCATTGCACCTATGTTTACACATTCAGCAATCTGGCCAATACCAGCATTTCCTGGTGCACAATATATTTTATCAACCTTTTTGCTTTGTGCAACCTTCCAAGCTATCGTATGTTCTCTTCCACCGCTTCCAACTATTAAAACTTTCATGGCAACCTCCATATGTATATGTAAATGATGTTATTTTTTTATTATGACCTTGTTATCTGCTATCTCTACTTTTCCATTTGCAATACAATCTATTGCTTTAGGCATAATTACCCATTCAGCCTGCTCCATTACTCTTTGCTGTAATGACTTTGGTGTATCGTCTGGTAATACCTCTACAGTTTTCTGGAAAATAATAGGACCTGTATCGGTACCCTCATCTACAAAATGAACTGTGGCTCCTGTTACCTTCACACCTCTTTCCAATGCTTTTTCATGAACCTTAAGTCCGTAAAAGCCTGTTCCACAAAAGGCCGGAATCAGTGATGGGTGAATATTGATTATTCTGCCTGTATATTTCTTTATAAGTGCCTCTGGTAAAACCACTAAACAGCCTGCAAGTACAATTAAATCTAAATTGTAGCTATCAAGAGCTTGGATTAATGCTGCATTAAAATCCTCCCTTGTGTCATAATCCTTTGGTGACACACAAAGGCTGTCAATACCATGGTTTTTGGCTCTTTCTAGTGCGTACGCATTTTTGTTATTACTAATAACAACCTCTATTTCAGTGTTTGTTATGGAGCCATTTTCAATGCCATCTATTATAGCCTGAAGATTTGTACCTCCACCTGAAACCAATACACCTACTCTTAGCATAATGTTACTCCCTTTTCGCCTGCTTCAACCTGTCCTAAAACATAAGCCTTTTCGCCTGCAGCTTCTAATGCCTTTATTGTAGCTTCCTTATCGTCAGGGGCAACAGCAAGTACCATGCCGATACCCATATTAAAGGTGTTGTACATCATTTCTTCAGCAATGTCGCCGTCCTTCATAAGCATTGTAAAGATAGGTGGCACTTCGTAGCTATCCTTTTTTACTACTGCTCTTACACCATCTGGTAACATTCTTGGAATATTTTCATAGAAGCCACCACCTGTAATATGGCTGCAGCCCTTAATTGTAACGCCAGCTTCTTTAACTGATTTAAGAGCCTTTACATATATTCTGGTAGGAACGATTAATGCCTCGCCAAGAGTTGTTCCAAGAGAATCGTAATATGTATTTAAAGCTTCCTCTGTCATCTTAAATACTTTTCTGACTAATGAGAAACCGTTGCTGTGTACACCACTTGATGCAATACCAATAAGTGTATCACCTGGCTTAATATTTTCGCCTGTAATTAAATCCTTTTTGTCTACAACGCCTACTGCAAAACCTGCGAGATCGTATTCGTCCTGTGGCATTAAGCCTGGATGTTCTGCTGTTTCACCACCAATAAGTGCACAGCCAGACTGCTTACAGCCTTCTGCTACACCACTAACGATAGTAGCAATCTTTTCTGGATAATTCTTTCCGCAAGCAATATAGTCAAGGAAGAATAATGGCTCACCACCTGCACATACAACATCATTTACACACATAGCAACTGCATCAATTCCTATTGTGTCATGCTTGTCTAATATAAAAGCAAGCTTTACCTTTGTTCCACAGCCGTCTGTACCAGATAAAAGAATTGGTTCTTCCATTTCCTTTATTTTTTCTAAAGAAAACGCACCGGAAAATCCACCAAGTCCACCTAATACCTCTGGTCGCATTGTTCCCTTTACAGCGCTTTTCATAAGCTCTACTGACTTGTAGCCTGCTTCAATATCAACACCTGAGTTTTTGTAATCCATTTTCATATTTCCTTTCATTTATGGAAGTATTGTTAATAACTGCTTCCTTTTTATTTAAGTCACCTTATACTTTTAATATAAAGCATAATGTAACAGATTATAGATTAGGACAAATTATATCCGGTAATACTACTTTGTATAATTTTTATGTCCAACCTCTTCTAACTTTTTAGCCTTAGCTACAACAGCATCTTTCATGCCTTCTTTATATTTTTTAAGCTTTTCTAAAAGCTCACTATCATTTGTAGCTAAAATCTTAGCAGCAAGAAGTCCTGCATTTAAGCCTCCGTTAATAGCTACTGTAGCTACCGGAATACCTGAAGGCATCTGAACTATAGAGTAAAGAGAATCAACACCACCAAGTGCTTTTGTGTAAATAGGTACTCCAATTACTGGCATTGGGAATATAGCTGCTGCCATACCAGGCAAATGAGCTGCTCCACCAGCACCTGCAATAATAACCTTGATTCCTTTTTCTTCTGCTGTAGTTGCATAATCATAAAAAATATCTGGCATTCTGTGTGCTGAAATAATAGTCATTTCATAATCAATACCTAATTCTTCAAGAATATCCGCAGCCTTTCCCATAATATCAAGATCTGAGTCACTACCCATTATAATACCAACTTTAGCCATGTTCGTATCTCCTTTTATTTTTGTATTATAAATTGTATAAAGTAATAAGTTTGTATAATCACCCTGTACTTACATAAGTCCGTGGCAATCTATATCTGCCAACCTTTACATAATAATATACAACTATATATTTTACTTTATCTGCTACCTCTAGTCAATGAATACCTTAATTATTTTCAAATGGCACATTCAGTTCCTCGGTACCTTCTAGTACAAATCTACCATTCTTAATAATACATATCTTAGTTCCATCACTTCTTACAGCAGATATTTCGCCAATCTCATCATAAGGAATCGTAATATCTGTATGTATACCAAAATATGCCTTATCAGGATTTTCATTTCTAAGAGCACTTACTTCGTTTTCCCTTGCAATAATAGCCTTTCCGTCTGGATTGTAGGTCATATTATCCTCTTCAAAGGAATAACAGGTATCTCCTACAGCAAAATGAGGTCCCATTTTTTCTACAATAAGAATTGGTAATTTATATACTATATTGTATTTATTTGCCATTACATAGGCTGTTGTATTAGTGCCTATGGCAAATTCGCCTATTGGAAGTGTTTCTCTGTTGTTTAACAGATTTTCCCTTACAAAATCTACTGACTGCTTTTCATCAGTATAATTTGAGCAGGTATATTCCTTAATCATACCGTCCTCAAATTTAATTGTAAGATTTTTGTATTCTAATCCGTTAAGGTAAACCCTGCTTACATTTAAAATACCATTTGTGCCTGCAAGCTTTGGTGATGTAAATACCTCTCCTACCGGAATATTTACATCAGCTACACAGTTTTCAAATAAGGTTTCCTTTTCCTTATCCTTTAGTGCTGCTAACTGTACTGTCATATCTGTTGTATTTTCGTTTTTGCCTTTAACAATAACAGATGTGGCAGTATCTAAGGTGTCTATAATTGTCTGCTGTATTTTTGTATATAACTTTTCATCTAAGGTATTAATGCGAATAGTTTCATCAAAAATACTTTCAAAATCCCTGCCGATTTCTGGTATAGGATAAGCTATTATAGTAAAGCTGGTTTCATCACCCTTAATATATTCATAATAGGTTTGAACATAAGCATTACTAAAGGAAGCATTAAGCTTTTTTTGCTTATCATCCAATTTTATGGCATATATATTATTTTCCGGTGTAAATGGATTTTCTCCAAAAGCTTCAATAACAGCCGGACCTGCCTTTAGTGCTGCCTCTTTTTTGTATTTTTCAAAAGTAACCTTGGCTACAGCCAGTTTTCTGTCACAATATGCCTTATCCAAGAAAAGTCCTTCGTCAAACTTATGGTCATATTCATATTGTTTATTAAAAGATGTTCCAGAAATTGCTGCCGGTCTCAGTATTGTCTTTAAGCCCAGCTCTTTAAAATTGGAAATTGCCTGTTTTACAACCTTTTCAAAGCCCATAGGATACCTGATTTCAACTCTGTCCTTTATAGACATATCCTTTCCTGCAAGGTCGAAGCCTCTCTTAAAGCCTTCTGTAAAGGTATCTGCCATACTTTCTATTTTTTCGTATGGCAAAGAATTTATATATTGTACCAAACTGATTTCATTATCTGATACATATTTCCCATAGTAATATAGGTAATTAATGTCCTCAAGATTTTCCTCCATTATAAGCCTATAATAGAAGTTCATATCTAAATCTAACTGTGACCTGATTGCATCCTCGTAAAATACATCTGTATAATCACTTTCAAACCAATATATAGCCTCTTTAACTTCCTTTTCAGATATTTCTTCACCTTCAAAAATATTGTATAGTTCAATAAAAAGCTCCATATATATGGTTACCTCTTTAACTCTGTAGGTAACAGCGTAAGGAATCATATTTCGGATTTTTGCATACAAATAGCACAAATATTTTGCATATTCATTATCAAAATACTGATTACAATATTTTGGATTAGTATAGCTGGTCTGGTAATTTTGTGTATTTACATCAGCATACAGTCTTTCATTTAAAGCAGCAAGCTCTTTTATGCTTAAGCTTCTAATTCCGTCAAACTCTGATAATTTAAGTAATTTGCATACCTCTAAAATAAATTTTGAACCTTTATGGAAAAAGTCCTGATATTTATCTGGTACACTTTTTTCTATTTGTATCTGTTCTATTCTTTCTACTGCAAGCTGAAATTTCTCCATTGCCTCAGCATTATCCTGCATAAATAAATCTCTATAACTCATTTCAAATTCCTTTTACTTCACTTTATTAAATTTTATAACCCTATAAGAACAATAGCACCCATTCCAATAAGAATAACTGCACAGCCAATAGTACCTATCCACGGAAAAAGCAGGAATACCTCGTCCTCTTTAAAGCTTTTTATACCCACTATAAATCCAATAAGTGCTACAATAAGTGCTGCCATACCTAACGCTCCTACTGTCATATTGGCGTTTCCATGCTTATTAAAGGACATATAAACTCCCACCACCATAAATACAAGAGAAAACAAAAACAATCCAGAGGCGATTAAACCGCCTTTGGAATGTTTCTTGTCTGTAAATTTATATTTTTTTCTAAAAAAGATACTCATATATTCACCTAAAATAAAATCTTAGATTTTCCCTTTAATAGCTTTGCTCCTGTAACTATAGTAAGGACACCGATTGTTACACCTGCAATAATCGAAAGAATGCCCAATACTATAGAAAAACCACCTGTTCTTTTCACTAACTTATATGTCTTTTCTTCCATAAAAATATCCTCCTATTTTACTCCATATATGTCATAGTAAGCATCTATTTTTTCCTTCATGTCGTCATCAATAATAATCTGTCCATTGATTTCTCTATTGTATAAATGCTCAATAACCTCTGCCATAGTAACAATAGCAGTTGTTTCCATACCATAATTTTCTTTAAGCTCTGTAAGTGCGCTCTTGTCTGTTTTTCCTTTTTCCATTCTGTCTACAGAAATAACAAGACCAATAATATTCTTTCCACCCTGAGCCTGTACAATCGGTAAGGTTTCATCAATAGACTTGCCTGATGTTGTAACATCTTCAATAAATACTATTCTATCATCTTCATTAATAGGGCTTCCAAGAAGAATACCTTTATCTCCATGGTCCTTTTCCTCTTTACGATTTGAGCAATATCTAATGTCTGCTCCATATAATCTGTTAATAGCCATTGTTGTAGCTACTGTAAGAGGAATTCCCTTATAAGCTGGTCCAAATAATACATCAAAATCAACTCCATATTTGTCATTGATTGCTTTTGCATAGTATTCGCCAAGTTTATTTAACTGTGCACCAGTTCTGTAAAAACCAGTGTTTATAAAAAATGGGGTCTTTCTTCCACTTTTAGTTACGAAATCTCCAAACTTTAAAACTCCACAATCAACCATAAATTCTATGAATTCTTTTTTGTACTGCTCCATTTTTAATCCTCCTAAATTCAAGTTTTATAATAAGCCTTATGAACTCAAACTCAAAATATTTTTTTCATTCTATCATAAATGGATAAACTAATCAATTATTTTACAATGCCTACAAGGGAATTAATGTCTGAAACCTTATGCTGCTTCATATAAGCTTCTATTCCTGCTAATACATCTAAGGTTGCATTTACATTCATAAAATTTGCTGTTCCAACTGATACTGCCGTAGCACCTGCAAGGATAAACTCCATTGCGTCCTCTCCGTTTGTAATACCACCCATTCCGATTATTGGCAATTTAATTGCGTTTGCAACCTGATATACCATTCTTACTGCAACAGGCTTTACTGCCGGACCTGACATACCTCCGGTTTTGTTTGCAAGAGCGAAGGTCTGCTTATGAATATCTATTTTCATACCGGTAAGTGTATTAATAAGGGAAACGGCGTCAGCTCCTGCTGCCTCAACAGCCTTTGCCATTTCTGTAATATCAGTTACATTTGGACTAAGCTTCATAATAACTGGCTGCTTTGCATATTTTTTTATTTCCTTTGTAATATCGAAGGCAGCTTTTGGATTTTGACCAAAGGCAATGCCACCCTCCTTTACATTTGGACAGGAAATGTTAATCTCTAGCATATCTACAGGCTCATTGCCAAGTCTTTCCACAACCTCGACATAATCCTCAGTGGACTTTCCACATACATTTACAATAATTTTAGTATCATATTTTTTAAGGAATGGTATATCTCTTTTGCAAAATACATCTATTCCCGGATTTTGTAAGCCTATTGCGTTTAACATACCACCATAGGTTTCTGCAACTCTAGGTGTAGGATTTCCCTGCCAAGGAACATTTGCCACACCCTTGGTAACAACTGCTCCCAGTTTGTTTAAATCTACAAACTCACTAAATTCCATACCTGAACCAAAGGTTCCAGAAGCTTCCATAACTGGGTTTTTAAAATCCACTCCTGCAATATTCACGCCTAAATTCATTATAATGTAACCTCCTGGCAATAAAATACTGGACCATCCTTACACACTCTTTTGTTGTGAACCTGAGAATGTGAATCAATATCCTTACTTTGACAAACACACGCTAAGCACGCACCAATTCCACACGCCATTCTTTCTTCGAGTGAAATTTCACAGATAATATCATTAGCAATAGCATATTCCTTTACAGCTCTGAGCATCGGTGTAGGACCACATGAATATATTATATCTGCTTTAACATTGTTTGCCTTAATAGCGTCAATAACATTTCCCTTTGTTCCAACACTTCCATCCTCTGTCGCAACTATTACCTCACTATACTTAGAAAGCTCGTCCTTAAGGAATAATTCATTATTTCTATATCCTATCGCCGAATATACCTTTACGCCCATTTTATTAAGTACCTTTGCTGTTTCAAGCATAGGTGGAATACCAATACCGCCTGCAATAAGTAAGGCTGTCTTTTCGTGAAGCATAAAGCCATTGCCTAAAGGTCCTACAACCTTTACTTTATCCGCAGTTGTGAGGCTTTTGAACTCATCAGTACCCTTTCCAACCACTCTGTATACTATTCTAAGAGTGCCTTCCTCTTTGTTAATTTCACATATACTTATAGGTCTTGGAAGAATCCTTGAACCATCATTACAGTATATTGATAAAAACTGACCCGGAGCTGCTTCCTTAGCCATATTGTCACTTTTTAGCCACATACTGTATATGCCTGTTGCAATTTTTTCCTGACTTACAACTTCTACTATTTCTTGGAATTTCATAGCTGCTCCTTATCTAATTGCTTCTGTAATATCTTTAATCATAAATTCAACTGCTGCTCTGGAAGCATCTGCAAAGTTTTCCTCACCATATTTGCTGTATGCCTCCTGCTTGTAGGCACATATTATTCCTCTTGATGAATTTACAATAGCACCTAAACCGTCTTCATTAAAATATGGAGCTAAATCACCAGCCTTGCCACCCTGTGCACCATAGCCCGGAACAAGAATGTATGCTTTTGGCATAACCTTTCTTAAAACCTTTCCCATTTCTGGATATGTAGCTCCTACTACTGCACCTACATAGCTGTACTTATCACCCATATGCTCCTCGCCCCATTTTGCAACCTGCTCACCAACGATTTCATATAATGGTCTGCCATCTACTAATCTATCCTGAAATTCTCCACTAGACTTATTTGAGGTTTTAACAAGTACGAAAATACCCTTGTTTTCTTCCTTACATACATCAATAAATGGCTTTACACCGTCAGAGCCAAGATAAGGGTTTACTGTAACAAAATCCTCATCAAAGGCTTTGCATACATTATTGCCAACCTTTACACTTCCTAAGTGTCCTACTGCATATGCTGTAGAGGTTGAGCCAATATCGCCTCTTTTTATATCACCTATTACTACAATGTCTTTTGATTTTGCGTAATCTACTGTCTTTTTAAATGCCTTAAGTCCTTCGATGCCAAACTGCTCATACATTGCAATCTGTGGCTTAATAGCCGGAATAATATCATAGGTTGCATCAAGAATTGCCTTGTTAAACTGCCAAATTGCCTCTCCTGCACCCTCTAGGGTTTCTCCAAATTCATCAAAGGCTTTCTTTTGAATATGCTTTGGAACATAATCTAACATAGGGTCTAAACCTACTACTACAGGTGCGTTAAGTTTCTGGATTTTTTCTACTAATTTGTTAATCATATAGCTTGTCCTCTTTCATATTATATTTTGTATACTGTTTTTCCACTAACAATAGTTCTTACAACCATGCCCTTAGCCTTATATCCATTAAACGGAGTATTCTTGCCCTTTGACACAAAGTCCTCTGTATTAACTGTGTATTCCTTTTCCGGGTCAATAATAGTAATATCAGCTATTGCTCCAACATTTAAGGTGCCTTTATCTATACCTAAAACCTTTGCAGGGTTGTAGCTCATCTTTGCAGCCATCTGCATATAATTTATTATTCCTGTATGAACAAGCTCTGTCATAGTAAGTGCAACTGCTGTTTCACTGCCTACAATACCAAAAGGAGCTTTATCTATGCTTCTTGACTTTTCTTCAGCACTATGTGGTGCGTGGTCTGTAGATATTACATCAAAAACATCATTTTTAAGACCAGCTCTAAGTGCCTCTAAATCCTTTTTGCTTCTAACTGGTGGATTCATTTTGTAATTTGCATCATTGGCTGTTATGTCGTCCTCACATAAGGTAAAGTGATGTGGGCAGACCTCAGCAGTAACTAAAAGTCCTTCCTCCTTAGCCTCACGCACCATTCTTTCACTATCAACTGTAGAGCAATGGCATAAATGCAGCCTTGCACCAGTTTCCTTGGCTATAAGAATATCTCTTGCAGCTATTACATCCTCAACAGCATTAGAAATACCCTTTACCCCTAACTCCTCTGCCTTTTTTCCCATATTAAGTGCTCCACCACATACCATATTTATATCCTCACAATGTGCCATAACCGGAATGTTAAGCTCCTTTGCAAGTTTCATAGCCTCTCTGTATATTCCAGAATTCATAACTGACTTTCCGTCCTCGCTAATAGCGCATATCCCCTCCTGCTTCATTCCCCTAATGTCACTAAGCTCTTTTCCTGCCTGCTCCTTAGTAACTGCCCCAACAATTAAAACATTAATCGGTGAAACCTCTTTTGCCTTTTCCTTTATGTATTTAACTGTTTCCACAGAATCTACTGCAGGCTTAGTATTAGGCATTGCACAAATAGATGTATAACCACCCTTTGCTGCTGCCTTTGAGCCTGTTTCAATAGTTTCCTTATACTCAAAGCCCGGCTCTCTTAAATGAACATGCAAATCAATAAGTCCCGGCATTACAAGCAGCCCGTCTGCGTTAATAACCTCATCAAAGCTTCCTTCTATGTTCTTATCACATTTTGTGATAATTCCATTTTCTACTAGAAGGTCACAAATCTCGTCCTGATTTTTTGCAGGATTTATAACTCTTCCTGACTTTATTAAAGTTGTCATAGCTTATCCTCTCAATAAACATAATTTGTAAGTAATTGTCACAAGTATAAATTACGCTTGTGCTTGCACAAATAAGTATTCTTCACTTTTGACATTATCTTTTATTATAGTTTTTATATGGCTTTTTTTCAATAGAAAAATCCAACTCAATATTTTCCCAAAAAAATATTGACATCAAAACACTATTATGCTAAAATACCCCTTGTTCGACACAGTCGGTACACAATGCGCGAGTGGCTCAGCGGTGGAGCACCTCCTTGCCAAGGAGGGGGTCGCGGGTTCGATCCCCGTCTCGCGCTTTTTTGTTGCAAAAAACAGGTATTTTTTAATACCTGTTTTTATTTTTGTACTATTTATATACAATTTTTACACATTAAAAAGAAATGTTTTTTATCACACCTTGTAATAAAAAACATTTCTTTTTGCATATAGCTCTAATATTATAATGCAGTAATTACTCCATCTTTACATGATTACCCTGCTCCTCTATCATATATCTTATCTGCTGCATTCTGCAATCCATATCACTTATAGTATCTGCACATTCCTTAAGCTCTGCCACAATAATATCCTGATTATCAATATTTTTCTTGTAACGAAGCTTGTGGTCTAGGCTTGCCCAAAAGTCCATAGCAATAGTTCTAAACTGAACCTCTACCTTTATATGTTCCTTGCCCGCTGACAAAAAGATAGGTATATCAAGTATTAAATGAAGGCTTCTATATCCATTAGGCTTTGGATTTTTTATATAATCCTTTTTTTCTACTAAAATAATGTCGTCCTGATTAATTAACTGGTCTGCTAAAGTATAAATATCATCAACAAAGGAGCAGATAACTCTGATACCTGCCACATCGGTAAGATTTTCCCTTATGCTGTCAACAGATACCTCATAGCCTCTTCTGATTAGCTTTTCATAAATGCTTTCTGGAGATTTAATTCTGGATTTTATTGACTCAAAGGGATTTCTTGCAAATCTTACTGAATACTCTTCATTTAAAACATTTAGCTTTGTTTCAATTTCTCTGACTGCACATCTATACTGCATCATAAGATTAATAAAAGGTTCTACCTCCTTGAATATTCTTGATACACTGATTTCTCGTAACTCTTCATCTGTTTTCTTCATTTTTCTACCTCTATTCTGATTTTTAATTGTTTTTGTAATAGTCAACAACCAACTGTGTTCTATCCCTCATTTGTAGTTTTTCCAATATATTGCTTAAATAATTTCTAACTGTTCCTTCCGATAAAAATAATTCATTTGCTATTTCTTTATTATTCATACCTTCTGCAACAAGTGTAATTATCTCGTATTCCTTCTGGGTTATTCCTTTATTTTCATAATACCCATATGTATTTTTCTTTCTATTAACAACAGGTATTTTTTCAACTATATTTCCTCCAAAAACACTCTGTCCTGAAAACACTGCCTTTAAGGCTGGAATAATTCCCTCAAAATCCTGTTTAAGTATATATCCCTTTGCTCCACAGCTAATTGCTGAGATTACATATTCATCATCAGAAAATGTTGTAAGGAATAATATTTTTGCATTTTCATATTTTTCTATTATTTTAGTTGCTGCCTCAATGCCTGTTAAGCCATTCATTCTTATATCTGACAGTAAAATATCCGGCTGGTATTTTTCATATAGGCTTATTGCGTCCTCTCCACTTTTTCCAACTCCAACCACCTCAATACCACTGGTTTCGATAATAGTTTTTAAGGACATTAAAACAATATCATCATCATCTACAATAACTATTTGCATAGTTTATACCTCCTTAGGCACAGAAATAAATATCCTAAATCCGTTTTCAATAGAAAAATTAATAATTCCTGACAAACCCTTAACTCTTTCTTCCATATTGGTTAATCCTATGCCTTCATTTATTTCCTTAATATAATTTTCACTATTTGGGGATACTTTGCCGTTATCCTCTATAAGAAGCTGATAATTTCTTTCCAGCTCTCTCATAATAATCACAACACTGTCACCATTTGAGTGCTTTACAATATTAGTAACTGCCTCTTTTAAAATAGTAATAAAAACATATTTAATATTTTTATCTGCATTTTCCGATACATCATATTCAAAATCTATTTTAAAATTCTTTAGTTCCTCTAATATAGCCTCTGTGGCAATTTTTAAATCAAAGCTGTCCTTATGCAAATCGTGAACGCTTTCTCTGATGCTGTTCATTGCCTCATCTAAGGTATCCTTTATTGGCAATAATTGTTTTTCTACTGGTGTACCTTTATTTATGGCAATACACGCACCTACCTGTAATATTGAACGGGACAATAAGTGTCCTACATTGTCATGTATTTCTCTGGCGATTCTGTTTCTTTCGCTTAATGTAGCTATATGTATCTGATTTTCCTGATTATCTAACAAATATTTATTTCTTATGCTCAGACTATTGTTCCTTTCCGCGCTATCATCCCTGACAGTCTGTAGCTCCAGACTTTTATCTAAAAGCCTTCTTGTTTTAACAGCCATTATTATAGAAATAAAATATGACAAAATTATGTAATAAATATAAAATAGCTCTTTATTTTTTAACAAAAATATATTTAATATACCAATTAATGTAATTACTGATATAAACTGTTCTTTATTTTTTTTAGCTTTAAACAGGCTGCTATATATTACAAGTCCCATAAAACACTGCATATTCCAGCAAGGTACCACAATAAAGCAGACGCCCAGACTAAAAATCCACTGAGCCTTACTGTATACGGAATTGTCCAAAATATACAATATACAAAGCATAAGGCCGCTAAGTAATATACAAACTACAAGCTTTGCATCTATTGTGGCATTTTCCATTATAAGCCCATTAATGCCTATAGCCCATATTATTATTCTATCTATAAGTGTAAGCATTTTATTCACCATTTACGAACATTTTATTTGCCTTATTTATTATACTAAATATTTATCTAAAATAACATACCTAAAATGCTTATTATGAACTAATTTATACTATTTTAAGATTTATATTTTTCATTTAACTGGCTTTTCAGGATAAATGTGACAAATGTCATTTAAACTAATGTAATTTTTCACTTTCACTATTTTCTAAATCTAGTAAACTAATATTAGAAAATAATTTTACATATATATAGGAGGATTTATATGAGTGAACCAATTATAAAAATAGAGCAGCTTGTAAAACGCTACAAAGAATTAATTGCATTAGACCATTTTAATCTTGAAATTAACGAAGGTGAAATTTTCGGACTTTTAGGTCCTAATGGTTCTGGAAAAACCACAACCATTAATTGTATCTTATCCCTTCTTACTCACGACAAGGGTTCTATTAAGGTTTTTGGCAAAGAAATGAAGCCTGACTGCTATGATATAAAAGCCAGAATCGGCGTGGTAATGCAAAATGTTGCTGTTTTTGACAATTTAACTGTATATGAAAATATTGACTACTTCTGTGGTTTATATATTAAAGACAAGGCTACCAGAAAACAGTATGTAGAAGAGGCTATAGAATTTGTAGACTTAAAACAATTTGAAAAGTTTTATCCTAAAAAGCTTTCCGGAGGACTTCTTAGGCGATTAAATATTGCCTGTGGCATTGCTCACAAGCCATCACTTATATTTATGGATGAGCCTACTGTTGCTGTTGACCCTCAAAGCAGAAATAAAATTCTTGAGGGCATTATAGACTTGAATAAAAAGGGAGCGACCATTGTTTACACCTCTCATTATATGGAGGAGGTTGAACAAATCTGTACCAGAATTGCCATTATGGATAAGGGCAAAAACATTGCCTTAGGAACTAAGGAGGAATTATTAGGTCTTATAAAAAATAGTGAAACTATTTCTATCGAAGTGCTAAATCTGGATAATTCACACCTTGAAAAGCTTAAAGAGCTTCCTCAATTATATAAGGCTGACTACACCAACAATAAGCTTAAGCTTTACTATTCTGGTGGTAAGCATAATCTTGTACAGGTTTTGGACTACTTTAAAAAAGCAAATATAGACATTGGCAGAGTTTACTCTGAGCTTCCAACTCTTAATGATGTATTTCTTGAAATTACAGGTAAAGAATTGCGTGATTAAGCTGCTACTATTAATTAAATGTCAACTATTTTAGGAGGTACATATGTTTTCACATATTTTTAAATATTCCTTAAAGGTTAATTTCCGTACTAAGGAAACTCTTTTTTGGACTTACCTTTTTCCAATATTGCTAGGCACCTGCTTTTTTGCCGTATTTAGCAATATTACAGCTAAAACCGAAAACTTTTCTACGGTAAAGGTTGCAGTTGTTCTGGAAGGAACAAATGAGGACCAATACTTTAAAAGTATGGCTGATTTTTTAGCTGCAAGCGAAACACCTCTAATCGCTCCAGAATATGTAACTGAAAGTAAAGCTATTAATATGCTGGAAAATGAAGAGGTTACTGGAATTATTAATTTAGAAAAGGGTGTTCCAGCTTTAACAATTCTAGGTGACGGAGTAAACGAAAGTATTTTAAAAGAAATTTTAAATAAATATATGCAAATCAGCTATATGCTTCAAAATATTGATTTAACTGACAGTAATGCTTTGCAGGCAATTTTCTCACAAATGTTAAATTCAAGTACTTACATTAAGGAATTAAAGCTTACTGACGGCAGTATGGATATGTTTACAAATTACTATTACTCGCTAATTGCTATGTGCTGTCTGTTTGGCTCCTTTGCCGGAGTTGAATGTGCCAGTTCAGTTAAAGCTAACCTTTCAAAAATTGGTATGCGCAATAGTGTTTCACCTGTAAAAAAGCTTTCCCTTATTTTAGGAAATTTTATACCAGCCTACCTTATACAAGCCCTTGCTGGAATAATTTTAATACTATATCTTCAATTTGTTTTAAAGGTAAATTTAGCTGGAAATATTCCACTTATTATTTTAACCAGTCTTGTCGGTACATTAGTGGGTGTTGGAACAGGTACATTTATTGGCTCAATTCCAAAAATATCAGAAAATGTCAAAATTACCTTAGTTTTAACTTTTTCTCTTGTATCAAGCTTTTTCAGTGGTCTTATGATAGGTGATATAAAATACATGGTGGAAGATAAGCTGCCTGTTTTTGCATTATTAAATCCTGCTACTGCTATTTCAGACGCACTATATTCTTTAAATATTTATGATACCTATACTAAGTTTTTTACTCATTTAATAGTGCTTACTATTTATGGTGTTGTCTTAGTTCTTAGCAGCTACTTTATGACAAGGAGGGAATCTTATGCAAATATTTAAGACATTTTTTAAATTGTCAAAACATTCCATAGGAATAATGATAACCTACACCGTTATTTTTCTTGTATTATTAGAGATAATGGCTTCTAACAGAGGTCCTTCCTCTGTTAGCGAATTTACAGAAAGTTCAATTAATGTAGCAATTTTTGATAATGACCAGTCCCTTCTTAGTACAGGCCTTACCAATTATATAACCAGCAAGCATAATATTGTTAAATTTGATTATTCCTTAGACACTATAAGAGATAAAATGTATAGCCGGGCTGTAGACTATGTGCTTATTATTCCAGAGAATTTTTATGAAAAAACTCTTAATAACGAGGACATTTCCCTAAACTCCTACAAACTTCCAGAATCAGTATCTACGCAATTTGTTGAACTGCAAATTAATAATTTTATTTCTGCATATAGCACATTTTTGGAAACTGAAAAGGATGCTTCTGCTGCTTATGCAAAAACTCTTGAGGCCTTAGAACAGGAGGCAACTGTTTCAATATACAATAATACCTCTGGTTCAACCTCACTTCCTCTTATACATTACTTTTATTTATTCCTGCCATATATTTTAATATCTGTATTAACTATGTGCATAACACCTATATTAATTGCAATGAATAAAGAGGAAATAAAAATCCGAACTCTTTGCAGTAAAATGCCAGCCTTAAAAAGGAATATTTATATTACTCTTTCTTCTTTTAGCATAGGCTTTATAATATTTTTATTCTTTGGAGTATTTTCAATTATAAGATTTCCAAAGGAAATGTTTACTATGGTTGGATTACTAAGATTATTAAACTGTTTTATCTATATGGTAGTTTGTTTAAGTATCTGCTTTATTTTCGGAATAGTATTAAAGAGCAGAAATCTCATTTCTATGGCTTCAACTATTGTAGGTCTTGGAAGCAGCTTTTTAACAGGTGTATTTGTAGACAGATTTTTATTAGCACCTTCTGTTTTAGCTGTTGGAAAGCTACTTCCTACCTATTGGTATGTTGATGTAGAACTGGCTCTTACAGATGGAATTACAGGAAATAAAAATACTATTCTTGCAGGCTATGGAATACAAATATTGTTCGCAGTATTACTTTTTGCTGTGGGGATTGTTTGTAGTAAGTCTACCAAGAAGGAATAAGCAGATTAAGAAAGTATAATTAAATTAAGAATAAAATAAGGGACTTACCCTACAATATGAGTTTTGTGGGGTAAGTCCTATTTTTAAGCAAAAAAATAAGCGCGAGACGGGGATCGAACCCGCGACCCCCTCCTTGG